>VFSW01005167.1_pt1 | contig 19352 bp, 15 predicted proteins | sample 5358111 | NCBI WGS metagenome assembly VFSW01 (sample SAMN11554181, study PRJNA540505) | mine drainage metagenome | isolation source: sediment from site ElyBrook_90M | place: USA: Ely Copper Mine, Vershire, VT | collected 2017 | reverse complement strand
CTGTGCAAGAAGTCGGGAGAATCGATGACTTGCGAAATGTGGACCGAGCAGGTCGTAATCGACGATAAGCCATGCGTCATCTGGGTCACTAACGACGTTACCGAACGCAAGCGCGCAGAATCGCAAATCCAGCGGCTGACCCAGCTTTATGCCACATTGAGCCAGTGCAACCAGGCCATCGTACGCTGCGCCAGCGAAGAAGAGTTATTCCCGCAGGTCTGCCGCGCCGCGGTGCAGCTCGGCGGGATGAGGATGGCATGGATCGGCACCGTCGGCTCGGACACCGGGATGGTCCGTGTCGCCGCCAGCTTTGGCGACGATGCCGACGAGTATCTAAAAGACATCGAAATCTCGGTGGATGCCGGCAGTGCGCTCGGACAAGGCCCGACGGGTACCGCGATCCGCGAAAACCAGCCGGTCTGGAGCCAGGATTTGCAAAGCGACCCGCGCGCCACGCCATGGCAGGCGCGCCGCGAGCGCTTCGGTTTCCGCGCTGGCGGTTCGCTGCCTTTGCATCGGCATGGTGTCCCTGTTGGCACTCTCAACCTGTATGCGGGCAAGGTCGGCGCCTTTGACGAAGCTGCGCGCAACCTGTTGGCTGAGATGGCGACGGACATCGATTTCGCGCTCGACAACTTCGAGCGCGAGGCCGCGCGCGAGCAAGCGGAGAAGGGTCTGCGCGCAGCGGAAGAACAGTTCCGCGGCTTGATCGAGCAGTCGATTGCCGGCACCTACATTGTCCAGGATGGCCAATTCGCGTACGTGAATCCGCGCTATGCCGAAATCTTCGGCTACGCCTCGACTGAAGAGCTGATCGGCCGCGATTTCCTGTCGATGGTCGCCGAGAAAGACCGCGACACTGCTGCGGAAAACATCCGCCGGCGGATCGAAGGCGACGTCGACATGATCAACTATGAGTTCACCGGCCTGCGCAAGGACGGCTCTACAGTCGAAATCGGCGTGCATGGCGCAAGAGCCACCCACGGCGGCCGGCCGGCGGTGATCGGGCTGATTCAGGACATCTCCGAGAAAAAGCGCGCCGAGGAGCAGATCCAGCGTTACGTCGAGCAACTCAAAATTGCGTTCATGAGCACCGTCGAAGTAGCGACGACGTTGAGCGAAATGCGCGACCCCTACACCGCCGGCCACGAGCGGCACGTGGGCGAACTCGCCATGGCGATAGGCGCCGCGCTCGGCCTGGACGAGCGCAGGCAGGAGGGGCTGCGCGTCGCCGGCTATTTGCACGATATCGGCAAGATCACCATTCCCGCGGAGATCCTGTCCAAGCCCGGCAAGCTCAGTCCGATCGAATACGAGCTGATCAAGGGACACCCACAGTCCGGCTACGACGTTCTGAAGGATGTTGAATTTCCCTGGCCGATCGCGCTGGTCGCGCTGCAGCACCACGAGCGCATGGACGGCGGCGGCTATCCGCAGGGTCTCAAGGGCGAGGCGATCCTGTTCGAGGCGCGCATCATGGCCGTGGCCGACGTGGTGGAAGCGATGTCCTCGCACCGGCCGTACCGGCCCGGATTGGGGATCGAAAAAGCGCTTGCGGAAATCGAGCGTGGACGCGGAACGGCGTATGACCCGGCGGTCGCCGACGCGTGTTTGAAGATGTTCCGCGAAGGTGCTTACACGCTGGTAACCTAGTTGCGCATTCGCGCCGCTAGGCTGAACAGGCCTTGCAACGCCCAGGGACGCAGTCCCTCAGGGCAATCTTCTCAACGAATTCGAGAGTCCGATGTCAGGCCTGAACGCGAACCCGGATCGAAGCTGCGCTCATCCCGGGAAGCGGCACGGCGCGGCCAGGCTCGCCTCTCTCGCGCTTGCCGCGATCGTTGTCGGCGTGGCGCTGGCGTCGACGCTGGGGCTCGGCTTTTCAAGCAGCGTCACGCCGGGACTGGTAGCGCGCTATGCGGCCAAATTCGGGCCGGCCGCGGCCACCCGCATCGGCGGCTGGCAGCAATTCATCCGCTCCATCGCCGCGAAGCGGGGGGAACGTCGCGGCGACGATCTGGAACTGCTCGGTCCGGTCAACGCCTTTTTCAACCGCCTGCCCTTTCTCACCGACCAGGCACATTGGGGTGTGGAAGACTATTGGGCGACTCCGGCAGAAATGGTCGCCAGCGATGGCGGCGATTGCGAGGATTTTTCCATCGCCAAGTACTTCGCGCTGAAAGAACTGGGCGTGCCGATCCAGCGACTCAGGATCACTTACGTCAAGGCGGTGAGCCTGAACCAGGCGCATATGGTGCTGGCATATTACCCTGAGCCAAACGCGGTGCCATTGATCCTCGACAATCTGACGGACCAGGTCAAACCCGCTTCGGAGCGGCCCGACCTGATTCCCGTCTACAGCTTCAACGACGAGGATCTGCTGATCGCGCGCCCCGGCCAGCGGGGTGTCAGCGCCGGCAGCTCCTCGCAGATCCGCATGTGGAGCGGCGTGCTGGACAAGCTGAAACAGGAATTGAAGTACTGACATGAATGCTATGCTTCCCGGGAGACGATCATGACACTATTCAGGCAATTGTTTTTCGGCGCCTCCCTGCTGTTCCTGCTGGTTCTGGCGGGTGTGGACGCAATCTATCTGTCGAACGCCAGGCTCTACCTGCAGCAGCAACTCGAGTCGCATTCGCAGGATGGCGCGACCTCGCTTTCGCTCTGGCTGGCGACGGTGAAACCGTTCGATGACCGCGCGCTGATAGAGACCGTGGTCAACACCGCGTTCGACCGCGGCTATTATCAGTCCATACGCGTGGTCTCGGTAAGCGGCGAGACCCTCGTCGACAAGGAGCTCCCGGCCGCGCAGGGCGAGGTGCCCCTGTGGTTTACGCGGCTGTTTCCGCTGCATCCGCCCAGCGCCGAGGCCCTGATCAGCGCGGGCTGGCGCCAGCTCGGACGTGTGCTGGTGACCAGCCATCCGAATTTTGCCTACCAGCAGCTGTGGCATACGGGCACGCAGACGCTGGCATTGCTGCTGCTGGTATACGCGCTGACCCTGGTCGCCCTGCGCGCCTTTCTCTCCACCCTGCTGCGGCCTCTGAGCGCGATCGAACGGGCGGCAATCGCGATCGGCGAGCGCGATTTCAGTGCCATTACCCTGAAGCCAAAAGCGCGCGAACTGGGACGGGTGGTCGCTGCGATCAACAGCCTGTCGTCCAAAATCAGGCGCGTCGTCGAAGACGAATCGGCACGCGCGGAGACATTGCAGCGCGAGGCCTATCGCGATCCGGTCACCGGCGTGTTCAACCGTCGCGGCCTGGAGCACGAGCTGCAGGGCCTGTTGCGGACTGAGCGCGACGTATATTCCGGGGTGTTCGTACTGCTCGAACTGGAGCGCTTCAAGGAATTCAACCTGCACCATGGCTATCAGCGCGCCGACGAGCTGCTGGCTGTGGTCGCGCAAGCGGTCACCGGCGCCTGTGCCGGCCACACTGCGGTCTGTTCACGAATCGGCGGAGCGAGCTTCGCCCTGGCTGCGCTCAACATCGACGCGGATGCTGCCGAGGTCCTGACTGCCCTGCTCACCTCGCGCGTCGAAGCGGCCATCGCCGAGCAGGCGCTGACGATGGAGGTCGAATTTCACTGCGGCGCGGCGCATTTCGACGCTGGCGCGCCGGCGCTGGCCGAGTTGCTGGCCGCAGCGGATCTGGCATTGAGCCGCGCGCAGCAAAAGGGATCGAATGCCTTTGACCTTGTCGCTTTGATCGAGCTGGTCCAGGGCGCGCGCGGCTCGCTCGCCTGGCGCAAGGAGATCGGGAACGCAATCGATTCCGGCAAACTGGCGCTATATACGCAGACCGTTCTCAGTTTGCCCGCGGGCACGCCGATGCAAAGCGAGATCTTCACGCGCATTCTCGACGCGGTCGGCAATGCCGTGCCCGCCGCACAATTCCTGCCGATGGCGGCTCGCCACAGCCTGATGCCGCGGCTCGATTGCCGTGCGCTGGAGATGCTGATCACCCGCATCGACGCCGGCGCGAACCTTGCGCCGTTGATTGCCGTCAATATTTCCGCGCAAACCGTGGCCGATGCCGCCTCCTGCCGCCGGCTGCTCGATGCCCTGCAGGGCCGGCGCGACATTGCCGCGCGCCTGGTGTTCGAAATGACCGAGTTCGGTGTGATTCAGGCTCCCGCGCTCAGCTTCGACTTCGCCACCGAAGCCCGCCGCCTGGGTGCGCAATTCGCGATCGACCATTTCAACCTGCACCGCGACTCGCTCAGGCAACTGCACCAGCTGCTGCCGCATTACATCAAGCTCGCGCCGGCGTATGCGAAAGAGCTGGCGCAAAACCAGGACAGCCGTTTCATCGTGTCATCGTTAATCCGCATTGCGCAACAGCTGGAAATCGGCGTCATCGCCCAAGCAGTCGAGTCCGAACAACTGATTCTACAGCTCAGGGATATGGGCTTTGCCGGCTACCAGGGCTATGCAAGCGGACGGCCCGAGCCGATAGGCTCATCGGATATGGTTGACGATTAGGTCCCAATCTCGCCAGCGTGGCGCGCAAAGCGCCGGAATGCGCCACTGCCTCGCCATCTCCGTCCTGCCGCATCGCCGTCCAGTCCTTGCGGCACCTTCAGCGGCACGGTTACTTTGCGCAGCACGCCGCTGAACTCGGATTGCCGGGCTGCGCCGGAAATTCGAATATATCGCGGGTGACGGGGCACACGATTATCGAGCTCTGCCACGGCAACAATAACAAATAACAGAATAAGGGGTCTCATTTTTTGATACGATTCGTGGATGAGCGCTAACCAGGAATACAGTAGCTCGGCCACGCTGCGCGCCATTGCGGTGCTTGAAATTATCGTTGGCGCCGACCGCCCTGTGTCGCTGTCCGAAGTGATGGCCGATGTTGATCTGCCCAAACCAACGGTCTATCGCATCCTCACCCTGCTGGAGCATTCCGGCCTGCTGCTGCGCGAGCCCGACGACAAGCGTTACACCGTCGGTCCGCGTCTGGCGCGCTTTGCCACCGAAATTCTGATGAATTCGTCGGTGCGCGGTTCGCGCCACGCGATCCTGCAGCGATTGGTCGACGACATCGGCGAGACCTGTAACTTCACCATGCTCGACGGCAGCGAGGTTGTCTACCTTGACCGGGTCGAGACCGCCTGGCCGCTGCGCATGAACCTGCAACCAGGCTCGCGTGTGCCATTACATTGCACTGCCAGCGGCAAGCTGTTTCTCGCCATGCTGTCGCGCCCACAGCGCGCCAAGCTGCTTGACAACCTTCCGTTGCGCCGCTACACCGAAAATACGATCACCGACAGGGGAAAACTGGAGCTGGAACTGGAGCGTATTCGCCGCAGCAAGACCAGCACGGACAACGAGGAATACCTCACCGGACTCGTCTGCGTTGCCGTGCCGGTCCTGTCGCGTGACGGGAAACCCTGCGCTTCGGTCGCGGTGCACGCCCCGATCGCGCGCATGTCCATGGACAGGGCGCTGGCCCATGTGCCGGCATTGCGCCGCGCCGCCGACGCCATGACGCAGACCTATCAGGAAGACGCGATTGCGCGACCACACGGGCGAAAGCGCGCGGCATCCATGCGCTCGGCATGACCGCGCGCCCGCACCTAGAGCGCCTGATCGCCCGAGCCCGCCGTTACGCGCCGCTGCCGATGGCGGTCGTGTATCCGTGCGACCGCGACGCGCTGCTTGCCGTGGCAGAAGCGGCGAAAGCGCAATTGATCACCCCGCTGCTGATAGGCCCGCGAGATAGGATCCTCGCCTCGGCCAAAGCCGCCGGCGTGGATGTCGCCGCATTCGAGGTGCACGACATCGGTGGCGAGCCTGCCGCCGCCGCGCGGGCTGCGGTGGCGCTATGCCATGAAGGCCGGGCGCGCGCAATGATGAAGGGCAGCCTGCACACCGACGAACTGATGGGTGCCGCAGTCGCGAGCAAAGGCGGGCTGCGCGGCGCGGAGCGCATCAGCCACGTATTCGTAATCGACGTCCCGGGACATCCGCGGCCGCTGCTCATCGCCGACGCGGTGGTCAATATCACTCCGAATCTCGCCGCCAAGCGCGATATCGTGCAGAACGCGGTGAATTTTGCCCACGCCATCGGCATCGAGCTTCCCAAGGTCGCGATACTGTCCGCGGTCGAAAGCGTGAACCCGGCCATAGCCGGAACCATCGACGCGCCGGCGCTGATCGAAATGGCGCGCCAGGGAGAGATCCGCGGCGCCATCGTCGACGGGCCTTTTGCCATGGACATCGCGATTTCCGCCGAAGCGGCGCGCATCAAGGGCATTCGTTCGGAAGTGGCGGGCCAGCCAGACATTCTGCTCGTGCCGGGCCTGGAAGCCGGCAACATTCTTTACAAGGCGCTGGTATATCTGGCCCGGAGCGAATGCGCCGGCTTGGTGCTCGGCACCAAGGTTCCCATCGTGCTTACCAGCCGCGCCGATTCGATCCAGAGCCGCGTGGCATCCTGCGCGCTGGCGCTGCTCAACCAGCAAACTCGATGAGCAAACTGCTTTCACCGTTGGTGCCGCGGACCGACCTCCCGCTCACATTTGTGCAACGGGCCGACATCGGGGCGTCCACCCCCATCAAACGCCGCATCTGTTGGTATGGCGAGTTCATCCCGCTGCAGAATCGCTGCGCGCAGCGTCCCTACCGCGACGGATCAGGCATCGTTCCTGATCAGGTCGGCCGCGCGCTCGGCCAGCATCAACACCGGAACGTTGGTGTTGCTACTGGTGAGGAAGGGGAATACCGAGGCATCGACTACCCGCAGCCTTTCCACGCCGTTTACCCGGCACTCGGGATCGACCACGGCAGAGACGTCCTCGCCCATGCGGCAGGTACCGACCGGATGCCAGCATGTGTGGCCCGTGGCTCTCGCATAGTCGAGCAACTCTTCCTCGCTCGCTGCCGAGCGCGCCGGTCGGATCTGACCCACAATTACCTGGCGCAGCGGACCAGTGGCCGCCAGCGAGCGGACCAACTGCAACCCGGATACGATGGCGCGCCGGTCGGCCGCATCAGCCAGATAATTCGGCTGCACCTTCGACGCCCGCGACGTCGCGCCAGCCTGGATGTGGGTGCTGCCCCTGGATGCGGGGTAGATGCCATAGACGCCAATATGGAACGCCGAGCGCGGGTCCAGACCGGCTCTCGCCGCCGGCGAGCCGGTGCGCCTCCCGGTGGAAACCGGCACCCTGCTCTCCGCGCCCATTAGCCCCACCTGCAACCGGATGTCGGGCAGGTCGATCGAGGGGTCGCTGCGCACGTAGGCCGTAGCCTTGAGCGAAGGGTCAGAAAACAGGCCTTCGCGAAACGCGGCGAATCTCAACGCCTCGCGTAGCTGCATGAGGCGGCTGTTGAGGAAGTGGTTGACTGTGCTCTTCTCGCGCGTCTCGTAGCAGATGCGGGGCATGAAATGGTCCTGCAGGTTTTCCCCCACTTCGCTGCTTTCGGCCACCATGTCAATGCCGCAGCGCTCGAGCAGGCTCCTGCTGCCGATGCCGGAGCGCTCGAGCAGCGCCGGCGAGCGGACGCCGCCCGCGCTTAGGATCACTTCCCGTGTCGCATGCGCCTGGACGCCCGCCCCGCCGAGATCGTAGGCGACGCCACTGGCGGCACGTCCTTTGAACAATACCTTGTGCACCACCGCGTCGGTGAGGATGGTCAGGTTGGCGCGCCCCCGGGCCGGACGCAGATAGCCGTCGGCGGCGCCGCTGCGCAGCCCCCGGCGCACCGACAGCTGCAAGTACGACGCGCCGTCAGGTTGCGCGTCATTGTAATCGGACACCCGCCGATAGCCGACCTCGCTGCACGCGTCGAGGAACGCGTCGGAAATGGGATCCGGCCCGGCCAGGGAAACGCCGATCGGCCCGCCCGCGGCACGATTGGGGGACGTGCTGAATCGGCAGTCTTCCAGCTTGCGGAAATAGGGCAGGCATTGCGAGTGCTCCCAGCCGCGGCAGCCCGACCGCGCCATCCTGTCGTACATCGCCGGATGCCCGCGCACGAACAGCATGCCGTTGACGGCGCTCGAGCCGCCGAGGCCGCGCCCGCTCACCCACTCAACCGGGCGCTCGCGCGTCCCCGCGGAGGGTTCCGTGGGATTGCGCCAGAGCCGGTGGTCGTCGTTAAGCAACTTCCCCACGCCGAGGGGAATCGACTCCCACAGGCCGCCCCCGGGACCGCCTGCTTCGAGCAGCAGCACGGTGACGTCCGGATCCTCGGACAGGCGCGCGGCCAGCACGCAGCCCGCCGAGCCGGCCCCGACAATCACGTAATCGTATTGCATTTGGAAACTATGACGCAGCCGGCGGAACCGGCTCCAACACAACAATGATGCAATCGTAAATCATCTCACGCATGGTGTTGTAAGTCTGTTGCGCCCCCTCATATGGGCTGCCTCGCGCCGTAGGCCGTCTCCTCATGCTCAAGATCGGTCTCGGCAATGCTTTTGCCTGACATTTCCTTCATTGCATACGCGCAGAGCGCGCTGATGAGGCTCACGACAACCATATATCCCACTATCAGCCAAGGCTTGCCGCCTCCGATCGGAAGCAGGCTGGTCGCGATCAAAGGCGTGAGGCCGCTCGCAAATATGCCCGAAAACTGGTAGACAAACGAGATACCGGTATAGCGGACGCGTGTATCGAAGAGTTCGGAAAATAGGGCGGCCTCCGGCCCGTATACCGCTGGATAAACAATGCCGAAGGGAACGATGATTGCGAGGTAGAGCCATATCGTGCTCGAGGTGGTGCTCATGATCCAGAACGCCGGGAATGCGAGGAGACCGGTAGCCAGGGATCCCGCAATAAATACCCGCCGTCGGCCGATGCGATCGGATAATTGCCCAAAGTAGGGAAGAAAAAAAATGCAGACAACAGCCGCAACGGTGACGGCCGTGAGCACGGTCGTTCTGGGGAATTTTAGTGACAGGGTAAGGTATGAAATCAGAAATACCCCATAGACATTGAAACAGACGCCCTCAATGTACCTGGCTCCCATACCGAGCAGGACGTTCTTCGGATATTTGCGCAATACCTCCACGATAGGTACCCGCGCCTCGGACCGGTTCGCGAGCACCTTTGCGAATGCGGGCGTTTCGATGATCTTCAAGCGCACGTAAAGACCGACCGCGATCAGCAGGGCGCTTGTGATAAACGCAACCCGCCATCCCCAGGCGAGAAACTCCTGCTCGGGAAGGAAGGACAGCAGTGCGACAACTCCGGTAGCCAGGGCGAGACCGGCAGGGACCCCGATCTGCGGCCAACTCCCGTAAAAGCCGCGCTTGTCACCGGAGGAATATTCAGTGGCCATCAGCACGGCCCCACCCCATTCGCCCCCGACTCCCAGGCCCTGAAATATGCGCAAGGCAAGCAGCGCAATCGGCGCCCACACACCTGCGCTTGCATAGGTCGGGAGAAATCCGATCAGAACCGTCGCAACCCCCATGATGAGCAACGTGAAAACCAGCATGCTTTTGCGACCGATCCGGTCGCCAAAATGGCCGAAGATGATGCCGCCAATGGGACGCGCGACAAAACCGATCGCGAAGGTCGTGTACGCGAGTAGCGTTCCGATAAGGGGATCAAACTGGGGAAAGAACAGCTTGTTGAACACAAGCCCGGAAAATATTCCGAAAATAAAGAAATCGTACCATTCGACAGTGCACCCGATGGCGCTCGCGAAAGCGACCACCCGGACCGACATGGTCTGTCCACTGGCGCCTCCAGCCTGCTTCTGCACGGTATCGCGCTTCATAAGTCTCCTCCTCCAAGGGTTGGCTACACCAAAAAAACTTCAGCGAATGCCGATATGCGACCAGCCGAGTCTGTTGTTGTCATGTGACACCAGCTATGCCGCGGACCAGATCGTTTCATTTACCTTAAATTCTTCTCCCCTAATCCGCGGTGAATTTCAACTAATCGCCAGCGTCGCACGCGGCGGCGCCGTCAGGCCGCCGGGTACGCACCGTCGGCTTTAGCGCCCGAGCCCTGCTTTCAACGCCGCGCCCACATCGGACGGCGTATCCAACACGGTAACCCCGGCAGCTTCGAGCGCGGAGCGCTTGGAAGCGTAGGTTCCCTTGTCGCCCATGACGATGGCGCCGGCGTGCCCCATCTTCTTGCCCTTGGGCGCGGCGCCGCCAGCAATGAAGGCGACCACGGGCTTGGTCATGGTCTTGGCGTAAACGGCTGCTTCCTCTTCCATCGAGCCGCCGATTTCGCCCACCATGACGACGGCCTCGGTACCGGGAAAATTGTCGAGGGCGATGAGCGCGTCGCGCGTGGTGGTGCCGATGATCGGATCGCCGCCGATGCCGACGAAAGCGGATTCGCCGTAGCCGGCCTGGACGATATTGAGACAAAACAGCACGCCCAAGCTGCCGCTGCGCGAAATCACGCCGATCGAGCCCTGCTTGAAAATGCGCTCGTTGAAGGCGGGCATGAAGCCGGCGAAGCATTCGCCAGGCGTGACGGCGCCGGCAGTATTGGGGCCGAGGATGCGCGCGCCGCGTTCCTTCGCCGCTGCCATGAAGTACATCACGTCCTGCACCGGGATGTGCTCGGTCATCACGACCAGACCCTTGGCGCCGGCCTCGATCGCGTCCATGGCGGCTTCCTTGACCATGAGGGGCGGGATGAAAAGGACCGCGACGTCGAAGCCAGCGCCCTTCATCGCGTCCCTGGCGGTGGCGAAGACCGGCACTCCGCAATGCATGCTGCCCGCCTTCTTCGGATGGGTGCCAGCGACGATTTTGGTGCCGTAGGCCTGCATGCGTTCAGTCCAGAACGCGCCCTGCTTGCCGGTGATGCCCATTATCAGCATGCGATCGGTGCCACGGACAATCATCGCGCTGCCTCCACCGCCGCCTTTATCGCCTCGTCCATGGTCGCGAGCGGCGTGACACCCAGGCGGTCCTTCAACAACCTGATCGCCTCCTCGTCGCCGGTGCCGTGCACCGAAAAGAAGATCGGCAGTTTTGGTTTCAGGGCCACGATCGCCTCGATGACTCCCTGGGTCATCACGTCGGTGCGCGCGAAGGCGCCGCAGAAGTTGATGACCAAGCTCTTGATGTTCGGGTTCGACAGCAGCAGCTCGAGCGCGGGCTTGGCCTGGGTGTAGGACTCGCCACCGATCTCGAGAAAGTTCGCGGGGCGGCCGCCATGATGGCGGATGACGTCCATCGTTGTCATGGTCAGCCCGGCGCCGTTGGCGAGCACGCCGACATTGCCTTCGAGGTCGATATACTTGAGCCCGGCGGCCTTGGCACTGGCCTCGAGGCCGGTCAGCTTCTCGGGCGTGCCCGCGCGCGCGATGTCGGGACGGCGGACGATGCCGGAGTCGTCCATTACGAACTTGCAATCGAGCGCGACCACGCGGCCGTCCCCAGTGACGATCAGCGGATTGATTTCCAACAGCTCGGCGTCGAAGGCGGCATAGACCGAGTAGAGCTTGGCGAGCGCGTCGGCAACCTTGTCTTCGGCCGCGCCGAGCCCCAGGCCTTGGACTAGCGTCTTGGCGTCCGCATGGGAGAAACCGCGACGGATATCGACGGGCTGACGGTGGAGCTTGTCGGGCGCCGTCGCCGCGACTTCCTCGATATCCATGCCGCCCTCGGTCGAAAACATGACCAGCGGGCTCTTGCTCAAGGGATCGTTGAGCACCGCGGCATAAAGCTCGCGTTCGATCGGCATCTGCTCCTCGACCAGCACCTTCTCGACCTTGTGTTCGCCGATCTCCATGCCGATGATAGTCTTGGCGTGAATCCTGGCTTCGTCCGGCGTTGCGGCCAGCTTGATGCCGCCCGCCTTGCCGCGCTTGCCGGTCGGAACCTGGGCCTTAACGACGGCGGGGCCGATTCGGGCCGCGATTTCTGCGGCTTCGGCGGGCGTCTTCGCCAATCCGCCCTTGGGAACGTCGATGCCGCGCCCCGCCAAGAGCGGTTTGCCCGCAAATTCCTCGAAATTCATCCGCTTTGCTCGCCTACTTTCCGTATTTTTTCCAGAACGGCCCGAACAGATCCTCATCCGAGGGTTTGTCCTCGGGGATGACGCGCGCGATGCGCGTGGTGTTGAGGAAATGCCGGTAGTTCATGTTCTCGGAGAAGCTGTTGCGGCCCCACGTGCCGCAGCCCATCGACAGCGAAAACGGCAGCCCGTTGTCGAACGAGCCGCCGGTGGCGATGGCGTGCGCCTGGTTGACGATCACCCGGCATACCTCGAGTTCCAACCCGAGGCGCATGACATGGCTGTTGTCGCGGGTGTGGATGCCCACCGAATGGCCCTTGCCCTGGTAGTCGTAGATGTCGCGCGTAATGCGGAACGCTTCATCGAAATCGCGCGCCTTATAGATCGCCAGCACCGGCGCGAGCTTCTCGCCCGAGAACGGGCAGGACGGTCCGGTGCCGGACTCCTCCACCATGATGAAGCGGCAGTTCCTCAATGCATTGCGTTCGAGTCCGGCGATCTGGGCAATGCGCGGCGCAGACTGCGCGGTCGTGGCCGACGCGAGCTTGCCTCGCGGAAACATCACACCCTCGAGCTGCAGTTTTTCCTTGGCGTCCAGCAGCACCCCGCCTAGATTCGCCAGTTCCGCCAGCATCGCGTCATAAATGTCGGCGAGAATCACAGCGCTGTTCTCGGAGGAGCAACTGGTGGCGTTGTCGAACGTTTTCGAGCGCACGATCTTGGCCGCGGCGTCCGCCAGATCGGCGCTGGAATCGACGATGACCACCACATTGCCCGCGCCCACACCCACCGCCGGGGTGCCGCTCAGATAGGCCGCTCGTATATTCGCCTGCGAGCCGGTGGCGGCAACCAGATCCGCCTGGCGCATCAGTTCGTGGGTCAGATCCTTGGTCACCGGAGACGGCAGGTGCTGCACCAGATCCGCCGGCGCGCCGATCTTGGCAAACTCGGCGTGCACGAACTCGAGCAGCCTGACGCAGGTGGATAGACCCTTGGGCGAAGGCGCGATGATGACAGCGTTGCGGCCTTTGAGCGCATTGATGATCTTGTTTGCCGGCGTGGCGCCCGGATTGGTCGAGGGCGTGATGGCTGCCACCACACCGACCGGACGTGCAATCTCGACCAGGCCGAGCTGCGGGTATTCGGCGATCACACCCACCGATTTCGCCCCCTTCAGATCGCGCAACAATCCCAGAGTCTTGCGGTAATTCTTGTCGAACTTGTCCTGCGCGTTGCCCAGGCCGCTGTCGGCCACGGCCAGATCGGCGAGCACGCGGTTGTTCTCCGGCTTCATGATCGCCCACCCGGCCGCGGTCACCACCTCGTCCACCTGCGCCTGAGTGTAGCCCTGGTATAGACCTTGCGCCACGCGCGCACGCCGCATCAGCATCGCCACTATGTCGCGGGGATCGGGAAGATTCAGATTTGCTGCCATGACGTCCTCTGGTTGTTCCTCCGGCTAATGCGCCATGGAGGGCTGCTGCCCGCTGCACAATAAGCCATACCCATCGGAGATAATCAAGAGGGGACAGATTGTCGTTATGCCGGCCTTGCTCCCGTCTTCGGAACGCTTATTTGCTGCTGTATGACTTGTACTTATCCAGATAGCGCACCGGCAGCGACAGCGCGTCGCGGCGGAAGGGATCGCCCAACTCCTGCGTCACCATCATCTCGAGCACCGTGGTCTTGCCCTGCTTCTGCACCGCGCATGCCGCGCGCAGCGCCGGACCTACGTCGGCCAGCTTGTCCACCGTGATGCCCTCGCAACCGAACGCGCGCGCTATTCCGGCAAAACTCGGATTGTCGAGATTGACGCCGACATAGCGATTGGAATAGAAATCCACGTGATTTTTCTTCTCCGCGCCCCACTGGCCGTTATTGAACAGCACCACCGTCACGCCGATTTTTTCGCGCGCGCAGGTGAGGAGTTCGTTGAAGCTGATGCCCCAGGCGCCATCGCCGACATAGGCGACGGCGGGACGATCGGGCGCGGCGACCTTGCAGCCGATCACGGTCGGGAAGGCATAGCCGCAGTTGCCGAAACTCATCGCAGCGAACATGCTGCGCGGCCGCTCGAAGCGCAGATAGGAGTTCGACACCGAGCAGATGTTGCCGATATCGGTCGACACCATTGCGTCCTTCGGCATCGCCTTCTCCAACTCGCGCAGCATCTGGCGCGGATGCATGCGCTTGGAATTCTTCGAGACCTGCAGCGACCACGGATCCTTCTCGTGGGACCAATTGTCGAGCTCGCCTTCCCACGCCTGCTTCTCCGCCTTGATCTTGCCATCGCGCTCGGCCTTGTTCTGCTGGCAGGCCAGTTTCTTTCCCGACAGGCGCGCCGTGAGCGCCGCCGCCGCGACCTTGGCGTCGCCGCAGATGCCGACGGATATCGCCTTCACCAAACCGAGCATTTTCGCGTCAGCATCGATCTGGATGATCTTCGCATTCTTCGGCCAGTAATCGAGGCCATGCTGAGGCAAGGTTCCAAAGGGTCCCAGGCGCGTGCCGAGCGCCAGCACCACATCGGCCTGCGAAATGAGCTTCATCGCCGCCTTCGAGCCTTGGTAGCCGAGCGGGCCGACCCAGAGCGGATGGGACGCCGGAAACGAGTCGTTATGCAGGTAGCTGTTGGCCACCGGCGCGTGCAGCAGTTCGGCTAGCTTGACCGCCTCGGCCACGCCCTCGGACATGATGACGCCGCCGCCGGCAAGAATCACCGGGAACTTGGCCTGCGCCAGCAGCGCCGCCGCCTGCGCGAGCGCTTGCTCGCCGCCCGCGCCGCGCTCGATGCGGATCGGCTGCGGAATTTCGCACTCGATGTCGCCGTAAAAGTAATCGCGCGGAATGTTGATTTGCGCCGGCCCCATTTCCAGCAGCGCGCGGTCGAAAGCGCGCGCGGTGAGCTCAGCCATGCGTTTGGGATTATTGATATGCGCCTGGAATTTGGTGATCTTGGAGAAAATCGGCAGCTGCTCCGTTTCCTGGAACCCGCCCAAACCGATGCCCATGCTTCCGGTCTCGGGCGTAACTACGATCACCGGACTGTGCGCCCAGTACGCCGCCGCAGTCGAGGTCACGAAATTGGTGATCCCGGGGCCATTCTGGCCTATGCACACGCCGTGCCGGCCGGATACGCGTGCGTAGCCGTCGGCCATGTGGCCGGCTCCCTGCTCGTGCGCCACCGGAATAAAGCGGATGCCGGCCGCGGGAAAAATGTCCAGCGCGTCCATGTAGGCCGAGCCGACGATGCCGAATACATCCGTGACCCCGTTGGCGACCAGAGTTTCGACGAACGCCTCGGAGGGGGTCATGCGGGTCTTGCCGGAGACGACGGTGCGTTGGATCGCGGCCTCATTGCCCATGGTTGCGTCCTCAGGAAAATAGAAAAATGAAACGTCTTATCTCGTTTTGCGATGGTTGCATGTTATTACTAGCATGTCAAGACGGGGCGCATCGTTCGGTCAACCAATTTCGTCGCGGCGCGACCTCCCCGCACCGAGCGCGGGCGCGCGAGCTTGCCGCCGCTGCACAACAAGGTGGCGGACCAGCGGATAGAACAGCGCCGCGAGCGCCACCACTATCAGCGTACCGCTAAGGCGCTCGCGGAAGAACTCTGTCCAGTCGTTGTGGTAGCTGATCATCGTCTGCATGTAAGCGTTCTCGGCTAAGGGCCCGAGGATGCACCCAAGCACCATCGGCGCAATCGGAAAGTGCAGCTTCTCGAACAGGTAGCCCAGCACGCCGAAAATCGCGATCACCCACACGTCGGAGACGCTGTTGCGGTTGGCATAGGCGCCAACGATGCAGAACAGCACGACGATCGCCGAGAGAATGGCCTGTGGGATGCGCAGCACCTTGACGACGACACGGATCCAGAAGAACCCGACCACGCACATGCCGATCACGCCGGCGAACAGCGACGCGAGTATCGTGTAGACCACCACCCTGGAGTCCGGATCGGTGAACAGCATCGGCCCCGGCTGCACGCCATGCAGCAGGAACGCGGCGAGGATCACCGCGGTCGCCCCGCTGCCTGGAATGCCGAGCGTGAGGAGCGGGATCATGTGCCCTGCGACCGAGGCGGTCGAGCCGACCTGCGGTGCGACGATTCCTTCCGGCATTCCGGTTCCGAGCAACTCACGCCGTTCCCCATACTGCTTTTCGACGCCGTAGGAAATGAACGAGGTGATGGTCGCACCGGCGCCGGGAACGATACCGAGCAGCGTGCCGAGCAGGCTGCTGCGTATGAATGTCCAGCGCACCGACCACAGTTCAGCAAGTGACGGAAAATCAGTCTTGACGCGAGTCTCGACCTTTGGCTGGCCGTGCAACTGAAGTCCTTTGCCGAGTCGGTTGAAGACTTCGCCCAGCCCGTACATTCCGACCAGCACCATCACGTAGGGAACGCCGTTTTCGAGGATCGTCGAACCGAACGTGAAGCGGTACGCACCGAAGATCGGATCGACGCCGATTGTGCCGACGACAAGTCCGATGAACAGGCTGATGAACGCATTGACGAGCGAGGTGCCCGCCAAAGCGACGACCATTGTCAGGCCGAAAAACACCGCCGCAAAATAATCGGGCGGGCCGAAACTCAGCGCCACCCGGCTCATCGGCACTGCCAGCGCGACCATCACCGTCGAGGAGAACAATCCCCCGATTAGCGCGGCGACCAGCGCCCAGCCCAACGCCTTGGCCGGCTTCCCCTTCTGCGCCATCGAATAACCGTCCCAGAGCAACGGCACATCCATCGGCTCGCCGGGAATCCGGTACAGGATCGCGGTGAAACATCCGGCGTAGGTCCCCGAAACGTAAATGGCGGTAAGCAGGATGATCGATGGTTCGATCGGCATACGGTATGTGAACGGCAGCGCGAGCACCACGCCCATTACCAGTCCGAGGCCGGGCATGATCGACACCGCCATGCCGACCAGCAGGCCCGCGACCAGCATCGCAAAGTTCTGCAAGATGAAGATATGGGCGAAACCGACGCCGAGTAAGTGGAGTGTGTCCATCGCGCAGCGTCAGTGAATGCCCAGCAGTCGCATCACTGTGACCGACAGCGCGAGAAACGGACCGCGTCCGAGAGGCAGCGAAACGTAGACGATCTTCATGAAGATGAACACGAAGATCACGCTCGCGGCGAGGGATACGGCGAGCGCCGGAACAATCCGCCGGTAGCCGCCCACGACCATCAGGGCTACCAGGTAGACAAAACTCGCGGCGAAGAAACCGACGGTCTCAAAGGTAAGCAGGAAGGCGAAAGTGAGCGCGATCCCGATCCAGACCCGGCCCGCGTTCGGCGGCGCCTCCGTCAACAACGACACGTCGGGTTCCTCGTCGAGGATCGGCGCGAGTCCCTTCAATCCGGTCGCGGCGGGGCCGAACGCGAGCCGCAGTATCTGCCAGGCGCATACCGCCATCAGCAGCACGAGAATCATGCGCGGCCACGCGTCCGGCCCGATGCGTTCTGGGACATGCGTGTAGTCGAAGTGCAGCGCCTGATGATAAAGGTAAGCGCTCGCCGCCAGCAGCGTTGCGTACGGAGCAGCCCGAACAAGCTTGGCGCCGTGAGTCATGCATTTCCTCCAAGGTTGCCGCACCGCGCGTCCGCCCGAATGGCGGCGAATTCGCGAGACCACGGCCCCGGCGTGCGTTCACGCGGGAACCGTCGCCTGGTCGGGATCTACTTGTTGAGTCCCTTGTGCGCGCTCTCTGCGGCTATCTTGTGCGCCTTCTCGAGCCACTTCGCCATGTACTCGTGGGCTTCCTTCGCCGGGAGGTAGCTGTCGGGATCCGCGTACTGGTCGTCGAGGTATTTCTTGTATTCGGGCGTCTTGGCGACTTTGGCCAGCGCGTCGGAAAGCTTCGCGACGATCGCCGGATCGGTTCCCGCCTTGACGATCACGGTGCGAAGCTGCGGCAGCGAAATGTGGATGCCGTACTGCCCTGTGACCGGGACGCCTTTGAACGGACCTATGTTGAGCGGCTTCGGATAGAACAGGACCACCGGCCGCATCTGCTTGCTGTCGACGTAGGAGCGCACGTCGCCGGTCTGCTCGTAGAGCACGTCCGCGTGGTCGCCGAGTATCGACGTGTAACGCTCGCCTGGCTTCGCGTACGGAACGTTCTCGAAGTGGTAGCCCAGGCTGCGGAAGTAGTTGATCGTGATGTCGTCGGGACTGCCAAACCCGGTCGTCGCCACACGCAGCGTCTTCGTCTTCGCCGCCGCCAGCAGCTCTTTCCAGTTCTTCCAAGGGGCGTTTTCCTTGACGTAGAAACCGGACGGCTGCTGGATCATGATCGCGAGCGGCGTGATCTGGCTCAGTTTGAACCGCGGATTGGGAAAGCCGAACAGCGAGTAGGTGTCTCCGGTCATCACCTCCATCGTGTAGCCGTCGGCGGGTCCGTTCACAAGCTTGCTCAAGCCGACCTGCCCGGTCGCGCCGGGAACGTTGACGACCGGCAGTGACACGCCGAGCATCGGTTCCATCAACTTGCCCGCGGTACGCGCGAGCAGATCGGCACCGCCACCGGGACCCCAGGGCACGGTGAAATCGATGGGGCGTGATGGATATTTGTCCTGTGCCACCGCTGCGGTCGCCAAAAACGAACTCAAGAGCAATGACACGCCATGGACAAAGATGGAACAAACGGTACGAGCACGATGGGTATGCATTGGGTTACTCCTCCTTCTGACTTGTTACCAAACCCGCACCAATGAGGTTCGGGTGCCTGAGTCTCAAAATACGGCCTCGACTGCGCTCTTCCGGCGCCGATCAAACAGCTAGCTTTATTATTAATCCGTGTACCCGCGGACGGTTACGGAACGCAGATCGTAGGCGCAGCCGCCGCCAAAGTCAACTAGATGACTTGTATGATCCAGATGATATGTTAGCATATCCTCATGGAGAAGACGGCGCAGCACACACATCATGATCGGAACACCGGGCGCGGACGCGGACGGCCAGTTGCCGCTGTACCAGGAGACGAAGCGGCGGCTGACGCAGAACCTGGCCGCGGGCGATGGTAGCCACGCAAACGTCTTTACTTTGCATCGCGGGCGTCTAATCTTACACGAGAAAATCTGTGACTGATCCAAACGCGAAGGAAAATCGGGGAGTTTCAAAGCTGCAACGCGAGGGCTATCCGCGACCGGGGAACACGGAGGAATCCACCCTTACCCGCATCCGTCTGCGTGGGGAAAAGCGTACAGGATGTATATTGCCACCCGAATCCAGCCGCGCCGCTCCGAGACAAAGCCTAGTCGAGCAGGAATCCGCATGAAGCAAGCTGCGACACCATTTGAGGCAGGTACGGCGGCGTGACATCCCGTCTAGAAAAGCTAACACTGTACCGGCTGTGCGTACCGCTGTGGACGCCGTATCGGCTCG
>VFSW01005166.1_pt1 | contig 19356 bp, 15 predicted proteins | sample 5358111 | NCBI WGS metagenome assembly VFSW01 (sample SAMN11554181, study PRJNA540505) | mine drainage metagenome | isolation source: sediment from site ElyBrook_90M | place: USA: Ely Copper Mine, Vershire, VT | collected 2017 | reverse complement strand
GTAGCCTACCTTCGCACACCCCGGACCCGTCAACCATGCTGTTGGTCGGAGGCGTACTGATGATCCATCATCCCGGTGCCGGACCGAACAGCTACGTACCCACCTTAATTACAAGAGGAGGGACTGGTTTTGCCTAGCGTGCATGGCTTGGTTCTGGAAAGCGCCGAAGTTTCACCATCAGCGTTGATACCCATTCTAGGCTGTGTAAGGAATCACATTGCATTCACTTCCGTACTCTTTCTCCGAGCGCGGGAACTGGATTTCACCGAACGTTGAGATCGCGCGTCTGCGGCACCGGATTTCGGCCACGCCCCAGGGTGCAGCTCCCGATCTCCTGCCTCGTCCAGTTCATGCACGATCATTTGCGGATCCCGATTCGCCGGCCAGTCGTCGATGGCGTCCCAGAACTTGCTGAAGTGCCGCTTCACACGCCTCAACTTGCCGAGCGAAGACTCCATATCCCAACCGCGCTTCAAGGCACGGATTATCCGCTCCAGTATTACTTTCACGATCAGCACCGACCGGCGGCGCGACGGGCCACGATCCGCCGCTTCTCCTCTGCAGTCCAGTGCTGCCGACGCCCAGAAGCGCCTTCCCCAACCTCGGCTCCAACTTCCATCCAGGCCCTCCGTGAACACATGGCCACCACAAGTCGAGCTTGAACCCCGAACAACCCCAAAACAAGGCGGCCAGAAAATGACGCTTACCTTACTGCCAACAGAGGCTAATTGTCTCCGTCAGTGCGTATGTCTCAGCCCCTCAAAGTGGCCGGTTTTGAAGTGATCATAAGTGGCCGCTTTTGGGTTTTCACCAAGGAACCCGGACACTCATTCCCTTCCAGGCCCGAAGGTTTTTCCCTCTCCGGAATACTATTCGCCGTCATAAGGTTCCCTTTCATGGCTTTCTTTCGCGCTTCGATGCTTTTAGTTTCCAAGTATGGCTCCCCAATTCAGGGGTGGTCAGGCTTATCGCGGGGTGTGCACTGCCTCGCGGTTTTCCACTCAGTGGGAAGGGTCCGAGTTGACCCCACCGATCTGTGCCGAGATCTGCTTCGCAGTCGTCTTCACCATCCCTGCCAGTGTTCCGATGCGAGCATTGGAGATCTGAGAAGTAGCTCCCGCAATGCTGATACTGGCAATGGCTCGATTGCTGGAGTCACAAATCGGCGCTCCTATGCAACGAAACCCGATTTCACCTTCTTCATCTTCAAACGCATATCCCAATTCACGCACCTTTTTTAGCTCCTGGGCCAGGCGCTCCGGTGAAGAGATCGTGTTTCTGTTGTGACGCGCCATGGGTCGCCCCCGGAACCGATAGCTACTGATCTCCTCTTCGGAAAAGGCGAGCAAAGCCTTACCCACCCCAGAACTGTTTGCATCCAGCCGTCTACCCACCCATGTCGCGAGCCGCAGCATCCCCGGCGTCTCAACTTTTTCAATGATGACTGCTTCTGCGCCTTCCAGTATTGCCAAGTGCACCGTCAGTCCGGAACGTAACATCAGATCCTGCAGAAAGGGTCTCGCCTGCTCACGCAGATCCAGATTCTCAAGTGCCATCTTGCCCAGGCTGACCAGCTTAAGTCCGAAGGAGAATCTTCCGGTCAACTTGCTGCTTTTCAGATAACCGAGGTTTTCGAGGGTTTTGATGAGCACATGCGTTGAACTCTTCGGAAATCCCAGGCGCCGGCTGATATCGGAAAGTGTGAGGCCGCGTTGCGATTGTGCGAGCAGTTCCAGGATCTTCATCGCACGGCTGACGGAGGGCACGGCATAGTCACTCGACATGTATGAATCCTTGGTGGCGTGTCCAGAATACTGGACAAGGAAATCTCCCGGCAACCCGCCAGCCGGATTATCGTGGAACGTCATTCAACCCTCAGCTTTGTCGCGATTTCTTCCTCGCAAGTCCGGCAGTTCTCTTGTCTCCAACGTCCTCGGGATACCGTTCCGCGAGGTCGCGGATCTCATGGCTGAATTCCATGAAGAGGTCTTCCCAGCGCCTAGCCTGCGCCGGAGTGTAGCGGTAGAAGCCCTTCGCGTTCGATACGCCCTTGCCGCCAGAGTTCACTACCTTCTGCATCATGCGCGGTACTTTCGTCGAGCAGTTGAGATCGGGCAGCAGGTCTTTCATCACTGCCGCATACGCCGGGATTCCGGTCAGATCCATGAATCGAAACGGCCCGGCGAACGTGATCCAATAACCAAGATCATTACGCAGAGAGCGGTCAACATCCGCCACCGATGCGTATCCGGATTCCACCAGGTGAAACGCCTCTCGGAGCATGGCATACATGATTCTGTTGGTAATGAATCCGCGTATATCCTTGCGCAGCAGTGACGGCTCTTTCCCCCAACTCCGCGCAAGAGCCAGTGTCCGCCTCGCATTGGAGGTCGACGTCCGCTTGCCGCAAATGATCTCCATGAATCTCGTCAGGTATGCGGGTTCGGCCCAATGCAACCCCAGGATCCGCTCTGGATGTTTCGCATCCCGCTGCAATTCTGTCACCGGGATTGCCGATGTATTGCTGCCAATCAGCGCCCGTGCAGAGACAACGTCCTCAACTTGACGAATGACCATCCGCTTTACCGCAACGTCTTCAACTGTTGACTCAACAATCACGTCGGCGCCAGCGAGTATCGCAAAGTCGGACGAGATCGTGACCCGTGCCATTAGGGCTGAGGGACCCTCCGCAAACAGCCCCCTTGCAGATGCGTCGTTCAACACGCGTATGAGTCTATCCGGAGCGCTCTTCAGCTTCGCAGGGTCGACCTCCACGCACGCGACGCGATGTCCCGCTCCCAGCAGACAAGCCGCAATGCTGGTGCCCATCAGCCCCAAGCCGACGAGGCCTGCCTGTTCACCGGCTTTCCCCGAACGAGATCCGAGTTGTTGCTTCTTGTGATTTCCCGCGGTCACGCGCATGCTCCTCCTTCAGTTAGAGCTAACTTGCGCTCCCAACCCGCTGAACCTGCTTCGCCGTCTTCTCCAGGGCCTCTGCAAGCGCCTCCTCCATGTGATGCAGTGTCAATTCGATATCGCTTGCGGTGTGCGCGGCGGAAATGGAGCATTGCTTTGGCGGCTGAGGGAAGACATAAATTCCGCGGTCCACCAGCAGCGCCCGGAAAGCGGTATCCAGCGCGAAATCGTGATGCATGGCGAGGTCGTGCCAATCCTTCGGGCAGTGGTCCATGAAATACCAGCAGAATGCCGAACCCTGGCGCGCAACCACTGCGGCAATTCCCGCAGAGAGGAAGATCTCCTCCAGGCCGCGTTGCATCCGGTCGCCGAGCACCTCGGTGTGCCAGTATACTTCCCCGTCATTCATGAGCAGCCGCTCAATCGTGGCGATCGCGGCAGCCGTTGGCACCGGGTGAGCGTTATACGTTCCAGCCAGCAGAACTCGCCGCAGGGGTGAGGGATCGACAAAGCGATCCATCATCTCTTTCCGGCCTGCAACCACCGCTAGGGGGTAGCCATTTGCGATTGCTTTTCCGAATACAACGAGATCTGGAACTACATTGATGAGGCTGGCATATCCACCTAACGCATGCCGAAACCCGGTCTTAACCTCGTCAAAGATGAGGACGAATCCAAATTCGTCAGCTAGAGTACGTAACCCGCACAGGTATTGCGGATCGGGCTTGACCACCCCGATGTTTTGAAGAATCGGCTCAGTGATCAGCGCCCCCACGGGATATCGCTCACACACGTAGCGGACCGAGTCGAGATCGTTGAAATTCACGCTGTGAACTAGTTTCTGATGTTCGGTCGGAATTCCGGCGCTGATAGGCCGAAACGGGTATTCGCCAGGCGACACTCTCGGTCCAAGTTCGCTCAGTGGGGTCATAAGGTTGCAGGCCACGTCATTATGCCAACCGTTGTACCCTCCCTGCATGCGGATGATGTGGTCTCGTCCCGTGAAAGCACGGCCCAAGCGAATCACCTGGTAGGTGGCCTCGCTGCCTGTGTTCACTAGCTGCACCAACTCGGCGGATGGCACATGCTCGCAAATCAGCCTTGCTAGTTCGCCTTCCAAAACTGTCGTTCCGGATCCGAACAGACTTGCCTCTTGCTCCAGCACGCGCATCACAGCTTTGGTGACGTGCGAGTCATTATGTCCCAGAAAATGGGGGCCGAAAGCAACGTGGTAATCCAGATATTCATTTCCGTCTAGATCCCAGATCCTGGCCCCTTCACCTCGAGCAAATGCGATGGTAGGATCGGTCGCACGATTGACCGAGACTACCCCACCAGGAATGTACTTCTTATTACACTCCAATAAATTCTCTGATTGCGTTCTGCCCTTCATCATTTCTCCCGGTGCCCGCCTGCAATAAGGATAAAAACGACTGCCGACGCTCCCGCCGCCGTCCAAGCAACGGAATCGTTACAAAACTGCCTTCGTCGCGCACAAATTCTCCGTCTTAAAGTTTCTGACAAGGCTCTCCGTTCTTAGAAATCCAGCTTTAGTGCCAGTTGGATATTTCTGGGAGACCCGGCCTGCGACGAGATCAAGCCCACCGTGCTGCTGCCAATCACCGCCCCCGGCGGTCCGAAATTGGTGTGATTGAATGTGTTGAAGAACTCTCCCTTGAATTCTGCAGCCATGCCCTTTCCGATGTTTGTCTTCTTCGTGAGGCCAATATCCCAGTTCTGCAAGCCCGGCTGCCGAAGAATGTTGCGACCGGAATTACCAAAGCGGGGATTCCCATTCGCGAAATCCTGGGCAAGAGCTGCAGTAGTAAAGCACCCTGAATCAAACCATTCTGTTATTTTCTTTGGCCCAGACCCATTGCATACCCTATCAGGCCGCGGCGACGCTGAGTTCGTGTTTGAGTAGTCCTGACTCGCCCTCACAGTAAACGGAAGCCCGCTCGAGGCACTGATAATCGCGCTGGCTTCCCACCCTCCGGCGAGAACGTTAAGCAGTCCTCCGTCCTTGCCAAATCTCTGGCCTTTGCCGAAGGGCAATTGGTACACCGGACTAGCCACAAATGTGTTCCTGACATCGAAGTCAGATGGTCCAGTATCAGCATTCGGATCGTTGTAATTCTGAATCGTGGATACGTTGTCAATGTTCCCTCCCTCATTATCCGTACTCTTTGAATACGTGTACGCGATCATGGCAGCAAATCCATGAGAGGCTTTTTTGTCGAGCTTGCCGTAAACCGACTGATACTTGGCAGTGCCCTCGTAGTCGTCGTACAGCATTGGTCCTAGATCGGGCCACGGTCGGCGTGACTGCAGATCACCAACTCCAGGCTTGGGTTGATTGCCCGTATTGAACATATAGTCGAGGTGGAGGCCCCGGTTGCCGATATAGGCTACCTCGACTCCCCATTCCTGTGCAATCTGGTACTGCACACTCAGACTCCATTCATACGTCTCGGGAGTCTTGTAAAACGGCGAGGGCATCAATTGCGAGGTAATTCCACTTAGAGAAACAAGCGGCGCATTCTGGAAGATATTCTGCGTCGTGGTGGCTACGCCGTTGGTGAGCGGAGGCGGAGCGCCAAACGGCGCGATGTAGTTCGGGGTCTGCGTAAACACCGGATTGTTATTAGCGAAAGATCCCATCCTGTTTGTATCGGGAAGATCCATGAAGACTCCGGCCCCTGTGTGCACCACAAGCCTGTTCGAACTGGTCGGCTGCCATGACAGCCCGAGCCGCGGAGCAAAGTAGCCAGCACCCGGTCCGTAGCTCACCTGGCGCACCTTGTTCCCGGTGATTCCTTTGGCATTTCTCATCGCTGAGGTCATCACAAGGCATTGACCTGATGCAGAGATGAAATACGGATTCGTGCAGAGGGCGTCATTCGCCGCATCTGGCAATGCCGTCAGCAGTAGCGCATCGCCGGGAGTGTAGTTGTTGGACAACGGAAAGAATGTCGCAAGCAGATTATGCGTGTCCATGGGCTGTCGACGGTATTCCCATCGCAAACCGAGTTGCACAGTGAATCTCGGAGTCGCCCGGAAGTTGTCCTGCGCAAATGCGCTGATCCAGCGGCCACCCACCAAGTTGGTTACGATCGCGTTCTTGGTGAATTCGCCGCCTGAAGGATAGCCGAGCTCCATGTCGGCGAGATCAGAAACAGAACTGACGCCTGGAATCTCTCCCGCAAGCGATGAGAACTGCCCATCAAAACTAAACGCTCCGTTCGCCTGTACAGGGTCGGTCACGCCCTTGGTCTGCCAGAAATCGAGGTCAGCCCCAAATGACAACGTATGGTGGCCAGCAACCTTGGTGAAAGTGTCCTCGTACTGTTCGACGGAATCGGGAGCAGTGACAGGAAAGTATCCCGGAAAACCATCGCCCCACAGAGCGAAATTGGTCAGCTCGATGTTTGGATATAAGTTGAACTGAGGCAGCGGGTCGGTCAGCCCTGCGATTCCGAAGCCTGCAAGTGTTCCCGCCGGCCGCGGGCAGTTTTGGCACGTGTAGGTCAGGAAGTCGAGTTGATATCCGATGCGCACGTCATTGATTGCCGATAGTCCCAGCACCCGGGTCCATCCGCCGACCATGTTCTGCCCCCTGAAGTGCTGAAAGCCATTGAAGTCCGGCAGCGCGCCAGGGAACTGAATATTGGAGTTTCCGATCAGGTAGCGCACAAAGATACTGTCCTTACTGGATACACTTGCGTCCACGCGCGCATCATACTGATCGTTCTGCTGTTGCTGCGGCGTCTCGTTGGTATAGTTCACCGCGCCCGGTGTATTTGGATCCGGGAAAAGAGCCAGCACCTTCTGTGCAACTGGATCGAGGCTCGTGATGACGTTCCCTGGAATAGGCGTTCCCACCAGCACACTGGTTTGTCCTGCGGAAGTGTCTGCCGGATTCTGCGGACAAGTATAGAGACTTTCCGTTTTCGGATCGAATAACTGACCCGTATCGAAGTTCATATTTGATGGGGCAGCCGCTCCGCTGTTTGTGCAGAGGTTCGATGTAGTGCCGGTCAGGAACGAGCTGAAGTCGCCGGTCTTTTCCGCGGCAGTTGGGACCACGCTTGCCGCCACCACTCCCTGCGTTAAGCGCAGACCCTCGTAGCTCCCAAAGAAGAAGACCTTCCCCTTCTTGATTGGACCGCCCACCGCGCCGCCAAACTGGTAACGAGAGAGGTCTGGGCGGCTCAGAGCAAAGTAGCCACTAGCATCCATGGCACTGTTACGAGCGTACTCCCAAACCGACCCATGGACGTGGTCTGTGCCTGAGTTTGTGATCATGTTCATCACTGAACCGGACGCAAGACCAAAAGAGGCATCATAGACATTGTTCTGAATCTTGAATTCATGGACCATCTCAGGTGGCGGATCCAGCGCGAAGCTGCTGTTGTTCAGCGCTCGAGAGATCATGCCGTCGATCAGCAGAATGTTACTTCCCGAACCTCCTCCCGATCCGCTATAGCCGAAGTCATTGAAACCCGATCCATTCGCCGCACCCGTCGCCAGAGAACGCCCCGTCGTATTCACTGTGCCCGGAACGAGCAATGCAAGCGCTCCCACCTCTCTGAGATTGAGAGGCATGTTCTCGATCGCTGTCTCCTCAACCACAGTTCCCAAGCTAGCGTTGGCCGTATCAACGAGCGTGGGCGTCGCCTCGACACTCACGGTCTGTTCAGTTCCGCCAACTCTCAGTGCCACATTCGTTGTGATCGCCTGATCGACGTTCAGGGAAATGCCTGTGAGCTTGCTCGTGACGAACCCTTCATGTGTGACCGAGATGGAGTATTCACCGGCCGGTAGCGAGAGAAACTCATAACGCCCGGAACCGTTCGAAACAGTGCTATTGACCAACCCGGTCTTTTCATTCGTCGCCGTCACTTTCGCCTGTGTAACAACGGCTCCTGATGAATCAGTGACCGTTCCGACAATAGTTCCTGGCGTTGTCTGGGCCAAGACGATGAGCGGCGTCAGGCATGAGAAAAGCAGCAACATAGCCAACCGAATGAGAACCGCTGCTTTTCGCGCGATCATCGGTTTCACTGGGATCACAGATGCGGGGATCAATGCCCGGAGTCCAGCAACTCGATTTCTCATGATGAACCGCGACGGTTGTACAGGGGATTTCATGATTGTTTGATCTCCTTACTTTGCATGCTCGTAGGGTTGCCGAGAGATTCAACTTAACTTAGCTCGTTTTCGTGTGTCGAGAGACTTCCAGCATCAAGATCAGAAAGCGTTCAATAGGCTGAACACCCCTTTAGGCTGTTCGCACTTACTTTTAGCTAAACGTCACTTACTTCCAGGAAGACGATGCACATTGGAGTTCCCAGAGGTTGATAGTTTCCGGTGAATCTCAGCCTGCCAGTCAATTCATCTACGCGGAACGACGTGATCTGGTCGCTGTGCTGGTTACATACGTAGAGAAATCGCCCGCCGGGTTCCATCGCCATGTGGGCCGGATAGTCTCCCTGCGTCGGCGTATCGTCCACATGAGATAGCTTCCCATCTGGAGCGATCACAAATGTTCCGATCGAGTCATGCAGCCTGTTGGCCGCATAGAGAACGCGGCCATTCCGCGAGATCGTGACTTCCGAACAGAAGTTCGTGCCCGCGAACCCGGCTGGTAGGGCCGAAACGGTTTGCTGGTGACTTAGGGATCCCGTCTCAGGATCATAGTGAAAGAAAGCGAGGGTCGAAGCCTCTTCCTGGATGGAATAGAACCAGCGCCCGTTAGGGCTGAAAATGAAGTGTCTGGGTCCATCTCCTGCGGGAAGAGAGACAAACGGAACCACCGCCGGTGTTAGCTGGCCTGTTCTGTTGTCCAGCTTGTAAACATAGATTCTGTCTTGCCCGAGGTCAGTTTGAAGTACAAACCGGTTCTGAGGGTCAGCCTGGATCATGTGCGCGTGCGGCGCATCATGCCCGCTGATAGCAAAGCTTCCAGGAGGACCACTCAGCGCGTAGGATGGCCCCAAGCCTCCCTCGTCCTGATGAACAAAGCATGCTTCGGCAAGTGCCCCGTCCTGTTGGATTGGAAAGACCGCGATAGTGCCGCCAAAGTAATTTGCGACAAACGCGAACTTGCCCGAGGCATCAATGCTCATCTGAGCAGGCCCGGCTCCACGCGAGTTCACAGTGTTTAGATAACGCAGTTCGCCGGTATCCTTCCAAATGGAGAATGCGCTCACCGAGCCGCTGTTGCCCTCGTAGGTCGAAACTTCGTTCACGGCATAGAGGTAATTCCCTGACGGATGAAGGCTCAACCAAGAAGGGCTCACTGTTTGAGCTGCAAGCTTTAGCAGCTTCAGTTCTCCTGTTGCCGCATCCACCTCGTACAGGTAAATCCCTTTCCCATTCGCGGCACCGTCCACGGGCATTGTATCGGTGCCCACATAGGCCAGGATGCGCTTATCTGGACTTGGGGATCCCAGTGCGACACCACCGGCCACGTAGGACACCCCGAAGCCCGCAACCCCCTGAAGAAATGATCGCCGCGAAGAACACGCTTCCGTGCTGTGCATCTGACCTCCTCTTGCAACACTCCGTCACAATCGCGTTAGTGCGGCGGTGCCCACGAAGGCCGCGGATCCTCTAACACCTCGTTCAGCTTCGGCAGCGGATCACCCTGCTTCGTGCTCTCGTTGAAGTGCCGCAGTTTCTCGTGCACACTACGCCAGTACTCGTATTCCGCATCCCATCTTCCCATTGCTGCGCCAAGACGATAGGGAGAATACTGCTCCAACCACTCGGCTCTGTAGTCGGGCTTTAAATCGGCGATGCGATCCATCAGATCGGTAACGTACGAGTGGTCATAATGGGTCACCTGCGACTCCCATTCGTTCCACCAAGTGTTTTCATCTGGACGTTGTGGCCCGAACTTGTCCCAGATCGCCGACATGTCCAACGGCGCCTGAAACCTCTCACCCGCATAGTCGAGGAGCTCGCTCCCAAGCAACAGACTGTTCACCGTCTCCGTGTCCACACCAAGACTCCTTGCATGAAGCAGAGCCGTCTCTGCTTCCTCCGCATGTATGCGCGTCTGGTGCAGGTCCTCCCGGTGCGCGGCAAGCTTGTTGTAGTAGGTCGGGAAGAATGGATCCTCCCAAAGGCCGAACATCGACTCCTCGCCGAGCAGTTTCTTGATAGCGGTTTCAGCTGTGGTGATGTGGCTCAATGCGGAGGCAAGATCGCCAGCGACAGCCGCCGGGTATATTTGGCGCGCGTAATCGGAGAAGAAGTTGGCCCTGTCCATGGGGACACTCTGCCATGGCGCAGCCGCTCCATACGCCATACCTGGAAGAGACATGCGAAACAAGAGTTGCGCATCGTCTGCCCATACCGAGTTCACAAGCCCGATCGCACCGGAACTGCGCCCCGCCGCCAGAAACGTATCGATGTTTTCAAACGTCGTGTTGAAGTCTGGCGCGATGTCGTCGTAGCTAGTGACTCCGGGCTGCACCACGTGTGGGATGTGAAGCTGCTCTAGGGGGCCAAGCCAGCGCTTGTACGTGGGGTCTTCCGAAGTGTAATACCACGCCACCGCGATCAGTCCCTTGGGTAGCTGCGGAATCACCTGAGGGTACTTGACCATGATGTCGTCATACGCCATCACTGCTTTGCCGCGTTGTTGAAAGAGGCTCGCAACCGCGGTAAGTTGCTTCACGAAGAGGCCTGCGGGAGCGGCCGAGGCCCCTTGGGCATGCGTAGCCGCTTCAATCTGAAATGTTTCGTCGAAACCGATACTGACAAATGGGCTTGGAAAGAGATCCGCGAACTGGTTCACCCAGTCCGTTAGCAGCGCCGATACTTTTGGATTCGACGCGTCGAATTCTGTCCCATGCGGCTCGTCCGACAGTTCGGAATACTTCTCGATCCGGAACAGATCATGCTGATGACCATACAGGTCGAAGTTGGGAATCACGTCGATGTGCCGCTCGCGCCCAAATGCCACGATGCGCCGCACCTCGTCTTTCGTGAGCCGCGCGCCCAATGCCAGCAGCGGATAACCGGTTAGCTCGATGCTGTCCTCGCTGTACAGGTAGTATTGATTCGCTTTCCAACGCGAAAGAAAGTCCAGTTGGCGCTCAATCTCCCTTTCGGTCGGCAGGGGACCGTGGCTTATATCCACCATCGTGCCGCGATACGCCAGCGACGGCCAGTCGTGAATCTCCACTTCGGGCAGCGCCGCAGTTGTCCCTTCTCCTTCCACCAGTTGCCGCAGAGTCTCGACGCCATAGTAGATTCCCGCTGACGTCCGAGCGTGAATCTTGACGCCGTGCTGGCTCACCGTCAGGTCGTAGGCCTCCCGCGAATTGGGTCCGGCCTGTTCGCCAGGTTTTCCCAACGGCTCATCTGTATTACCTTCCCGGTCAAATATGACCGGCAACTCGCCATCTGCAGAATTCCCGAATGCCCCGATCTTGACCTCTATTCCTGCCCGCACCCGCATCCATGACCGCAACTCTTCAGCTGCGAAGCGGTCTTCAGTGCCCGTTGAAGATGGAAGCATGATCCGCATCGCACGCAGCGCCACGCTGCCGGTTCCGTATCGTACCTGCTGTGGCCGCGGAAGCAAAGGGCTATGCTCACCGAATCCGCAGCGACATGCCACCAGAAAAGCCAGCATCAATACCGATTTCTTTGCGTTCATGATTTCCTTTCAGGGAAGAGCAGCCGTGCCGATCGCTTGATTGCCGCTAAAGAGCACGCGCTCGCCGGAGGCATCACCAGATTTGCCCAGGGTAGTGCAGTCAGTTTCTCGTGAGATGGCTTACATTTCAAGGCCGTCGAAGGCCGTTCCCGCATTTGCGTTCAACCTATTGAACGGATCCCACCGGAGGTATTCCGTGGCTTCTGGCTCAGTTCACCATGCCCCGGCCCGCAACCTTCCACTGATCGAGGACCTGCTCGCCGGACACCATGTAAACATGCTCCTGCAGATTAACGCAAGGACAGATGTGGTTGGGAACAACCCTGATGCGGTCCCCAACGTGAACCGGATCGTTATCGGCAACCAGGAGATGGCCGTGCTCCTCCGAGAGATCCTCCAACACGATCCCCGGGTGATCCTGCACATAGCCGTAGTACCTGCGTTCCCCCGAAAGCAGTTGGTCGCCGGAGAACATCTTGCTTCCCGCATCGATGATGGCCCTATGAGCCACGCTTGTGCTCACCACCGTGGCGAGCACATTGACCGCGCAGTCAGCATAAGAAGCGGCCTCGGCGTCGACCGTGTTGCGATCATTGAATACGTATGTTCCGGGTCGAATCTCTGTCACGCCGTGGAAGCTGTGGCTTTCAAATGCGGCTGGAGTATTGCCGCCGCTCACCACCGGATACGGAATTGCGGCTCCATCCAGGATGCTAAACAGGCGGTCGAGCCGGGCATTCTCAGTTGCGATCTCTTGCACACGACTCGTCCGGGTCCCCATAATGTGCCCCGGATAGAACGAAATCCCTTCCCAGCGCAGGTGAGGCAGATCGAGAATCCGCTTTGCAATTTCAGCCGATGACTGCTCAAGCGGTAGCCCGCAACGGCCAAAACCGGTGTCGAATTCCAGGCGGATGCCCACTTCAACGCCCGCTTGCTTCGCCCATTTCGATATCCCCTCCGCAATGGGCAGCGAATCCATCGCTACCGCGATGCGAACTCGCTCCGCGAGCGCATTGAGCCGCCTCCACTTGCTTTGACCCCAGATCGGATAGACAATCACGATATCGTTGATCCCGGCATCGGCCATGATCTCAGCCTCGCCGAGCTTGGCCACTGTGATCCCTGTGGCCCCGTACTTGACCTGCATCCGTGCAATCTCTGGAATCTTATGTGTCTTCGTATGCGGCCGTAGCGAAAGATGATGGCCGTGGCAATAATCCGCCATCCTACGGAGGTTGCGATCCAGGATGCCGGCCTCGATTAGGAGCGCGGGAGTTTCAATCTCATCAATCCTCATAGTCCTCTCAGGCAACGATCACACGACGACCCCGGCGTTCACCACCATCTTGCCCTGCCTCCACACGGAGTGGATTCCGGCTGGAGGGACTGCGGGCATTTCGTAAGTCGCATCCGTGTGGATCGAATTGTGGTCAAAAACAGTGATATCTGCTTCGTACCCTAGAGCGATGCGCCCGCGGCCGTTCATGCGGAAGCGCGTCGCCGGCTTTTCTGTCACCTTGTGGATGGCCTCTTCTAGACTGAGCCACTTGCGCTGCCGCACCAAGTCACCGAGAAGAAGAGGAAAGGTGGCGTAGAGTCGAGGGTGAGAGCGTCCCCGGGTGTAGACTCCATCCGTAACAACCATCGCGAGTGGGTGGGTCAGCAATGCATGAAGATTATCGAGCGACTGACAGTGCTCGACAATCGTTACATGCCCACCCTGCTCGAGAAGGATATCCATCACGGCGTCTTCGGGCGTGGTTCTCCGCTCACTAGCGATATCCGAAATCGAACGGCCCACCAACAACTCTTCATCCTTTGCCGCTGCTGTGATTACCACGCCATTCCAGCGCGCCTCGGGCTTGATGTCTGGTCGAATCAGCCCTCGCCACATGGGGTCAGCAAGCCGCTTGAGCAGTTGCGCGATCCCTCCGTCCAGCGCCGACTGCGGCAGGATCTGCGTAAGAACCGTGGATCCTGCAAGCCAGGGATATGCATCGAAGGCCACATCCACGCCCGACGCCGACGCCTCCTCGATCGCGCTAGTAGCGCGCTGCTGCAAAGGCCAGTAGGCATCGCCGGCAGCCTGCAAATGCGAGATCTGCAGCTTGCAACCGGAAGCACGGGCAATCGCAATCTGTTCTTCAACCGCTTCTACCAGGCCAGCGGAATAGCTCCGCATATGCGTGGTGTAGACAGCTCCCTTGCGGGCCGCAACGCGCGCGAGCTCAGTCAGTTCCTGCACGGTTGCACCGGACCCCGGCGCATACATAAGCCCCGAAGAGAACCCGACCGCCCCCTGGTCAATGGCCTCTTCGAGCAGATGACACATCGTGTCAAGCTCGCTGCTGGTGAGTTGTCGGCTGGTATTTCCTGCGACCTTGATGCGTAACGAACCGTGTCCCACCAGCGAGGCGACAGTAGCTACCTTCGACTGGCTCGCGCTGTCGAGATAATCGGCAGCGGAAGCCCATCCCCAGTTGTCATCACCACACAGAATGCCGTTCGCAAAGTCCCGAAGCATCTGTGGATCCTGCGAAGCGGGATAGGGAGAGAATCCGCAGTTCCCAACAACTTCAGCCGTGACTCCCTGGAGCAGCTTCTCGGTACGATTCTCCAGTATCTGTAGATCTGAGTGGCTGTGCGCATCGATGAATCCCGGAGCGACTACTCTGCCGCGGCAGTCGATGATCTCGCAGCTTGTTGCCATGCCGCGCTCTACCTTCTCTGCCGCGTCGAGCCCCACGGAAAGGATCCGCCCATCTTGGACGACAACGTCTGCCTCAACAGGGGCAGCTCCTGTCCCATCGACAACCACGCCTCCGCGCAGAATAATGCAAGCAGCCTGCATCACACTCGCTCCTTCTGCGCACGATCTATTGCAGCGGGCTGCTCCCCCGGACCGCCGCCTTCACCGCCATCCCCGCGTCCCCCCTTCAATGGTATCGATGGCTGCCGTTGAGCCAATTCAATAACCTTCTTGTTCAGGAAGGCGATATGAGCGCGGGCAATTTCATGCACAGTTAGGGTTGCATCGCGAACATTCGCATTCGGGAGCACACCTCTCGCCATCAATAGCGCCTTCTCCGCGTGGTGAAAGAACTCCAGATTCTGAAGGCTGTAGGAGATCTGCGGCAGCACACCCTGGAAGACATCGTAAGCAGCGTCTTTGTTTCCGGTGCGCGCATGCTGCCATACGATTTCAAGCAGATCCGAGATTCCCAATCCTGGCATTACCCCGCAAATGCCTGCATCGATCAGTTCGAGCATGTAGGTGCCACCCCAACCGTCGATCACTCCCACCGTTCCTCCGGTCTCGCTCACGATCGATCGCACCCTCGCCGCCATCATCGGCTCTTCGAGCTTCAAATAGCGAAAGTGCTCATGGCTACGATGGAGCTGTTTTACGAAGTCAATGCTAACTGTCGGCCCGCCTGGGTTAAAGTCCTGGATCACCAGGGGAACCGTGATGGCTTCTAGGACACGATCGAAGTAGCGCAGCAAATCTCGCTCCGGGAGCCCAAACAGCCTCGGCACGGCCACCGAGATCGCGGCGGCTCCCGCGCGTTCAAACTCACGTGCCCATTCCGCCTCTGAGGCGGCTGAGACGTGATTCACTTGCGCGACCAGTGGAAGCCGCCCGTTCAGAACGCGAAGCGCCTCGTAAACCAAGTCGCGGCGTTCGCCTTCTTGAAGCTTGTAGAACTCGCTGGCATATGCCGGAAGGCAGACAGCGCACGCCCGGGAGTCGATCGCAAACTCAAGCAGTGGTGCAACCTTATCCAGATCGATCCCGCCATCACTCGTAAACGGAGTGGGGATGATCGGAACAATCCCATCGATTTGAAATCCTGACATTTTATTTCACACTCCGCCTGCGCTGGCGTTCTTCGAACACGGTCACCAGGAAACAACTGGCAAAGATAAGCAGGCCGCCTGCCAACAGCGTGACCGTAAGCCGTTCCTTCAACAATACTGCGGAAAACAGCAGCCCGAACACCGGAAGCAGATAAACAGACAATGCGGCTTTCATCACTTCCACAGCCTGGATGACTGAGAAATAGAGCAGCATCGACAATCCAAGGCTAAACACCGCGATCAGGATCAGGCTCCACCACACCGAGGGCGCCAAGGTCCCGAGCAGCCTCCATCCGTTCCTGTCGAATGCAAGATAGATCAGAAGAAGTTCCACATCGGCGACAATGAACGTCCAGACCAGCACCTGCGGCGGGGACAAATAGGAAAGAGCACGGCGACTGTACGAATTGTTAAATGCGCTGCCAGCACAGCTGGCAAACACCAACAGGTTGCCCCCAAGATACTCCAGGCGAAAGAGGTCGGCATTCCGGAGGTCTTTGGATGAAATCATGCACACGCCGACGATAGCAATCGCGAAAGACAACCAGCGCAGCTTCGTCATCCGCTCATGCAGAAATACCGATGCACTTAGCGCTGTGAGCACCGGAACAGTTAGCGACAAGACACTCGCATTCGAGGCCAGCGTTCGCTCCACTCCAAGGACAACGCACAGTTGCGCCGGGAGAACGCCAACCGTTCCGAGTAGCAGGACATCGATCAGGATGCGTCGGTTCTTCGCCCGGAACAAATCGCGATTCAACCCGGCAAACGGCAACACCAGGAGAGTCGCGATGCCCAGCGGAACCAGCGTTACTAGTACCGCGCCCAGTTCCCGCGTGGCAATCCTTGCGCCTGTGAACTGAAACGCCCACATGGCGTTCACGGCGATCAAAGCCGCGAAAGCTAGCATAGGACTTCGCCCTACGAAGCCTCTTGAAGATATGGATACAGTGTCGCTGTCGGGGAATCGGCTGGCTTCTTTTTCCATCTGGGATCGATGCTATTTGGCGCACGCAAGGCGCGTCAATGTTAAGGAGTCTCGCGTGGGAACGGTGTCCATCAGGCTGAACACATAATCCCGCATGTTTCTCTCCGCTACTGCCACATGCGCAGCATGACGACTCCACCCTGCGGCACAGTCACAGTGTAGGAGTCGCGCAGAATGCCAAGGTCCTTGTGGGCCCAAAGATCCCGAACGTGAACGGGACCGGTGAAGCCGACATCTTTCAACAACAGCGTCAAAGGTTCAGCCTCATCGTCAGTTACATAATTGAAGATCGCGACTGCTTTGGCCCCGCCGCTCATTGGCTTCACCCAGATTTGTGGCGGGCCTATGCGATGCCCTTGTACGCCCAGTTTGTCCTGATCGACAGCGATCACTTCCTTATTGATAAGAATGCTCTTCGTAGTGTCGTCCAATTTGGACAGATCGTTCCCGGCTAATCCAACGGGAGTTCCCCCGGCTCTGCCGGGGTGGCAGTAGAACTTTGAGAATTCCGGGAGTATGTTTTCTCTCGAAATGCCTGTGCTACGGCAGTGAAGACAGCAGTTCGAGGCTTTTGCTTTTGTTCTTGCTTTTGCTTCGGACGGTTGCGAAAAGGCCCCTTTGAGGGGCCAGCAACCGTAAAGCCACCGGCTCTGCCGGTGGATACTTACTAGCGGAGCCGCCAGTATGGCCCAGAGGCTCATCTGAGTGCGATATTGGTCCGCATTCATGCCGCCGTTGCCGATCTCGAGCATGTCAGGATCGTTCCAGTGCCCTGGCCCGGCGAACCTTTCCAGCCCCTCCTGCGAAAAGCCAATCAGGGCCATGCTGCGATACGTATCGCGAATATCGTCTGTCGTGCGCCACAGATTGGCCCCCACAGAGGGCCCCCACTCCCATACCGAACCCACGCCATATTGACAGAGGCTATATACGATCGGCCGATGGGTGTCCGCCAGAGCCTCATGCATCTTCTTGTAGGCCGCTTTCATCATGGCGTTTGCTTGTTGCGGATTCTGCGCGGGATCGTGCAGCTTCATTATGTCCTCGAAGCTGCAAAGGTCATATTTCAGGTAATCCACTCCCCAGTTTGCATACGTGTTGGCATCCTGCTCTTCATGTCCGTAACTGCCTTCGAAGCCGCCGCACGTTTTGGGTCCGGGAGAAGAGTAGATCCCCAGTTTCAACCCGTTTGCATGAACGTAATCAGCCAGCGCTTTCATGTCCGGGAATTTACGGTTCGCCTGGATGTTCCCGTGTGTGTTGCGTTCACCCTGCCATCCGTCATCAATGTTCACGTACACGTATCCCGCACCCTGCATTCCGCTTGCCACCATCGCGTCAGCGGCCGCGCGTACATCCGCATCGGTGACCTTCTCGGCAAAGTGATTCCAACTGTTCCACCCCATCGGGGGAGTCGCCGCTTGGACCCGTGATTGCGCCTGCATCCGCGGAGAGGCGAAAGCGATCATGGCTAGAGCGGTTGTTAGAGCCAATCGAAGCGCACGCGGTTGATAAAAAGGCATGAGAATATTTCCTCTCAGGTTAGATATTTAGACGAGGATGATCGAGCTTGCTAACGGAGAGCTTGCCAACGACTCAGCTCGGCCGTTCCACTCACCTCTATGAGGTTGGAATGCGGGCGATAGCATCGATCTCTACCTTCAAGCCTCCCCACAACACTGCCTGAACCGTGGTCCGGGCCGGCGCAGTCCCTGGAAAGAATTTCGAGTATGCCTCGTTGAACTCGTCGAAGTCTTCAATCCTCGCCAAGTAGCAGGTGCACTTGACAACGTCGTCAAAGGTGCAGCCCGCCACCCTCAGGACTCTGCCGATAGAGACCAGTGTGCGGCTGGTCTCCTCCCCGGTGCTCCCGCTGATAACCTCACCGGTTTTCAAATCCTGCGATGCGTGACCGCTCACATACAACCAACCGTCGCAGATCAGTCCCGCGGAATACGTACCGGTGCTCGCTGTCTTGTCAGGGTGTTTCACTCCGATTCTCGTCATTGCCACCGCACCTTCCTTCTGTTTCAGAGTCTAGGCATTCAACCATGCTCTTCGTAACCTCTCATTCTGAGTTTGGAGTGTCAATCTAGAACTCGCGACGCTGCGGTAGAAAGCGTTCAATAGGCTGAACTGGAATCATGCATTTGTTCAGTCAGGCTCGAACCAGGCGACTACCAGTCATATTGCAAGCGGGCAAAATGGCACATGGGCCCTGGGTACAAACGCGGGACCTGCATATTGAAATTCGACGTGCTGGCAGCGAGTCTCACCGATTCATTGGGCACCATCCCTCTCTGGTTCAACGGCGGCGATGAGGAAAGGCCGCATGCGGGTAGGCGCTCACTGTATTTCGCTGCGCTGGTGCCAGCTTGGTGGATGGCGTGGACGGACAGTGCGCGGTCAACATCGTGGAGAGTTTCCCACTTTGAATTGAGATCAGAAATAGCGACAGGTATATCTTTCATGGCAAGAGTTCTTCCTGAAGGGCCGAGCCCGGTCCGCCACATACAAGTATGGACCTGCACGCCGGACCCGGTGATTTGCCCGAGATCTGCGCTCTTACGTAATGCCGGACGACAAACCGGGGTGTTGCGCACCCAGTTTCCAGCCAATGCGCAACGGAAATGGCATGGAATGGGGTGTTGCGCAGGGAGTTCAAGGGAGGTGCGCAACGGAAGTTGCTGTTTTGGAGTGTTGCGCAGGTGGCTGGGGTCGAAAAGAGTGGGCTGAGACGATCCGGAAGTGGCTTGGGATGGGATTTGGCCTGTTCGGCATCGCCGAGTCACCGATTCTTGCACATTGACCTCTCGCTCCTATACGTGTGTTTTCGGCAAGGGTGCGTGACGCCGTCCGAGTCAGATTGCTAAGTTCAATCAGCCGCTGAGGTCGGCTGATATTGAACAGCAAAGGT
>VFSW01005165.1_pt1 | contig 19357 bp, 15 predicted proteins | sample 5358111 | NCBI WGS metagenome assembly VFSW01 (sample SAMN11554181, study PRJNA540505) | mine drainage metagenome | isolation source: sediment from site ElyBrook_90M | place: USA: Ely Copper Mine, Vershire, VT | collected 2017 | reverse complement strand
TCGCAGATGCTCATCACCACATCCATGTGATGCTCGATCAGGATCACGGTGATGCCGTGGCTGCGTATCTTGCCTATCATCGCGATCAGCTCCTTGATGTCGGGCGCCGTCAATCCCGCCGCAGGCTCGTCAAGCAGCAAGAGGCTCGGGTTCAACGCCAGCGCGCGCGCGATTTCCAAAAGGCGCTGTTTGCCATATGGCAGGTTGCGCGCCTCTTCGTTCGCTAGATCGGCAAGCCCCACGAACTTGAGCAGGCTTGCTGCGCGCAGCTCCGCGGCATGCTTCTCTCTCTTGCAGCGCGGCGTATGGAACACCACATCGATGATGTTGTGGCGATAGGTATGGTGAAGTCCCACCAGCACGTTCTCGATCGCGGTCATCTCGCCGAAAAGCTGCACGTTCTGGAAAGTGCGCGCGATGCCCTCTCCTGCAATCGATGAAGGGGTCGCTCCCGCAATGAGCTTGCCGTTGAATTCGATCTCTCCCGAGGTCGGCTTGTAGATGCCCGTCAGCACGTTCATCGTGGTGCTCTTGCCAGAACCGTTGGGTCCGATCAGCCCGTGCACGGTGCCTTTCGCGATCTGCAAGTTCACTTCGCTCAGCGCCTTCAATCCGCCGAACTGCATCACGATGTTGCGCGCCTCGAGCAGATAACCGTTGGCGGTCACCGGATGATCAGGCACCGCCCAGACATGCTGCATGTCGCCATGCTCGCCGATCACAGTATGGCGATGTATCCACTGCGGCTTGAACTTCACGATGATGCCGCGCAAAAATCCCATGATGCCGTTTGGAAGGTAATACACCACGAACAGGATCATCGCGCCGAATATCGTCAGCCTGTGATCGGTGATGTTCTCCATCATGAAACCCGAGACAGCCAGCGCGATGGTCGCGGCAAGCGGTAAAGCAAGCTGCTTTGCGGTGCGCTGCCTTGTGACGAACGCATAGACTGCATAGACTGCGGTGAATACCGCGATGCCGATCGAGATCTGACGAAACAGGTCGATGTCCGAGAGCACGTTGGGCAACATCACCACGATGATCGCGCCCAGTATCGGCCCGGTCCGGGTCTTTCTGCCGCCCATGATGACCGCGAGCAGGAACAGGATGGTCAGCTCGAAGTTATAGGTGTTGGGCGAGATGTATTCCTCGGAATAGGTGAACAACGATCCCGCAAGGCCCGCGATCGCCGCACTCAACACGAACGCATAGACCTTGTAGCCGTATACGCTGACCCCCATGCAGTCCGACGCGATGGGGCTGTCGTGCAGCGCCTCGAATGCGCGCCCAAGGTGGGACTTCAGAATGCGCTGGATCACGAACAGCGTGGCGATGAGCGCAACCAGAACCACGTAGTAGTAATCCGTGCCGTCGATGTGATGGCCGAACCAGACCGGCTTGCGCACCGAAAGTCCCAATGGGCCGTTGGTCAGAAAATCCATCTCGTTGATCAAGATCTGGATGATGGTGCCGAATGCCAGCGTCACCATCGCAAGGTAAGGCCCGCTCACCCTCAATGCCGGAAGCGCGAGCAAGGCGCCAAACAGGCCCGTGATCGCGATGCTTGCCGGCACCGCAAGCAGAAAAGGCAAAGCAAGCTTCGCATGCAACACTCCCGCCGCGTAGGAGCCGACGCCGAACAGCGCGGCGTGTCCCAGCGAAACTTCGCCCACATAGCCCACCACGATATCCAGGCCCAGAAGCAGGATCGCATAGATGCCTATGACCACCATCAGATGTATGTAATAAGGATTGGACCATAAACTCGGCAGCATTGCCGCAACCGCTATGGCCAGAACGGCGGCTATCTTCTTGCTCAGACTCATGCTAGACCTTCTTGATGACGGATTTGCCGAATATTCCGGCAGGCTTGATCGACAGCACCAGCAGCAAAAGCACCAGTCCCGGCACATCCTTGTAACCGGTGGAAACGTAGTATCCGGTGGTGGTTTCGGCAATACCCAGGATCAGGCCACCCACGATCACACCCATGCCGCTGTTCAGTCCGCCGATGATCGCGACCGCAAACGCCTTGAGCCCCAGGGATACGCCCATCGTCGCTCCCGTCAAAGTGAGCGGTGCGACCAGCACGCCTGCAAAGGCCGCCGTCATCGAACTCAATGCATAGGAAAAGGTGATCACCATGCTGGTATTGATGCCCATCAGGCCTGCCGCATCGCGATCATTCGCAGTCGCAACCACTGCCTTGCCATAGATGGACTTGCGGTTGAAGATCTCGACGGCCAGCATCAGTAAAAGCGCCCCGACCACAACCATGATTTCCATCGGCAGAACGCGGACGCCGAAGAACTGAAGCGGCGCCGTGGGCAATGGCGAGGGAAACGGGATGTCGTCATGCCCCCAGATGTTCTCGGCGACATTCTTGAAGATGATTGCAAGCGAAATGGTGGTCATGATCCAGCCGAATTCGGATTTCGTCTTGATCGCGGGCCGCACGCCCACGCGTTCGACCACCACGCCCTGCAATGCGCCGAATGCAAGCACCAGGGGGAGCATCAGCCAATAGCTCATGTGCCCGACCAGCGTGAGCCCGACCAGCGCGCCCAGCATCAGCGCCTCGCCCTGGCCGAAGTTCAGGGTTCCGGATGTGGCAAAGGTCAGTTGATAGCCAAAGGCGATCAGCGCGTAAATCATCCCCAGCGCGATGCCACTGACCAAGAGTTGTGTAAAGACTTCCATATTGCAGACTCCATGCTATTTGGGCCGGAAAATCCGGCCCAAATCTGTTTCAACGATTACTTCTTGGCTTTGGTCGCAGCCTTTTCGCGCACTGCCTGCCCCTTGTCTGCGTCATAAGCATAGACCACGCGACCGTTCCTGACCTCGCCCATCACCACCATGTTCATGGTGATCGCCTCATGGTCGTCATGCGTGTAGGGATGATTGTAGGTCGTGATTACGCCCTCGACCGGCGCAGTCAGATTTTCCAGAGCCTGTCTGACCTTCACGCCTTCCGTGTTTGCCGCCTGCTTGATCGCAGCCGCCAGCAGATACATGGAATCGTAACCCTGTGCAGCAGATACGGGGGAAGGAATGCGCTCGATCTTGTAGGCCTTCTGGTAGGCTTCGATGAAGGCCTTGCGCTTGGGCGTATTGGGCTCCTGGATGAAGGTCTGCGGCATGCGCGCGCCTTCGCCGTTCTTGCCCGCGTTGTCGATGAAGTTGCCCATGGACAGCGTCCAGCTTCCTATCATCGGAACCTTCCAGCCCAGCTTTTCCATGCCGTTGGCGATCTGCGCCAGCTCGGGCCCGATGCCATAGGTCAGGATCGCCTGCGCGCCGGCGCCCTTGGCCTTCAAGAGCTGCGCGGTCATATCCACGTCCTTGATGTTGAACTTCTCTTCCGCGACCGGCTTCATGTTTCTGGCTGCCAGCGCCTTCTCCAGATCTTCGCGGCCAAGCTGGCCGTAGTTGGTTGAATCCGCAAGGATCGCGACCTTGGTGAATTTGCGTCCATCGACCGCTTCGCGTACGATCATCGCGGACTGGATCACGTCGTTGGCGGAATTGCGGAAGATGTAGTTGTCCGCATATTCAGGCGGCAAAAACTGGCGGGTCACCGCGGTGCCGGTCGCTACGTTGTTGATCACGGGTATCTTCGCTTCCTGGTAGAAACGCTGAGATGCGAGGGACACGCCGGTATTGATGTAGCCCAGTGTCGCAACGACTCTTTCCTTGTTGATCAGCTCCTGGGCTACCTGCACGCCGCGCTGGTTGTCTGCCTGATCGTCGCGTTCGACCAGTTCGATCTTGTGCCCGAGTATGCCGCCCTTTGCGTTGATTTCCGCCGCAGCAAGCCTTACGCCGTCGCGCATCGAAACGCCCATCGGACTGGAGCCGCCCGTGTACGGGCCGGATACGCCTATCTTGATCGTGTCCGCAGCAAATACGGAACAGGATGTTGCCAACGCCAACACGGCAACGATGGATTTGATTTTGAGGCTCATGCTTATTTCTCCCGTTATAAGATCAATCAAGTGAAACGATGCAGGCTCGCAATGCCCGTCTTATTAAAACGATTCTATCAGTTAATTTCATCCCGCGGCGACCATCCCGGTCAATCTGGCATAGGCCGAAGCCAGCGCGTTATCGTCACCCACATTGCCGGGAAAGATCACCACGGGAAGATCGGGATAACGCGGATGATCGGCAGGACAGCGCACCACGGAACAGCCCGGCAATATCTGACCCAAAACGCGCGACGTGCGCAGCGCCAGCCCCTTGCTCAACACATCGTTCGAGGTGATGCCGCCCTTGCTGATCAGAAACCCGATGGACTCGGGAAGATTGCGCACCACATCCATCAGGAATGCCGAGACCCTGTCGCCGAAGGCCAAACGGGTCGTCTGGTCGGGAAACTGCTTCTCGACGCGAGACGTGTAAACCACCGGCGTGAGACCCCGAGCATGACTCAGCTCGCATGCCAATAATGTGTCACGAAGCAGCGCATCGCGCATTTCATCCAGGCGCTCGACATCCACCTCGATGGGAGATATGCCGGGCATCTTCAGAAGCTGCCCGAGCTGGGCCGTGGTCTTCTTGACATGGGAGCCCACGATGACCGTACCCGGCCGCGCGTTTTTCACATAGCGCGCCATGTCTTCGGAAGCGATTGGCTGTTTGGGCAAGCCTGAGAGCGCGGTGAGCAAGCTCGCAGCGCTTCTGAACAGAAAGCGCTTGCCCTGGGCCGCCGCCTCGCGCAGTTGCTTTGCAAAATGGTCGAGATCGGATTGCGACTCCGCATCCACCACGCAGCAGACATTTCCGTGCAGACTCATCAGACGGGCCAGGCTGTCGCCACGCACATCGGCAAGCAAAAAGCGCTCGACGCTGTTTGCTGCGATGCGCCCTTTTGTCTTCTCCTCGACATAGTCCGGCAGATGGCTGTAGCGGTAGCCGAACACCGAATCTTTCGCGAATTCAGTCTCGTGCACCGGCGTCTCGCGCCCGTTCACGATCAGGTAATGCACGCTGTCTCGCGTGATGCGCCCGCCCTCGAAGAACGCGGGCACCAGAAAATGCGCATCGAAAGGACCGAGCTCCTCCGCGATCACGTCGGTCTCGACCGGATAATGCCCGCGCAGCGTCGAGTCGGAACGGCTGACCAGAATCGGATTGATGTCCCGCCCATGCTCTCCGACTTCGGCCAATGCCAGCTTGACGTTCCGGCAAACCTCGCGGGTGATGTCCGCCGCCGCTTGCGCCCCCATGCCTCGCGTATTGGTGAGCACGAAGAAGAGCGGCGACTCGTCCAGGATTGCCTCCTTCAGCGTTGCGACATCCCAGCGCGTCAGGAGCAGGCAGCCGTGTACCGTTTGCGACCCGGTGGGGTCATCGTCCAGAACGATGATCTTGGTATCAGTCATGTTTTCAGTTCAAATATTCAAGATTCAAAATCAAGGTTCAAGACTCAAGGCTCAAATGAAGGTTTCCTTGCGCCCTGTCTCTTGCACCTTACAACGCCTGCACGCGATCGACCATCGCATCTGCAGTCAGCCCGTTGAACGCCATGATCTCGGCGGGGCTCGCCGTAGTCTCGCCGCGCTTCCAGGCAAAGGTATCCCGCCTTGCAGCGCGCGTGCGCAGCAGCACAGGCTCGAGCACCGCGCTCGGGCCTCCGCTCACCGCAAGCAGCATGTCCGCATCGAACAGCGCGTTGAAATGCGCATCGTCCATGAACTTATTGTCGGGCTCGGACACCGTATCCCACGCAATGTCGACCGGGCGATACAGGCGGCGCGGATTCACCACTGCAACGATGCGCACCCTGTAACCCTTGGCTTCCAACTGATCCTTGGCCTCGAACACCGGCAACAGCACCATGTCGCCGGTCACCGCAAACACCACGGTCTTGCTTCCGCCCTTGCTTTCGTAAATCGTCGCAGCGCCCTCTTCCACCGCATGCTGCGCCTCGGCCATGCTCATGTAAACCGGCAGCGGACTCTTCGATGCGATGACCACCATGCACTTGTTGAAACTGTTGGTCGCATAGTCGTAAGCCGCCTGGATCGCATTCGCATCGCACGGGAAAAGCGGATAGGTGTTGCCGTTTCGCATCTGTGCCGCGAAGTAGTTTTCGATCTCCGGACGCTGATGCGTCCATCCGTTTCTGCCCTGCTCCAGCGCACCCGCGGTGAACATCGTCACGATCGAAGGCGTCTTGCGGCGCAGCTCTGCCATCGCCTGGGCCACGGTCTGCACGATGGGCCAGCCGTTGATCGCAAAGCTCTCGTAGGATAGCCAGAGCGCGCGCGAACCGAACAGCGCAAGGCCCGCAGCGAGCCCCGCGCAGGCATCCTCGTTCAACGGCTCGTACACCTGCCCTTCCGGCTCCTGGTTGTACAGCGGATCAGCGGTGGGGTGGCGGATCTTCAGCGCGTCGTTGATGTTCTTCATCGCCGAGGCCTCGTTGCCGTCCGCATTGGTAACGACGAAACGCTTGTCCTGTGTGCCAACATAGGCGACCAAGGCGCCCATCGCGGTTGCGGGAACGGCCTTCTCGCCTTTTGCATAATCGTTCAGCGGCATCTTGCCAAGCGGCGCAAGGTCGAGCACATGCTCGGTCACCGCAGTTTTGGCTGCCGGGCCTCCGCCTGCGCGCATGAAATTCTCGCGCACGATCGCCCACGCCTCGGGATTCAATGCGCGGCGCTTCAACCCTTCTATCATGTGCGGCTTGTCCAGGCTGTCGGTGGGATACAGGTTGTGGGACTTCGCTCCCACCGTGTGCACGCCCGTGCCCTTCATCTGCTTGATGATGAAAGCGGTGAGCGTGCCGCCGAGCGCGGACTTTGCGGCGCGATCCATGCCTTTCAACACCGCAGCCGCAAACGCCAGCCGCTGCTTGTGCGAGAAATAAGAGCTGTCCGCATATTCGCTTGTTTGATTGCTGTCGTCATAATCCTTCGCATTGACCAGCACCACTTCCTTGAAGCCGTGGCCTTTCCAGTAGGCGATCATCTCCTCGTTGGTGAATCTCGACACCATCGAATGATGCTCCTGGCTGTAACCGTTCCAGATCAAAGTCGGCAAAAAGTTGGTCACCTTGGGGTATGCAGTATTGAAGTGCATCATGGAATTCAGCACATAGGGTTCGCCCATGCCGCCATCGCCTATGGTCACCGGAAACAGCTTGCCCGGATGCAAAAGCGCGCCCGCCATCGCGAAGTGCTGCCCCTGTCCCAGCGGCCCCGCGGGTGCGAGCAACCCGGGAATCGCACCGGACAGATGCCCCAGGAGGCCATGCTTCTCGCGAAAACGCGCCATCATGTCGGCGACCGTCCTGATGCCCATCGCCTCAAGTGAAGTGTCCAGGAACATCGCGCTGTAAAAACCGGGGGCATGATGCCCCACTTCGGTGACGATGTTGGTGTGACCCAGCATCACAAGCGATGCATAAGCCTCAGCGCTGCTGGCGAATCCGCCGGGATGACCGGACCCTTTGGAGCCGCACACCTGCAGCGTGACATAGCGCAACGCATCGGCCATCAAGAGCGTCTGGTAGGCCGCATCGGCCGATGCAGGATCGCTTACCGCAGATTGCCCTGCTCCGATCGCCGCGGAAGCCGCGTGTTTGGAATAATCTTCCCAGGGCGATCCGAAATACTGGATGCCCGCACAAAATTCTGGTGCTGTGCTCGTTGCCATAATCCCGCTCCTCAAAATAGTGCCGCCCGAGTCGGCCTGCATCGTTAAAAATCATTTGCTGGCAGGATAACGCCTGTTATAATATTTCGCAATACACAATCGTTTTCACAATACGAAAAATGAAAAAAGAACCCAATTCGATACAGGTAATCGAGCGGCTCGCCAGTCTGCTGGATGCCATCGCCGCGCAAAACGAGGATGCCAGCCTGAAGGTGCTGTCCGCAGAAACCGGCCTGCATCCTTCGACCGCCTTCCGCATCCTCTCATCCCTTGCCGAACAGGGATTCGTCGAGCGCACCAGCCGCGGCAACTATCAGTTGGGGATCAAACTTCTGCAGCTCGGCAACCGGGTCGGCGCCAGAACGGACTTCAGGAAGATCGCGCTGCCGCTGATGGAGAAGCTGCGCGACCGGCTCGACGAGACGGTCAACCTCACGGTGCGCGAATCGGACGAGGTCGTGTATGTCGAGCGCTCTTTGGCCAAGCGCATGATACGGGTGGAGCAGGTGATCGGAAGCCGAGCACCCCTGCATGTGACTGCGGTCGGAAAACTGATGCTGGGCGAGATGGGGGCTGATGCCTGCCGCAGCTATGCCAAGCGCAGCAAACTGTCCCGATACACCGCGAACACCCACAAGACAGTCTCATCCCTGCTCAAGGACTGCCTCGCATCGGCCAAACTCGGCTACGCCTATGACAATCAGGAAGCCGAATTGGGTGTAGGATGCATAGGCTCGCTGATACGCGATGCCAGCGGCCAGGTAATCGCGGGGCTCTCGGTTTCCGCCCCAATCGAAAGACGCCGCGATGAATGGACCGAACAGGTGATGAAGACAAGCGAAGAGATTTCCAAGCAGCTCGGCTATCACGCAGCACACGCCACGACCAACTCCCGAGGAAAACACGCATGAAAACAAAAAACTGCCTGCAGCTTTCCGATGCAAAAATCATCGCCGCAGCCTGCGAGGCCGAAGCATTGAATCAAAACTGGGCAGTGTCCATCGCGATCGTCGATGACGGCGGCCACCTGATCTGGCTGCAGCGCCTGGATAACGCGCCCCTGACCAGCATGGACATCGCAAAAGGCAAGGCGCATACCGCCGCGATGGGACGCAGACCATCGAAGTTCTACGAGGAAGTCGTCGGAGGCGGGCGCAACGCATTCCTATCCGTGCCCGGAGGACTCACCATGCTGGAAGGCGGCGAGCCCATCATGGTCGACGGGGAATGTGTCGGTGCAGTCGGCGTATCCGGCGTCAAATCCAATGAAGATGCGCAGATTGCGCGCGCTGGCATCGCGGAGTTTCTTGGGAAGCACTGACAAGTCAAAGGAAAACATCGATGCGCGTCGGATTATTCGTCACCTGTCTCGTCGACTCCATGCGACCCAGCATAGGCTTTGCAACGATACGCCTGCTCGAGGCTGCAGGATGCAATGTGATCGTGCCTGAAACCCAGACCTGCTGCGGCCAGCCCGGCTACAACTCCGGCGACAGCAAGTCGGCCAAAGCGCTCGCGCTGAAATTCCTTGCAGAATTCGAAGGCTTCGATTACGTCGTCGTGCCTTCCGGCTCCTGTGCCGGCATGATACGCGTGCATTATCCGGAACTCTTCAAGGACGATGCAGAACTGCTTGCGAGATTCACCGCAGTCGGCACTCGCACCTTCGAGCTGACCGATTTCCTGCACAGCATCGCAAAACTCGAAAAGATGCCCGGAACATTCAAGGGCGACCTGACCTATCACGATTCCTGCTCGGGCCTGCGCGAGCTCGACGTGTACAAGCAGCCGCGCGCGCTGCTGGCTGCGATGCCCGGCGTTCACTTGCAGGAGATGATCGAGTCGACCACCTGCTGCGGTTTCGGAGGAACATTCTCTGTGAAGTATGGCGAACTCTCCACGCGCATGGCCGACAACAAATGCAAGCACATCACTGACACGCACGCCCCTGCCATCGCAGGCGGGGATCTGGGTTGTCTGCTCAACATCGAGGGCAGGCTGCGCCGAAACGGCGACCATGCGACTCGCGTGCTGCACATCGCTGAAATCCTGGCAGGCAAGGAAGACTGATGCAGAATACATCCGTCGATTTCAAACGCCAGGTCACCATCAAGCTGGCCGACGCGAAGCTGCAACAGGCGCTCTCGCGCCTGCAGTCGCGCTTTGTCGAAGGGCGCTCTGCCGTGATCAGCGAGATACACGATCTTCAGGAGACGCGCGATGCGGCGGCCACGATACGCGATCGCGTGCTCGACAATCTGGAACACTGGCTCTTGAGATTCGAGGAACAGGCGACGAGGCGCGGTGCGACCGTGCACTGGGCAGAAACAGCCGAAGACGTGAACCGCATCGTCGCCGAGATCGCGAGGCTGCATGACGTGAAGACCGCGACCAAGTCCAAGTCCATGGTGAGCGAGGAATGCGGACTCAACGAGGCGCTGGAAAAAGCCGGCGTGAAGGTCGTGGAAACGGATCTCGGAGAATACATATTGCAGCAGGCCCACGAGGCGCCCTCCCACATCGTGGCTCCGGTCGTGCACAAGAACAAGGAAGAGATCTCGGACCTTTTCGAGAAGGTGCATCAACTTCCTCGCAAAACCGGAATCGCCGAGCTGTGCCGCGAAGCGCGCGAGGTGTTGCGCCCCGCGTTCCTGAATGCGGACATGGGGATTTCGGGCGCCAATTTCCTGATCGCCGAGACAGGCTCCGCGCTCATCGTCACCAATGAAGGCAACGGCAGGCTCGTGACCACGCTGCCGCGCGTGCATGTCGCGATCACCGGGATCGAAAAGGTCGTACCCACGCTGGAAGACGTCTCCACGCTGCTGCGCCTGCTCCCGCGCTCGGCGACCGGACAGTCCATCACCAACTACGTGTCCATGCTGACCGGAACGCGAGGAGACGCCGATGGCGAAGGCCCCGAGCACTTCCACATCGTGCTGCTGGACAACGGAAGAAGCAAATTGCTGGGCACGGACATGCAGGAGATGCTGCGCTGCATACGCTGTGGCGCATGCATGAACCATTGCCCGGTCTATCAGAACATCGGAGGTCACGCTTACGGCTGGGTCTATCCCGGCCCGATGGGCTCCATCCTCACGCCGGTTCTGGGCGGCATGGAAAACGCGCCGGATCTTCCCAACGCATCCACGCTGTGCGGCGCATGCGCCGTCGTCTGCCCGGTCAAGATTCCGCTTCCCGATTTGCTGCGCAATCTGCGCATGAAGCAGCTCGAACTCGGCATGAAGCCCAGGCAGGAGACCGCGCTGATCAGAATCTGGGCATGGCTTGCGCTGCATCCCAAAGTCTATGCGCTGGCAACAAAAATTGCGGTGCGCGCAATGAGGCTTCTGGGCGGAAAGGAAAAGCTGCTGCACAGGCTTCCCGGCGCATCCGGCTGGACCGACGGGCGCGACTTTCCCGCGCCCCAAGGAAAAACTTTCCGCGAACTGTACCGGGAGCAAGCATGAACGCGCGCGAAAAGATACTGGCCAGAATATCCAAAGCCAACCGCAAGCCTGACAAGGAGGCCCTGTCGCAGCACCTCGCAGCTCATCCGCGAGGGCCCAAGCCTCAGGCTTTCGATGATCTGAAGAATCGCTTTGCAGAGCGCGCAATGAAGCTCTCCAGCGACATCCTGGAAACGGGCGATAGAAACCGAATACCGGATCTGATCGCGGACTACCTGACGCAGAAATCCCTGCCGATGAAGGGCGTGTGCTGGCCCGTGCTCTCTCATTTTCAATGGGTTGAGGCAGGCCTGAATATCGAGGCGCGGTCTGCCAGGGATAGCGACATGGTGGGCATCACGGGCGCCTTCTGCGCGATCGCCGAGACCGGAACCCTGCTGCTCCTTGGCGGAGAAGAGACGCCCGCCTCGGTCAGCCTGCTGCCCGAAACCCATGTGGCGATCGTCGATCCGAAGCGCATCGTCGCGACCATGGAAGATGCGTGGGAGCTCCTGCGCCGCGAATTCGGTGAGCCTCCGAGAACGGTGAATTTCATCTCGGGCCCCTCCCGCACCGCCGACATCGAGCAGACCGTCACGCTGGGCGCGCATGGCCCCTATCGCGTGCTGGTGATACTGGCGGCTTAAGCTGCGATGTAGATCGCGCGAAAATCGTTGACGTTGGTGAGCGTGGGGCCGGTCACGACCGCATCGCCGAGCCTGCCAAAAAAGCCGTGTCCGTCGTTTTTTGCAAGGCTATCAATAGGCGACAGGCCAAGCACATAGGCACGGGATAGCGTGTCCGGCGCAACATAGGCGCCCGCAATTTCCTCCATGCCGTCCACGCCGTCCGTGTCCCCCGCCAGCGCATGGATGCCCGGCTCGTCGCGCAGCGTCAATGCGAGCGAGAGCAGAAACTCGACATTGCGCCCTCCCCGCCCATCGCCCCTCACGGTCACGGTGGTCTCGCCGCCCGAGAGCAGCACGCAGGGCGGCTTGAACGGCATGTTGCGCCGCTTCACCTGAAGCGCGATGCCACCCATCACCTTGCCCACGTCGCGCGCCTCGCCCTCGATCGCATCTCCCAGGATGTGGCAGGCGATTCCCAGTCGCTGCGCCACCTGTGCTGCCGCTTCGAGCGCCATTTGCGGTGTGGCGACCAGTTGCGTTGAGATTTTTGGCAGCCTTGCATCAAGCGGCTTCACCGACTCTCCCTTGCCGCTTCTAAGCAGTTTCTTCACGTGATCCGGCACGTTGATCGCATAGCGCTCTAAAACAGCGAACGCGTCCATACAGGTGGTGGAATCTGGAACGGTGGGGCCGGATGCGATGTCAACCGGATCGTCGCCCGGCACATCCGAGATGATCAGGTTCACGACGCTTGCGGGATAACAGGCTAAAGCCAGACGTCCACCCTTGATCGCGGAAAGATGGCGGCGCACGCAGTTGATCTCGGAAATCGAAGCGCCGCTTCTCAAGAGTTCGCGGCTGATATTCTGCTTTTCCTCTAGCGTGATCCCGTCTACCGGCAGTGCGAGCAGCGCAGATCCTCCCCCCGAGATCAGGCAAAGCACGAGATCGTCCGCCGTGAGATTCGACACCCTCTCGAGCATGCGGCGGCTAGCGTTAAGGCTCGCCTCGTCCGGCACGGGATGCGCAGCCTCGACGATCTCGATGCGTTTACAGGGCACCGCATAGCCGTAGCGCGTCACGACCAGCCCTTCGATCTTGTCCATCGGATAGCAGTCTTCCACCGCGCGCGCCATCGCGGCCGACGCCTTGCCAGCACCGATCACGATCAGCCTGCCTTTGGGCAGAGGCGGAACATGCTCTGGAATGCAGAGCTCCGGCTGGGCCCTTGCGATCGCGGCCCAGAACATCTGAAGAAGCAGCTCGCGCGGGCTTTCCATCTCACACTCCGCGCATCAGCCACCACCAGGCGCTGAGTGTGGCAAAGGACAGCACCAGCCCCACCGCGACCATCAGCGTGGCAAACGGCGGATCGAGGTCGTGTTCGGTGGCGAGTATGGCCGAGGTGATCATCGGCGGCATCGCAGCCTCGAACAGCGTGATCTGTATCGCCTGCCCGTGCGCATGCAAAAGCGGCACATACAAAAGGAAAATGATCAGCGGCGCCAACACCAGCTTGAATCCCAAACCCGCCGCCAGTTTCAGGCCGTTACCCGCCAGGTGTCCTAGCCTCAACTGGAAACCCACAGACAACAGCGCGAGCGGCGCCAGCGTATCGCCCATGCGCTTCAGCACGGCAGACATCCATTCCGGATAAGAGAACGGCATCAGCAGGAGGGCTACGATGAGCGCGATGAAAGGTGGAAAGCGCAAAACGCGCATCGCCATCTCCGACGCCCGCGGCACACCCGAAGAATAGATGCCTGCGAAAGTGATGCCGAGCGTGGAGAGCACGAGGAACGAGCCTAGCTGATCGACGATGATGCCGCTTGCGATTCCCTGATGACCATAAAAGGCTTCTATCATCGGAAGTCCGACATAAGAAGTGTTGCTAAGCCCGCCTGTCAGGATCAGCGCGCCCACCGACCTTCTCGGCCAGTTCATCCAGCGCCCGAGCAGATGAAAGCACCCGGCCGACATCGCAAACAGCAGCCATCCCATCGCGGCCATGAAACCGACTTCGCCGGTGAGCTTCAGATCATGCACATAGAGCAGCGTCAGCGCGGGAAGCGATACGTGGATGATGAAGCTGTTGAGCACAGCCGGGGTGTTGACCGGCATGCGCTTGTAGCGGTGCAGCAGCATCCCGAAAATGAAACAGAGCGCAAGCAGGATGAGATTGTTCATGTCACGGATGGCCCCGATCCGACATCAGGACCATACTTCAGGATATGTGCCCGCTGATATAGGCCTTCAATGCTTCGATATCCGCATCCATCACGACCACGCGCTGCGGCAAACCCTCTATGCCTTCCAGCGCCTTGGGGCGCTCGGGCTTCCTGCCCAGCGCCTCGACGATAGTCTCCTCGAATTTCGCAGGCAATGCGGTCTCAAGACAAATCAGCGGCAAGCCGGGTCTTCGCTGCTCGAGTCCGACCTTCAGCCCGTCCGCAGTGTGCGTGTCTATCATCACGCCGTATTCCTCCCAAAGCTCGCGTATCGTCTTGAGTCTGTCCTGATGCGTGCTTCTGCCCGATGCGAAGTTGAATTTGGGCAGTTCATACCAGTATTCCGTACCCTTGATGTCGAACGCGCCACCCGCATCCACCCTGTTCCACAGCTCGCGCACCTTGTCCCCGTCGCGCCCTACCAGGTCATAGACGAAGCGCTCGAAGTTGGATGCCTTGGAGATGTCCATCGAGGGGCTGCTGGTCTCGTAGGTATGCGCGGAATTGCGCGGACGGTATGCGCCCGTCCTGAAGAATTCGTCCAGCACGTCGTTCTCGTTTGTCGCAAGTATCAGCTGGCCTATCGGCAGCCCCATCATGCGCGCGATGTGCCCCGCGCAGATGTTGCCGAAGTTGCCGGAAGGCACGGAGAAGGCGACCTGTTCGTCGTTGGATTGGGTTGCTGCGAAATAGCCCTTGAAGTAGTACACGATCTGCGCCGAGACTCTTCCCCAGTTGATCGAATTGACCGTGCCTATCTTGTGGCTTGCCTTGTATGTATGGTCGTTCGAGACTGCCTTCACCATATCCTGCGCATCGTCGAACATGCCGTTGATCGCGATGTTATAGATGTTGGCATCCTTTAGCGAATACATCTGCGCGCGCTGGAATGCGCTCATCTTGCCGTTGGGCGAGAGCATGAAAACGCGTATGCCCTTCTTTCCACGCATCGCATATTCCGCCGCGGAACCCGTATCTCCGGAAGTTGCACCCAGGATGTTGAGCTCCTGGTGCTGCGCATTCAAAGCATACTCGAAAAGGTTGCCCAATAGCTGCATCGCCATGTCCTTGAACGCGAGCGTGGGTCCGTTGGAGAGCTCGAGGATATAGACGTTTTCGTCGAGTTTGCGAAGCGGCGTGATCTCTTGAAAATCCGAGTCCGCCCGTCCGTAACCGTATATATCCTTTGTATAGGTCTTGTCTATGATGGCTTTCAGATCGCCCGCCGGGATGTCGGTTGCGAATTTCGACAGGATTTCAAATGCAAGGTCCGCATAGGGAAGATTGCGCCACGCATCGAGCTCACCCCTTGTCACCTTGGGATATGCCTCGGGAAGATAAAGCCCGCCGTCAGGCGCCAGGCCGCCCAGCAGTATTTCGGTGAATGTCTTTGCGGGACTGTTCCCGCGCGTTGAGATGTATTTCATGCGCTATTTCCCCAGCTCTTCCATGCGCAAGCGCGTCACCTTGCCAGCGACCACGGGTAGCGACTCGATCTTCGAAATTGCCGCATTGACCGATTTTTCGCGCGTCTGGTGAGTGAGCATGATAAGGTCGGTCTGCGTCTCGCCTTCAAGAGGCTCCTTCTGGATCACCGCGTCGATCGAAATCTTTTCGTCGGCCAGAATGCGCGTGATGTCGGCCAGCACGCCTGTCTTGTCGGCTACGCGAAGGCGCAGATAATAGCTTGTGGTGACTTCTTCTATCGGCAGCATCGGAAGACTGATCATCGCATCGGGCTGAAACGCAAGATGCGGCACGCGGTTCTCCGGATCGGCCGTGTGCATCCTCGTGATGTCGACCAAATCCGCGATCACGGAGCTTGCAGTCGGTTCCGCCCCCGCGCCCTTGCCGTAATAGAGCGTGGCCCCGACCGCATCGGCCTGAACCAGCACCGCATTCATTGCTCCTTCCACATTCGCGATCAGTCGCCTTGCAGGGATCAATGTCGGATGCACGCGCAGCTCCACACCTTCTTGAGTGCGCTTGGTGATCCCCAGAAGCTTGATGCGGTAGCCCAACTGCTCCGCATACTTGATGTCGATCGCATCGAGCTTGGAGATGCCCTCGATATAGGCCTTGTCGAACTGCACCGGGATGCCAAAGGCAAGCGATGCAAGCAGCGTGATCTTATGCGCCGCATCCACGCCCTCGATGTCGAAGGTGGGATCGGCTTCAGCATAGCCTAAGCGCTGCGCTTCCTTCAGCACCGCGTCGAAGGAAAGCCCCTTGTCGCGCATCTCGGACAAAATGAAATTGGTCGTGCCGTTGATGATGCCCGCGATCCACTCGATGCGGTTTGCGGTCAAACCTTCCCTCACCGCCTTGATGATCGGGATGCCGCCCGCCACTGCAGCCTCGAAGCCTATCATCACGCGTTTTTCCTGCGCCGCCTTGAAGATCTCGTTGCCGTGAGTTGCCAGCAGCGCCTTGTTCGCGGTGACCACATGCTTGCCGTTTTTTATCGCCTGCAGCACCAGCTCCTTGGCCACACCATAGCCGCCGATCAGCTCGACCACGATGTCGATCTCCGGATCGTTCACAACAGAGAATGCATCGTCCGTCACACGGCATGTCCCGCCCGTGATCTTTCTTGCGAGTTCGACGTTCTTGTCCGCAACCATGACGATGCGGATGGGCCTTCCCGCACGCCTTGTGATCTCTTCGCTGTTGCGCTGCAGCACCGTGTATGTGCCGCCGCCTACGGTACCGATGCCCAAAAGTCCTACGTTGATTGGTTTGGTTTCGGCATCACGATCGCCTTGCTCACGTGAGCTTTCACCGAAACTCGCATTGCTCGTTTTCATATTCATTCCTACTGTCATTTAGTTTTGAGTTCTAGCTTGGGTTAGCGCAACCCACGCTGCATATTTCAGGTTCCGTGGCGCTTGCGGTATTGCTCGAGGAAACGCGAGATGCGCGCGAAAGCCTCGACCAGATCGTCCACGTTCGGCAGGAACACCAGCCGCAGATGATCCGGATGTATCCAGTTGAAGCCCGTGCCTTGCACCACCAGCACCTTCTCGGCTTCGAGCAGCTCCAGGATGAACTGCTGGTCGTCCTTTATCGGATAGATCGCAGGATCCAGGCGCGGAAAAAGATACAGGCCCGCCTTGGGTTTGACGCAGCTGATGCCGGGAATCTCGGTCAGCAGCTTGTATGCGAGGTCGCGCTGCTTGCAAAGGCGTCCCGTGGGCAAAACCAGATCGTGTATGCTCTGATAGCCGCCTAACGCTGTCTGGATCGCAAACTGCCCCGGCACGTTCGAGCAAAGCCGCATCGACGCGAGTATCGTGAGGCCGCTGATATAGTCCTGCGCGTGCTTCTTCTCACCCGAGACCACCATCCATCCCGAGCGGTAGCCACAGGCGCGGTAGTTCTTGGAAAGCCCGTTCATCGTGACGAACAGCACCTCGTCGGATAGCGATGCGATCGAGGTGTGCGTCGCACCGTCGTAGAGCATCTTGTCGTAGATCTCGTCGGCGAAGATGATCAGATTGTTTTCCTTCGCGATCTGAACGATCTCCTTCAATATGTCGTCGGAATACAGCGCACCGGTCGGATTGTTCGGATTGATGATCACGATCGCACGGGTCTTGTCGGTGATCTTGGACCTCATGTCGACCAAATCCGGATTCCATTCATTGGCCTCGTCGCAGAGGTAATGGCGGGGCGTGCCGCCTGCAAGCGTGACCGCCGCGGTCCACAGCGGATAATCGGGTGCGGGCACCAGCACTTCGTCGCCGGTGTTGAGCAGCCCCTGCATTGCCATCACGATGAGCTCGGATGCGCCGTTGCCGATGTAGATGTCGTCGAGCGTCACGCCCGAGATCTTCTTCGACTGGCAGTAGTGCATGATCGCCTTGCGCGCGGCGAACATGCCCTTGGAATCCGAGTAACCGGCGGAATTGGGCAGGTTCAGGATCACGTCCTGCTGGATCTCCTCGGGCGCCTCGAATCCGAAGGGTGCCAGGTTGCCGATGTTGAGCTTGATGATGCGCTGGCCTTCCTCCTCCATCTGTTTTGCGCGCTCCATCACAGGTCCGCGTATGTCGTAGCACACGTTGGCAAGCTTTGCAGATTTCAGGATGGGTTTCACTTGTCGTTCACTCAATAATAGCGCTATTTGCGCGAAAGCCTGGATTTTACCTGCGCTGCCCTTGCACAGCAAATCAGGATATTGGCAAAGACGGCATTTGACGCACCTTGCAGCAAGCCTCTACACTCATCGCCACGACAAAATGCGAGGTTTACATGAAACTGCATCTGGCCAATCTCGGCGACACCCAACTCTTCACAGGCTATGCGGACGATCACGTGCTGGTCAACCGGGTGCGCTTCGACACGAGCCTCGTGGTGCTGGCAGAAGCAGTGCGCACTGACTGGGATGCCCCAAGTTTTGAAATTTTGGGCGAGGCGCACTTCGACTATTTTTTAGCGATGAAACCCGAAGTCCTGCTGCTTGGAACCGGCAAAAAGCAGCGCTTCCCGCACCCGCGGCTATACCGGAAGCTCACCGATGCGGGCATAGGCGTGGAATGCATGGACACACCGGCCGCCTGCCGCACCTACAACATCCTGGTCGCGGAAGACCGCAAGGTGATCGCCGCAATCATGCTGGCAGAATAGCTCATGACACAGAACCTGAAAAACGCGATTGCACAGATCGAGGGCGCCATACTCGGCAAGCCCTTGCAAATCCGCTGCGCGCTAGCCTCTGTGATCGCAGGGGGCCATCTTCTGATCGAGGATGTGCCGGGTGTGGGCAAGACCACGCTGGCCCATGTCCTGGCGAAAACGCTGGGCCTGCAATTCTCACGCATCCAGTTCACCAGCGATCTTTTGCCAGCCGACATCCTGGGCGTGTCGGTTTTCGAACGGGAGAACAACCGGTTCAAATTCCACCCGGGTCCGGTATTTTCCCAGATGCTGCTGGCCGACGAGGTGAACCGCGCCACGCCCAAGGCGCAGAGCGCGCTGCTCGAAGCGATGGAAGAGCACCAGGTCACCATCGAAGGAGAAACACGCAGGCTCCCCGAGCCTTTCTTCGTGATCGCAACGCAGAATCCATCCCACCAGATAGGCACCTATCCCCTGCCCGAATCCCAGCTAGACCGTTTCCTGATGCGCATACAGATGGGCTTTCCCGACCCTGCCGCCGAGCGCGGCCTGCTAACCGGCTTAGACCGCCGCGAGATCATCGCAGCACTCAAGCCCCAGATGGAGGCAACAGAACTTCTGGAGTTGCAACGGCGAACAAAAAAAGTCTTCGTGTCCGACGCGCTTCTGGATTATGTGCAGGCGCTGTTGCGCCACACCCGCGAATCGCCGCATTACGCGCAAGGCCTGAGCCCGCGCGCCGGAATAGCCATGCTCTCGG
>VFSW01005164.1_pt1 | contig 19359 bp, 18 predicted proteins | sample 5358111 | NCBI WGS metagenome assembly VFSW01 (sample SAMN11554181, study PRJNA540505) | mine drainage metagenome | isolation source: sediment from site ElyBrook_90M | place: USA: Ely Copper Mine, Vershire, VT | collected 2017 | reverse complement strand
CTTCAGTTGAAGGGTACGGGCTTCAGTTGAAGGGTACGGGCTTCAGCCCGTACATGAACCTTGCAAAATGACCGCGGGCTTTAGCCCCCGAGGGACATTTCATTCCAACTGACCCACCACCCCCCGATGCACGTATTGATCCGGCAACTGAATACTGTCAGGGCGCCCCATTTCCGCGTCTTTTGCGGAAATGGGTGGGAATGCGATGTCACTGTTTTCTTGCCGGATCAATAGCGAGTCGAAGGACCTGCGCTTGCCTTTCGGGGACTTGAAGGGTACAGGGAAACAAAGAGCAAATCCGTAGCCGGCTTTGCCTCAATGGACCGGCTCCAGTTCCACCGGCGCGTGACCGCTGGTGCTGGCTCCGGCGTCCGGGGCGAGACCCAGGCTATCGAAGACCGGGCCAAGCGACAGCGCGGCCATGAACAGAATGGCCACGTGAAAGTCACGCAGTTGGGGCACGGCCGCGGAGTGGCTGTTGGCGTGGGCCACCAAGCGCAGAGTGATGGCGCCGACCGCCACGCCCATGCCCGAGCCGAGCTGCATGATGGCGCTCAGGAAGCCGTTGGCGCGGCTCATGCGGACAGGTTCGATCTCGGCATAGGCCAGCGTGGTCAGGCAGGTAAACTCCATCGACCGGCAGCCGCCATGAAAGAAAAGAATCAGAACAATCAGCGGCGCCGGCGTGGACGGCGAGATGGTTGCGCACAGCACCATGGAGGCGGCGGTAATCACTCCGTTGACAATGAGTACGCGGCGAAAGCCGAAGCGGCGCAGGGTCTGAATGATGACGGATTTCATGGTGAGATCGCCGGCAAAAAGCGCCAGCAGGTAGAGGCCGGATTGAAAGGCCGACAGGCCAAAGCAGATTTGGAACATGAGAGGCAGCAGAAAGGGCAGCACGGCAACCGCGATGCGGAAGGCGCTGGCGCCGTAGATAGAGAGCGAGTAGGTCTTCTTCCGCATCGATTCAAAGTCGATCAACGAGCGGTCGGGATGGCGGCGAGCCACAGCGACGGCCACCGCTCCGCTGAGCAGGCTGAGCACCAGGATGACGCCGGGCAACTGCCAGTGGCCGCCTTCTCCGCCCAGCTTCTCCAGCGCGTAAACCGCGCCGGCCGAGGCGAAGCCGCCCAGCACGAAGGTCAGCCAGTCGAAGGGATGCGCCTGGTCGCCGCGGACGTTTTCGATCCACAGAAGCGTCAGCGCGAAGGCCAGAATGCCGACGGGAAGATTGAGAAAGAATATCCAGTGCCAGCTTGCATACGTGGTGATGAAGCCGCCCAGCGGCGGGCCGATGACCAAAGCGGAAAGGCCCGGCCAGGTGATGTAGGCGAGGGCCTGGGTGAGCTTGTCTCTGGGCGCGGTGCGCAGCACAATGAGCCGGCCCACGGGTACCATCATGGCTCCGCCAACGCCTTGCAGAATGCGCATCAAAATGAACTGCGCGAGAGTGCTGGAGAGGCCGCAGAGCACCGAAGCCAGCGTAAATATGCCGATCGCCGAGGCGAATACCGAGCGGGAGCCGAAGCGGTCCGCCACCCAGCCGCTGATGGGGATGAAGACGGCCAGCGTCAGCATATAAGCGGTCATGCCGATGTTCAGGCTGACCGGACCCACATGAAAGCTGCGCGCCATCTGCGGAAGCGCGGTGGCGATGATGGTGCCGTCCAGCATCTCCATGAAGAAGGCTCCGGCGATCAGGGTGGTCACGTAAAACGGGGAGCGGATCTTCTTCATGGTCATAGTTTACGAAAGTTGCCGCCCATCTCCGCACGGCGAGCGCCGTAACGGAATGGGAGTATCGGCATTGATTGAATATGGAATTGTTTGGACTCCATTCCGGAATCAGGAATGCGTGGGCGATGCCAGATGAAGCCGCTTTCAGGCGCGGCGTCGATGGCGAGGACCGCGCCTCTCTTGCATCAGCGCGCTCATTCGGGCAGTGTCGCCTCCAGCACTTCCCGCGCGCGCGCCGCGCGCCATGCAGCCAGTCGCTCATAAAGCGCCGCATCGTTCAGGGCGAGAATCGCAGCCGCAAAAAGCGCGGCATTGCCCGCTCCCGGCTTGCCAATGGCCAGCGTAGCCACGGGAATCCCCTTGGGCATCTGCACCATCGCAAGCAGCGAGTCCAGGCCGTTGAGCGGCGTGGCCGCAATCGGCACCGCCAGTACGGGAAGCAGCGTCTTGGCCGCCATTACGCCGGCCAGGTGCGCCGCCCCTCCCGCTCCCGCGATCAGCACCCGCAGTCCCCGCTCACGCGCCGTTTCCACATACTCGAAAAGTTGGTCCGGGGTGCGATGCGCGCTCAAAACTCGCGCCTCATGAGGAATCTCCAGCACCCGCAGAATCTCAATGGCCGCCAGGAGCACTTCATAGTCGCTCCTGCTGCCCATCACCACTCCTACCAAAGGATGTTTGCCCATAGTCTCTATTATACGAAAGCCCCGGCCTGACCAAAGCGACCGGCAGTGGGTCAGTTTGAAGGGTACGGGCTTCAGTTGAAGGGTACGGGCTTCAGTTTGAAGGGTACGGGCTTCAGTTTGAAGGGTACGGGCTTCAGCCCGTACATACACCTTGCAAAATGACCGCGGGCTTTAGCCCCTGAGGGACATTTCATTCAAACTGACCCACTGCCGGAAGATCAGGGCAATCGCAACCACTCGCCCCGAGCCGTTATCCTGAAGTGTGAACCCAACGCCCTCCGCCCGCTCCGTGACCCCGGTTCGCAAGGGTCTGCTCCGTGCTTTTCTTCGCTGGCTTGTCATCGCCGTAGCGCTGCTCTGGTCGCTTGCCGCGCTGCTGCTGGTGGCCGCGCGCTGGATCGACCCGCCCACCACCGCCGTACACATCGAGCGCCGCGCGCAGGCATGGATGCACCACAAGCCGTATCACGCGCGCTACACATTCATTCCGCTCAGCCAGATATCGCCCGACCTCCAGCACGCCGTCATCTCCGCCGAGGACGCGCGCTTTTACCACCACCATGGCTTCGATTGGCATGCCATCCAACTGGCTGCCCAGGACGATATGGAAGGCGATCGCACCCGTGGAGGTTCCACCCTTACCCAGCAACTGGTAAAAAATCTCTTCTTCGGCACCGGCCGCTCTTATCTGCGCAAGGGGGCGGAGACCACGTTGGTGCCGGTGGCGGAACTGGTCCTCGGCAAGCGCCGCATTCTGGAGCTTTACCTCAACGTGGTGGAGTGGGGCCCTGGCGTTTATGGCGCGGATGCGGCCTGCCGTTACCACTACGGGATTTCCGCACGGACCATCGGCCGGGAAGATTCGGCGCGGCTGGCCGCAATTCTGCCGGCTCCCCTGAAGCGGCGGCCGGAGCGCATGAATCACTACAGCACCATCATCCTCAAGCGCATGAGCCAGGTGGGCTGGTAATTGTGAGCCAGGCGTCAGTACAGCCATTTTGCGTTGCGGGAAGCTCTCGGCCAACCGGCTTGCTATACTCGATGGAGAGTTGGCGAGCCGCCGCATTCTTCCCCTGGATTCAAGAGGACGCGCCGAAAAATTTTCCCCGCCGGATTGGGACTGGTCCCAGCCTGGAAGCAGTCCGGACCATCCGACGAGCTTCATGCTGAGCATAAAGTGCTGGCTCAATTGACGTTGTGCTACACTGGCAATCGCTCCGACATACATCGCGGGCAGGTACTGTCTGGTCAACAGGAGACCGAATGAGTTTTGCCGACATCCTGAGCACGCCCATCGCGCCCTCCCGTGATTCGTGGCTCATGCGCGCCTTTCACCATATTCCTTATCTGAGCGGCGGGCCCACCAGCATCTTTTCGCCGCAGGCCACCCCGGCCCACGATATTTACGGGCTGTCGGTCTTCGTGCTTTTGGTCACCCTGGTGATCTTCCTGGTGGTAGGAGGGCTGCTGCTTTACGCGGTGGTGCGCTTCCGCCATCGCCCCGGTGAAACCGACCTGGAGCCGACTCAGCTTTATGGCAGCCGGCAGATTGAAGTTGCCTGGACGGTGATCCCCATTCTGATCGTGGTGGTGCTGTTTCTGACTACGGCGCGCATCATCTCGGTGACCGAGCGGGCGAGCAAGCCGGCCAATGCGCTGAATGTGGTGGTGGTGGGGCATCAGTTCTGGTGGGAATACCGCTATCCCAAGCTGGGCATTGTCACGGCCAACGAGCTGCACGTGCCGGTGAGCGATGCGAAAGCCCCAACGCCCACCTACATGACCATGTCCTCGGCGGATACGGACCATAGCTGGTGGGTACCCGAGCTGGCCGGCAAGATGGATCTGATTCCCAACAAGGTAAACGTGATGTGGATCGATCCGCACAAGCCGGGCGTCTATCTGGGCCAGTGCGCGCAGTATTGCGGAGTGGAGCATGCCATGATGCTGATCCGCGTCTATGTGGACACTCCAGCCGATTTTGAGAAATGGGTGGCCAATCAGCAACGGGCGGCCGTGAGCGATCCGGCGGCGGCAGAGGGCAAGCTGGTCTTCGAGCATACGGCCTGCGTGAACTGCCACACCATCAGCGGAACCCAGGCCAAGGGGCGCTTCGGTCCCGACCTGACCCACCTGGCCAGCCGCGAGACGATAGCCGCGGGCGCGGTGAAGAACACGCCGCAGAACCTGCGCAAGTGGATCGACGACCCGGATGCGATGAAGCCGGGCTGCCTGATGCCCAAGATGAATTTAAACAGCCATGAACTGGATGCGATTACCGCCTACATGGCCACACTGCGCTAGCGCGGAAAGGAGAAACGGATGACACCCACCGAAACGGCCTGCGAGGCCACGCCGCAGATCCACCGGCCATTGTGGCAGGAAGCGGTCCATACCTGGATTACCACCGTGGATCACAAGAAGATCGGGCTGCTGTACATCGGTTACGCGCTTCTGTTTCTGGTCATCGGCGGCTTCGAGGCGATGCTGATGCGCATCCAGTTGGCGGTGCCCGACAATCACTTCATCTCGGCCGAGGTCTTCAACCGCATGTTCACCATGCACGGGACGACGATGGTGTTCTTTGTGGGCATGCCGATCCTGTTCGGCTTTGGAAACTACCTGATCCCGCTGATGATCGGCGCGCGGGACATGGCCTTTCCGCGTTTGAACGCCTTCAGCTTCTGGGTTTCGGCCTTCGGCGGCTTTCTGCTGTACTACAGCTTCATCGGCGGCGACGGCCTGTACGGGGCCGGCACCGCGCCGGACGTGGGCTGGTTTGCCTACGCACCGCTGACGGCCACGCTGTTTTCGCCGGGCCACAGCACCGACTACTGGATTCTGGGCGTCTTCCTGAGCGGCATCGGCAGCGTGGGCACGGCGCTGAACCTGGTGGTCACCATCATCACCATGCGCTGCAAGGGCATGACCATGGGCAGGCTGCCGCTGCTGGCCTGGCTTTACCTGGTGACCTCCTGCATGGTCTTCATCGCCATCGGCCCGCTGACCGCGGCGCAGATCATGCTGCTGCTGGACCGCTTCCTGGGTTCGCACTTCTTCGATGCGCAGGCAGGTGGTTCGGCCGTGCTGTGGATGCACTTCTTCTGGATCTTCGGCCATCCCGAGGTATACATCCTGGTGCTGCCGGCATTTGGCTTCGCCAATGAGATCATCCCCGTCTTCTCGCGCAAGGCAATCTTCGGGTACGCGGCGATGGTGGCGGCCACGGTAGGCATCGGCTTCATCAGCCTGGGCGTCTGGGCGCACCACATGTTCACCGTCGGCATGGGGCCGGCGGGAAACACCTTCTTCGTGCTGGCTACCATGATCATCTCCGTGCCCACCGGCATCAAGATCTTCAACTGGCTGGCCACCATGTGGGGCGGCCAGATTCATTTCAAGACGCCGATGCTTTTCTCCATCGGCTTTCTCTTCCAGTTTCTGATCGCCGGGCTGACCGGCGTGATGCTGGCCGTGGCCCCCTTTGACTGGCAACTGGGCAACTCGTATTTCGTGGTGGCTCACTTCCACTATGTGCTGGTGGGCGGCATCCTGTTCATGATCTTCGCCGCCTTCTACTACTGGTATCCCAAGATGTTCGGCCGCATGCTCAGCGAACGGCTGGGCAAGTGGCACTTCTGGCTGCTGGTGATCGGATTCCATCTGACCTTCGACTTCATGCACGTTCCCGGCGTGCTGGGCATGCCGCGCCGCGTGTACACCTATCAGGCGGATCGCGGCTGGGGAAGCTGGAACATGATCGAGACCGTCGGCGCGTTCATCCAGGCAATCGCCACGCTGGTGTTTGTGTGGAATATCATCCGCTCCTATCGCCACGGCGAAATCGCCGGGGACGACCCCTGGGATGCGTGGACGCTGGAGTGGGCGACAGCCTCGCCGCCTCCGCATTACAACTTTGCCGAGGAGCCGGTGGTGCACAGCCGCAGGCCGTTGTGGGACCTGAAACATCCAGACGATCCGGATTCGGATTACGAGTAGACCATGAGCGCACACGCAGAGGTTCTGAAACCATCCACGGACGAATGGCGGTTGCCGGACAAGGGCACGGTGGGCATGATCTGCCTGATCGTGGCCGAGTCGGCGATCTTCATCATCTTCGTCATCGCCTACATCTTTTACATCGGCAAGAGCCTGAGCGGGCCGACGCCGGCCCAGGTGCTGAAGCTGCCCATCGTGGAGACGGTCTGCCTGCTGTCGAGCAGCATCACCGTCCATTTCGCGGTCAGCGCGCTGGCCAAGGGCAAGACCGGGCTCAGCTCCATCTGGCTCGGGGCGACAGTGCTGCTGGGCGCGATCTTTCTGGCCGGAACGGCTCTGGAATGGCGCGAATTGATCTACCAGGACGGATTGACCATCCGCACCAACCTGTTCGGGACGACCTTTTATTCGCTGGTCGGGCTGCATGCCTCGCACGTGGCCGTGGGGCTGGTGATGCTGGGCCTGGCGCTGACCTTCGGAGTGACCGGCAAGCTGAAGCGGGAACACGCGCACCGGCTGGAGATGGTCTCATATTACTGGCACTTTGTGGATGCGGTCTGGGTAGTGGTGTTCACCGTGGTCTACATCATCGGAAGATAGGGAGGGCGTCATGCACGGGCCAGAAAATGAGATGAAACCTGGGGAAGTCGCAGGGAAGCTGCAACTGCCGGCGCCGACGGTTTGGCCGATCGTGCTGGCGCTGGGCATCACGCTGTGCATTGCCGGCCTGCTGACCAGCGTGGTGGTCTCGGTGCTGGGCCTGATCCTGTCCGCGATCGCCAGCGTGGGCTGGTTCCGCAACGTGCTGCCCCACGAGACGCACGAGGACGTGGCGGTGTGGCTTGCCGGCGCGAAGCAGGAGGCAGCTCCGGCGGTGCCGCGCAGCCGGCTTCATCGCCAGGTGCAGCCCTTTCAGACTTACAGCTTCATCGCCGGAATTGAAGGCGGGCTGGCGGGCGGAGCTGCCATGGCCATTCCGGCCACGATCTTCGGTTTGCTGAAGTTTCACAGCCCCTGGTACGCCATCAATCTGCTGGCGGCGGGCGGCTTTGTGGGCTGGACCAACGCCAGTGACGCTTTTCTGAGCCAGTTTCACGTGCAGGGTCTGCTGGCCGCCGTGGGCATTCATCTGCTGGTCTCGGTACTGGTGGGGCTGCTGTATGGCGCGATGCTGCCCATGCTGCCGCGGCGTCCTATGCTGACCGGCGGCCTGCTGGCTCCGCTGGTATGGACCGCGCTGGTCTATAGCACGATGAACAGCATCAGCCCCATCCTGGCCGGGCGCATCGATTGGCTCTGGTTTGTGTTGTCGCAGGTGGCCTTCGGCGTGGTGTGCGGATTCGTGGTCAGCCTGCGCGTAAAGGTGAGTTCGCCGGAGTTTCAGGCGCTGCCCTTCGCCACCCGCGCCGGGCTGCACTCGGATGCGGAGCGGCGCAGACGCAAGAGCAAGGACGAGGGCAAGGCATGAGGGACAAGGCATGAGGAGCGCACATCGCATTGCAATCGCTTTGGCCGGGCTGGGCAGCCTGACGCTGGCCGTGGCTGGATGTCACGCGCCGGGCAAGCCCGGACCGGGGCCGGAGGTTCTGCGGCCGGAGCAGGTGCTGGACTTCGACACGCTCTACAAACAGAACTGCGCGGGCTGCCATGGCGCGGACGGACGCCACGGCAATGCGGTTTCGCTGGCCAATCCGGTGTACCTGGCGCTGGCCGGCCCGGATGTACTGCGCAAAGACACCGCCGAGGGCGGGCCGGGAGAGCTGATGCCGGCCTTTGCCAAGAGTTACGGCGGCAGCCTGACGGATCAGCAGGTCGATATTCTGGTGGACGGAATCGAACAGCGCTGGGGACGCGCGGGCTTGCTTGCGGGCGCAAATCCGCCGCCGTACGCGGCAGTGCTCACAGGTGATCCCGCCGCCGGGCAGGCAGCCTTCACCACCTATTGCACACGCTGCCACAGCTCCGTGCCGCCGCCGGCTCCGGCCGGCGCCCAGGGAGAATCGCACTTCGTCGGTTCGGTCGCCAATCCCAGTTTTCTGGCCCTGATCAGCAACCAGAGCCTGCGTTCCACGATTCTTTCCGGGCGGCCGGAGGAGGGCATGCCGGACTGGCGCGGCTTTGGGCCGCAGCCCCTCACCGACCAGCAGGTGACCGACATTGTTGCCTGGCTGGACAGCCAGCGGCAGAGCTTTGCCGCTCCGCAGCAGCAGAAGCAGCCCTAGTCCGCTCGCCCAACAACGGGTCGACACCCCGAAAGTTTCTTAGCAGGTCTTAAGGAGAAGAGTAATGAGTCATCCGAGCGATGAAAACAAACTGCCCCCGCAGGACGCAGCGGCGCCTGAGGCGGAAGTTCCCCCGCAGTGGCTCGGCAGTGAAAAGGAGAGAGCCTCGGCTCACTCCAGCGCCAGCGGATCGTCGCGTCGGGCTTTCCTGTTCAAGCTCGCGGTGGGATTGAACGCGCTGGTGGGGCTGGTGCTGGCGGCGCCGATCCTGGGATTCATTCTCGGCCCGGCGCTGAAAAAAGAAGGCTCGGACAATTCCTGGATCAAGCTGGGCGGCGTGGATGCCTTTCCCCGCGGCCAAACGCGGCTGGCGGACTACGTCAATCCAGTGAGCGGCCCCTCGGACGGCGAAACCGCCAAGACCGCCTGCTGGGTGCGCCACGCCGACGACGGCAGCTTCCAGGTCTTCGCCATCAACTGCGCGCATCTGGGCTGCCCGGTGCGCTGGTTTGAGCAGTCCAAGCTCTTTCTCTGCCCCTGCCACGGCGGCGCTTACTACGAGGATGGATCGCGCGCCTCCGGGCCGCCGTTGCGCGGACTTTTTCAGTATCAGCACCGCGTTGCGGGAAATGATCTGATGATTCTGGCCGGGCAACTGCCGACGCTTTCGAATGAAGCCTGCGGGGGCAAAAAGCCGCTGGTGCAACTGACGCCGGCCGGCAGCGAGACAGGGAGGTCCGCATGAAGGACCTGAAGCAGGAACTCAAGCAGATTGGGCTGAGCGTCTTCCATTGGGTGGAGCTGCGCACCGGACTGGCCAAGCCGATGGAGGAGATGTCGGCACACCCCACGCCGGCATCTTCCGCGAGCTGGATGTACGTCTTCGGCAGCGCGGCGATGGTGCTGCTGGGCTTGCAGGTGATCACCGGCATTCTGCTGGCCCTGGTCTACTCGCCCAGCGCCAGCAACGCCTGGTACAGCCTGGAGTTCATCAACCACAACCTGACGCTGGGCTGGTATCTGCGCGCGCTGCACGGCTGGGGATCGGACTTCATGATCGCCATCGTGATCATCCACATGATGCAGGTCTTTCTCTTCGGCGCTTACAAATTCCCGCGTGAGCTGACCTGGATTGCCGGCGTCTTCCTGCTGCTGCTGACCCTGGGAATGGCCTTTACAGGTCAGGTGATGCGCTTCGATCAGGACGCCTACTGGGGCCTGGGCATCGGCGCCTCCATCACCAGCCGCGTGCCGGTTCTGGGTCCGCATCTGGTGCATCTGCTGCTGGGCGGACCGATCATCGGGGGAGCCACGCTGTCCCGCTTCTTCACGTTGCATGTGTTCATCATTCCCGGCCTGCTGCTGGGCTTTCTGGGGCTGCATCTGCTGATGGTGCTGCGGCTGGGCATCAACGAATGGCCCATGCCCGGACGGCTGGTCCACAAGGCGGATTATGAGCGCAACTACCGCGCCCTGACCAAGTCGACCGGCGTTCCTTTCGTTCCCGACGCGGCCTGGAAGGATGCGGTCTTTGCCGCCGCCATGATTCTTTCGGTGATGGCCTGCGCCTGGTTCTTCGGTCCCTTCGGCCCCACCGGCGCGCCCGATCCGACCATCATTCAGACCGCGCCCAAACCGGACTTCTTCTTCCTCTGGATTTATGCCGTGCTGGCCTTCCTGCCGCCGGAGATGGAGACGGCGGCCGTGCTGGTCGCGCCGGTAATCCTGATCGGCGCGCTGCTATTGTTGCCGCTGATTGAGGGCCAGGGAGAGAAGCACTGGTCGCGGCGGCCGGTGGCCGTGCTCATGGTCACGCTGATCGCCGTGCTGCTGGGCATCTTTACCCATCTGGGCATGCATACGACCTGGAGCCCGGTGATGGATGCCTGGACCAGCGATCCGGTGCCGGTGGCTTACCTGGAGCATCGCACTCCGCTCGAACGGCGCGGCGCGCTGGTCTTTCAGGACAAGCAGTGCCGCAACTGCCATTCTCTGGGCGGGGTGGGCGGCAAGCGCGGCCCGGCGCTGGACGCCATCGCCGCCGAGATGACCGAGGACCAGATCATCCGCCAGGTCTTGCAGGGCGGCGGCAATATGCCGGCCTACGGAAAAGCCCTCAGCCCGGCGGAGACCGACGCGCTGACCCGCTTCCTGATGACCCTGCGCGGGCCGGGACTGGCGCCGGCGATTGACGCCTCCCAGGGCTTGAAGCCGGAGAACGGCTCGCACCCGCTGGCTCCTGCCTCAGGTGCTCCCGCCACTGGAGCCTCGGCCACGCAATGAACTCAACCTCAGCCATGCAGGAGATTCTGAACGACTGGACCCTGCCGCTGCCGTTGACCTTCAGCATCCTGGCCTTCGCTCTGGTCTATCTGGTGGGATGGGTGCGCATCCGTCGCACCCGGCCGCGGCAGTTTCCGCTGTGGCGTCTCTATTCTTTCGAGCTGGGAATGCTGGTGCTGTGGGGCTCGATCGGCTCGCCCATGGACGGGCTGGCCGACGCCCTGCTCAGCGCGCACATGGTGGAGCATCTGCTGCTGATGTCGGTGGTGCCGCCGCTGGTGCTGCTGGGAGCGCCCGTGGTGCCCTTGCTGCGCGGCTTGCCCCGCTGGGCGCTGCGCTGGGTGGCGCGTCCGCTGCTGAGGCTCGGGTGGCTGCGCGGCGTGGTGAACTTTATCCTGCGTCCGGCGCCCGCCTGGCTGGCGATGAACGTGACGCTGCTGGCCTGGCATGTGCCCGCGGCTTACGACTTCGCGCTGGAAAACGAGCACTGGCACGATGTCGAGCACATCTGCTTTCTCTTCACTTCGCTGCTCTTCTGGTGGTGCCTGCTGCGTCCCTGGCCGGCGGAGAAGCAGCGGCGCAGTTGGTTCCTGATTCCCTACCTGGTCACCGCCGATTTCGTGAACACCGGCCTCTCCGCTTTCCTGGCCTTCTGCGGCCGTCCCGTCTACAGCTATTACGTCAACAATCCCAACCCCTTCGGCGTCTCGCTGGTGGACGATCAGGTGCTGGGCGCGGTCATCATGTGGATCTTCGGGTCGATGGTTTTCCTGATCCCCGCCATTATGATCACCTTCGAACTGCTGGAGAATCCCGGCGCGCAAAATCGCTGAAAAATCATTCCGGTTCAGGAAAGAATACCTTCCGCCGGAAGAGCAGCGGCAAAGGATTCCCGCAGCGCCCAGCCGGCGATCACCAGGCTTGGCGCCAGAGCGAGCGGGGCATCGCCGAGCGCGCCGAGCGTAGTGAAGTGGACCTGCTGGCCGGGCTGCGCGGCGTGCGAGACAATGGCGCAGGGATACTCCGGCGGCAGGCCTTCGTCGAGCCATTGCCGCGCTATTCCGTGCAGGTCGCGTCCGGGCATGTAGACCACGCGCGTCGCCTCTTCACGTGGCGGGCGCGCCGGCTGGCCGGGCTGCCGGCCGTCAGCCTGCCCATTCTGTTGCGCCGCCGCAGGGTGGCCGGTGGAGAAGATCACGCTGGAGGCGCTGGTGCTGCTGGTCAGCGAGCACGCGATGGCCGCGGCGGCGGCAAAGGCGGCGCTGACGCCGGGGACAACCTCAAAGGCCACTCCAGCCGCAGTCAGCGCGGCCATCTCTTCAGCGGCGCGGCTGAAGAGGAGCGGGTCGCCGCTCTTGAGGCGAACGACGATGCGCGCGGGGCTCTCAGCCGCGCGGGCGCGCTCCACCGTCAGCGCGTTGATCCCCTCCTGCGTGATGCTCTTTTCGCCGCAGCGCTTGCCCACGTTGATGACTTCGGCGTCGGGCCGCGCCAAGCGAAGAATCGCTGCCGGGACCAGGTCATCGTGCAGGATGACGTCGGCGGATTCGAGCAGGCGCAGCGCCTTGACGGTCAGCAGTTCAGGATCGCCGGGGCCTGCGCCGATCAGGTAGACCTTGACGCTGGAATCGGCAGACTGCTTGCCGAGCGGCGCGCTCGCCAGTTGGCGCGCAGGGCAACTGGCGGCCGCGCAGATCTGCCGCCGGGCCAGTTGATGCAGCAGCGCCGTGCGCGCTTCGCCGGCGGGTTGCGCGGCCAGAACTTGGCGGCGCAGTTGGCCCAGGCTTACCAGCCAGGGGCCAAGGTCCGCGGGCAACTGCGCGTCGATCTCGCGCCGCAACTGCTGGGCCAGGGCGGGGCTTTCTCCCGCCGTCGAAATCGCGATCTGTAACTGGCCGCGGCGGACCACCGAGCCAAAATAAAAATCGCAATGGGGCGGGTCGTCCACGCTATTGGTCAGGATGCCGCGCGCTGCGGCTTCGCGGTAGACGAGCGCATTGACCGCGGCGGAATTGGTGGCCGCGATCACCACAAAGTTGCCGTCCAGGTCGGCGGGCGCGAAGTCTTTTTGCACCCATTCCAGCCGGCCCTCGCCGGCAAGCTGCCGGATTTTCGGCGTTGCTTGGGGCGCGACGACGCGCAGCCGCACCCCGGTCCCGAGCAGGCTGACGACCTTTTCCAGCGCGACGGCGCCGGCGCCGACCAGCAGTCCGCGGCGGCCGTCGAGTTTCAGAAAAACCGGCAACAGGCTCAAGGCTTGCTCCTCAATCGGCGGCCACTTCACGCGGCACGGGGCCGGTGGGCAGGTCGCGCTCCACCGCGATGACGGCTTCTCCGGCCAGCAGGGCGCGGAGTTCATCGTTGCTGTGGCGCTGAAACCAGACGCGCAGATTTTCCTCGGCAAAACGGGTGGCCAGGTAGCGGCGCAGCAGCCGCTCGATCGATTCCGGCACGTCCGTCGCCAGGCACCGGTAGCCGACCGGCCGCGCGATGGCGCCATGCAGGCCGACCGCGCCGCCCAGGCAGAAGTAGTAAGCATCGGTCAGTTGGCCTTCGTGCTTGATCTTCTTGCCTTCGATGCCGATGTCGGCAATCCAGTGCTGACCGCAGCCGTTGGGGCAGCCGGCCACGTTGAGCCGCAACTGCTGATCGAACTCCGGCAGCCGTTCTTCCAACTCATCCACCAGCCATCGCAGAAAGCCCTTGGTCTCGGTAATCGCCAGCTTGCAAAACTCCGTTCCGGTGCAGGCCACCGCGCCGCGCCAGAAGCTGGAGCCGTCCACCTGCAGGCCGATCTGATTCAGTTCCCTGGCCAGCGCAGCGGTTTTCCGGTTGGGAATGTTGATGAACAGCAGGTTCTGCGCGACGGTGGCGCGCAACTGCCCATCACCAAATCGCTCAGCCAGCTCGGCGGCGGCTTCCAGTTGCTCGCCCGTCATGCGCCCGCGCAGCACCGACGCGCCCACGCAGCTCAACCCCGGCTGGCGCTGGGGATGAATGCCGGCGTGGTCGCGGAAGATGTCGTCCGGAACCACTTCGGGCACGCCCGGCAGCAGTGGGAAATCAAGCCGCGATTGCAACTCGGCCAGAAAGCTCTCCGGGGTCCATCCCTGCTTCAGAAAAAGGTACTTCATGCGAGCCTGGGCGCGGTTTTGGCGCAGGCTCTGCTGGTCGCGGAAGATCTCCGCCACGGCGCGCGTCACGCGGACCACCTGATCGGGCAGCACGAATACGTCCAGACGAGCGGCCAGAAACGGCTCCCGGGAGAGTCCCCCGCCCACGCGCAGAGAAAATCCAACCTGTCCGTTGTGCTCGGCGGCCGTCAGCGCAATGTCGTTGATCTCCGGGTGGGCGCACCATGAGGGGCAGCCGGAGACGCAGATTTTGAACTTGCGCGGCAGGTTGTAGAACTCCGCGTTCCCCTTGAGCAGTTGAGAAATCTCGGCGGCCAGCGGGGAGGCGTCGATCAGCTCATCCGCGGCCACGCCGGCCAGCGGACAGCCGGTCACGTTGCGCACCACGTCGCCGCAGGCCCCTTTGGGGGAAAGACCGATGGCGTCCAGCGCCTCCACAATCTCGGGAAGCGATTCGATGGTCAGCCAGTGCAGTTGAATGTTCTGCCGGACGGTAATGTCGGCCAGATTGCGGGCGTACTTGCGCGCCAGGCCGCCGATCGCGCGCAACTGGCCGGCCGAGACAATGCCGTTGGGCAGGCCGATGCGCAACATGAAGTACTCCGTCACCAGCCCCTCGCCGCCCTTGCCGCCGGTGGCGCCCACGCCGTCGCCCTGGGTGTAGAGGCCCCACCATTTGAAGTAGCTGGAAGCCCACTCCGGCGTCACGCTGGCCCGGCCCTGGCGGGCAAAGGCGCGCACCTCGTCAAAGGCCGCCCAGGGGTTCTTCTCGCGCTTCAGCCGCTCAGCGCGCTGTGCGTGGGTCTCTTTTTCTTGAACTGCTTGAGTCATTTTTTTCCTCGATACCGAAAACAGAAAGCCCGCGACAGCATGGGCTGCATCGCGGGCCATTGGAATCCGTGGATTTCGATCTGAACTTGAGACCCAGGTCACCTGTGCGCGCGAAGCGACGTACAGCAGCGACAACAAAGCTGACCTGACATAAGAAAATCGTAGCGGGAGGGCAGGGGAAAGTCAAGCTCCCTCTGTCCAGGCGCTGGCTTCCCGGTTTTTGGAAACTCCGGGAAATCGAGAATTCTCCAGGCGCCGGGGCCTATGCGGATTTCTGACGAACACAAAAATATCTATTGATACCCGGCATTTCTGCCGATGAGTTCAGCCAGGGGCGTTCGCGATGGGCCTAACGCAAAAGACCGGGCTTGGTTCTTCTCCTTCGCAGGCGAAGCAGGGAGCTGCGCCACTTGCTCCTGGCCGGTGTTTGACTCTGATGGTAGAGGGCGCGGCGCTCAACATGCCGGAGATCGACACCGCGAGCTACAAGGCGTTTCGAGAGAACATAACCGGGATGGCGATCAAGGTTCCGGACGCGCTTCCCGATGCCGACAAAATTGCGATGATCCAGACCATGATCCGCGAGTTTGAAATCTATCGCTACTCCTCGTAAAAGACGATCCGGGAGCAACTGTCGGGTTGGCGCACTTTGGTGGGAAAGTTGCTGACTGAGCTGCTGGACAGGCTGGGCATCGATGCTGGCTCGGCGGAGGCTGCGCCGCTGGCGCGCAGAGTCTCAAGCCTTCTGAGCGCGGAAGAGATACATGGCTTCATCGTTCTGCTGACTGACTTTCTCCGCGTCGGGGCCGTCGATCCCAAAACAGGGCAGGCATTGCAGCTCAAGGCCGCGGACCGCTCGATCGCCAATGACAATGCGGCCGGTCTGCGCGGCGGCGGCGCTGCCGTGGAGCATGTCAAGAGGATCATGGAGCGCGGCGCACCAGGATTTGCGGTTCTTTTCCAGCTCGGCTTGCTGGACGTGATCGGCGAACGGTTCGGCATGGAGGCGGTCCAGGACGGCCTGATGGCTGTCTCCGCCTTTCTTACCTCCAGTCTGCGCAATGATGACGCCATCTACCACTGGAGCGACTCCTCGCTGCTGGCGGTTCTGCAAAGCCCTGCAACCGAGCCGATACTTGCCGCGGCAATGCGCCGGATTGTCGAAAACAACCGGGACATCACCGTGCAAATCAAGGACCGCAGCGTAATGTTACGTATTCCGCTGGAATTCGACATCATCCCTATCGGCAGCTTGCGCTCTGCCGATGACCTATACAAATTATCCCCGGCGCGCGAGGTCAAGTGGAGAGACCGATGAACGAACGCTCTGCTGCTATCCCGGCTGTAGAAGGCACTATCCAGTCCGATCCATTCGACAATTTGCCAGTCGCCTACGTTGAAATGGACGTTCATGGAAAGATTACCAGCACCAATCGCCAGACGCGCTCGCTGCATTCCGAACATGCGGGCGAGTTGATAGGAACAGTCCCCTGGGAGCTGATGCCGGCCGAGGAGCAGGAACTGAGCCGCGCGGCATTCATGGCCGTGTTGCAGGCGGAAGCGGACCCGCCGCCGGTCCGCCGCTCCGTCTTTACCAGCTCCGGCAGCTTCCGCATCCTCGAACTGCATCGCAACATCATCCGCAATGCCGCGGGCCAGCCCACCGGCATGCGCGTGGTGAGCGTGGACGTAACAGAATCGCACCAGGCGGAGCAGGAAGCGCGGCGCGCCCGCGTGTGGCTGGAAAGCGTGCTGGCCGCGATGGCCGACGCGGTCATTGTGACCGACTCCCTGGGCTTAATCCGGACCGTCAATCCGGCCGCCGAGAAGCTGTTCGGCTGGAAGGCGGCGGAACTGAAGGGCAAGGTGATTGAACAGGCATTGCCTGTGCTCTGCTACGCCTCCCGCGACAAGACGCAGGGCAGCTTCAAGCTGGCGCTGCACAAGCGGGTGCGGGGCGTGGCAATGATTCTCGACCACCAACGCAGGGAAGTGCGCGTGGAGATTGGCTCCTCACCGATCCTGGACAACGAACACGGAGGCACGGTAGGGGTGGTCAACGTGCTGCGGCGCGTGGAAGAGGCTGCTTGGGAAGGCCACCGCACCCCGCGCTCGTGGGGCGGTCACGATTGCGCCCGGTAGCGAAGAATAAAGCCTTCCTGCTCCGCAGTGTCGGGAACCGGACAGCAGCGCGCCGTTTCCACGGCAAGCAGCGCGACCTTCGGCTGCCAGCCCAGTTTGATCAGCGTGCAGGCCGCCGCCACCGTGGCCCGGCCAATGCTTCCCCGGCAATGGATGCCAATCCGTTCGCCGGTGCGCAGCCGATCCGCCAGCCCGCTGACGAAGGCGCGGAAAGAGGCTGAATTCTTCGGAACATGCGTGTCGGGGATCGGATAGGAAAGAAAATCCAATCCAAGCCGCGCGGCCAAAGCGCCTTCTTCCGTCAGGCCGAGCGAGTCCGCTTCCCAGCTTTCCAGCATGGAGACCAGGGTTTGAATACCGCTCTGCTTTATCCGCAGCAACTCGTCTCCCAGCAGGTCGTCGCCGCGCGGACAGAGCACAATGGCCAGCGGCATGGGTGGATTTCCTTTGATCCAGAAGACTTCTTCCATAGCGTTTAGACTCCCACAAACCTTTTTACGCGATGACCAACGCCGGGGCGGTGTGAAATTCAAGACTGCCTCGATGATTTTCCAGAGTTGCGGCTGTTCTGATAAATCTAAGAAAAATGCTCCCATCCCTGTGGCGCCAGCGGCTGTGCGCCCTGCTCGGTGAGAAGTATCATCGTCGGCCGGCCGGGGCGGGCTTTGACGATGCGGCCGATTTTGGTGATTTTCACGCCGGCGATCGAGCGTGGGAGGCGAGCGCCGGCGGGAGCGGTGAAGAGCAGTTCGTAGTCCTCGCCGCCGTGCAGGGCCTGCGCCAGATCCGTCCCCAAACCAAGCGGCAAAGCGGCCGCATCGACTTCAGCGCACACGCTGGACTCCTGGCAGAGGTGGGCCAAGTCGGTCGAGAGACCGTCGCTCAGGTCCAGCGCGGCGGAAGCCAGGCCGTGACGCTGCAGCCACAGCCCCTGGCGAATGCGCGGCTGGGGATAGAGGTGCGGGGCCAGCAGGGCTTCCAGCTTTTTGGGAATTTTTGGCGGGTGCGGGCCAGACGGCAAGGCCAGTTCTTCCAGGCGGGCCAGTCCGGCGGCGGCTCCGCCGAGGGCTCCGGTGACGTAGAGCAGGTCGCCCGGTTTTGCGCCGGAACGGAGCAGTGCGCGCCCGCGAGGAACTGCGCCGATCAGCACAATGTCGGCCACGGCCAAGGGAGATTCGGCCAGATCGCCGCCGGCCAGGGGCGTTGCGTGGGTCACGGCCAGGGCCAGCAGGCCATCCAGAAAGCGCTGCACCCAGGTTCGTCTTGGGGAGCGAGTACGGCTCGATGCGGTGGTCAGCTTGCGCGGTAAGCCCAGGGAAAGAAAGGCGGCTACGGGGCGGGCGCCCATGGCGGCCAGGTCGCTGAGGCCGCGCGCCAACGCCCGATGACCGACCGATTCCGGGCAATGCCAGTCGAGACGGAAGTGACGGCCGGCGATGGACAAATCTGTGGTCACGGCCAGTTCTTCGCCGGGACGCGGGGCCAGCAGGGCGCAGTCGTCGCCGATGCCCAGGCGCAGGCCGCCGGCTTGTCCGCGGCTGGCTGCCCGCCGGCGAATCTCGCCGAGCAGAGCGAGTTCGCCTCGCCCGGGGGCTGAATCGGTCACAGAGATTTTTATCCGCACTTCATGAGGATAGGGCAATCCAGCGGAATTCTGCTCGTCCCGGCCTCGCGGCGGGCAATCCTGGGCCGATAGAGCATCCAGAAAGGCGCCGTTCACTGCACGAAATTGAGTCAGATTAAGTTTGACCCGGCCCAGGACGATTTGTTAGCCTTTACAGACGTTCCAATCGACGTTCCAAGGGTTAGGCCCATCTGGACTTGTATTGATGGATGGGCTATATGCCCGAATGCCTTGCACTTTTTTTGAGGTCTTGGCGAGTTGCGGCCCTGCGGGCAGCGGGGATGAGAGGCAAAATGCTGCGCAAACGCTACTACATTCTTTTCGTCGCCAGAGATGAAGACGGGCGGGTTCGCAAGATTCCTCTGCCGCTTCGCTACGTCTACGGATTCGTGGGCGCCGCTCTGGTGGGCGCGTTCACGATCGTCGGACTGGCCGGCTCCTATAGTCGCATGCTGCTGAAGACAGAGAGCTTCAACCAGGTCCGCCAGGATCGGGAGACGCTGCGCAAAGATTACAGGCAAATGGCCCAGGTGGCGCATGACCGCAACGTACAGGTGGCCTCGCTGGGCGCTCTGGCCAGTGAAGTGACCGCGCTCTACGGACTGCGGCAAAACCGGCTGGCTAAATCCGCCTCGGCGGCGAGCGCCGCGGCGGGGTCCACGCCGGTTACCCTGGCGCAGGCCGACGACGTGAACCAG
>VFSW01005163.1_pt1 | contig 19359 bp, 10 predicted proteins | sample 5358111 | NCBI WGS metagenome assembly VFSW01 (sample SAMN11554181, study PRJNA540505) | mine drainage metagenome | isolation source: sediment from site ElyBrook_90M | place: USA: Ely Copper Mine, Vershire, VT | collected 2017 | reverse complement strand
TCCCAGCGGCGGGCGATTCTGCGCGCTACCGCAAAAAGCACAATGCCGATGCCAAGCAGCACTGAAACCTGCTGCCAAAGAGCGGTTACCGGCAGATCGCGCCAGAAGACCTTTTCGAAGCCGTCGATGGCCCAGGCGTTGATGGTCCAAAGGCCGGCCTTTTGCATGGCCTCCGGCATGAGAAAGCGGGGAAACATGCTGCCGCCGATGGCCGACATGACGAGAATCAGCAGCGTGGAGAGTGCGCCCAGTTGGGCGCGCGTGTGGCAGACGCTCGCCAGCAACATGCCGAACGCGGCTACCGCAAACGCGGTGGAAAGACCCATCACCACGAAGCCGGGGATATGGCTGAAGAAATCGATCTTGAAGACGGCCCAGGCCCAGAGAAACATCACCGTCAACTGGATGAATGCAAGCATGATGTTGAATACCAGCTTGCCGGCCAGCAGCCCGGTCATGGTCACGTGCGAGCTGAGCACGCGATCCAATGCGCCGCTTTCGGCTTCATCCAGCAACGCGCCTGCCGAACCGCTGGCCGTGAAAAGCAGAAACATGACCCCGATGGCCGCCGCCTCGAAAGACAAAGTGGGATTGTTCTTGTTTTCTCCCACCACGGAACGGGTTTTGACAACGATCATGCCGCCCCCTGAGCCGCCGCGTGCGCCCGAGTCTCCGCTGGCGCCTTGCCGGCTCTGAATCTTCCGCAACTGCTCGAGGTTATCGTTCATCCTCTTTTGCTGGTCCGGCGTGAATCCGCCGATGTAGTCACCGGTGTACTTCATCCCCTGCTCAGCCATGGTCAAGGGCATCGATGTCATGGCCGCTTTCTGCAACAGGCCGCCGACCATTTGCGGCGCGATGGCGTCGCTGGCGTCGTTGAGCAATTCAATGGCCGGGCTTTCCGAATCGGGGCCGAACGCGATGGGATGGTCGCCCCAGCCGTGAGGAACGATCAGCGCCACCGACACGTCGCCTGCTTTGACCGCAGCTTCGGCCGTCGCCGCGCTGTAGTCGGCAGGCTCCGGTTGGTCCTTCGTCGAGGCGGGTTTGGTGGTGACGGTGAGAGAGCCTTCGCTCTCCAGGCCCTTCACTAGCTGGCGCGATGGCTGGCTCCGGTCTTCGTCGACCACAATCACCTTGATCTTCGGCATCGTGTCCCGCTGGCCGGCAAAGACCACCGCAAAGATCGAAAAGAAAGCGATCGGCACAACGAAACTGAGCACCAGGGAAACCCGATCGCGGCGCAGGGCGACAATGGCGGTACGGACAATGGGGACGATCAATCGCGTAACTCCCTTCCGGTGAGGTGCAGGAAGACGGACTCCAGGTTTGGACGCCGCAGGGACAAGTCAACCAGTTGAAGACCGGCCGCCGTCGCACTATCGAGCAAGGCCGCCACTTCCGTGGGGTGTTCGATGGTGAACTCCGCAATCGAGTCGACAAGCCGCCCACTGTGTTCCGCGACCCACGGGTCCACTCGGTCGTCCGGGCCCTCGAATCGCGCCAGCACCTGGCTGCGCGTGCCGAAGGAATTGTGAACCAGCTCAGCGTTCGTGCCTAGGGCGACGATGTGTCCGTGGTCGATGATGGCTACGCGATCGCAGAGCCGCTCGGCCTCTTCCATGTAGTGGGTGGTGTAGATGATTGAGGTTCCTTCGGCGCGCAGCGCTTCAATCATTTCGAAGATGCGATTGCGCGATTGCGGGTCCACTCCCACGGTCGGTTCGTCCATCAACACAACTTTGGGCCGATGGATGATCCCGGCAGCCATGTTGAGCCGCCGCTTCATGCCGCCGGAGAGGGTTCTTGCCAGGTCTCTCTCCCGGTCCTCAAGGGCGGCCCATTCCAGGCACCATGCCACGGATTTCCTGATCTGGCCAGCGGAAAGGCCCTGGTACTGGCCAAAGGCTGTGAGATTCTCCTTGCAGGTAAGTCGGGGATAGAGGGCCAGTTCCTGTGGAACCCATCCCAGAGCCGCGCGAGCCGGCGCCGAACTCACCTCGTGACCGAACACGGCTACACGGCCTGAGTCGGGAGTGACGCGGCCGACGATGCTGCGGATGAGCGTGCTCTTGCCCGCCCCGTTCGGGACGAGCAACCCCAGGCATTCACCGCTATGCAATGCAAGCGAGATGCCGTCGACAGCCATCACGCTGCCGAAGCGCTTGACAAGCGAATCGACTTCGAGAGGCGGCGGGGAAAGCGGAGCGGGATCGTCTGGCGTCGATTTGGCGTTCATTCGGTCACCCCCGGTGTCTCTCCCGATTCATCGCGGGAGGTTGATTTTTGCGTTGCTCGATCAATCCGTCCGGCATTTCTGTTCCACGATGAAGAGTACTCTATTTTACAGAGTGAGAGATGTCAACTGAATTCTACGCTTTCTTTTGAACCCATTTCAGAGGAATCCAGAGACGAGCCTTGAGTTCTGAGACTCCCCCTTCACCGGGGCGCCCGCAAGCCTCGGAAATGCCGGCCTGAAATGCGCCTGGTGAAATCCGATCAGATCTCCAATCGCGCGATCCAGAACTCCTCCCCAGTCGCCGGGCGAGGGCTGGCGCAGCAGCCGGGCGGTGCGATACCAGGGGGTGGTCTCAACCTGCTGCATCCAGCGCCAGTCGGAGAGGTGAGGCAGCAGGATCCAGACCGGCTTGCCCATGGCGCCTGCCAGGTGGGCGATGCAGGTGTCGGTGGTGATGACCAGGTCGAGCGTGGCTACCAGGGCCGCGGTTTCGGCCAGATCGCGGTCGCGGCTGGAGCCGTCCCAGATGAAGACGCTGCCGGGAAGAGCGGACAGCTGCTCCGCAGCGGGGCCTTTCTGCAGCGAGATCCAGGTGATGCCGGGGGCGCCAAGCAGCGGCAGAAGCGTCTGAAGGTGCATGGAGCGCTGGGGATCGGCCTTGTCGCGCGGATTGCCGGCCCAGGCCAGGCCCACGCGCAGCGAGCGGCGGGCGAGACCGGTAGAGGGGAACCGCAATCGCTTCTCCCCCGCCAGTTGCGGGTCGGCGCCGAGGTACGCGCCGGGCCAGGGGACTGAGTCCGGGGTGGTCTCAAACACGGCGGGAAGGCTCATCAGCGGGCATTCGAGGTCGAATTCCGGAGGCTTTGTTCCCAGGGGGGCGGTCTCCGCCAGCCCGGCGCGGACCACGGCCAGGGAGCGCACCAGTGATTCAACAGCAGGCTGCACCTGGAGTATCGCCTTGCCGCCGCGGGCAGCCACCAGAGTCGCGTAGCGGCAGAATTGAATGGTGTCGCCCAGTCCCTGCTCGGCATGGAGCAGGATGCGGCGGCCTTCGAGGGCCTCGCCCTGCCAGCGCGGCTGGCTGAAGACGCGCGGGACGCGATGGACTTGACGGAAGCGCCAGCGGGATTCGTACCCAGGCCAGCCGCGCTCCCAGTGGCCCTGGCGCAGTTGGGTGAGGGCCAGGTTGTAGCGTGCGCCGGGGTGGATGGGGTCGTGATGGACGGCGGCCTGATGGGCCTCAAGAGCCTCGTCCATGCGCCCCAGATCGAGCAGAGTGTTGCCGCGGTTGGAGGCCGCACCGCTGTGGCCCAGGGCCTCAGCCCGCTGAAAGGCAACGAGCGCCTCGGCGAAGCGCCCTTCGGCGTGGAGCAGAATGCCCTGCAGGTTGGCGGCTTCGGGCTGATGGGGGTCGCGCGCGAGGGCCCAGCGCAGCCAGCCCCAGGCGCCGGGCAGATCCTTCTCCGCGGCGCGAAACTGGCACCAGGCGATGTGTGTCTCCACCTGGTTGGGCCTGAGGACAAAGGCCTTGCGCAGATGCGCTTCGGCTTCAGCGGGGCGGCTGCGTTCACGCTCGAGCACCGCCAGGTTGATCCAGCCGGCCACCAGGTCGGGGCGCAGCTCGACGGCCCGCAGCAGGGCGGCTTCGGCATGGCCTTCTCGGCCCTGCTCGCGCAACAGGCTGCCCAGGTTCACCCAGGCGGCGGCAAAGTAGGGGCGCAGGACGAGCGCGCGGCGGTAGCGGGCTTCCGCTTCCGTAGGCCTGCCCATCCGGGCGAGCACAAAACCGGTCGCAAACTCGGCCTCAGGCAGTCGAGGACGGAGCGAAAGAGCCTGGCTGTAGCGTTCGAGAGCCTCCTCGTTGCGGCCGCTGATGGCCAGGGCATTCCCCAGGCCCAGGTGAGCCGCGACCAGCGTGGGCCTGCGGCGCAGGGCCAGGTCGAACTCGCGGATGGCCTCGTCGATGCGCCCGGCGGCGCTCTTCACCTCGCCGAGGCCGAGGCGGGCCAACTCGTTCATGCCGTCGAGTCGGATGGCCTGCTGGTAGGCGCTCTCCGCGGCCTCGGGCTGTTCGGCGGCCTTGTGTGCCTCGCCCAGCGCCACCCAGGCTGTGCCCATGCCGGGCGCAACCTCGACGGCGGCTGAGGCCATGGTCACGGCGGCCTGGTGCTGGCGGCTGGCCAGGGCCACCAGGCTCATGCCCACCAGCGCCTGCGGATGGCGCGGGTTCTCGCGGAGCGCCTGCTGGTAGCCGAGGGCGACCTCGGTCAGCCTGCCGGCGAGGCCTTCGGGTGTGTCTTTCTGTGCCTGTAGGGCCACCATTGGAGTGCGCGCGTCGCTCCCGAAGGTTGCGCGCAGGACGCCCGAACGGAGCCTGCGCAACCACCATGACTGCACGCTACGGGGGATGGAGCGGCCACTCAACCGGAAAGAATGGCGACCGTGCGGTTTGCGAGCGGGAAATTCCCGATTTCAAAGCGGGTCTTGTTTTGGGACTGGCGGAGCCAGTGCGGCCCAGGCAGGCTGGTGTCCCCGGCCTTGCCGAGGATGGACGGACTTTGGGCCGAGGGTGGCGCCGGCAATCGCCTGAGAATTTTGCCGGCGCGGGCTGAATTCCAGGATCGCCGTCCGATTCGGCTGGCAGGCAATGCAACCGGCGTGCCCTGGCGGGTGAATCGATGGATCTGATCCTCTGCTTCCATACCGCACCGCATCCGGGCAGCGGGTCAACAACCGTCCACGGCCAGTTCCGCGTGCTTGCGCCCGGAGCGATCATCGGCGCAGGCCAGCAGATGAACAGCGCCGAACTGAGCCACCTTCGCGGGGAATCTCCATGGCGCGATCACGCGTGACCACCTTTGCTTTGCGATATCTGAGGAAGTTGACATTGCGCGCGCTTCGGACTTTTTCGTCTTTACCATCCTTGCGGTTCTGGAATTCATCGCTCGGTTTGCAATCTTGCGCTGAAGACCTTCGCGACCTGCGCAATCCTGCTCCTGGGTGTTCAACTCCTGCCCGGGTTGCCCGGCTCCACAACCCGCCCAAGCGCCACGGGCAAACAGCAAACTCGAATCGGCCTTCCATGAAGCCGGCCACTCCATCCAAAACATCATCCAACTGCCCGAAGCTGTAGAAGTATTTCTGTCTGCCCATGAAACAGCAAGAACCTACTGGGCTGGTTTCGGGAACTCGGCATCCATGCCCGGCTTTCGCAACCCGGCCATCTCAAGTGCTTGGAGCACGAAAGAGTTCCACGCGAAGACGCGGTGATACCCAAAGAATGGATTCTTAGCGTCGGTCGGCAGATACTCCTGACTTGTTGGGAAATCTTCATCGGTGTGGATTTCAGCCCATAGCCGGTTCGCTATCGCATGATCCGCCCTTTTCCATCCATGGAGTTTGCCCGTGATATACCCGCAGACTTCAATCCTCATCCAGCTGCCGCCGTTGTAGTAAATGCCGTCAGAAGCCTTGTTAGCATACCTCGCCGCATAGGAGTCACTTACCATTGGATGCCACTTCTCTGTAAAATAACTCCACCCCTTCCCTTCTGGCAGGCCGATGAAAATCGGCCTCACCGTGCCGCCTTCGCCTGGATAGGGGCAATCCTGCCTCGGTAGCATTACCGGGATGTGGTTAAGGTGACTAACAACCATTTCATCGCTCAGAATGGGCCGCTGGACAATCCAAAGCGACAGGAACTCGGGAAATATATCGGGGAATCCGATGGCATCGGCGATATTGCGGGCCGGGAATAGGAAGCCGCGTGCCGCGTTATAGTAGCTGCGATATTCCTCCTCGGCCTTGGCCATGTAACTGTCCGAAATCGATGCGCTTACTTCTGGAATCTGAAGCTCGCGAATCACCCTCAGCAGTACAGCTAACATGCCCTGGTTTTCGCACAGAATGCTGGTGCCTTCGGGATAGTGAATTACGTCAAGCTGTCCCATCACAAACTGGGCTGTGCAAATGGCCTCGCGCCGCGGATCGTAGCTCGCGAGACAATATTCCGCGGCTCGCCTAATCTTGCCCATCGGCAGCGTAGTGCCGAATCGGCGGCGGTTGAGCAGCGCCCACATCAGCCATAGCGGTGTTGAGTCATTGGACTTGCGTTCCAGGTTGGCGATGTTCGGCTCTATAAGAGTATTGATGGCGCCGTCTTCGCCCTGATTCTCGGCCCATGAAGAAAAGACCTTCTCGTTCAGTTCGCGGTTATGGATGCCGTTGAGGGCGTAGAAGCTATCGCGCAGGTACATTTCGCCAGCGGCCGAATACCAGATGCTGGGAGCAAGCATGGGACGAAGTTCTGTCAATTGGGCGCTCCAGCTCAGCATCGTCACGTCTGCGTAGAGCACCTTCTCGGTCTCGCCACCTGTGAATGCGAGGCCCTCCGCCAATTGAAGCTGGCTCGCGAGCCGATACCCCCGAAGCGTGTCGGGTATTGCATCACTCGCAAAGATGAACACGGTCCGGGTCTGCGAATGCCCCATCTCCAGGCGGTGATACGGCTCGCTTCGAGTGGCGACTCGGGAGAGTCCGATATCTCGCACCTCCAACGCGGGTAGTCTAACGCGATTCCCGTCGGCGCCTGGGTCCTCGGAGTCGGTAGGCGACAGCACGATGGCAGCGCCTGTGCCTTGCAGCACGGGCACGACAAAGGAATGATCAAACTCCGCAAAGGCTGAAGGGGATGCCGGGGCGGCGTCATTGAACAGCGTGAGATCGCCGAGCTTTTTAAACTGATTGTCCACATCCCATGCGTGAATCGCTATCGGAGCCTCGGAGCGATACTTGAGATGCAAGGCATAGACCTCGCCTCCTTTTGCGGGAAATGGCAAAAGCACGAAATCCTTTCTGTCCCTTGGAGACAGCTTGACTACGGCGCCAACCTGCTCGACTTTCATAGCACCGCTTCTGTTCCACAGGGAAGCCGCCGGAAGATCGACGGGTGTGCGAGAGCCCTCCCCGGATAACTGAACCGTGGCCTCACCGAATGTCTGCTGGATGTATGCGCCTTGCTGTGCGCGGTCGGCCACATAGGGAAGGCAGTAGAGATTTAGATCGGGAATGCAGAGAGGGGCGGGCTTTACGGGCGTTCCATCTCTGCGTATGATGCGGCTCCATTGATTGCGATACCCCGAATCGGTCAGCAGTCCTACGGTTACGCCAGTGGCCGTGCGGAAGCCTGCGGCGGGGAAATACTCGTGGAGCGGTCCACCTTTGCAGTCTGCGTGGTCGAAGCTCCAAAGCTTGGCGGACGCCCCTTCCGGCTCCAGACGATTGGTCAGTTGGTAGAGCAGCGTGTACATATCCGCCTGACGCAACTGAACGGTCTTCTTTACCACTTGCGAGGTCATAACTTCGTAGGTGACATCGACAAAGACGGTTGTGCGCAGGTTAGGGAGTTGCATTACCCCTGTGAGATTGATCCGCGTTGGGTCTCCGCTCCAGGAAGCGGCTTTCCAGTCATCGACCCGGTCTTCGAGGCTGTGCTCGCTGTTTTGAAAGATTGCGGACAATTCTCCGCCTTGATGGTGCCGGGCGATGGGTTGATCGCGAAAGAGGATCTTAACTCCATATCCACTTTGGGCATTCCCAGTCGCCTGGAGAGAAACCAGGCCGGATCCAGATGGTTGAGCCGCGTGCAGCGACCGCGGCAGCAGGGTTGCGGCCGTGGCAAGGGCGGAAAGGCTAAGAAACTCGCGACGGTCCAGATGTCCCCAACTTACCATGTTGCTTAGTACCTCGTATGGTTCATGACTCGCTAACTCAAGCTCGCGGTTGCTGTAGAAAGGCCGGTTCCCGCTCAGGGCACGGGCGGAGCGGTCGCAGGGCGCTGCGGTTGGAAACTGGCGGCGCGCTCGCGCTGCTTGCGGAGAGCCTCGTCGCGTTGCGCATCCACCAGTGTGTGGGTTTGCTGAGCCTCCTGTTCGGCTCTTTGCTTCAGGCCCAGATGCGCATAGACCTGGCTCAACTGATAGTGAGCCGGCGCAAATTGGGGATTCAATGCGATCACGCGCTCAAGCGCCTGTTGAGCCTGAGGCCAATTCTGTTGCGACTCATAGAGCTTCCCCAATTCATACAGCGGGTCAGGGGAATTGGGCTCCAGTTGCGCCGCGCTTTCGAGCGCGAGGATAGCCTCCTGCTCGCGGCCCAGGCGGCTGGCCAACAGGCCAAAGTAATACTCCAGCAGGTAGTGGCTGGGGAGTTTCTTGCGGGCCTCTTCAAGAATGTGAATGGCCGCAACGTCGTTGGCCTGTCGGGCATAGGTCTGCGCGAGTCCGACATAAGCCGCATCCAGTCGAGGATCGGTGACAAGGGCCGCATTGAAGGCGTCGCGCGCAGCGGCGTAGTTTCCCTTGACCATCTCAACCGCTCCTAGACGCAGTTGCAGTGGCGCGGTGGCGGATGTCTGCCCCATGCCCGTCTGAACGACCTGGATCGCCTCGTCATAGCGGTCCATGTCCATCAGCAGTCGCGTGTAATCGAGGGTTCGGTCCGGGTTGGAGGGGTCTGCCAGCAGTGCGGCCCGATAGGCTTCCAGCGCCTCGGGCATTTTCTGCTGCAACTCGAACGACGAGCCTAGAAACATGAGGGTGTCCGCATTCGCGGGCCGCTCTGTGTGCAGAGCCATCAGAAGCGTGGATGCTTCGGCGGACTTTCCATCGTAGAGCAACCCGAGCGCTAGGTTGTAGCGGTTCTCCCAGGAGGCATCGAGCGCTGCAATTCGCCGGAAACAATGAACTGCCTGGCTGTAAAGCGCGTGCTGGCTCAGAAGTACAGCGATCGAATACTGACGCGCGGGCGAGAGTTGGCCGGCCTGTTCCAAACGCTGGATGCGGCTTGTTGCTTCATCCACGCGCCCCATGCGAATCTCTGCTTCGATCAATCCGGCGCCGGCCTCCGGATCGTTGTCGACTAACTGGCCCGCTCGCGATGCCTCCGCCAGCGCATCGGCGTCGCGGCCCGTGGCAAGCGACAGCAACATCAGATAGTCATGGGCAAATTTATCGTTGGGATCGAGACGCGATGCTTCACGCAACTCGGGCTCCGCATGGGAATAATCCTTTGAGTTAAGCAGATTGAAGCCGAGATTCCTGTGCGGCGCGGCTTGCATGGGGTCGAGGCGGATCGCGGTCCGATAGTGGTTGCAGGCATCGTCGATTCGGCCGAGCTGGGTCTCGGTAATCCCCAGCAGGTTTTCGATGGTTGCGTTGCGGGGCGCGATGCGATGCGCCTGTTCGAGCTTGACCAGCGCCTGATCGAGCCGGCCTTCGCGCATGAGTCGTACTCCCTCTTCCAACGCCGCTGGCTGCGCGTAGAGCGACGAAGCCCATGAAATGGAAACAAGCGCAGAAGCAATCATCAAGCCCCGTCTCATTGCTTGGCCCCCACGGGTGGCGCACCCGCGAACGTAGCGTCATCGGCAGAAGGAGCTGTCATTTTCTCGGCCTTGATGGCGCGCACCTCGGCAAAGGCTTGAGCCGCTTGCGCGGTCTTGCCCTCCGCGCGAAGAACCAGCGCAAGCTGGTAATGCGTGGAGGCATCCTGGTCATGCGCCAGCGCACGCTTCAACACCTCCTCGGCGCGGGCGTAGTTCTTCTCAATTGCATACGCCCGGCCCAGTTGTGCATAAGCTGGCCAAAGATCGGGCTTGGTTCGGAGCGCCGATTCGAGATGCGGAATCGCCTCCACAGCGTGCTCTTCGGCCACAAGGACGGTGCCAAGCTCCGCCTCGGCCTCGGGATGGCCGGGACTGAGTTCCAGTTCGCGGGTTAGTTCCGGAATCGCATGGTCCGCATCGCCGTGCTTCCAGTAGAGGTGCCCGAGCCAGAAATGAACATCGGGGAGATCGGGCCGCGCGGAGGCTACGGCAAGATACTCAGCCAATGCTTTGCCGTCCTCTTCGCGACTTACATCGAGCTGGCCGAGCAACTGGTGCACATGATAGGAATCCGGATCTACTGTGAGCAGGCGAGTTATTTGGTCCATGGAGATATTGCGCCGCGCCAGAATCAGGTAGTAACGCGCGGAGCGGTCGCCGGGATGGGGCGAGAGCCAACGGAGAATGAGCGGCTCGGCATCGGCATAGCGATGCTGATGGATGGCGTTCATCGCCTGAGCAAAAGGGCTCGCGGAAGGGCTCATGCTGGTTCGCGCAGTGTCTATCCGCTGGTACGCTTGAAGCGCAGCGTCCTCATCGCCTGCCAGGGCAAGCAGAGCCGCCTTGGCAATCTCTCCTGCAGGGCTGGAGGTTGGTTCCGCCGCCAGTTTCCGCACTGCTTCGTGACACAGAGGTACGAGTTCTGCTTCTGCTTTCTCGCGGCTGAATTCGTTTTTTTGAGGCAGCCCCAATGCATCTAGCGCCTCGCTCTTATCGATTTCGATGGCCTTGTCAATATGCGCGAGGCCCTCTGCTTGTTGTTGCATGAGAAGCAGTGCCTCTCCGGTCAAAGCCAGCGCGGACGCAGATCGTGGCGCCAACTCCATCGCTTGCTCAAGCTGCTCCTGTGCGGCGGCCGGGCGGGCTTGCGCGATGAATACTTTCGCCAATTCCAGGCGAGCATCGAGCGAGTGCGGATCGCGCTCAATAGCGCGGCGAAGATGGCCCTCGGCCTTGATCCAATCTCGCTCCGCCGCGTAGTGGGTTCCGTAAATCAGGTCGGAGAGCGCTGTCCCTGAGGCCTCTTCAAGAAGTTGCTCTGTCTGCTGAGTGGCGGCTTTCCCGTAGGCCTCGCCGCGCGCAAAGAGCAGATCGGGATCGCCGGGAAATTGGGCTGTGGCTTTTCCTAATTGAAGCAGGGCCGCATCGATCTGCCCCGCATCCCAAAGTGCCGTTGCCAACCAGCTTTGCGCCAACTTATCGGCCGGATCCTGTCGAATCGCTGCGCGCAAGAGCACGGCGCCTTGCTCAGGCCGATGTAATTTCACGTCATCGATCCCAAGCCAAAGACTTACACCGCGCATGCCGGGTCTCAATTTACTGGCCGCAGTCAAGGCGCGGGCGGAATCGCCGAACTTAGCCTGGGCGTAGTAGACCAGTCCCAGGTTTACGTAAGCCTCGGGGATTCCAGGCTGAAGGCGAAGCACAGTCTCATATTCATGTGCCGCCGCGTCGAACAGTCCCTGCTGCTGATCCTGCTGGGCCAGGGAAAAGTGTTCCTCTACTGTGCGGCTCTCCTGCGCGCTGCTCGATGACGCTAGCGCGCACGCGAGCACGCCGGGGAGCAGCAGAAGTGTGAATGAACACGCGGGAGTCATGTGTTACCCCATCTCCCGGACCCCTGTGAAGAGGTCCGGAAGACTTTAACTTAACGCATCAAAATGAAACTCGTAAGTTGGCTTGAATACTTCGTGGACTGTTTTGTCGATTGGACGCCTGGCCGAAGGTAGACTGTCCGGCCTGTGTGTTGAATCCGGTATATTGCCCAGCCCTGTTGAATGCGTTGAAGAAATCCATGCGGAAGATCGTCTTCACTCTCTCCGTAAACATGGGAATCTGTTTTGAGAAGTTCAAGTCTTCACTGTGGGTGGCGAATTCGCGCAGAGTCAGCGCTCGCGGTGCATCGCCAAAGGTGAAGTTCGGGGCGGGAACAAAGGCCGCCGGGTTCAACCGGAGACTTTGCCCCCACTTCCAGCCACCACCGTGATAGCCATTGAAGTCCTGCCCTGGAACGATATTGGGACGAGCGGAGGCGCCAAGGTTTGCCTCGCCGCCGGCAAAGATTCCGGAGGTCCAGTTTGGAGAACCAACAGACAGAGGAGTGCCGCTGCTGTATGCCTGGACGCCGGCAAATTCCCAGCCTCCGACAACCGCGTTGACAACTCCTCCTCGATTGGCAAATTGCCGGCCCTTGCCGAAGGGCAGTTGATAGCTGTAACTCAGAATCAGGCGGTGCGGGGTGTCGAATTGGCTAAGCCCCTTTTCGACCTTCAGGTTGTACGTGTTCAGGGCTCCCGAAGTGCCATTCCCATTCCATGCCGACTGGGTCGGATACTCCGCATCGGCATTGGTAAGGGTCTTCGACCAGGTGTAGTTCACCAGCATCGTCAAGCCCGCCGAAATCCGCTTTTGCATCTGAACCTGCAGGGCATTATACGTGTAGGTGCCGAATGGATCGGACATGGTCACCGAGTCCACTTGCGCGGAAGCGTACTGCGGAAACGGCCTCAGCGCCTGGGACACCGAACCCGTAAATCCGGGATACGGCAACGGTACCGGCGTTTGGCCTGCGCATGCGGTGCCGGCGCCCTGCGCATCGATGCTTTGTTGCAGGCAAGCGCCGAGCGAGAGGTTGGCTGGGAGTCCCTGATTGGGGTCGTGCAGGAAGGCCTGCAGGTGATCGCCATGATCGCCGACATAGGCCGCATCCAATATGATCTTGCCAGGGAGTTGCTGCTCCACATCCAGAGTCCAGGTTTGGGTGGTCCCCGGACGCGCTGTTTTGGACATAATGAACGTCGGTCCCTGGCCGTTCATCACGGTGGGATCGATGAAGGGCGGCGTAGGGCCGGGGTAAGCCGTGATTTGCGAGAGAACCACCGCCGGAGCCTGCGGAATGCCGAAGCCGTGGTAGTTATAACTCCCGAAGAAGCCCTGTGAGTCGTTTTCTCCAAAGCCTCCAATCTTCAGGTTTTGATAGTAGATTCCGTATCCTGCCCGAACCACCGTATTCGGCCTCGCCTGAAAGGCAAATCCGACACGCGGACCATACGAACTGTGGAAGGTATTCTGCGAGCTATTGGATCCTGTTCTGCCTGTCCCGGTGCCTAGGAATTCGTAAGCTCCAGGAAGTCCCCCTGCTCCGGGATTCGCAAGCGTGGGATTCACAAACGACTGCTGGCCGTGGGCCTCGGTGACTGGCGTGGGTATTTCATATCGGAAGCCAAGGTTGGCGGTCAGTCTGGGAGTGACTTTCCAGTCGTCCTGCACGAAGCCCGCGAAGTATTTCACCCGCCAGCCGAGTTCCTCGGGCAACGCAATGCCCCCGTTGGATGCAGCTCCAAGATAGAAGCTGGCATATCCAAAGCCCGAGTTGGAATCTGCCGGACTGCTGGTTGGGCCGGTGGCGAAGTTGAAGTTTCCTGACGTATTCGTCAGGATATTGATATTGAACTCTTGCAGGCGCGCGTCCACTCCGAAAGTGAAGCTGTGACGGCCGCGCTGCCAGGAGACATTGTCGTCATATTCGTAGGTGTTGTCGTAAAACTGATTGGCTCCATTGCTCGGCATGGCGGCGCCGTTCGGGTAGTTATAGCTGAACTGAGGAAACGTCGTGTTCATGACCCCTTTCAATCCGATTTTCGCCGGCCAGTTTCCTCCGTAGCTCCCTATGCCGCTGAACTCCTGCCGATAGCGCCGGCTGAACCCTGCATTGAAGTGGTTGAAAAGGTTGGGCGTGAGAATGTAGTCGTAACCGAAGCGCACGTAGTGCGTCCTCTGGTTGGTTGAGCTGGCGTCCAGCGGCGCGCCGCTGATAACATACCCGGTCGGGCGCCAGTCGTAGTCGTAGCTGGCGCTGATCTTTTGTTTCTCGCCGATGTTCTGGTCGATGCGAATCTCGTACATATTGGCATTGGTTACATTCAGCGACGACTGGTAGAGATTCAGGTACGGCGTGGTTGCGGTCGAGGGCGCCAGAGGCAGATACGGAATCGAGGCCTTGAAGATCGGATCAGGCGCCTGGGTGATCTTGTTGCCTGGATAGGCTTGGCATGTCTGTCCCTGATTCGCACCCGTGCATGTGGTGTAATCGTAGAGAATGGCCGACGGAAAGGTTTGCCCAAACACCGTAACCGGCTGGAGCAACGCGGAAAAATCACCGCCTGCCATGGCCTGAGTAGGCGCCGAGTTCAGCGAGTTTCCTCCCGAATCGTAACGAAAGCCTTCATAGTTGAACATGAAGAAGCTCTTGTTACGGCCATTATAGAGCCAGGGAAGATAGACCGGGCCGGAGATTATCGCGCCGAAATCGTTTTGAGTGTCGGGCGGTCTCGCCGAGCCCTGCAGATTGTTCAGCCAACTATTGGCATCCAATACCTTGTTTCTCAGGATGTCATAGACCGATCCATGCAGGGTATTAGTGCCGGACTTGGTTACGAGGTTGATGAGACCTCCGCTGGTTCTTCCGTACTCGGCGTCGAAGGTATTTGTCATCACCTTGAACTCCTGCACGGCCTCGACGCTGATTCCGTAGTTCATCTGCAAGCTGGCAGACGCCAGTTCAATGGTTGCTCCATCCACAAAAATGTCTGTGCCGGCCTGTTGGCCACCATTCAGCTTGAAGCCGCCCTGCGATGTCGGGGAGTTTGACATAACTCCGGAATACCCCGGTGTCAACGTCACAAATTGCAAGGGATTGCGGGGCTCTCCTGAGAACTGGAGCGGAAGGTCTTCGATTAGCTCGGTTGGCACCGTTGTGCCCACATCGGAGGACTGAGTCTGCAAGTGCGAGGCGTCGCCGTTTACAGTGACACTCTGTGTTGCCGTACCCACTTTCAAGACCGGATTGACAGTCGATGTACTGCCCACCGTCACCGTGATGCCATTCTGCGTGAAAGACTCAAACCCCGCAAAACTCACAGTCAGCGTATAAACCCCAGGCTGCAATTCGGGGAACGTGAACAGACCCTGCCCACTTGATACAGCGTCGTAACGACTGCCTGTACTTGTCTCTGTCAGTTTGAGGGGGGCTCTCGGAATGATTGCGCCGGTCGAGTCCGCTACCGTCCCAGACAGAGTTCCTCTGCCTGATTGGGCCGCGATAGGAATGCCGGCACTCAAGCCGAGCGCTGCCAACAGCCAGACCGCGAGTCTCCACGGTCTTTGCGCCGTTAGATTTCGTTGCATCATTGTGTGTCTCCTTGTAAACATGGTTCTCAGGCCTCCATGGCGTGTCCGGTTAAACCTGCGGCGGGGGAGGTGTTGCTCGCCGCGTCCAGACCCTTGGAGATCTGGCCAGCCACCCGGATGGATAACAACTGCAACAGCGCAATCACCGGTAAGGCGTATTTCAGCGCTGCATTTCCAGACCAGCCGTAAGCAATACCCAGGAATAACCCGCAACCCAGGCAGCGCCCCGCGAACAGTCCGATTTCGTGGTTGAAGATATAGGCGTACTCGTCGCGGGATTCCATGCGGGAGACCGCGTCGATGACCTGGAACTGGATGGGATAGTAAGCAAGATCCAGCAGCGGCTTGGCCAGGATCAGACAGCCAATGAAGACCAATACGCCTACGACATTGAAAAGCAGTGTGTTGACGACCGAGCCGAGGAAGAACAGCAAAAGCCCGACAGAGAAAACGATGATGCGATGCCTGGGCGCCGCCGCCCTGCCTACGACATAGAGGAGCCCCGCGGAGACAACACCGCCGATGGCCTGGGTTGCGCCAAGAGTGCCTTCCTGCCCTACCAGAAGCATGATCAGCATGGCCGGCGCGGTAACAATGTACCCCTGTGCAAGTCCCTTGAGCAGAGCCAACTCGAGCATCCGCCACCACAGCGGATGAAACCGGAAGAAGACGAAACGGTGGTGCGTTGGATTGCGGAAGGCCCCGCGCTCCAGAATGGCCGCGGCCAGAATCGTCAGGCCAAAGACCACCATTGCGACGATGTGGTAAGCGCGGTCGGGAATGCCGCCCAGCCAGCCATAGAGGGTGGTGCCGCTAATGAACCAGCCGATCAGCGCGGGGACCAGGACAGAGGCCAGCGTGGCGACGAACATCTCCACGCCGTAGAAATAATTCCGGTTGCCGTTGTTGGTCGCGGTCAGGGCTAGAAATCCGCGGTTGGCCCAGAAGAGACCCGTGGCCAACCCCATCGTGAAGCCCGATGTCGCGACGCCGATGGGCGTGAGGATGCTCAATTGCATCATCAACATCATTGCCAGGCCCGACAGCAGCATCCCCGCGGCATAGAGATGTTTGGCGCCCAATCGGCCCAGCAGCATGCCGTTCAGATAGAATGCCAGCGGCGTGGCCGCATAGATCGATAACTGGTAAGTGACCACCTTCGCGACGGCCCGTGAGTTGCGCATGACATAGGCCGCCACAAAGATCTCGATCACCGGCAGCACCAGCGCATACATCATGTTCGAAACCATCAATACCTGCATGGAGCGGGGACATTGAAAGAAGACTTCAAACTCCTTGCGCAGGCGGTTCATGGCTTCGCCCCCTTCGCCGGAACGAGGCTGGCGAGAATGCTCGATAGAGACAAATGTGCGCCGCAGATCACGCTGTCGGCCGCGCCATAGTAGATGGTCAGGCGATCGCCATCCACCAGGTGGCCGTTGGTAAAGATGACCTGGCCGAAGAAGCCCTCCCGCTCGTAGGGAGCCAGCGGCTCCATGATTGGCATCTCTGAACGTGCCAGCACCCGCCAAGGCTCGTGAAGGTCCAGCAGCAGCGCACCAAGGCAGTAGCGGTTCTCTTTGGTCGCGCCGTGATAAATCTCCAGCCAGCCTTCGGAGGTTTTGATCGGTGCGGCCCCCGCGCCGACGCGGGCGCTATCCCAGGATCCCTCGCGGCTATGCGCAAGGCAGCGGTGGCGGCCCCAGTGAATTAGGTCGGGCGACTCGGCCAGCCAGATGTAGTTGCCGCCCAGCTCCGGGCTGCTCGGCCTATGGAGCGCATAGTACTTGCCGTCAATCCGTTCCTCAAAAAGCGCGCAGTCCTTATTGTGTGGAGCAAAGATCATGCCCTCATGCACAAAGTCTTTCCAGTTGCGCGTGTTTCTCAGGCCCACACCCACGCCATTGCTCGAGACCTGCGTATAGGTCAGGTAGTAGGTTTCGTCGATCTTCGCCACACGGCAATCCTCAATGCCGTAGGTTTCCAGCTCGCCAGACCCCATCAGGGGCCGGCTTCCTTCCGGTTCGCTGAAGGTGAGGCCATCGTCGCTTGCCAGCAGGCGCAGGTGAGAGAGGGTGGTCAGGTAGTCCCGCCCGTCAAAACTGATAACGCGCGGATCGCTTAGATCGAGCCTGGAGTCGCTCGAATCGAATTCAAGCACCTCCAGCTTGCCGTTCGGACTCAGAATGGGAAAGGAGGTCTTGCCGGGAACCTGGACCGGCCGCTCGGCCACCCGCACCAGTAACCACGTCTTGTCCTGGTAGCGAAAAACTCCCGGATTCAAGAGGCATGTCACTTCCATGCCCTCGACGCTCGGGCGGAGGTCGAGCGGCCTGAGGATGGGGTTCTCTGCGAACCGTTGTGCCAGATCGTTCATCATGCGCCCTTCGTTATTCTGGAGGTCAGGGCTTTCGCGTGGTCATTCCGCGACGAACTCACATGGAAGTCCTAAGCCATAGGCAACCCTCGGTGACGGCACTTGTCCTGCGAAAGGGACTTACCGGATAAATCATTGAGAATCAATGCGACTTACATGTTATTCGCAGGAAAATGCGCGCCGGGGACAAGGGAGTTAGGATGCGCTGACCGCCGGAGCCGGGATTCTTCGTGTTGAACTGCCTTGTCAATGTCTCATTCCTGGAAGGCGGCCAATCATCCCCGAGCATCTTCAGCTATTCTCAAAGGATTTGCAGTCCCAGACAGGCCTTTCTTGTCCGCCGAAGCTGTGCTACCATGCATCGAGCCTCATTGCTGTCTAATTGTGTATAAAATTGCACACAATCCGGCTAGGTGGAATGGAGACGGGGCTGATCGCGGATGATGGAAGTGGATCCGGTTCTTCGGACAGACGCCCGCTGGCAATTGATCGAAAGGATCACCGCCAGTTCGTCCTTCCAGAAGTCAGCCCGGCTGAGAGACCTGTTGTGTTTCCTGGCGGAGAGAACTCTGCACGGTCAGGTTCAGGATCTGAACGAGCACCGCATCGGTAACGCCGTCTTCGGCAAACCTGAGGATTACAGCGTTGTCGAGGATAGCTCGGTCCGCGTACACGTCCGCCAGTTGCGGCTCAAGCTCCATGAGTACTTCGACGGAGAAGGTCGACAGGAAACGGCTGTCGTCGAGATTCCGAAAGGCGCCTACACCACGCTCTTTCGTCCCGTCGAGCAACGAGCTGTCACGATTCCCGTGCTGGCGGTCGCGCGCCATGGGCGGGAGTTCTGGCTCCGGCTACTCCCCTGGGCGCTCGCTGCTCTGTTTTTTTCCACCACTCTGGCGGCCTGGTTTCATCATCCGGCGGTCGCCTCTCCGGCTCCGCCGCCCTGGCCTCTTGCCCCGCTCTTCGATTCGGGCAACGAACCCGTACAGGTGGTGGTTGCCGACATCAACTACGGCATGATGCGGCTTGTTGACGAGAAGCCAATTACGCTGGATCAGTATCTGAGTCCCTCTTACCGGAGCGGCGCCGCGCTCTCCAACGCTCACCCCACGGCCCGCGAATCGCGCGTGATAAAGTATCTTTCCGGCTCCCTGCTTACTTCGTATGCCGACCTGGTGGTTGTCGACACGCTCATGCGATTGAGTGGCGATTCGAGCGGCAGGCTCGCCATTCGCTCGGCTCGCGAGTTGCGCCCTCGCGATCTTGAGCAGGGTACCTTTGTCTTTGTCGGCAGCCCCAGTTCCAACCCCTGGGTCTCCTATTTCCAGGACAAACTCAACTTTCAGGAACGCGAAGGCGTCGTGGGCGAAAGCCTCAAGTTCTTCCAGAACCTGCATCCAAGGAAGGGCGAGCAGGATACCTACCAGGGCCTGACGTTCACCGGCAGCTCGGGCGAGGACTATGCCACCATCTCATTGCTGCCGCTGGCCAACGGCCGCGGCAGTGTTCTCATCATCCAGGGGTTGCAGCAGGAAGGCACTGAGGCTGCCGGCCTCTTCCTGGCCGATGCAGGCAACCGGCAAAAGCTTCAGGAGGCGCTGGGCATCTCCGGCGCTTCGGCTCAGCCCGTCTACTTCGAGGCCCTCATCCGCACTCAAGCCGTCGCCGGCGCCCCCAACGCAACCTCCATCATCGCTACACGCGTGCTCCATCCCTGAATTGCGCAAAACCGGATCCGCAATGGAATATGCAGCTGTCGGGCTCTGCCCCAGAAGCTCTTGCGCTTGCCCATTCATTATTGATTCGGCCATGAAGAATTGCATCGCCGTAAATCTGTCATTCTGAGCAGCCCGACTCGCGGTGCGAGTTAGGTCCAGAGATGAACATGGT
>VFSW01005162.1_pt1 | contig 19365 bp, 12 predicted proteins | sample 5358111 | NCBI WGS metagenome assembly VFSW01 (sample SAMN11554181, study PRJNA540505) | mine drainage metagenome | isolation source: sediment from site ElyBrook_90M | place: USA: Ely Copper Mine, Vershire, VT | collected 2017 | reverse complement strand
TATTCGATACTTAGGGTGTGCAATGAAAAGCAGTGAGATCCGTCAGCAATTCCTAAATTTTTTCGCCTCCAAAGGCCACACGATCGTGGCTTCCAGCTCGCTGGTACCGCATGATGACCCGACACTGCTGTTCACCAACGCGGGGATGAACCAGTTCAAGGACGTGTTCCTCGGCTTTGACAAGCGCCCCTATACCCGCGCCACCACCTCGCAAAAATGCGTACGTGCCGGCGGCAAACACAACGATCTGGAGAACGTCGGCTACACCGCGCGCCATCACACTTTTTTCGAGATGCTGGGAAACTTCAGCTTCGGCGATTACTTCAAACGCGATGCGATCAATTACGCGTGGGAGCTGCTCACGGTAGTATTCAAACTGCCCAAAGATAAACTCTATGTGACTGTGTATGCCGAGGACGACGAGGCCTACGACATCTGGACCAAAGAGGTTGGCGTGCAGCCTGAACGCGTGATACGCATCGGCGATAACAAGGGCGCGCGCTATGCGTCAGATAATTTCTGGATGATGGGCGACACTGGCCCGTGCGGTCCTTGCACCGAAATCTTCTACGATCACGGCGCGCATATCCCCGGCGGCTTGCCCGGCACACCGGAAGAAGACGGCGACCGCTATATCGAAATCTGGAACAACGTGTTCATGCAGTTCAACCGCGACGAAGCGGGCGTGATGCACCCGTTGCCCAAGCCTTCGGTAGACACCGGCATGGGACTGGAGCGCATCTCGGCGGTGTTGCAGCACGTGCATGCGAACTACGAGATCGACTTGTTCCAGGCCTTGATCAAAGCAGCGGCGCGCGAAACGCATTGCGCAGACCTCGATTCGCCTTCGCTGAAAGTATTGGCAGACCACATCCGCGCTTGTTCATTTCTGATTGCCGATGGCGTGATTCCGGGCAACGAAGGACGCGGTTATGTGTTGCGCCGCATCATCCGCCGCGCGATACGCCACGGTTACAAGCTGGGCGCACGCGCCGCGTTCTTCCACAAGATGGTGCCGGATTTAGTTGCTGAAATGGGTGTGGCGTATCCTGAATTGACCGCTGCAAAAACACGCGTGATGGAGGTGTTGCAGCAGGAAGAAGAACGCTTCTTTACGACCATTGAGCATGGTATGTCGATACTCGAATCCGATCTCGCGGAGATGAAAAAATCGGGTAGTACGGTATTCAATGGCGAGACTGCGTTCAAATTGCACGATACCTTCGGCTTTCCACTCGATCTGACGCAGGATGTGTGCCGCGAGTATGGCGTGGGCGTGGACATCGCGGGCTTCGATGCGGCGATGGCCAAGCAAAAGCAAATGGCGCGCGCGGCGGGCAAATTCAAGATGGCGACGAGTCTGGAATACGATGGCCCGGCCACACGCTTCCACGGCTACGAGTTGTTGGAAAACAAAGGCAACGTGTTGGCTTTGTATAGGGAGGGTGTGTCGGTGCAGGAATTGTCCGAGGGCGAAACCGGCGTGGTGGTGCTGGACAATACGCCGTTCTACGCCGAGTCCGGCGGTCAGGTAGGCGACAGCGGCGAGCTGCGTAGTGCGCAGGGCATCTTCGCGGTGGAAGACACGCAAAAGATACAGGCTGCGGTGTTCGGCCATCACGGCACGGTTACAACCGGCAAGCTGCGCGTCGGCGATAACCTCAACGCGCGCGTGGACGGCAAGGCGCGCGCGGCGACCGAACGCAACCACTCGGTCACGCATTTGATGCACAAGGCGTTGCGCGAGGTGTTGGGCGAGCATGTGCAGCAAAAAGGCTCTCAGGTCGATGCGGAAAAGACACGTTTCGATTTTGTACATACACAGCCGATGAGCCGGGAGCAAATGTTTGAGGTGGAGCGAATCGTCAATGCAGAAATCATGGCTAACGTGGCGACCGATGCGCGGGTGATGTCGATAGCAGATGCGCAAAAAACCGGTGCTGTGATGTTGTTCGGCGAGAAATATGGCGACGAAGTCCGCGTGCTTTCCATTGGTAGTTCCAAGGAATTATGTGGCGGTACGCACGTCAAGCAAACCGGTGACATAGGCTTATTCCAAATTAAGGAAGAGACAGGCGTTGCTTCCGGTGTAAGGCGAATTGAGGCATGCACAGGAGATGTGGCTATTGAGTGGATGCAGGAACGTCAAAGGGAACTTTATGGCGTTGTAGAGTTGCTGAATAGTTCCTCGTCAAAAGTTACTGAGCGTACGAAAAATTTACTTGATCAGAACAAGCAAAAAGATCGCGAGATTGCCAACTTCAAATCTAAACTCGCCGCGTCGCAAAGCGATGATCTGCTCAAGCAGGCCGTCGACATCAACGGCGTGAAAGTTTTGGCGGTGCAGATGCAAGGCGCGGACGCACCGGCATTGCGCGAGACGCTGAACAACATGAAGGACAAGCTTCCTTCATCCATCATCGTCCTGGCTGCTGTGTCGGATGGTAAGGTAAGCCTGATCGCGGGCGTGAGTGCCAATCTCACCGCCAAGATTAAAGCGGGCGAGCTGGTGAACATGGTGGCAACACAAGTGGGCGGCAAGGGCGGCGGCAAGCCGGACATGGCGATGGCGGGCGGCACGCAGCCGGAACATCTGGTCGCGGCACTGGCCTCCGTTCCAGCTTGGGTGCAGGCTCAGTCGTAGTTCGTGAGGCTTGCGCGGTGCAAGGCTTGCCAAGCGCATGATGTACGGGTAGTGTTCCACACAAGGCGCGCGGGATCGTATAGAGACGCGCTTATCGAGGAGAGTTGTTGATGGTATCGTGAGATGCTGTCGCCGACGGAGAACTCTGGTGCAACGAGCCATAACGCGTTACACGGTATTGTTTGTTGAAAGCGAACCGGCCGATATTGAATTGGCGCGACAGGCTGCAACGGCCTGTCGTCCCGAGTTCGACCTACACGTAGTGGTGGATGCCGATGAGGCGTTGGAGTGGTTGTTTATTGCGCCGCCCGCACTGCTGCCGCTGATCGTCGTGCTGGATCTTAAACTGCCCAAACTCAACGGTCTGGCGGTGCTGCGTACGTTGCGTTTGAACCCAGCCACGCGCGAACTTCCAGTGCTGGTGTATTCGACTGAATTTACCCAGGCGGATGTCTTGATGAGCTATCAGGCCGGCGCGAATAGTTTTGTGGCCAAGCCCACCGATGAGCATGAATTTACGGGTTTTTTCACCTGTCAGCTGGCCTATTGGCTTGCTTCCAAGCATCGGCATTTAGATTGTGCGACATCGTGAGCGCGCCCAGCAGACTCTGTATCTTGTATGTCGGGATGTCTGCGCAGACGGTGGAGATATTGTCCGGCGTGTTACGCAAAGGCGGGTTTAATTTACAAACCGAGCAGTTGGCGGATACGCAGCAATTGGCTTCCGTACTAAACTGCCGCTTCGATGTCGTGTTGATCGATACACCGCCCCATCATTCCCGTAGTATCGACAGGATCCATAGGCTGTTGGTTGAGAAATCTTGGGATATTCCGGTGCTGGTCTATTCGAGCGAGGACAATGAAGGGGCAATCGTCGCGGCGATGAAAGCGGGAGCGAACGACTTCATCTCCAGCCAGAACCCGCAACGTGTCTTGTCATCGGTAAAGCGAGAACTCCTCTCTGTCCAGCAACGTGCCGCTTTGCATCAACAGGCGCGGGCCGACGCTCTGCTACAAGAGATAGACAGCTTGATGCTGCAAGGTTGGGATGTCGTGCCGCTGGTTGAAAAAATTTGCCAACATGTCGCGGAGCTGTTTGACCTGAAGCTAGTGTGGATCGGGGGCAAACAAGGCGATGGTTCGGTGAGTGTGGTGGCTGCGGCAGGGTGCGTCGATTACTTGAAACAAATCACTGTGCGCTGGGATAATAGCCCGCTCGCTGGCGGTCCGGCCGGTGCGGCTATCAAGAAGAAACAACCGGTCGCATTGCTGGTGGATGCCCCGGAATTCGCCCCGTGGCGCAGGGCTGCAGGGCGGTATGGGATACACAGCACGCTGGCATTGCCACTGGTAGCGTGGGGCGAATCCATCGGCGTATTGGTGATGTATTCGGCGCGCCGCGACGCGTTCGATGCGGCGAGTGTAAAACGCTATGTGGTGTTCGCCAACCGGCTTTCCATTACGTTGTTGGGCGCACAAGAGCACCAGCAATTCCGCTTGCTGAGTGCGGCAATGAGCAAAGCGACCCAGGCGATATTCATTACCAAGTATGACGGTACGATTATCTGGTTCAATCAGGCATTGAGTAACATGAGCGGCTATTCCCCGCAGGAGATCATGGATAGCAAGCCGCACATGTTTAGCTCGGGTAGCTATGAAAAAGAATTCTGGAAAAACATGTGGAGCACCATTTTGCAGGGAAAAATCTGGACGGGTGATTTGCTTAACCGCCGCAAAGACGGCACCCTATACAGCGTGTTGCAAAGCATCACGCCTTTGTATGACGAGCAGGGGAAAATCATCAATTTCTTGTGCCTGCAACAAGACATATCCGAGAAAAAAGAGTTGGAGCGCAAGATCGAGTATCTGGCCTATCACGATGTGCTGACCGGCTTGCCCAATCGCACCCTGTTCAATGACCGGGTGCAACAGGCCATCAGTCAGGCAAAACGGGATAAAACTGAATTTTCTTTGTTGTTCGTCGATCTGGATGGTTTTAAGGAGGTCAACGATACCCACGGGCATGCCGCGGGCGATCAATTGCTGAAAATGGTAGCCGAGCGTTTGCGTGCCTGTGTACGTGAAGGCGATACAGTCGCCCGTTTGGGCGGCGATGAGTTCATCGTGTTGCTGCGTGATTTGTCCGCAGATCAGGGCTTGAGGAATGTTGCGCGCAAGATCATCGAACACATCGCACGTCCCTATGAATTGGACGCGTGCAGCGTCAATATCACCGCCAGCATCGGTATCAGCCGGTATCCTGGCGATGCGGTTCTGGCAGAGAAGCTGATGAGTTGTGCCGACGAGGCAATGTACTCGGCGAAGCATGCAGGCAAGAACGGTTATGCGATGTGGCGTATACCGATGCAGCTTGCCGGGTTCCTAGATTGGCAGATCTAGCTCGGGATCTGCTTCGTGTAACACACGGCGAAAATCATTTTTTATGCGTTGCAGCCCTTCCTCCGTATCGGCCTCAAAGCGCAATACGATCACCGGTGTGGTATTGCTGGCACGCGCCAAGCCGAAGCCGTCCGCGTATTCGACGCGCACACCGTCCAGTGTGATGATCTCCTTGGGGTGGAAGAACTGCGCGGATTTCTGTAGCTGCGCGATCACGCGATGATTCTCGCCCTCGCGGGTGTGCACGTGCAGCTCGGGTGTGCAGCAGGCATCCGGCAGGGCGTTGAGCGTGGCGCTGGGATCGGCGACCTTGCTTAAGATCTCCAGCAGGCGCGCGCCGCTGTACAAGCCATCGTCAAAGCCGTACCAGCGTTCCTTGAAGAATACGTGCCCGCTCATCTCCCCCGCGAGCAACGCGCCGGTCTCTTGCATTTTGGCTTTCACCAGGGAGTGCCCGGTCTTCCATAGCGTCGGCTTGCCGCCGTGGCTTCGTATCCAGCCAAATAAATTACGCGTGGATTTGATGTCAAAAATGATTTCCGCTTGCGGGTTGCGGCCCAACACGTCTGCCGCGAACAGCATCAGCTGGCGATCGGGATAAATGATCTTGCCGTCTTTGGTGACCACGCCCAGCCGGTCGCCATCACCATCGAATGCCAAACCGATTTCGCTGTCGCCGCAGCGCAATGCGGCGATCAAGTCTTGCAGATTTTCCGGTTGGGAAGGATCGGGATGGTGGTTGGGAAAATGTCCATCCACCTCGCAGAATAGCTCTTGCACGCTGCAACCGAGTTGGCGATACAGCTTGGCCACAAATGCGCCGGCCACACCATTGCCGCAGTCTACCGTGACGCGCATAGGGCGTGCGAGTTTGATGTCTGACACGATGCGCGCGATATAAGCCGCGCTGATGTCTTGTTGCATGTAACGACCCGAACCGTGTGCCAGATCATTTTTCTCGATACGCACCCGCAGTTTTTGTATCGCCTCGCCCGACAAGGTTTCGCCGCCCAGCACCATTTTCAGTCCGTTGTAGTCGGGCGGGTTATGGCTGCCCGTGAGCATCACGGCGCACTGGGTGTGTAGATGAAATGCGGCGAAATACACCATGGGCGTGGGCACGCGGCCGACATCGATGACGTGGCAGCCGCTCTGTTGAATGCCGCGCGCGAGTGCCGCGCTGAGATCGGGCCCCGACAATCTGCCATCTCGCCCGATTGCAATCGTGTGTTGACCACGCGCAATCGCTTCCGAACCGACAGCATGGCCAATCGCCGTGACGATCTCAGCCGTCAACGATTTTCCCACGATGCCGCGTATGTCGTAAGCCTTAAAGATTTCTTGTGGTAGCGTGATCATTGTTGTTCCGATGAGATGTCGAGTTGCTCAAAATTCTGCCACACCAGCTCCGGTGTGAGTTGCATCATGCAGTTGAAGTGCCCCAACGGGCAAACGCGCTGGAAGCACGGGCTGCATGCGATCTCGATCTTGACCACGCGTGCCTGGGTCGAGAGCGGTGGCGTGAATTGCGGGCTGCTGGAACCGAACAAAGCCAGCATGGGTTTGTCCTGCGCGGCCGCCAAATGCATCAGACCGGAGTCGTTGCTCACCACCACGGTCGCGCAGGATAGCAATGCGATGGCATCGGCCAGATCGGTCTGGCCGCACAAGTTTACGCACGCCCCGCCGTTTAATTGCTTGATCTGTTCGGCTACGGCTTGATCTTTGCCCGAGCCTATCAGCCATACCGCATAGCCTTGTTGTTGGAAGCGGGTGGCGAGTTGGGCGTAATAACTTTCCGGCCAGCGTTTGGCCGGGCCGTATTCGGCTCCCGGACAAAATACCGCGACGGGTTGATGCAACCCGAGCTTGAGTTTGCGCAAGCTCGCATCGCGCTGTGTGCCCGAAATAGCCAGTCTGGGGGCGGACAGAGGACGTGGAATTGCGGTATCACGCGCTTCGGCCAGATAGGCGAACCGTTCCACCATCAGCGGCAGAGCGGACTTGTCGAGTCGGCGCGCATCGTTGATCAAGCCATAGCGCGATTCGCCGACAAAGCCGGTGCGCAACGGGATGCGGGCAAAAAACGGAACCAGTGCGGATTTCAGTGAATTGGGCAGCACGATGGCCTGGTCGTAGCGTGTGGCGCGCAACTGTCTGCCGAGCCGGTAGCGTTGCCCGAGCTGTAAGGTGCCGTGAGGAAAGGGGTTGGTGATGATTTGGTTGACTTCGGGCAGGCCATGCAGCAAGCCCGCCGTCCAAGGCGGTGCGAGCACGTCGATCCGGCAGTCGGCATATCGTCGCTTGAGGCGGGCCAGCATGGGCTGCATCAACATGGCATCCCCTACCCAGCTGGGCGCGACCACTAGGATTTTATGCATGGACGTGCCGGTACCGCGCATGAGGGATGGCTAGTGATGGCCTTTGGGCAGTTCGCCCTTGAATTTATAGAGCGTGCCGCAATACGGGCATCTCGCCTCACCGCCGCGATTGAGCGGAATGACCACTTTGGGATGGGCGTTCCAAACACTCATGTCAGGCATGGGGCAAGACAGTGGCAGATCGCTGGCACTGACCTCGATATAACGCTTGGTGATGTTTTGTTCACTCACAGTAGCCTCCTAAATAATCAACATGTAGAAGCGAGCTTGCTTGCGAAAATAATTCGCGATCAAGCTCGCTCCAGCCATCAATAAGTTCTACTTAAACGTAGTCCAGCCAGTCCTGATGTTGCGGATGTTTGCCCGCCACGCAATCGAAGAAAGCCTGCTGCAATTTGGCGGTGATCGGCCCGCGTGAACCGATACCGATCATGCGTTGATCGAGTTCACGTATCGGCGTGACTTCGGCGGCCGTGCCGGTAAAGAAAGCCTCGTCTGCGCAATAGATCTCGTCGCGGGTGATGCGTTTCTCGATGACCTCTATGCCCATTTCTTTCGCCAGGGTGATCACCGAATCACGGGTGATACCTTCCAAACATGAGGTCAAATCCGGCGTGTAGAGCTTGCCTTTTTTCACGATGAATATGTTCTCGCCCGCACCTTCGGCCACATAGCCGTCCACATCCAGCAGCAGGGCTTCGTCGTAGTTGTCGTTGGCGACCTCCTGGTGTGCCAGGATGGAATTGGAGTAAGAGCTGACCGATTTTGCACGGCACATGTTGATGTTCACATGATGGCGAGTGAAGCTGGAGGTCTTCACGCGTATGCCTTTTTGCATGCCTTCGTCACCCAGATACGCGCCCCATGGCCATGCCGCGATGGCAACGTGAGTGGAGAGTGTCTTGGCTGCGATGCCCATCGCTTCCGAGCCATAAAAGCAAATCGGGCGGATGTAGCAGGACTCGAGTTTGTTTGCGCGCACCACTTCGCGATGCGCTTCCATGATGGTTTTCTTGTCATAAGGCATCTTCATCTGGAAGATGTGTGCCGAGTTGAACAGCCTGTCCGTGTGCTCCTGCAAGCGGAAGATTGCGGTGCCTTTGACAGCCTGATAGGCGCGCACGCCTTCAAATACGCCCATGCCATAATGTAATGTGTGGGTCAGTACATGGGTGGTGGCATCGCGCCAGGGCACGAGTTTGCCATCGTGCCAGATAAAGCCGTCGCGGTCGGACATTGACATGGGGAATCCTTAGATAAATTTTTCAAGAGTGGGATTTTAGCTGTTTCCTCAAACTTAATGAAGCAGGACGATAAAATTACCTAGATATTTTGCCTTCTTTCTTTGCGCGCTAATTTCGGTATGATGAAAGCACTGCACACAACTGGCGGGATACGTTAACTTGACACCGTTAATCTGGATCTTATGAAAAATCTGCCTTCCATTACCAAAGAAATGATCGATACCCCGGAAGATAAGCTGCGCAAAAGTCTGTTGATATTCGCCTGTGCTTTTATGAATCTGGCCGTGGTGTTATGGCTGGCGATCTATTGGTTGATGGGTTTGAATTTTTCTTCCAATGTGCCACTGGGTTACCAGTTGGTCTCGATAAGCTCCTTGCTCTTCTACCTGAAAACCAAGAATTTCGAGGTGTTTCGTTTCGTGCAACTCAGCTTGTTTTTGTTTGCCCCGTTCATCATGCAATGGAGTATAGGGAGTTCGGTGACATCCAGCGGTGTGATGCTATGGGCTCTGCTGGCCCCTATCGGCGCGTTGGTGGTGTCCAATTGGCGCGAGTCGGTCCCCTGGTTTTTTGCCTATATCGTGATGACCATCGTTTCCGGGGTGTTCGATTATTTTCTGGGCGCCGGCAACGAGGGTGCGATGTCGATGAAAACCATAGGCGTGTTTTTCGCGCTGAACTTCGTGGCGATGTCCTCCATCATTTATTTTCTGGTGCGCTACTTCGTGGTCGAGATGGAAAGAATCAAGACCCAGCTCGATCAGCAACATCAGCTGCTGGAAGAAGAGCAAAAAAAATCCGAGCGGGTGTTGTTGAACGTGTTGCCGGGGGCTATCGCACAGCGTTTGAAAAACAGCCAAGGGCTGATAGCCGATGGATATGCGGATGTCACCGTGATGTTTGTGGATCTGGTGAATTTTACCCAGCTCACTGAAATGCTCGCTCCGACCGAGATGGTGGGTTTGTTGAACAGGATATTTTCGGGCTTTGATGTGCTGAGTGAGAAATACGGGCTCGAGAAAATAAAAACCATGGGCGACGCATATATGGTGGTGGGCGGGTTTGATCGCGACCGTATCGCTTATACCGCCGACATCGCCGACATGGCTATCGAGATGCGGGATTATGTGGCCAATCATCCCGATTTCACAAAATACCATTTGAGTGTGCACACCGGTATCGCCACCGGCCCTGTGGTGGCCGGTGTGATCGGCACGAAACGGTTCATCTATGACCTGTGGGGCGACACCGTCAATATTGCCAGTCGCTTGACCGACGAGGCGACCTTCGGGGTGATACAAGTCGATAAAATGACATACAACCGTTTGCACGATAGCTTTGCGTTCGAGCCTCGCGCGACGGTGCATATCAAAGGCAAAGGCGAAATGGCGATGTACCGCCTGACCGCAAGATTGGGCGCGCGCAATGCCATCAATAGAACCGGAGATAATCCCGTTTTTGCCTCAACCGCACCATCGGTATAGTCATCGCCTGGTTTTACGCGAATACCCGCTCCCACAATTGCAGGCACGCAGCTGTGTCGACTGCTGCCCGATCTATGCGGCACGGGGGCTGATGGTTGAGCCGCATGGTATGTTGGGTCTTGCGCAGTGTCCGGTACAGATCGCCAACTTGCAAAGCCAGTTCAAACGGTATCAGGTCTAATTCCCCGGCTAATTCCAGCAGCGCCAGATTGCCGATATTTTGTGTCAGTTGCGGGTATCGATGGGCATGGGCCAGAACCAAATATTGCACGATGAATTCGATGTCGACCATTCCGCCTCGGTCGTGCTTGATATCGAACAGCCCGCTGGGATTAGGGTGCCCGTCGAACATCTTTGCCCGCATCGTTAAAATCTCATTGCGTAATGCCATGGGTTCTCGTTCCAGGCACAGCAGCTCTTTGCGTATGTTCTCGAACGCTAATCCTATTGATGCATTTCCCGCGCTAAAACGCGCACGAGTGAGTGCCTGATGCTCCCATACCCATGCCTGGTTGCGCTGGTATTCGGCAAAGGCCGCGACGCTGGTGACGAGTAATCCGCTCGCACCATTGGGGCGCAGGCGCAAATCTGTTTCGTACAATCTGCCCGCCGAGGTGTAGCTGCTCAGCACGGTGTTGATACGCTGCGCGAGGCGCGCGTAATTCTCCGGTGCATCCGGGTGTGCGTCATCGTAAATAAAGATCAGATCCAGGTCGGATTCGTAACCCAGTTCCTTGCCGCCCAACTTGCCATACGCGATGATGGCGAAGCTGGCGACTTCATGGTGTTTCTTGCGTGCGTTCGCCCAGCACAGATCGAGTACATGGCGCAGCATCAAGTCGGCCAGATCGCTCAGATGGTCGCTGAGCTTTTCCAGCGGCAGCAAGTCCTGCAGATCCATCGCGAGCAGGTGGAAGATTTGCTCTTGCTGGATGTGGCGCAAGCTATCCATCTGACGTTCCACGTCGTCTTTGCTATCGGCCAGTCGCGCGCTGATGTCCGCGTCGATGCGTTGCCAGTCGGGCATCCGATAGATTTCTCTGGCATCGAGCAACTCATCGAACAACGCGGGGTGAAAAGTCAGATATTTCCCCGCCCAGCTACTCGCGGAGAGCAGTTTGCATAGCCGTTGCATGGCAACGGGATACTCTGCAAGAAAAGCCAGATAGGCGGAGCGGCGGATGATGCCGTCCAGCAGCGAGAGCATTCTGGAGAGAGTGGTGTCTGGGTCGGGTTGTTGCGCGCAGTGTTTGATGAACTTCGGGATCAGTTGATCCACACGTTGCCGGCTCATCTCCGGTAGTTGTTGGTAGCGATTGCCGGTTCGCAACTGCATGAGACGATCAGCGCTTTCGCTGTCCCGCCGGTAACCCAGATCCTTTAGGTGTCGTTCCAAACCTTTATGACTGATGCCGTCACGCCAAATTTCCACATCGCCGGACTCCGCTTGTTGGGCGCGGAAGATATTTTCAAACTGTTGGTGGACCAGCTCTCTGTGGTGATCCAGTTGCGCCAGCATAGCCTCGTAACTGACATGGCCCATGCCGAGTGCGAGCAAGGCACGATCTTCCGCCTGCTCTGGAATGTCTTGCGTTTGCTGGTCGTCCAGGTATTGCAGACGGTGTTCCAGATTACGCAGAAAAACGTAGGCGATCTCGAGCCCGGCAATGGTTGCCGAGGGTAGTTGTGAATCCTGTGCCAACTGTTGCAACACCGACAATGTCGGGCGTATGCGCAGTCTGGCATCGCGCCCGCCGCGTATCAGCTGGAAGACTTGGGCGGTGAATTCGATCTCGCGTATGCCGCCCGGTCCCAGTTTGATGTTGTTCTTCCGGTCGCGCCGCAACTCTTCCTGGCGAATCTGCACGTGCAATTTGCGCATCGAATCTATCGCGCCAAAATCCAGGTATTTGCGAAAAATAAAGGGCTGCGTCAAGCGTGTCAGTTCTGCTTCCGAGGATGCCGGTGCGGGAGCGATTACGCGCGCTTTGATCCATGCGTAGCGTTCCCATTCGCGGCCCTGGCTGATCAAGTATTCTTCCAGCGCGGAGAAGCTCATCACCAGAGGGCCGCTGTCGCCGTACGGGCGCAGGCGCATGTCCACACGGAACACGTAGCCGTCAGCGGTCGGCTCGTTAATGATGCCGATCAAACGCTGACCCAGGCGCGTGAAGAATTCGTGATTGCTCAGCGTGCGATTATTGTCCTGTTCATGGGTCTTGCGTGTTTCGCCATCTTCGGCATAAACAAAGATCAGGTCGATGTCGGACGACACATTGAGCTCGCCGCCACCCAGTTTTCCCATGCCGACGACCAGCAGTTGCTGGGGCGTTTGGCTATGCTCGCCTATGGGGATGCCGAATTGTGCTTGCAGGATTCCCATCAGACAGGACTGCGCGTGCCGCACACAAATCTCTGCCAGCGCGGTCATGGTTTGCATGACCTCATCCAGGTCGGCTAGGCCGTTCAAGTCGCGCAGGATGAGCTTGACCATGATCTGCTTGCGCACCACACGCACGGCTTTGGTCAGTTGTACCTCGTCGGCCAAGTTCAATCCCGAGAGTTCGAGCAGCGTGAGTATCCCGGCTCGATTGCATGGGGTGGAATAGTGGTCTCGCAGCCAGTCGAGCAAAGATGGGTCGGCTTGCAGCACACGTCTGGCATAACGGCTGCATTGCCGGGATTTCTCCAGCAGGCTGTGAAAATCACGGGTTGGCGCGGTGCGGGTATTCATGACGATAGGCTTCAAGTTAGAATGCACGACCTTTTCATTATAAATTTTCTGTCTATCCGGCAGAAAAGTTTGTTGACCCTTCGTTCATGTGGAATTCTCGACCCGTCCGTTTGCTTTGGCACAGTTTTAACTGGCTGACCCGTATCGCCATCGTTTGCGCGGCGGCGGCTCTGGTGTTGGTGGCATTGGGCATCATTGTGCTGCGCTATTGGTTGCTGCCCGACATCGAGCAATATCACGAGAAAATCACCGCGGCATTGACTCACGCCATCGGCCACCCCGTGACCATCGAAAAGATCGAGGCAGGCTGGCAAGGTCTAAGCCCCCGTCTGAGTCTGGTCAACCTGAGTATGCTGGACGAGCAGCAGCAACCCGCGTTGGTGTTGCCCAGCGTGCGTGTCAGTGTGTCATGGCTGTCGTTGCCCGCGGCGGAATTGCGCTTTGCCAGTCTGGATGTCGAGAGGCCGGAATTGCTCATCCGACGCGATGTGCAGGGCAATATGTTCGTGGGCGGCGTGGCGGTGGCACAGCGTGGTGGCGACAACACCCTTGCAGATTGGCTGTTGCATCAATCGCGTATGGTGGTCAGAAACGCGCTGATTGTGTGGGTCGACGAGCAGCGTGGCGCTCCCCCGTTGGTGCTGAGAAATGTCGACGTGCGTATCGACAGTTTGTTAAACCACCATCGTTTTGCGTTGCGCGCGAGCGTGCCGGCTGAATTAGCCAGCCCACTGGATGTGCGCGGTGATTTTCACGGTGTGAGCTTTGATGATGTGCAGGGGTGGCGCGGACAGTTGTTCACCCAGTTGCAATATGCTGACATCACCGCTTGGCGGCCCTGGCTGGACATGCCCAAGGAGTTCAGCCGTGGCCGCGGCGCGCTGCGCGGTTGGTTGGATGTCAGTGCCGGCAAAATCTCGCGTTTGCAGGTCGACTTGGCCGTGCGTGATGTGGATACAAAGTTGGCCGACGATGTGCCGGAAATGAACTTGCGCAGTCTGCGCGGACGCGCCAGTTGGCACGCACTGGCTGCCGGCTTCGAGGTGGAAACAAAGAATCTGACCATGCGATCGGACAATGGCGTGGCCCTACCCACCACCGATTTGTATCTGCGCATTTTGAATGCGCAGGCCAAGCAACCTGCATCGGGTGAGATACGCGCGAATGTGTTGCAATTGGAGACCTTGGTGAGCCTCGCCAACTTTGTGCCTATCCCGGCTGATCTGAGGGCGGAACTGGACGCGTTCGCCCCGCGTGGGAAAGTGGATAATTTGAAAGTTCAGTGGCAGGGCACCCCCCAGCATCTCAGCGGCTTCCTCATCAAAGGGCAGTTTCAAAACATCGCGTTGCGCCAGGTGGGCAAGCTGCCCGGTTTCTCCGGGTTGACTGCCGAGATAGATGGCGACCAGAGCAGCGGCAAGTTGCGCATCAAATCGCACCAGCTGCACCTCGATGCGCCAGGCATCATGCGCGAACCGGTGGCATTTCATGCCTTGGCGGCCTCGGCGAGTTGGCAGCATCAGAATCAAGAGTTGGTCGTCGATATTGATAACTTGGCGGTATCGAATGCCGATCTGGAAGGCATGGCGCACGGGAGTTATCGCACCTTGCAAGGCACGCCGGGCATATTGGACCTGACCGTCGACCTGTCGCGCGCCGATATACATCAGGCCGCGCGCTACACGCCTTTGATTGCAGTGAATCGCAAGGTGAATGATTGGTTGAATGATGGTTTGCTGGCGGGTAGCAGCAATGATTTTCATCTGCGTATCCTGGGTAATTTGAATGACTTTCCCTTCGATAAAAAAACATCCGGTCAATTTGAGCTCAGCGCACACGTGCAGGGTGGCGCGGTACAGTTTGCCAAGGATTGGCCTGTCATCGAGAATGCTGACGGAAAATTTTGGATGCGCGGTAAAAAACTGGAGTTGCTGTGCACGGAGGCCAGCACTTCGGGCGTGCCTTTGCGCAACATCAGCGTGCAAGTGCCGGATATCACCCTGGCCAAACCCGCTTTGGAAACCAAGCTGCAAGCGGCTGCCGGAACACGGGATTTCCTGCAATATATACAGAGCAGTCCCGTGCGTGGCTACACCCAGGGCTTTACCGATGCGATACGCGCGCAGGGCGACGGGGAGCTGGATCTGGCAATACGCATCCCTCAGTTAGGCGAGAATTTGACCGAGGTGCAGGGGGAGTATCTCATCAAAAATAACGAAATCGACCTGGGCGGGCGGGTGCCTATCCTGCGCAAAGTGAACGGTGAGTTGCGGTTCACCCAATCGGGTTTGCAAACCCATCTGTTGACTGCCGAGATACTCGGCGGACCCGCACAGATAGAGGTAAAAACGACCCCGTCCGGCGGGGCGGTGGCGAGCTTGAGTGGCGTGTTCGGCCTGAAGGGATTGAGGCGGACAAACCCGCATCCGTTGTTCAATTATCTGCACGGTGGCGCGGCATGGAACGCGCAAATAACGGCCATCAATAAAACCTTGCAGTTGAAAATAAACTCGGATTTGAAAGGGTTGAGTTCAGATTTGCCAGCACCGTTTGGCAAGGCCAGGGATGATAATTTACCCTTGTCTGTGGAGTTGAAATCCGGCGTTGTGAAGAACGTGAAAGAGCGTGTTGGCGTGATGCAGAACAGTATCGCGATCGAATTGGGCGCGTTGTTAAGTGCCAGAGTCATCCAGCAAAACCAGCATGGTGTGGCGAGCGTCAAGCGTGCGACAGTGAATTTTGGCGGGCAAGGAACGTGGCCGGAGAAGGATGGTATTTGGGTAGTCGGGAGCTTGACCGAGCTGTCGGTTCAGGGATGGGGTGATTTGCTGAGTGGCGAGAAGCAAACTGATGACAAGGCTACGCCTATGCCTATTGATGGGGGTGATCTGCACATTGCAAGGCTGACTGGTTACGGGCATACCGTCACGGATCTGCATGTCTCGGCGAGCAAACGCGCAGACGGGTTGGCGGTGCAATTGGACAGTCAGGTGCTCAACGGGGAGGTGGTATGGCAGCCGCATGGTTATCAGAACGGCGGAAAATTAGTGGCGCGTTTGGATAATCTGAGCTGGTTCGCCGCAGTTGAACCCGTTAAGCCTAAAACGGTTGACGTCACAGTGACGGCTGATGCTGCTCCCAGCGTGTCGCAGCCCGGCAAGTTGCCCGCGCTGGATGTTTCGATAGGTCATCTGCAGGTGACGGGTAAGAAGATAGGACGATTGGAATTGGTTGGCTATCCCGACGGCGACGACTGGCGTTTGCGACGTTTGCTCCTGACCAATCCAGACGGTAGTTTGAGCGGCGACGGGGTATGGATCGGCGGGGCTGGCAAACCGCAAACCAAAATCAATCTGGTGCTCGATATCGGTGATGTCGGAAAAATATTGGACCGCTCCGGTTATCCGAACACCGTCAAAGACGGCAAAGGAAAGTTGGCGGCAAATTTGGCTTGGGCCGGCGCACCAGAGGCATTTAATCTTTCAATGTTGACTGGCACGCTTAAGCTGGATGCGGGCAAGGGGCAGTTCTTGAAAATCGATCCCACTGTCAGCAAGCTGTCGGGCGTGTTGAGCGTGTTGAGTTTGCAAGCGCTGCCGCAGCATATCGCCTTGGATTTTACCGATGTGTTTAGCGGAGGTTTCCAGTTCGACAAGATCAGCGGCAACGCCGCTATCAATAACGGCAGCATGACGACACAAGATTTACAAATTGACGGCTCCTCGGCCAAAATATTGATGCGGGGCGGGGTAGACCTGGTGCACGAGACGCAGGATTTGCGTGTGGAAATTCTGCCCAACATAGGCGGCGGGGTATCTTTGATCGGCGTGTTCGCGATCAATCCGGTGGTAGGGATATCCGCTTTCGTCGTCGATAAAATATTGGGTAATCCGCTCGATAAGTTGGTATCGTTTGAATACAATATCAGCGGCACATGGGCTGACCCTAACATGATGAAAGTGGGCGAGAAGTCCATTCCCGTTCGGGTCAAAGCCGATGTCCCGATTAACGCAACCGAACCCGTTAAAGCACTGGTTCCCAGCAAGGCCAACCAACCAAGCGCACAATAGAAAGTCCATCATGCCCGAAGGAAACTCAACACAGCAACGTATCGCCGCACAGGTCAATGCATTCAAGGTGGCGGCCATACAGATGGCATCTGGCCCCAATGTTTCCGGTAATTTGGGAGAGGCGCGCAGGTTGATTGCCAAGGCCGTTGAGCAGGGCGCACGCTTGGTCGTGCTACCCGAATTTTTCGCCATCATGGGCATGAATGACCGGGACAAGATAAAAATACGCGAGCAGCCGGGGCAGGGGCAGATACAGGACTTTTTGAGTGAAACGGCCCGTCATTTCAAGATTTGGCTGGTCGGGGGGTCTATTCCGTTGGCGGCAAGTTCGCCGGATAAAGTGCTGAATAGCTGCTTGGTGTTTGATGAGCATGGCAAGCAAGTGGCGCGTTACGACAAGATACATTTGTTCAATCTGGAGCTGGGAAACGAAAATTACCACGAAGCCGACACCATAGAGCCGGGCAGGCAAGTGGTGGTTGTGGATAGTCCGTTCGGACGCATAGGCTTGGGTATTTGTTATGACTTGCGCTTCCCCGAATTATTCCGCGCAATGAAAAACGTCGACATCATAGTCTTGCCGTCGGCTTTTACCGAGACCACCGGCAAGATGCACTGGGAGCTGTTAGTGCGAGCCCGCGCAGTGGAGAACCTAGCTTATGTGATCGCATCGGCACAGGGCGGATATCACGTCAGTGGCCGTGAAACGCATGGCAACAGCATGGTGGTGGATCCTTGGGGGCGTGTGTTGGACAGGTTGCCACGCGGCTCCGGCGTGGTGGTGGCAGAAGTGAATCCCGCCTACCAGGCCAGCTTGCGTGTCAGTCTGCCAGCCTTGTCGCATCGCACGTTGCATCAATGTTAATGGAGAACATCTTGAAATCAGCAGCACCGCTTACTACTTTATTTGCCACCGCGCAGCAAACCCTGCTGACGCCTTACGCTCTGGATGCCGGGCGCATCGAACAGGTATTTGCCAGCATGATGGCGCATAGACTCGACTACGCGGATTTGTATTTTCAGTTCAGTCGCGCGGAAAGTTGGTCTTTGGAAGAGGGTATCGTTAAGTCGGGTAGTTTTAGTATCGACCAGGGCGTGGGGGTGCGTGCGGTCAGTGGTGAAAAAACCGCTTTTGCCTATTCCGATGATATCAGCCTAAACGCTCTGGAAAGTGCCGCGCACGCCACGCGTGCGATTGCGCGGCAAGGTGGGGCACAGTCCGTGCCGATGATGAAGCAGGGTTCGCGACGCGATATCTTCTTGCCGCATGACCCGATTGCCAGTCTTAAAGATGCCGATAAAGTTACGCTCTTGGAACGGCTCGAAGGTTATGCGCGAGCACTGGATACGCGAGTGGTCCAAGTGATGGCGAGTCTCGCTGGTGAATACGAAGTGGTGATGATAGCGCGCAGCGATGGTCTGATGAATGCAGACATACGCCCCTTGGTGCGGCTGTCTGTGCAGGTGATCATCGAGAGCGGTGGCCGACGCGAACAAGGTTCTGCTGGCGGAGGCGGACGGTTCGACTATGGCTATTTTGATGACGAAGTGTTGCGTCGTTACGCCGCTGATGCGGTGCATCAGGCAGTGGTCAATTTCGATGCCGCCCCTGCTCCTGCGGGCAGTATGACGGTGGTGTTAGGCAGTGGCTGGCCGGGTATCTTGTTGCATGAGGCGATCGGTCATGGTCTGGAAGGTGACTTCAACCGCAAGGGGAGCTCGGCTTTCTCGGGACGTATCGGTGAGCGTGTCGCGGCAGCAGGGGTGACGGTGGTGGATGACGGCACAATAGCTCGGCGTCGTGGCTCGTTGCAGATGGATGATGAAGGCAACCCCACGCAATGCACCACGCTGATCGAGAACGGCATCCTGAAAGGTTATCTGCAAGATAGCCTGAATGCGCGCTTGATGGGGGTATCCGTTACCGGCAATGCGCGCCGTGAATCTTATGCGCATATTCCCATGCCACGCATGACCAACACTTATATGCTCAATGGGAATAAAGATCCCAAGGAGATCATCGCTTCGGTGAAGCATGGCTTGTATGCGGTGAATTTTGGCGGTGGACAGGTTGATATCACCAGCGGGAAATTCGTGTTTTCCACTGCCGAAGCCTATTTGATAGAGAACGGTAAAATCACGACACCAGTGAAGGGCGCGACCCTGATCGGGAACGGGCCAGATGTGTTGACGCGTATCTCTATGATAGGTAATGACATGGCCCTCGATCCTGGTGTCGGTACCTGTGGAAAAGAAGGACAAAGTGTTCCGGTCGGCGTGGGGCAACCCACCTTGAGAATTGACGGTTTGACGGTTGGCGGGACGGCTTAATTTGGCGTGTAGATTACCGCGCGAAGAAAATATTTCAGAAAGGTGTTGACGCGGGAATTGATATCCCTATAATGCGC
>VFSW01005160.1_pt1 | contig 19376 bp, 14 predicted proteins | sample 5358111 | NCBI WGS metagenome assembly VFSW01 (sample SAMN11554181, study PRJNA540505) | mine drainage metagenome | isolation source: sediment from site ElyBrook_90M | place: USA: Ely Copper Mine, Vershire, VT | collected 2017 | reverse complement strand
TTCGACCTCTGGCGTGACGACTACATGGACCTGATCGAACGCCGCTGACAATAAGACGGTGCGGGGTCCACGGTGGTGGGGACGTCGCGGAGTGGGTTCGAATAGGTCGATATCGCAGTCGAGGCTGCGCCAGACCCGACCAGGGGCCCGTCGTGAACCCTCGGGTCCGTTCACGCGCGATCAAGTCAGTGCGACGAGAGTTGGTCGCCGCCCATTGCTTGTTGGAGACGCCGAGCCCGTGGATTCATCGTTCGGGGGACTTGCTCGTCGTCTGATGAGATTGCCCAGACTGTTCAGCGAGAGGTGTCCCTGGGTTCTCTCGCCCTCGCCCAATCGACCAGGTGAGCGGGCTCTGTCGCGAGGCGATACGTGAATGGGGTGTTCAAGCCCCTCGGGACTCACGCGTCGGTGTGCGAGCCGCTCCGCGACCGTCGATCGGGTGGCGACGGGCAAGTCGAGCGATGCTGATGGCGCGCAGAGGGATTGAGTCACAGAGGGCGTCGTGCGTGACTGGGTACTATGGCACGTATGTCGCTACCAGCGCCCACGCTGCAGAGCACCCGACTGCTACTTCGCCCCTTCAGCGACTCCGACGCGGACGCCCTGTTCGCGATGCACAGCAACGCCGACGTCATGCGTTACTGGGATGCACCGCCCTGGAAAGAACGTCAGCGCGCCGAGCGGTTCATAACGACGTGTCGAGAGATCGCCGAGGCGGGAACAGGGACACGGCTGGCCGCGGAGCGCATGGTTGACGGATCGTTCATTGGCTGGTGCGGCCTGACACGGTGGAATCCAGACTACCGCAGCGCCTCGTTGGGCTACTGCTTCGACGATGCGGCGTGGGGCCAGGGCTACGCGACCGAGTCCGCGCGGACGGTGCTGGGGTGGGCGTTCGACGCGTGGGGGGTGAATCGAGTCCAGGCCGAGGTCGATACGCGTAACGCGCCGTCGGCCCGCGTCTTGGAGAAACTCGGATTCGTGCGCGAAGGGATGCTACGTGAAGACTGCGTTGTCAATGGCGAGGTTTCGGACTCGTGGGTGTACGGGTTGCTTCGGCGGGAGTGGCGAACGCCATCGGAGCTGGCTCGCGCCGACTGATATTTCTGTCCGACCGGTGTAGAACTCTTTCGACGGAGTCGACAATCGTCCGGCGTCCTAGCTCGCAGAGTACGACGACTGCCAGATTACGAGATGACCCTGAATTTACTCAATGCCCGTGTACCAGGGAGAGGTCCGTGGAGGGTACGCCAATTGGAACAGTCCGTGGTTCAAGGACAGGTTCGGGTTGTAGTAGGGATCGCGCGCAATCTCAAGGCCCCAACGGTCACGGACCGTGAGGACCTCGTTGATGAAGCGGATGTACTTTTCGCCGTGCTGGTCAGAACCCCGCGACACCGACTCGTAGTGCAGCAACTGGGCGAGTGGGGTGTAGGTCACCTTGTGTCCGGCGGCCTGCACGCGTAGGCAGAAGTCGATGTCATTGAAAGCGACCTTGAGGTTCTCGTCGAGACCCCCCACGCTCTCCCAGACGTGACGGTGCACCGCCAAGCACGCCGCGGTGACGGCCTGATACTCCGAGGCCAGCGCAGTGCGACCGAAGTACCCCATATCGGCTGCCGGTCGGAATTGACCCACGTGCGAGGCGAGTCCCTGCGGACCAAGGAGGACACCCGCATGCTGGATGCGCCCGTCGGGGTAGAGCAGTTTGGCGCCGACGGCGCCGACGCCGGGTTGTAGCAGTTGGGCGATCATGTGCGACATCCACTCGCCATCGATGATCTCCGTGTCGTCGTTGAGCAAGAGCAGGATCTCGCCCTCACACGAGGGAACGGCGCGATTATGCAACGCCGAGTAATTAAAGGGGCTGTCGTCTCGCACGACCTTGATCTTGTCGCTGAGTACGTGGAACATCGCTTGGGTGAAGGGTTTCACCGAACCGTTGTCGATGACGACCACCTCGAAATTGGGATAGGTGGTCTTGTCCAGCAGTGACTGCAGGCAGTCGCCGAGGTACTTGCCGTCGCGAGTGGGGATGAGAACCGAGACCTTGGGGGGATTCTCGGGGAGCGCGAAAACGACGCGGTTGAAGCCCGATCCGGGTACGCGTTTCACCTCACCGTGGATGCCACGTCGAGCGAGGGCGTCGGTCACCGCCCGGCGACCGGCGTCAACGGCCCACGGTTTGGCCTCGGTGGCCAAGGACGTGGAACCGGCGTGGCTACGCCAGTGGTACAGGACGTGGGGGATGTGAATGATCGTGGAGCGACTGACGCTCTCGGTCACGCGCAATACGAGGTCCCAGTCCTGGGAACCATCAAATTCGCTGCGCAGACCACCCAGGTCATTCACGATGTCGCGTCGAATACAGGTGAGGTGGCTGACGTAGTTCTGGCCGAGCAACAACAGGGGGTCGAAATCACTCTTGAAATAAGGGGTGAATGGCTCGTTGGCCTCGTTGATCTTGTCCTCATCTGAATAGATGAGCGTGGCCTGCGGGTGCTCCTGCGCGGCGAGGACGACGTGCAACAAGGCGTGTGGGACCAGGGTGTCGTCGTGGTCCATGAAGACGAGCCACTCGCCACTCGCGACACTGATTGCGGAATTGGTCGCCGCGGAGATACCGCCGTTGGCGTCACGACGGACCAATCGAACCCGCTGATCCTGTGCGGCGTACTCTTCGACGATCGAGCGAACCTCGGCGTCGGGTGAGCAGTCGTCAGCAATCAATAGCTCGAAGTTCTCGTAATACTGGTCTAGGACTGAATCAATCGCTTCACGAAAGAAGCGATGGTCGGGATTGTACGACGCCATTACGACGCTCATCAGAGGTTGGGGGTTGATGAGTGCGATGCGCCGCTTGAGGTGGTTGCGCACGTGTTCGTTCTCGAGTCGGTAGGCCAGGGTCCACGCGAAGTACGGGTTCGCTTCGAGTCGTGGACTGGTTCGTCCCTTGCCGTTGCCCACCACCGCGACTTTGAGAGAGTGCTTCAGGATGAACAGGCCCCGCTTGAATTTGACGACCCGCGGATTCTGAGGCTTGGCGGAGACCTCTTCCTCCTCCTCGGAGCCGATGACGGGCAGGGCGGCCTCGTCGGGTTCGTCCTCGAGTCCCACCAGCATCAGACGGGGATCGACAGGCTGGGGCGGCGCCGGTTCGGGCGCGGGCGGCGCGGGAGGGCCCGCGAATTGTGAGGCCATCGGGGCACGGTGCAACACCCGGCGCACCCAACGCTCAATGACGTTGGCCACCTTCAAGGTCAAGACGGCTAAGGGGTAGAAACGAGAATCGGTAATCTGACGAAATTGGGCGGCGACGATTTCGTTGTTCGCCGCCTCGAGCTCGTAGATCTTGACGATCTCTCGCAACACCGTGACTTCGTTGCTGCGCAGCGTGTGTGCCTGGTGGGTCGTCGAGACGGGTTCCGACGAATAAGCATCAGACATCGTCTTCGCCTCTCATTCCTTCAGTGGTGATGCCCTCGTGGGCGAGGAGTACCTGGTGCATCTTACAGAACCCCGTCTGATCGTTGTTTCGCCGTGCGCACGTTAGATGGATTCGCTCGGACTCGGTGAATTCCATAGCCGCACGATTAACACCCCCGCGAACGCCGCCGTTACCAGTGTGTAGACCAGCAGGGTGAGCAACTGTCCGGTGGGTGGGGACCATCCTTGATGGTGCAGAAAGAATAGTTTGGGTCCGTAGCGTCCGACGGCGTAACGGCGCATATTGGTGTAGAAGCTGAGAAGATTGGCGAGGCCCAGCACGACGACGACCCCCACCAGACCAGAGCGCGTGGCGATTTGACGCGTGGCGGGTTTGATTCTCTCGAGGGCGTGTTGCGCGTAGCGTGGCGTGGGGGCGCCGAGCACGGCCACGGCCATGATGACGGCACCCACGGCCAGGGGCATACTGTCGCGACCCTGCCAGACCACGCCGAGAATCTTGGCCTGGCGCGAAACCAGGGCGAGGGGGATCAAGACGGTGAGCGCACTCAGTGAGGCGACCACGGCGCGTTCGCGCCAGTTTCCTCGGATCAGCGCGATCACCACAACTCCAATAACGACGGTGTACCAGGACCGATAGACGAGGCCGGGGAGCTCGGTGTCAAGCCATCCCAGGATCCCCACCGTCTCGCGCAGCCACCCCTGAATGTAGTTGGACACGATATGAATCACCGTCAAGAGGGAATCGCTCTTGGACACGGCCGCCCCCACCGGCAAGATGTTGAGGGTCCCCTGCGTGAAGATCCATAATGAAGCCAGCAGGGCCGCCCCCACCACACTCCCGGCGGCAACTTGCACGTCACGACGACGCTTGAAAAGTGCGAAGAGAGCCAGTGGACCAGATAAGACCACCAGGGTGAGGCCGGCGAGAGCGACCCACAGGGGCGAGAGGCCCCGGATCAGTACGTCGATTGAAGCGACCGTGGCCAGCAGGACCACGAGTCCGTGCGGCGGATCCTCGCGATGCTCCAGGGCGAAGACGGCCACCAGCGTCCACAGGCAGATCGACGTCATGATCTCGAAGCCACTGGGATTGACCGAGGCCGACAAGAAATAAGCCTCGGGGGCCAGCGCCACGTAGAGTCCGAGAAAGAGGGTGCGACGTCGACTCCAACGCGCGACGGCGTAGGCCGCGAGGGCCAACATGAGGGCTCCCATCAGCGAACTGATGAGGCGCATGAGGTAGATACCACTGGTCTCGTGCGACACGTAGGTCGCGGTTCCCACGAAGAGGTAGTACAGCGGCGGGTAGTGGTCGACGTAGATGGAAATGGTCGCAGGCGCCGAACTGGTGGGCCACGGCGCCGAACACGTCGCGGGAACCTGTGCCTTCATCTGCCAACAGATGGGATAGATCGCGGAATAATAGAGCGACATGGGAACGGTAACGTTCTCGTTGACCTTGTTCGGCGGCGTCGTAGGAGAACCCAGTTGTCCGTGGTCGAGGGCGTAGGCACGTAGCAAGTGCGCCTGTTCGTCCGGCGACGCCACCAGCGGGCTCGCGAAGGACCAGCAGGCGAGTGAGGCGAAGGCGAGGGCCAACACCGCAAAGAAAACGAACCGCGGCGACATCAGCGCGCGAGAAGAAACCATCCCCTGTCCTCGCCAGTTCATCAAATCAGCCTACCTGCGCAGCAAATTGCGGGTCGTCTCGTGGCCTTATTGAATTGGCCGAGGATGCGTCGTTGACCTTGTTTGGCGCGATCGCGAGGAGCCATGGCGAACGCGCGTTATGCTCCACCCCAGACCGTGGCCGCGAAGGGATAGTAGATGCGCCGTGCTGGATTTCGACGTTTTTTTCCTATTTTCGTGATCCACCGTCGCGCCGTGCTGGCGAGCGTTCTGAGTGTTGTCGTGGTGGGTTCACTGACGATGACGTCGGCGGTAGCCCAAGCGAGCACTATGGCTTCGCCCCTGACTCAATTGAAGTGGAGTACGGGCACCACACTGGTGGGCGTCGGCGGCGGCGTGACCCGAGTGTCGTGCGCGAGCGCGACCTTCTGTGTGGCGGGTGACCTCAACGGGGGGGTCAGTACCTACAACGGCGCGACGTGGACCACGCCCGTCGTCGTGGACGCGACGCACGCCATCACGGCGGTGTCGTGCCCATCACCCACGTTCTGCGTTGTCACCGACCAGGCTGGCAATTACGTCACGTGGAACAACGGTTCCTGGAGTCAACCAACGGCTTTCGCCTCGCCGAACAATCCAACGATGCTCGCGGTGTCATGTACGTCGTCGAACTTCTGTCTCGCAGTGGGGCGCACCGCCAACTTCGCTCCCGCAGACTTTTACTACTTCAACGGCACCTGGTACCCCGACACCGAAGCCTTCGCGTCAACCGACAACATTCCCCTGAATGCGGTGTCGTGCACCGCAAGCCTCACTTGCCTCGCGACGGACCAGGGCGGTGGTGTGGTGACCTTCACGTTCGTCTCCACCCCCGTCGCGCAGCTCACCCATTCGGCGGCTCCAACCATGATCGATCCCGCCGTGAAGAACTTCGTCGGGGCCTCGATTAGTTGCGTGTCGTCGACGAGTTGCGTGGTTGGTTCCTACACCAATCAGGTGAGTACCTACAACGGCGCGACGTGGACCACGGTCGCGGTATTCGCACCCACGTCCTTGAACGTTCTCGTGTCGTGCGCCCAGGGGACCTGCCTGGCCAGCGATTCCTTGAGTCAGGGCGTGTCCGCCGCCGCTCCCTTCACGACGTGGTCCAACGTGGGACAACTGAACGCACCCTCGCAAATCACCGCGATGTCGTGCTTCCCCTCGGCGTCGAGCGTCGCGTGTCTCGCCGTCGACCACGATGGCTTCTCCATCACCGTCACCGTGGGGGCTGCGGGAGTGCCCTCCTATAGCGAAGCGAGTACGACCTTCGACGCGCCGCACACGTTGACGTCCGTCACGTGCGCCAACCCGACGTACTGCATCGCGAGCGACACCGCCGGTGAGACCGTGACCCTGAGCGCCGGATCGTGGTCGGCACCACTTCAGGTCACCACCATCCCCCTGGGGATCCGCGAGGTCAGTTGCGGTTCATCACCTCATCCGCCACGGTCGCTGCGCTGTGCGGCGGTGGTCGGTGACTATCAAGCATTTGCACTCGCGCCCGCCACCTCGAAGTGGCTACCGGTGCTTCCCGCGAGTTCCCCCACCTTCGCGGTCAGCTGCGCTCAACAGTGCGAATACCTATCGCCCCAGGGCAGTTCCGTTGGTCTCGTCAGGGGCTACCTCCCTAAGTTGCCGATGGGAGCCATCGCCACTGACGTGTCGTGCCCGACGGGCGGCGTGGGCTGTGTGGCCATTGATTCCTCTGGTGATTCTTATCTCTCGCACAACGGTCGATGGATCTCGGGTCCCACCGTGGCCAACCGAGCGATCTTGTGGTCAGTGTCGTGCGTCTCGATGAGTTTCTGTGTCGCGATTGATCTGCAAGGTCAGGCCTTCACCTTTGACGGAACGAAGTGGAGCGCGCCTCACAAGGTGTCCCTGTTCGGTCTCGACCACGTCAGTTGTGGCGCGACGTACTTCTGCGTCGCCAGTGACTTGAGCGGGGGAGCGTACGTCTATGACGGCATCAGTTGGGTCTCGACCATCAACACCAACGTCGCCAGTGTGTTGCACAGTATCTCTTGCGCGAGCGCCGCGGGTTGTGTCGGGATCGATGGTTCCCGGGCCTACCGTCTCGTCGTGCCCACGGAGACGACGAAGGTCACTCTGCTCACTCCTTCGATGGGCGAGAACAGGGTCGGGCGCACCATCGTCGGCGCACTCGTCAGTGCCGCGCACGCGCCCGCGGGCGAGATCACGATGTCGGTGGGGCCCGGTGCCAGTGCGCCAAGTTGCGTCGCCACCTTGAAGAAGGTCAGTGCGCACGTGTCGTCGGCGCACTGCATCGTGCACACCGCACACGTGGGTGAAACCTCGGTGGTGGCTCGATTCGCGGGATCGTTCGGATTTGCGCCCGCGCCCCTCGCGCGACAGCGCGAGGACATCGTCGCTCGATAGTGCGAGGAGTTTGTCGCTCGGAGCCCGTAGTTCTGTTAGGGCCACGTTCCCTGCTCACGGTGGTGGGCCGAACGTTTCGGTCTCGGTGTCTGCGCGTAGGTCGGGTCGCGCCGATGCCGCTAACCCTCGCGATTCGCCGCCGCTAATACCGTCAAGATCTCGTCGGCGATGTTGGCTAGCGTCGTCACCTGATCAGGGCTCAGTCGATCGAAGAAATACGCCCGCACGTCACGCACGTGCGCGGGGGCCGTGCGTTGCAGAATCTCGCGGCCGGCGTCGTTCAAGACGATGAAAGTGCCGCGATGGTCGTTGGGGCACGGTTCTTTCGAGACCAACCCTCGTTCGCACATGCGCGTGAGGTGATGGGAGAGTCGGCTCTTCTCCCAGCCGAGTTCGTCGCTGAGCTCGACAATCCGGCGCCGCCCACTGGGCTGGTCGGAGAGCGTGGCCAGTACGAGGTAATCCTGGTAGGAAAGCCCGAATTCACCGAGACCACGACTCAGTCGCGCCTGGAGTTGCAACTGCATGAGCGACAGCCCCCTCCACGCCCGGAGCTGTTCGTCGGAGAGCCACGGTGTTGCCGTCATTTCTCTAGTCTACCCTAATTTTGTTGAATTTTCATCTACCACTGATATAATGGTAGACGTATCAACTACACCATGGGAGGCCCAATGTCAACGATGCCCGCCGCCTTCGTCGGTCACGGTAGCCCGATGAACACGCTGGAACACAACCGCTTCACCGACGCGTGGTCATCCTTCGCGAGATCCTTCGAGAAGCCTCGGGCCATCTTGGCGGTGTCCGCGCACTGGTACATCAATGCGACCGTGGTCACGTCGATGGCCCAACCTCGGGTCATTCATGACTTCTACGGTTTCCCCCAAGAGTTGTTCGACTTCGACTATCCCGTGGCGGGAGATGAACAGCTCGCCCAACACGTGGGCGAGATCGTCGACCCGTTGTGGGTGGGGCTCGATGACGAGACGTGGGGAATCGACCACGGTACCTGGTCGGTGCTGACGCACATGTACCCCGACGCCGACGTACCGGTCGTGCAACTCTCCATCGATGCATCCAAGCCACTGGACTATCACATCGACCTCGGCGCACGTCTCGCACCCCTGCGCGACGAGGGGGTGCTGATCTTGGCCAGCGGGAACGTGGTGCACAACTTGCGCGCTATCGAGTGGCGGGCACAAGACCAGGGTTTTGAGTGGGCGCAGCGATTCGACGACGACGCGCGCTCGGTGCTGATGCGCGACCCCAGTCAGCTAGGTGAACTCATCGGGAGTGACGACTACCGCTTGGCCGTACCGACCCCCGACCACTTCTTGCCGCTGGCCTACCTCGCGGGATTGGCCTCCGTCGGCGCGGTCACCCCCGCCTCGTTCGCCCAAGGGTGCACCATGGGTTCCCTCTCCATGACCTCGTACGCCATCTAGCCGATACCCACGCAAAGCCCGCGTCAGCCCCCCCCGCGGTTGTCGCGGGGCGCGGGCGCGGGGCAGCAGGGCCCAGTTCGTGTGGGCAGCGGCCGGGGGGGGAGCGGGCCTGGGCGTGGCCGAGCCGATGGCGTAGATCACGTAGGTCGTGCCCGCAGCGAAGGTGAACTTCGCCGGACCGATGGCGGGCTTGGTCGTAGTGCCGTGGACGTAGACACCAATGGTGTAGGTGCCAGCGGGAACAGTGGCCGAGGCGGACTTGCCATTGGCAAGATTCGATATCAGCGCAGGCTTGGTGGTCGGTCCCGCGTAGACGTCAACACTGGGGGCCTGCGCGGTGTGACGAACGATAACGCGCGCCATGCCCATGGCCAGGCTGCTGGTGGGGTTGGCGAAGACGCTGAGTTTCGCCTTGCCCGCCGCGGTGAGGTTAGCCACGACAGTCGCGTTCTCGCCAGCCACGACGCGCACGGTCGCCGCTAAGAGGGGGTGCGTGGAGGCACTGGCACCGTAGGGACGCACCGCGAGAGCGTACTTCCCGGGTTGCAGGCTGACGGGTCCGACGACGCTACCGAACTTGAAGTCCTTGATGAGGACCTTGCCGTTCGCGTAGACGGTGACGGGAACCTTGGGTATTCCGTGAATCACCGTCACCTCGGCCGTAGTCGCCATGGAGGCGGCGTGGGCGGTGGCGGTAGCGATAAGGGTTCCGGTAGCTGACGTGATGACGGCCAGGGTAACGGCGCTGAAGCGGGAACGAAGACGCATGGAGAATTCCTTATGTGGTGCGGACCAGCGACTTGCTGGACTCACAGTGCATTCGTGGACTGGCCCCATCGCGGTTGCAACAAATCGGGAAAATCTGACTTTCGCTAGCAAATTAGTGCAACCATGTACGGGTTCTCTACGAAAGAAGACTGTGGAGTACTACGGGATCGATGTCGCTACGTCGCAGGTCGATGAACAGACTCGGCGGCTTCGACTGGGTGACGAATCGGCGTTGAGCGCGATCTACTCGTCGCACGGGCCCTCGGTACGATCGTACGTCTCACGATTCGTACCCGCGGCCGACGTCGACGACGTCGTACAGCAGACCTTTATCGAGGTCTGGCGCGCTCGCGAACGCATCGACGTCACGCGACCACTCGTCGCATTCATCCTGGGGGTGGCCCGCAAACGTTCAATTGACCTATTACGCAAGCGACGCCACGACGTGGTCGACGTAAGTCAGGTCCGCGAATTGGTGGGTCGCGACGGTGACGAACTGTTGAACCAGATGGTCTGGGCTAGTGAAGTCCAACGGGGACTAGCCGGACTGCCCGAGGAGCAGCGCACGGTCATCGTCCTGGCGTATTTTGAGGACTTGACGCAAACCGAGATCGCGCGTCGGCTGGAAATTCCTCTGGGCACCGTCAAGGCGCGTATGGCCCGGGGACTCGCACGCCTCGCCGAGCGAATCGAACAGGAAGAGTTGATGTTATGACAACCCATTACGACGAACAACTGAGTTCCTTGTTGAACGGTGAGCTGAGTGGCGCGGAGACTCGCGAAGTCGTCACCCATCTTCGTGAATGCGGGCCGTGCACGTCGGTGTTGATATCCGTGGCGGTCTCGCATGGTGCGTTGCGCGCCGCCCGACGCGCGATGGGCCCCTCGACGACACCCTTGCGTGTGCCTCCTGCGCCGACCGAGGCGCTCGCACCACTGGTGCTGCCGTCACCTCGCCGCGGCCGCTGGGTCGCCACTCTCGCCGCCGCGGTACTCCTACTCGTGGGGACGATGGGGGCACTGAAGTTGGCCTCGCTGCCCTCGGGGGCCCCCGCCGTCGCGGTCGCGTCGTTACATCATCTCGATTCACCCGCGACGGCCCTGGGACGCGTCACCGTGCACCGGGATACGAAGGAGTTGAAGATGTCGGTGAGTACCAGTGGCCTGCCGGTCGCACCCGCCAACCACTTCTACGAGGTGTGGCTACTTGCGCCCCGGACGAACAAGATGCTGCCCCTTGGTGTTCTTTCGGAGATTGGAACGAGCACGTATTCGATCTCGGCGAGCATTATGAGCCAATTCTCGGCGGTGGACATCTCACTGCAGAACAACGACGGAAGTCCGCAACACTCCGCGACCAGTGTGCTGCGCGGTACCGTGACCGCGGTGTAGGCGGTTGACGCGGTGGCGTCGACACCTCCGCGCTGATCCATCGGCACTCTGGGTGTGAATCGCGCGGCGACGGCGAGTGCAACGGCGTACACGATCGAGGGGGCCCGGTGCTGACGTCAGTTCCCTCCTCACACTCCTCGAGGCTGATTCACGTCAGGGACCGGTCCCTGAGCGGTGACGTGCGCCCGACGGCCGCAGCGATGCGGGGATTAAGTTCTTGACGCGGCGCTGTCATCGGTGTCAGAACGGATATCCAGAGTGATCGACCCCTATCGACGACGCCTCGCGTTGCTCGTGGCGTCGTGCTATTTCATGGAGAATCTCGACGGTACCATCGTCACTACGGCGGCACCCAAGCTGCGTGCCGCATTGGGTGTGTCGTCGACGGCCATCGGACTGCTGATCTCGACCTACCTCATCACCTTCGCGGTGGTCATTCCGGTGGGTAACTGGTTGATGGCGCGACTGGGGGAGCGGCGCGTCTTCCTCTCGGCGATCGTGGTGTTCACACTCGCGTCGTTGTTGTGCGCGATGAGTCAGAACTTGGGCGAATTGGTGGCCGCCCGGGCACTCCAGGGCGTGGGGGCGGCACTCATGGTCCCGGTGGGACGCATCGTGGTACTCGCTAACTCCGACAAGACCGACATCATGCGCCTGGTGGCCTATATTGTCTGGCCCAGCCTGCTGGCTCCGGCCATTGCCCCACTGGTGGGTGGCATCATCGTCACCTACGGTAGTTGGCGCTGGCTGTTCTTACCCAACGTACCCCTGGGTGTAGCGGCCCTCGTGGTGGGTGCGGTCATCATGAGGCCCTCGACGAGGTCTGCGTCGCGCGTGAGCGCCTTGGACTGGCGCGGAATGATTCTGACGGGTGCCGGACTGGGCGGATTGGTCTACGCGGCCTTCGTGGCGGGCGAACTCACGTCGTCGTGGAATCGGGTTGGTCTCGACCTCGTGGCGTCACTGGCGGTCCTGGGCGCCGCGGTGGCGTACTTGCGCGCGCGCCGCGAGCCGTTTCTCGACGTGAGCATCCTTCGTGTGCCGACCTTCGCTCATTCGTTGCGAGGCATCGTCCCCTTCACCATGGTGGTGGGGTCAGTACCGTTACTACTGCCCTTGATGTTCGAGGACCGTTTTGGCTGGAGTCCCATCAAGTCCGGCACCGTCGTACTTTTCGTCTTCATCGGCAACGTGGTGGCCAAACCCTCCACCACGCTGCTACTGAACCGACTGGGGTATCGCCGCGTGCTGCTCCTGGCGACGTCCGGGGTGGTGACGACGATGCTCACCTTCGCACTCTTTGATACGCGTACGCCGGTCGTCGTCATCGCGCTGACGGCTTTCGTCAACGGAGTGGTGCGCTCAATCGGGTTCACCGGATTCCTGACTCTGGTCTATAGCGACGTGGCGCAGAACGACATGGCTCACGGCGCGACGCTGGCGGCCACCGTGCAGCAGGTGGCGGTCGGCTTCGCCGCGTCGGCGGGAGTGGTGGCACTGCGAGTGGGCAGTTCACTCACCCACACCAGCGCCTTGACCTCTCAGGGTGCGTACCGTGTCGCGTTCGTCCTGTTGGCGGCACTCGCAATGACGTCCACGCTGAGTGCGTTCGCGATGCACCCTAGCGCCGGCGACGCTTTGCGCACGACTCCCCTTCGGTGATCGTGCCGCCAGGGACCATGGCCAACTCGGCGTGATTGAGGTGATGCTCGTGGTCGGGCGCGAGTGTCGGGATCAAGGCGGCGGCGATGACGGCGAGTGCGGTGCAGGCGCCCAAGAAGAGGAATCCGTGGGTGTAGCCCGACTCCGCGGGTGCGCCGGAACTCAGTGACTGCGAGGTGACGATGCTCGACATGACGCCCGCACCGACGGCCCCTCCGATGGTGCGGATGTTCGCGTTCATACCACTCGCCACGCCGGTCTGGTTGGCCGGCACCGCCCGCACAATCAGGTTGGACATGGCGGAGAAGGCCAGGCCGAGTCCGACACCCAGGAGCGAACTGGCCAGGTAGATCTCCCAGGCGGCGGCGTGCGCGAGGGCGAGCACGACGTAGCCCGCACCCGAGATCGCCGAACCGACGACCACTGCGGCTTTGGAGCCGAAGCGCTCGGCGATCTTGCCCGAAAGGAGCCCGACGAAGAACATGCCCACCGACAGCGGGATGAGGAACAGACCCGACGCCGTGGTGCTCGCGGTGAATCCGTAGCCCAGCGAACGTGGTGTCTGGACAAACTCGGGCAGGAAGGCGAAGACCGAATACATTCCGATGCCGAAGAGGAAGGCCACGAGGTTATTCGTCCACACCGCCGTGACGCGCATCATCTTCATATCGACGACGGGATCGTTCACGCGCAACTCGACCGCGACCCACGCAATGAGCAGGATCAGACCCGCGGCCCCAATGGCGAGTGTCTTGGTGTTGAACCATCCCCAGGTCGGCGCCTCCGAGACGGCGAGAAGCAACGCGATGAGCCAAGCGGAGAGCAGGAGCACCGCCGAAATCGAGATACGTCCCGGTGAGCGCTCAGGCGATTCGGGCACGAGCAGGTAGGTGAGAACGGCCGCGATCGAGGTCATGGCGAAGGGTATCCAGAACAGCCAGTGCAGTCCAAGGTTCTCCAGGATCGGTCCAGCGACGATGAGTCCGACACCCCCACCGACCGCCGTCATCGCGGCGATGGTACCGATCGCTGCGGCCAGCTTCTCGCGCGGAAATTCATCACGAATGATGCCGAAGGCCAGGGGAATCACGCCGCCGCCGATGCCCTGCACCGCACGCCCGATAATCAGCACCGTGATGTTGGTTGCGAGTCCCGCGATGACTGAACCGACCGAGAGGGCAACCAGAGTGGTGACCATCATGTGCTCCTTGCCCAAGATGTCGCCCACGCGACCCATGACGGGCGTGAAGATCGACGCCGAGAGGAGGTACACCGTGACAACCCAGGTCACGGTGTTCTGCGTGGTGTGCATCGTGCTCTGGATGGTGGTGAGCGCAGGAATCACGAGTGATTGCAGCAAGGCGTAGGCCGAGACACCGAGCACCAGGACTCCGAAAGTGACTTGGTAGTTGGCCCGATCGAGTGAAGTAGTCAAGGGGGCTCCTAACGATGACGGCGTGCTGACACGATGACGGCGTGCTGACACGGTGAAGATCGTCGACCCCGAAACTTGGAAACAACGACCGGGGCGATGCCGACGGCAGAACATCTCGGAGTTCGATCCTTGCCGAGGTCGTGAGCAACGGCAAAGTACAAGGTGAGCCTACGGCATTGGCTGGGACGCCCCGTTGGATTCCGCGCAACGACGTGGTGGGTTCGGCTCCTCGAGTGATTCGGTGCTCGAGTCCTCGCCGTATCCCCCACCATCGGCGGTGCAGAGTTCGGACGCGATGGGTCCCCGTTCCAGGGTTGACCGTGACCTCAGTCACGTGAGTGGTTCGTCTCATCCTTGAGTGCCACGAATCATGCCCCTACTGCATTTAGTCTTCCCTTACGTATTTTTTACGTCCCGTTGGAGCCCCTGAAATACATTGGAATACTCTGCGCCAACCGGTGTAGGTGGGAGGCCCGCGACAATGCATGTGACAGCGCTCGCTTCCCCGGAGGTCCGTTTGACAGCATGGCGCTCGAAGTACAGTCGGCGCTGCTGTGCCGGTCGCTCGTCATGATGGCGCGTCGAGAGTTACGCCGCCAGCGCCGCCGCCGCCGCCGAGTGTGGACGCTGAGCATCATCCTCGTGGGAATCGTCGTCGCTACGGCAATCGTCGAGACCCGCGGCTCCTCCCTCCCGGCGATCGGGGTGAGCAACGCTAGTGCCGGTGTTGGGGTGCCCACCGCATCTGCGCAGACGCGCGCGCGCATCGTGAGCCTGGTCCAGGGCCAAGTGGGCTATTCCACGGATCCCGCGAGCACGTACTGCAACAAGTTCAGCGCCTACTGGTTCGCGGGGTCGAGCGATTGCGGCAACGCCAACCGCGATGAGCAGTGGTGTGCCGACTTTGCGGCGTGGGCGTGGCGCCTGGCGGGTGTGCCTATCGTCTATCAATTCATCAACGGTGACCTCAATTCGTCGTCGGCGAGCTTTTACGAGTGGGGGGTGCGACACCATACGTGGCATCCGCTGGCGTCGGGCTACGTGCCGCAAGCCGGTGACGTCGCGGTGTACGGTCTCGACGCCGCGGCACTGGTAGCCCAGCACGTGGCGGTCGTCGTGAGCTACACCACGGGCGAGAGGGGACCGAACGCCGTGAACGGTGACGGTAGTCACACTGGATTCAGTCGAGTCGAGTACCAGGCCAACGAGTACAACGCCGACGCCTCGGGCGTGGGCGTCGCGACCCTGGCGGGCTATGTCTCGCCGAATGCGTGAGACGCGAAATGAGGAAGCCATCATGACCACCCAACGATCTTCGACGCCGCGAGTGTCGCCGCCATCGGGCGGTGTGGACGGCAACGAGCGCCTCACCGCTCTGGTGGCGGTCGTCTTGCTCCTGCTCTTGTTCCTCGTGGGTCTGACGGTGCCAGTGGCGAACGTGCAGACGCGTCTGCACGTCTTCTTCGGTGTCGTGGTGATCCCGCCCGTGCTGTTGAAGGTGGCGAGCACGTCGTGGCGCATGTTGAAGTACTACGCGGGTAGTTTCCCCTACCGGCGCAAGGGTCCGCCGATGCCGCTGCTGCGCTTGCTCGGCCCGATCCTCGTGGTATTAACTCTGGTACTGCTCCTCTCTGGAGTCGGACTAGTGATAGGGGCACCGCGGTCGATGCGACTCGAATTGTCGCAGATCCATCGTGCATCATTCCTCCTGTGGTTCATGGTGACGGCGGTGCACGTCTTGGCCCACCTCAAAGAGACGGCGAGCGTCGCACCGCGTGACTTCCTACGCGGGACCCGTCGCCGAGTTCGCGGGTCGGCCCTTCGCGCGTGGACGACCCTGGCGAGTGTCGCGGTCGGGATTGTGTGTGGTTGGGCGATTTTGCCGTATGTAAGTAGTGTGACGATCTTCAACCACTGAGGAGTGTTCCGCGCGTCGCCCACTGGGGACCAATTGGTTCTACGGAGCCATCGCGAGACTTGACGCCGAGAAACGGGGCTCGCGGGCCACGAGAGCGCGTAGAAGTGGTGCGGAGCCCGGTTTCGCCGTGAAGAGTCATCTCGACACGCGAACGTCATAACTTGTCAATCTTCTGAGACTCTGCAGTGAATTTTCTGGAGGACTCCGGGGCCTTCCTAAGGTGGATTGGAGAGTCGGCAATCTCGTCACTCGTTCGGAGGAATCATGTTGAACGCTCTTTCACCTCTACGCCGAAGAGTCGCGGTCCTTTCCGCCGTGGCCATTGGTGCCCTTTCTCTCGTTGGATTCCACTCACCGGCCGACGCCACGGTCACCGCGCCGTCGCACTGGATGCAAGTCAGTGCGCTGGTCGGTGGGCCCTCGGCGCGCTACGACGGTTCAATGGCGTACGACGCCGCCACGGGAACCACTGTGTACTTCGGAGGATTTAACGGCAGCGTTCTCGGTGAGACGTGGTCGTGGAACGGCAACGTCTGGACCCATTTGACCCCCGCGACGAGTCCTCCCGCATTGCGTGGCGCCAGCATGGTCTACGACGAAGCCACCCACAACGTGGTGCTCTTCGGCGGACTCAGTGCCACGGGCCCCTCGGCCGACACCTGGACGTGGGATGGAACGACTTGGACGAAGCAACTCGTTTCGGGCCCGCAAGCTCGCTCGGGCGCCAGCATGGTCTACGACGCCACGACCAACGACGTCGTCCTCTTCGGCGGCAAGTCGAATGGCGGACTCTTGTCCGACACGTGGCTCTGGAGTGGGACCGCGTGGACCTCGCCGACACTGACCACGTCATTGCCGGCACCGCGTTATGAGGCGTCGATGGCCTACGACGTCCAGGCTCACAACGTCGTCCTCTACGGAGGACTGGGCGTCGCCGGACCTATCGCCAACACCTGGACGTGGGACGGAACGAGCTGGACCCTGCAACTCGCGGCGAATCCGGCGGGTCGCTTCGGTGCCTCGATGTTCTACGACGCCAATACTGGTGACGTCGTCCTCTTCGGCGGCAGCGATTCGGTCAACACGTATTCCGAGATGTGGAACTGGAATGGTTCGTCGTGGAGCTCGCTGTTGTCGTCCACGGCCCCCTCGGGACGTTACTTGTCCGCCGTGGCGTACAACACCGCCACCAATAGTGCTGTTCTCTTCGGTGGCTTTAACGGAACGACGGCCCTATCGGACCTGTGGAACTTCGTGGAGACGCCGAGCGCGCCCCTCAATGTCCACGCCACGTCCAATGCCAACACCGAGTCGGTCGTGACCTGGAACGTGCCCGTCGGCACGGGCGGTACCGTGATCTACGAGTACTCCGCGGTGGCCACTGACGTGACGATGGCGAGTCGCGGGGGTCAGACCTGTAACACGGCGGGCACCACCACGGTGACGATCTCGAGCACCACGCCCGTGCCGACCACGTGCACCGTGACCGGACTCACCAACGGTGATCAGTACCGCTTCGCGGTCTCCGCGGTGAGTCTCGTGGGTACGGGTCCGGCGAGTTGGTCCAACCTGGTCCGACCGGCGACGGCCCCGTCGGCACCGGTGATCCTCAAGGTCGTGCCGGGTGCGGGTTCGGCCATGGTCTACTGGAGCGTTCCGACTCTCACGGGTGGAACACCCGTCGGGAGTTACCGCGTCGTCGCCTCGCCGGGTGGTGCCTTCTGCCACGTGCCGCTTCGTATGCTGAGCTGTCGGATCGTGGGACTACAAAATGGTGGTACGTACTCCTTCGCGCTGACCGCTACGAACGCCGCGGGCACCAGTGTGGCGTCCACCACGTCGGTGCTGGTGAATCCGGGTACGCCCGCGCCAGTGGGACGTCGAGTGACCTTGCCCAGTGCGCCATTCATCACCACGAAGAGCGTGCAGGGTAACTTCGTCACCATCCGTTGGATCCCGCCGGTGTCTAACGGCGGGGTGCGACTGAGCGGCTACAACATCTACGTGGGTTACTCGCCCAATGGTGCCGCGTATCGCCCGCTCGTTCCGGTGCCCTTCAACCAGTTCGCCTACACCTTCCAGGCGGTGAAGGGCCAGATGGTGTACGTCATCGTTCGTGCGGTCAATTCCGCGGGCATCGGGCCCTTCTCCAATCAGGTGGCCGCGGTTGGGTAGTTGTCTGTGACTCGGGGGTTGACGGCTGGATCGGGCAGACACAGTGTGTCCGCACTCGCCAGCCATCAACTCCCGAGGGACGAGGTAGTGAGTCAGCGGTATGAAGAGAATGAAGAACGAGACTTTGATGGCCAACGGTTTCGGACGTTGCGCCTTTCGAGGTTTCGCTTCAGGGTGAGTGGATGAAAGAAGGCAGCGGATGAATAGCAAAGTTGAGGGCCCCGAGGGATTTCGGTTGGTCCGATCATTGTTTCGTACGGTGGTGACGCTCGCAGCCGCGTCGGCATTGGTGGCGACCGGTCTCACGCTCGCCACCAGTACATCAGCGTCCGCGGTGCAGTCCTCGGGTAGCCCCAGCCACACGGCATTTAGTGGAGATAGTCCCGCCACCCAGATCGCTCAGGCGTCCCTCACGCTGACCTCGATCAGTGGCACGGCGGGCACGGGGCTCACACTGACGTCGAGCGGGGGATCGGGAACCGGAGCCGTCACCTACGGCGTCACGAGCACCGGCACCGCGGGCTGTGTCATCACCGGGGCGACACTGAACGCGACGAGCGCCGGGACGTGCACGGTCACGGTCACCAAAGCGGGTGACGCCACGTATTTCCCCACTAGTTCGCCGGCCACGACGGTGACGTTCGCGCCGGCGGTCCTGAAGTCCCAGGCGCCCCTCACGCTGACCTCGATCAGTGGCACGGCGGGCACGGGGCTCACCCTGACGTCGAGCGGAGGATCGGGAACCGGAGCGGTCACCTACGGCGTCACGAACACCGGCACCGCGAGTTGTTGGATCGTGGGAAGCAAGTTGAACGCGACGAGGGCCGGGACCTGCACCGTCACGGTCACTAAGGCCGGCGACGCCACGTACCAAGTGGCGATTTCTGCCGCGACGACGGTGACGTTCGTGGCGGCGCCCCTCAAGGTCCAAGCCACTTTGGTTCTCACGAGTCGAAGCGGCAAGGTGGGCACGGCGCTCACCCTGACCTCGAGTGGCGGATCGGGTTACGGAGCGGTCACCTACGCCGTCACGAGCACGGGAACCGCGGGCTGTGTGATCTAT
>VFSW01005159.1_pt1 | contig 19377 bp, 17 predicted proteins | sample 5358111 | NCBI WGS metagenome assembly VFSW01 (sample SAMN11554181, study PRJNA540505) | mine drainage metagenome | isolation source: sediment from site ElyBrook_90M | place: USA: Ely Copper Mine, Vershire, VT | collected 2017 | reverse complement strand
GATAATGATTGTGTAAAATTATTTTTGTTATATCACTTTAAACTCACATAAAAACCATTTAAAATGAGCAAAGCCTTATACAGATTTTCATTCCTCGGCATCTCCGCGTTATTATGCCTTATAACCTGCAAGTCTCCTGTAAATAAGATTTCCGGCGAAAAACCTGACAACAGCTGGATAGAGGAGGTTACAATTTCTCAGCTGCAGCAGGGATATAAAGAGGGAAAATATAAGATAGCGGATGTTGTGAAGGTTTACCTCGACAGAATTAACGACTTAGATAAAAATGGCCCGCGCCTCAATTCAGTCATAGAAATTAATCCGGATGCCCTCGCGATAGCTGAGGAGCTCGACAGGGAGCTTGCTGCCGGCAAAACAAGAGGTCCGCTTCATGGAGTACCCGTAATACTGAAGGATAATATTGATACCCATGACAAAATGGCAACTACTGCAGGTGCCACTGCCTTAAGACACTCCTTTCCCGGCAGGGACAGTTTCGTAGCAAAAAAATTAAGGGAGGCCGGCGCTGTAATAATCGCCAAATCGAACCTGAGTGAGTGGGCTAATTTCCGTGCCACTGTATCCTCAAGCGGATGGAGCGGGGTCGGCGGACAGACAAAAAATCCTTATGTTCTGGACAGGAACCCCTGTGGCTCAAGCTCCGGATCGGGAGCAGCTGTTTCCGCAAACCTTACCATGATAGCAATCGGAACTGAAACAAACGGCTCAATAGTATGTCCGTCAAATAATAACGGAGTAGTGGGGATCAAACCAACTGTGGGACTAATAAGCCGCTCAGGAATAATACCTATCTCTTTCACCCAGGATACGCCCGGACCTATGGGACGTACAGTAGAAGACGTTGCAATTGCCCTAGGAACAATGACAGGTGTGGATTCCACAGACTCAAAGACTATTGCCTCCGGGGGCAAATATCTGACCGACTACTCGAAATCCCTGAAAAAGGATGGTGTACGGGGAAAACGTATAGGACTTCAGAAAGATGCCATGGGATTTTCTGAACGGGTTGACACTCTTATGCTCAAAGCCGTAAACTGGCTTAAAGCGAATGGAGCAGAAATCGTTGAGATAGAGTTTCCGAAGGGAGCAAAGTATGACGAGGCATCATACGAGGTCATGCTGTATGAGTTTAAGGACGGGCTCAATAAATATCTTGCAGAAGCAGGGGATGATCTGCCGGTAAAGAATATCAATGATCTGATAGAGTTCAACAAATCCGATAGTGTTGAACTTAAATATTTTAACCAGAAGATACTGGAGCTTGCTGAAAAGAAAGGCGACCTGAATTCCCCCGAATACAAAAAAGCCCTTGCGGCAATGTTAAAAGCAACAAGAGAAGATGGCATTGATAAAGTAATGAATTCCGGCAGGCTTGATGCAATCATGGCGCCAACCGGATCTCCTGCATGGAAAACAGACCTGATACTTGGTGACCATTTCGTCGGGGGAAGCTCATCTCTTGCAGCAATAGCCGGATATCCTGCCATAACTGTTCCAATGGGCTTTATAGAGGGCCTTCCTGTCGGGGTTACATTTTTCGGAAGAGCATGGACCGAACCACTCCTGCTTGAAATTGCATACAGCTTTGAACAGGGAACCAAACACAGAAAAGCACCAAAATATATTGTTTCAGATTGAACTGGTAAATATTTCAAAACAATGGCGACTCAACCCGTGACGCAGGAGTAAGCTTTATTTTTTCTCCTCATTCTTCGGATCCGCCGGCTGTTTTTCAGGTTCGTCTTCTACATGGGAAGCCTTTTTAAACTCTTTCATACCCTGACCTATACCTTTCATCAGTTCAGGTATTTTTCTTCCGCCAAAAAGAAGTACAACAACAACCAGAATAAGCAAAATTTCTGTAGCTCCTAGATTTCCCATCTTTTTTTAGTTTTAAATAACGCCCAAAGTTATTAATAGAATAATTCACCACCAAATGAAATTAGTTAATGTTTCTTAAGAATCAGAAAGTATTGATACGGAGGTCTGTTGCGGTTAGTTATATTTGCAATATTCCCCAGGCAATAAGTATGAGCACTCCTACCATTATCCAGCTTAGCAGAAATCCTGCAAGGTCTTCACGGTAACGCCTGAAAAAACCCCGCCATCTTTCCCTGTGTAACCAGCCTGCAAGATCAGGAAGAAGAAGGTCATCCCCGGTTTCTGAAGCCAGCGGCTTCTTACCGTCAATCCCGGTTTTGTGTGCGTCTGATTTCCTCCTCATGTTATCAAAAAAGGCTTCAATCTTCTCCTTTTTTTCAGGTTTTGTAAGCAGACTTACGAGCCAGAACACAAAAAACCCTGACAGCATGGCAAGCCCGAACTGAGTCGGCATCCATTTATAGACAAGCATTAATTCCCCGGCAGATAGATAGTTTAAAACATAATAAACCGATATTGAAACTACCAGGGCGGCCGTTGCTCCATACCTGTTTGCCCTTTTCCAGATAATTCCGCCAAGGAATATTATCCCCACAAATGCTGCAAGAGTCTCCGTAAAAAGAAAAGCATGAAGTACATTTTTTATGCTCATTGCAAAGAAGAGTGCAAGTATAGCCAGCCCCAGACCCGAAAACTTTCCCATTTTCAGAAGCCTCCTGTCGTCAGCCGCTTTATTAATATATTTCTTATAGAAATTTTTTGTAAACAGAGCTCCGGTATTTACCATGAAATTGGAACAGGCTGACATATTCGCCGCTACGATTGCTGCGAGCATCAGTCCCACAAGACCCGGCCCCAGGAGTACACTGCATGCATATCCGAATGCCATCTCAGGATCAGCAAGCGTTGCTCCTTTCCTTATCACCAGAGCTGCAACTACCAGTCCCGTCAATGCCCAGCCAATAGTTACAAGCCGTTTTACCATTGATCCGAAAGTCTGACCTATCCGTCCCGCTCTTTCGGTATTCCCTGTTGCACACATGGATATCATATGGGGCTGTGCGGTTATCCCGACTATACCATTGACAGCCAGCATTGCAATTGTAAAAGCATCAATCCCGCTGGCACTGTTGAAGATGTCGAAAAAATGTGCAGGGAGAACCGCTTTCATCCCTGAAAATCCTCCTATCTGCTTCAGACCAAGCGGTATGAGCAGGATCGACAGGGTAATTATCAGGAACGATTGTATAAAATCTGTATAGGCAGAGGCAATCAACCCGCCTGCAAAGCTGTAGATTATAAATGCAACAGTCATTGCAAGCACGATCATATCAGGAGCAATAAGATTCCCTGAAGCCACTGAGATCACTTTTGCGGCACCCTGAAGCATCACACCCATGTTAAACACGAAATATGAAACTGCGAAAAGAGAGTATATAAGTCCCATTCTGCTTCCGTACCTGTCTTCAATTATCTCACCGATTGTGGTTCTTTCACTGCGTCTGTAAATCGGAGCTATCAGCCAGTAGAATGGCGTTATCAGCATATTTTTCCACTGGTACCAGATAGTTGCAAAACCCTGGCTGAAAGTAGCTCCGGTTTGTGCAACGGGCATTTCAGCATGTGTGCCGACACCGAAAGCCTGACCTATCATTATATACCATTTGAACTTCCTTTCACCTCTGAAATAGGCATCACTGGTCCTTGTCTTTCGCGCCATCCATAACCCAAAAGCTGTAATTGAGATAAAATAACCGAACAGAACGATATAATCTGAAATACTCATAGTCTTAGAATGATTTCACATTCCGCATTTCCGGTATCAGAATCCTGAATCAAAAGTACGGGTCATTAACAGCCGAATGTGTATTAAGGTATTTGTCTGGTCAAAAATGAATCTTTTTTTTGTTAAATATAATCATCTGAACCGAAAAGTCTTCAATTCTGAAATACAAGTTTGCCATTAAGGTAGGTTTTTCTGATTCTAATCTGATAGTCGTCCCGTTCGAAAAGTATAAGATCGGCCCTTTTTCCAACTGAGAGGGCTCCCCTGTCAGTCAGTCTGTAAATATGTGCAACATTCGATGATGCCATATCAATCGCTTCCGCCAGCGTACATCCGGTAAATCTGATCATATTTTCAACTCCCCTTTTCAGGGGGAAGGAGGCACCTGCAAGGCAGTTCATCTCGGTATTTTTCAGCATTCCTTCCTCAGTAAGAATTACCTCGCTGCCAAGAAAAGTATATTTCCCGGGAGCCATCCCGGCAAGATAAATAACATCCGATGTGAGGATGATGTTTCCGGCTCCTTTTACCTTAAAAAACACTTTGAGCTCTTCGGGCAGAAGATGAAATCCGTCGGCAATAATTGATGGAGTAATCTTTTCATTCGCCAGCTGCGGCCATATCGGATTATAATGCCGGTGAATAAAATTTGCACACCCGTTGCCCAGATGTGTCGACAGACTCACCCCGTTCTCCACCGCCCTGCTGATCTGTTCTGCCGATGAGTTTGAGTGACCAATTGATGTTATAATTCCGTTTTGCTTACACAACCTTATAAATTCGGGTGCTCCTTCAAGCTCCGGAGCAAGGGTAACCTGTATGATCCTCATACCTGAGGCTTTCTGATATATAGTAAATTCAATCCAGGAAGGTTTCCGTATGTATCTGACCGGATGGCAACCCCGGTATCCCTCATCAGGTGAAATATAAGGCCCTTCAAGATGAAAACCGGGGACGCTAAGCTCCAGATATTTATCCCTGTTTAACGCATCGCTGAGTATGCTGAAATTTCTGACCAGCATTTCATGACTGTTGGTGATAAGGGTGGGAAGAAAGGTCGTTACTCCCTCCCGCCATATCTCTCTCGCAGCGTTGATCACACCATCTGCCGAAAGTTCACTTCCGGAAAAATCAATATTCGCATAGCCATTAATCTGGTTATCTATCAGCCCGGGAGCAATGACAAGATTTCCGTCATTACCACCTGCCTCGCCAATCTCAGTGATATTCCGGATCAGTCCATCCGAAATTTCAAGCCTTACCGGTTTTCCCGTTGCATAATGGATTCCCTCTGCAATAAAACTGTTTCCTGTTTCTGTCATCTGTCCCGGGATAATTAAATTATTGTATTCTAAACTTTGTGTTCCTTAGTGACATCCTTTGTGTCCTTTGTGTTTAAACACAAAGGGACCACTAAGGCTCTCAAAGGTCATTACTTTAACTTTTGTAAAATATAAAACAATGTTTCAAATGTAGCTATTTCGTAAATGATTTTTTCCTGAATCCTTCAATTCAATTACTTTAGATTCTTTAACATTTCACCGTTTCCACCTTTTACTATTTTCCCTATATTGTGCCAAATTTATAATTTGAGATGTCGAGACCCGCAATATTCCTTCTGACTATAATATCCCTGTTTTTTAATCCATCACTTTTCGGGCAGTCAAAGGGAATAAACCGGGAAAAATACCGCATCGGGATTGCTGAGACGAACGGTTCCATTAATGTTGACGGGGTCCTTGATGAGCCGGCATGGAAATCTGCTGAGACAGCGGATCATTTTCAAAGGGTTCAGCCCACCGATACGGGATTTGCAATTGCACAGACCGAGGTAAAGCTGACCTATACCGAAACCACTCTCTATATCGGCATAACGTGCTTCGATTCTACTCCGGGCAGGCGTCCTGTTGAATCGTTACGGCGTGACTTCAACTTTGGAAAAAACGACAATTTTCTTGTATTCATAGATACATACAACGATCAGACTAACGGATTTTCATTTGGTGTCTCAGCTGCCGGTGCACAATGGGACGGGGTGCAGGCCAACGGAGGGACCGTAAATCTCGACTGGGATATAAAATGGAAGTCGGCCGTCAGGAATTACAAAGACCGCTGGGTAGCAGAACTTGCTATTCCTTTCCGAAGCATACGATACCACGGAGGAGAGAAAGAGTGGGGAATAAATTTCAGCAGGCTTGATCTTAAGACGAATGAGAAATCAAGTTGGGCACCCATGCCCCGGCAATTTGCCACAGCTACACTGGCATTTACAGGTTCTCTCGTATGGGATAAACCCCTGCCTTCCTCATCAGGCGTCAGGTTCTCCCTTATCCCTTATGTATCTGCCAAAGCCACCCAGAATATGGAGGAGGGAAAAGATATAAAAGATAATTACAACGCGGGTATTGATGCCAAGATTATAATGTCTACATCGATGAATCTGGATCTTACCGTTAACCCTGATTATTCCCAGGTAGAGGTAGACAGGCAGGTTACCAACCTGGACAGATTCGAACTGTTCTTTCCTGAGAAGAGGCAGTTTTACCTTGAGAACAGTGACCTGTTCGCCAACCTCGGTACCGATAATCTCAGGCCTTTCTTCTCCCGCAGGATAGGACTTAACAGTCCGGTCCAGGCCGGGGCGAGACTGAGCGGCAAGATCGGAAACAACTGGAGGATCGGCATTATGGATATGCAGACGGGAGAAAAGGATACTATACCTTCGGCAAATTTTACGGTTGCCGCTCTTCAGCGAAAGGTTTTCAGCCGGTCAAACATTTCAGCGTTCCTTGTCAATAAACAGGTCTTTAATGTAAACAATGACACCGCATTTACAGGTTTAGACTATAACCGGGTTGCAGGGCTGGAATTTAACCTTGCCAGCGCCAATAACAGGTGGACAGGAAAAACATTCTATCATCAGGCTTTTTACCCTGGAGCATCAGGTGATGCCTCAGCCATGGCTGCAAATGTAACATATTCAACCCAGTACCTTACTTCAACCCTTAACCAGTCATGGGTAGGCGCTGATTATATTGCCGAAACAGGATATATCAGAAGGAAAGGATATTACGAGGTTAATCCGACATTCCTGTATAAATTTTTCCCTTCCTCCAGCAAAATTGCCGACCATGGTCCGGGAGTGAAATTAGATGTACTTCTCGATCCCTCATTTTCATTAACCGACCGGGATGCACAGCTTTATTATCAGGTTGAATGGATGAATAAAAGTATTGCCATGGCATACGTCAGGCAGATATATGTAAAACTCCAGGATCCTTTCGATCCGACAAATTCAGAGGGAGTACGACTTCCTGCTAACGATCAATTTACCTGGAATGAGGTCGGAGCATCATTTACGTCAGATATCAGAAAACCTTTTAATTTTCTTCTCTCCGGGCATTACGGTGGTTATTATAATGGTACCGGGTGGACTTTGTATGGAGAATTGTACTACAGGGTTCAGCCATATGGAAGCCTTGCTGTAATCTCCTCATATAACAATATCTCATTGCCGGCACCCTATAACAGCGCCAAATTTTTACTCATCGGACCAAGACTGGATTTTACCTTTACTGACAAAATATTCTTCACGAGTCTTGTTCAGTACAATGATCAGATCAAAAATATTAACCTCAATCTGAGGTTTCAGTGGCGCTTCGCTCCGGTATCTGACCTGTTTATTGTATATACCGAAAATTCCTTCCCGCAAAATTATACAGTAAAAAACCGTGGATTGGTCTTAAAACTTTCATATTGGTTTAATTGAATATAAGACCTCACCATGGTTATTTATAATCCCCTCTATCTCCCTGAGTGATTAAAAAACGACTTGCGGAAAGGAATCCCGCTGCCTGACTCCCTTATTTGCCTTCCATCCCCCTTTTAATCATCTCGGTCAGGTTCATCCCGCTGTAATTTTCTATGTGATAGCCTGTTGTACTTTTACTGAAATCGGTTTTATCAATGCTTACCACCTTAACCGGGGTACCGCTTTCTTTGCCTCCGTCTTCAATAAAATTCAATTCCGTCAGAAGGTAATCTTTCTGCATTATACCCATACCCAGCAAATTGTTGTTATGGATATTCTGCATTGCAGAATAACCCTGTCCGCTTGCCAGGTTCCCAAGACCCATAGAAAACATCATTTCAGGGTCGAAGTCCACTTTTGCATACCAGGCATACAATGTACCCGAATGTTCCTTACCATTCTCCATACCTGACACATGCTTTGAATATTCTTCCGCTCTGTATCCAAAAACATTTTTTGTTCTTCCTGTCTTTACAAAATTGTCAAGATTGTAGGATTGGTCCTTTTCTGCAGCGGTACCGGTACCGGTACCGGCACCCGAGCTTGCATCGGATTTATCTTTCTTTGGTGATTCCTTTGCCATGGCTGCCATATCTTCCCCGAGTCCTTTGAACATGGAGCGCATATCGATAACTTTCAATACATTACGTTTCACTCCAAATCCCCCCGGAACCGCTTCTTTGCCAAAAGAAACCATTTTTCCGTCATTCGTCAGTACCATAAAGTCTTCATCCTTTTGCTGGTTCTCAGGGACCGCCATACTCATATAATCACCATTCTCAGTGAAATATAAAGTAATTGTCTCAGGAGCTTTTTTTTCATCCTGAATCTGATATACCACCTTATGATCGAACCTGTATGCTTCAGGTACTTTGTAAGGAGCCGACTGGTTATTATCCTGTGCACCTGTTCTTAAAACATTCAGCACAATCACTGTCAAGAGAAAAGCTACTTTTTTCATTGTACTAAATTTTAGAGTTTATGCATATTGTTAAAAATGATAAACATAAAATGAGAATAATTTGTTATCACTTTCAGGGGCTTTTTTATAAACAGACTAAATAAAAATAGAATGACAGATAGACAAGGATCTGATCTGAGGGATCAGTGGGTTTGAATTAAAATGTTCCGCACAAAGCCGCAAAAAGTTATTTTATAAGGAAATCAAGAACAGGCACATCGCCCAGAGTGGCGACAAGGTTATCATTCCTGTGAAGCGGGCCGACGCCGGGAGGGGTTCCGGTGAATATAAGATCACCCGTCTTGAGAGTAAAGAATCCTGACACATATTCAACAAGCCGGTTAATACCGAAAATCATATCGGAGGTATTTCCTTTCTGCACCACTTTCCTGTTTATTTCAAGCATGAAATCAAGGTTTGCAGGATCCATTTCATTTGTCAGTGGAATAAAACGTCCCAGCGGAGCAGCTCCATCAAAACATTTTGACAATTCCCAGGGCATTCCCTCAGCAGCCAGTCGGGTCTGAAGATCGCGGGCCGTGATATCAATTCCAAGTGTCACTTCATCATAGTAGCGGGGAGCATATTTTGCAGAGATACTCTTTCCAAGCTTGCTTATCTTAATGACAACCTCCACCTCGTAATGGATGTTTTCAGAGAAATCCGGAAGGAAAAAAGGCTTATTGTTTTTAAGGATTGCCGAATCGGGCTTAAGAAAAACCACCGGTTCCCCAGGAATGCGCCAGCCAAGCTCCATAGCATGCTTCCTGTAATTCAGGCCGATACAGATAATCTTCATTTTAACCCTGAGTTTTTCCGAAGGATCTTAATTTAATTTCCGTAAGAACCTTTTTGGTATAGAGAGGAAAGTCTCCGTTCATCATCCAGGAGTAATATGAAGGCTCTTCCCTGAAGACAAATTCGACAGCTTTTCCCTTGTGTTTTCCGAAATTGAAGATCTCTGTTCCTTTTTCATCAAGTATTATTCTGCCGGCGAAATCAACAATATTATTGTAGGCGCTGTAATCAGCCAGCTTCTCCACATCATTCTCAAGATCTTTATACCTGTCAAGCTGGCATTTCAGCACTTCATATGTGGCAGAGGTATCTGCTTTTGAGCCATGAGCCCCGACAAGCTCTTTTTTGCAATAGAACTGGTATGCAGCAGCCAGTGTACGCTGTTCCTTCTTATGGAAAATGACCTGTACATCCACATACCTGCGCTTTCTGAAATTAAAATCAATATTCACCCTGAGAAATTCCTCAGCGAGAACAGGGATATCGAATTTAATTGCATTATAACCTGCCAGGTCACATCCTTCAAGGAACGAAGCAAGCTTTTTTGCAATTTCCCTGAAAAGAGGGGCATTTTTCACATCTTCGTCACCAATGCCATGGATGGCTGTCGACCTGGGAGGAATAGCCATCTCCGGATTAACCCGTGTGCTCATCCACTCCTCGGTGCCGTTCGGAGCGATCTTCAGTACGGAAATTTCGACAATACGGTCAACTGAAATATTGATTCCGGTTGTCTCAAGATCAAGAAAAGCAATTGGACGTTTCAGTTGCAGATCCAAGGGTCAGGCATTTATCATCATTGGCATAAGAAGCATAAGCAGATCCTCCGAATTATTATCAGAAAGTGCCGGAAGAAAAAGGCCCGCCCTGGTCGGGTCGGCCAGTTCAATCATGACATCCTGTGATGCAATATTTGCCAGGATCTCAAGCAGAAAAACCGATTTGAAGCCGATCTCAATCTCATCCCCTTCATACTGGCATTTAATACGCTCATATGCAGATACGGAGAAATCGATATCCTGTGCGGAAACCATTACCTGGTTACCGGTAAGCTGAAGCTTAACAAGATTGCTGGCCTGATTGGAAAATACTGACACCCGCTTAAGGGTATTATAAAACTCTACCCTGTCAATTGTGATCCTGCGCGGATTATTTTTTGGAATTACAGAATTATAATTAGGATAATTACCTTCAACAAGACGGCAGACGACCTTGTAATTGCTCAGATTGAAAAATGCATTTTTATCATCAAACTCAACAGTAACGGGTCCCTCCTCCCTGGGCAGGATATTTTTAAGAAGTGAAGCCGGCTTTTTTGGAAGGATGAACGAGGCAATGTCGTCTGCCTTCGCGTCGGTTCGCTGGTACCGCACAAGTTTATGGGCATCAGAAGCAACAAAAGTAATTTTATCAGTCGAAGCTTCCACAAATATGCCTCCCATTACCGGACGCAGTTCATCATCAGCTGTGGCAAAGAGAGTCTTTCCGATCCCGGCAAGCATCACATCCGCATTTATAACAAATGAAAACCGCTTCTCTTTTTTGATCGCCGGCAACGCAGGGAAGTCAATACCATTCTGCCCGACTACATTGAATTTTCCGTTTTCGGAACTGATAATAACAGCCATTGTTGAAATGTTGATATCAAACGTAAGCGGCTGAACCGAGAACTCCTTTAATGAGTCAAGCAATATTCTTGCCGGCAGTGCAATTGTCCCGTCCCCTTCAGTGTTTTCAAGCTTCATCCTCGTGATAAGGGTCGATTCAAGATCCGATGCAGTTATTTCAAGATCGTTTCCGGAAAGATTAAAAAGAAAATTATCAAGTATTGGCAGGGTATTCTTTGAACTGATTACCCTGCTTATGGCTTGCAGATGACCAAGAAGTTCCGAACTGGATACTACAAATTTCATATCGGTCTCGTTTTAAGGTGGTTATATGATTATTAATATTTTCTAATTACGTCTGTATGAATGAATTGAACCCTGTTAAATATTCAATTCCCAGTTATCAATATTACGAAAAAAAACTAATCTCTCAAACAAAATTGTTAATCAGGAAAGAAATATGATCTCTTCTTAAGAAGAGGGTCTATATCGAAATATCTCATCACAAAAAGCTCATCACTGTTTTGAGTTTTGCCCAGTAACCTGTCGCTGTCTTTTGTAGTGGCTCCTTCCGCTTCCTTCATTTTTTCCCACAATGTAAGAACCGATTTTTTCCCGAGGGGAGTTATGACAGTTATCCGGTAGAGCGGCCTGCGTGATTCCACCAGCTTTATCTCCTTCTCCCCCAGCTCAAAATCCCATTTCTCAAACGGGATCCAGGCAAAATAGGAGAGATAACGTGCAACCCTCGACGAATCCCACCCCTTGAGCTCAATCCCGGAATCTGAAAGGCTATAATGATTGTTACTTCGCAGGATTGTAAATGAGGACGCAGTGTCGGAGAAATTTTCGAGTTTTACAGATGAAATTTCCGAAGGCAGATAATTGAAAACAGTAAAGGGCTGCCAGAAAAGTTCATTCAGCGTAAATCCCGAACCAATATCACCTTCAAAACCAGGAACATATACAATGAAGGGTTTTGATCTTTCTTTGATCTTCATTATATTACCATAGATATTGGATCCTGTTTTATAAACAAGAAAACTCTTTATAAGCTTCCTGTTATCATATACCCTGACCCTCACGGGTTCTATGCCTTTTTCCGTAATTTCTGATCTGAATAATTCAGGCGATACCGGCGATTTTATTTTAATCTCCTGAAGGATCCTGATCATGAACAATATCCCGCTTTTTCTTGCTGCAATCCTGCCATTTAACAGCCAGTTCCCGTCCTCTTTGACAAGGTATAACTTCCTGTCATGCCGGGACAATTCTATCTTTGTGATCTCTTTCTTCGGGTCTGATGAAAAGGAGCTGTTTCCCTTTCCGAATGGCAACCTGCTCCTTAGAAGGATAAGCAGGATAAGTCCCAGTGCCAGGAAAATGAGTACTCCTCTGATAATTGTCCTGTGCATTTTCAGACTGATGTATATTTTTTCTTCCTGAAATAGTTGTAAATCAATCCGGCCGAAATAACCAGCAAAACCGGCCCGAGAATATTTATGAGCTGCCACTTCGTCTTTTCTGACTTCAGCTTCATCCTGTCCAGCAGCCTTAACTTTAGCTCCCTTGACCGTAATTCCATAATACCATGATCATCAACAAGATAATTCAGACAGTTTATAAGAAAATCCCTGTTCCCGAACATCTGTCCCGTATATTTGTCCTGGCCAAGCGGGAGAGGTGTTTCTTCAACTCCCACCCTTCTGACTTCGTTCCTGATGATATCAGCATCTGAGATCACTATCTGTCTGGTTGGCCTGCTTTCGGTTATGATCTTAAAATTCTTATCACCTGTCAGATTACTGACAACCCTGTTCCTGAATACTGAGGGAAAGACTCCCTCAAGAAGAACTGCAACCGGCAGATTAGATTTATTAAACTCCTTTTCATTTGGAGTCAATTCCGCCTCCTTAAGGCTTATCATCAACGGAGGGGAAAGTGTCCGCGTGAATTTTGAAGTTGTAAGAAGCACTGTCTTTTTAATAGCCGCATCATGTCCAACCGTGTCTATATAATTTGCAAATTCAGCTTTCACCCTGTTGAGATTTCTTGTAATGGGATGATTCGCAGAGGGTATCAACAAAGGATAATATACCCATGGAACAGGGACAATCTGCTGGTTTGTACCTGAGGTAGAGACTTTCAGCCTGATTATCATACACTCAAGGTCCTGAATAATCTCAGGATTTACTCTGGCACCGTACCTGAATATCTGATCCTCAATATTCAGGGGTCTGTAGAGCCCGACTGTCTCTCCAAATGCAAGACTATCAGCGTTTACAGCCACTTCATTAAAAAGCCATAAAACTTTTCCACCCTTCATTATGTACTGATCCAGAACCAGTTTGTCAGACTCCGGAAACTCTTTTTCAGGACCTGCAATAATCACAGCAGCATATTTGTCCAGGATACCCGGCTTTCCTCCGATAACTCCTCTGTCGACTGTAAAAAACCTGGCAAGGTTAAGTGTCAGATCAGCTGTCTCAATCTCAGGCATCTCACCATGACCCTCGATGAAGGCAACCCTGTAAACAGTATCCGAACTGAGGGTGGCAATGTTCTGAATCATTTCATATTCCAGTCCTTCAACGGAATGGAGGATGTTCTGCTCATAGGTGACAGAGGGATTGTTCTGAAGAAAATTTACAGGCACCTCCACTCCGTTATAGTTTATCAGCATGCCCGGAAAAATTATTTTTTGAGTCGATCCTCCCTCTGAGTCTCCCGCCTGTATATTTATGGGGATCAATCCCTTTTTGATAAGCGACTGATAGGTTGACTGACGTTGTTTGGAATCTCGGCTCTCCGAAGGATTAATAAATTCATAATCAATCCTTCTTCGCGAAGCTATCCTGAATTCATCGAGCATCTCACTGACTGATCGCTTAAGCCTTTTAAGCGGAACAGGCATTTCGCCGTCAAGGTAGACCTGGATAAAAATGTCATTTTTAACCCCCGAAAGCACTTTCCTGGTTGGAGCTGAAAGGGTGAATCTCTTATCTTCTGTCAGATCGAGTCTCAGTCTCACCAGGGAACTAAGGGATGCAAGTATTATTATTCCGGCTACAGCTGAAATAAATTGCAGCCAGCTTTTTGATCTTATCATATTGTTATTTGACAAATCAGCCATTGCTTAATTTACTCTTTTCCATTTCCGTGATAAAAGGACAAGCCTTGTCGCTTCATTAAAAATAACGGCGACAGATATAAAATAGATAACATCTTTAATATCAAGCACTCCCCTGCTTATGGATTTATAATGTTCGTCGATTCCCAGTCTGATTACAAATTCATCGATTTTCTTCAGGCCGGGAAGATAGGCGAACGAATCGAAACCAGTGAAAAGGAAAAAGCAGATAAATACGGCTAATATAAATGCAACAACCTGGTTATCAGTCACTGATGAGGCAAATATTCCGGCCGAGGCATAAACTGACGCCAGAAAGAAAAGGCCGATAAAGGCGCCCAGCGTGCCCCCTTTATCCAGGTTCCCGGGCGGTTCACCCAGCATGTAAACTGATACATAATATATTATCCCTGGCAGAAGAGCCAGCAGGACAAGCGTTACAGCTGCAACATATTTGCCCCAGATGATACCCCTCTCTGTAACAGGCCTGGAGTAGATAAGCTCCATGGTTCCCAGTCGCTTCTCCTCGGATATCATCTTCATCGTCACTGCGGGTACAAGGAAAAGAAAGACCCATGGTGAGAGAAAAAACAGCGTATCCAGTCCTGCATAGCCATTATCGAATATGTTCCATTCTCCCGGAAATACCCACATGAACAGACTGTTTATCAGCAGAAAAACAATAATCACGATGTAACCAGTAAAACTGCTGAAAAACCCACTTATCTCCTTTCTGAATATAGCAAACATAAATTTCACTTTTTTCCCCGTGGTGCATAAAGGATTTTGAAAACCGCCCTCTGGAAAAACTGCTAAGGCACTCCGGCGGTTGAATCCCGGTCCAAAATTACTGCATTTTTTATATCCGTGACCAGAACACCATTATAATAAAAATCAATAATCTGCCTGTAACCAAAACCTTTTCCTGCCATAGACATTGCTCCCTCCTGACATAAACCAACGCCATGCCCATAACCTCTCCCTTTCAGTATTAGCGAATCACCATCGGCTATCACTGAAAAAAAGGTCGATCTGAGATTCATTTCTGTCCTGATTATCCTTAAAGGGACTGTAAATGAACCTGCCCTGTAATAATCCTGCCGTGATTTCTGGATGAAGGTGAAGAGAGCCGGATCATTTGTGCCGCCTGAATAACCCAGATTTTTCAATAAACCGGTCCATTCTTTGAGGCTTACTCTTTTTTCCCACTTTGAATCCGGTGAAGAGACGCACCAGGGATCTGTTACACTCCTCAGGTATGGCATACCCGTGAGCCACACGTTTTCCGGTATTGCAGTCTCCCCTCCGCAATTTGAATGAAAGGCCGAAGAGATCAGAGCGCTGTCGTGTGATAGTATAACCAAACCCCTTGTCTCCAATGTTGCCCTGTTAATTGCCGGATCTCCGGATAATCCGTTAAAAACCTGGCAATGTGTCTCATCGCAGAGATTATACCCGTCAGCCATATGTTTATCGAGATACTTGTAAATATAGGTCCGCGCCAGGATAGCCTGCGTTTTGAAATACTCTTCATTCTTTCCGCTTCCTCCTTCAGCTTTTACCACCCCTGCAATATAAGTCTCAATATCGCATCTGTTGATAAGCAATATGGTACCGAGGTCAGGGAAGCATCTCAGATCGCCTGAATAAAACTGTTTTATATGGTCTTTCCCGTTAAGTCTGACAGAAAAAGAATCACCCCCTGTCATACCATGAAGAAGAATTGAATCACAGATGACTCCCTTTTCCGACCTGGTCTTGACTGCCAGCTTTCCGTTAAACCTGGATATGATGACTGATTCATCACCTGATACCCGGATTTTAACTCCCTGATATGTATCAAGTTCATATCTTCCGGATGAAACCGAGAAAACCGCCGATTCAGGGGAACGGGAAGAGAATAATCTGACACTTACCTGCCCGCAGGAATCAGGGGAGATCGAGAAGTATATTGAAAATAAAAGAATCAGCCCTCTGCACATTAATCATTCAATTTAATTCCCCTACCATCTTTTGGGCTATCCTTGCAGATGCTCCGGAGGGACCAAGCATATCTTTAAGAGACTCATAATCTGACAGGATTTTCTGTCGCCTGGCGCCGTCGGGGAGAATGGACCTGAGCTCTGATAACAGTGGCTTCTCCCTGAGATCATATTGTACCAGTTCCCTTATAACCTCAAAACCCATTATCAGATTAACCAGGGAGATATATTTAACCTTAACCACAAACCAGGCAATAAGCATACTAAAAAAATCAGCTTTATAACATACCACCTGCGGTGTACCCATCAGGGCTGCCTCCAGGGTGGCAGTCCCTGAGGTAACAAGCGCTGCCTCGGAAATTCGCAGGATCTCATAGGTTTTGTCCTTAACCAGGATTACAGGCGCTCTTTCAATGATCCTCCTGTAGAATTCATCCGGGATATTTTTAACTCCGGCCAGAACAAACTGGTACCCGGGGAAATGAGGTACCATCTTAAGCATTTCAGGGAGTATAAACTCTATCTCATGTCTCCTGCTCCCGGCCAGGAATGCAATTACAGGCTTATTTTCAATTCCGAGAGATCTGTAGAGCTCCTCTTTTCCCGGAAAGGAGGTCAACCTTTTTTCCGTTTCATCAACCAGCGGATTACCAAAATATTCAACGGCAATATTATGTTTCCTGTAAAAATCAACCTCAAAGGGGAAAATGATGAACATCCGGTCAACATATTTTTTTATTTTGGCTACCCTGCCCTCATTCCATGCCCAGAACTTTGGTGAAATGTAATAGAAGGTTCTGAATCCAGATTTTTTTGCGAACTCCGCTATTCTGAGATTAAACCCGGGGTAATCAATAAAAATCACTACATCAGGTTTATAATCAAGGATGTGCTTTTTGCATAAAGCGAGATTTATATTTATTGTTTTCAGGTTTTTTAAAACCTCAATAAATCCCATAAATGCCATTTCCCTGTAGTGCACAAGAAGAGTTGCACCCGCAGCTTCCATCAGATCACCGCCCCAGCATACCACATCAGCATTTTTATCAGCATCGAGAAGTCCCTTCACAAGATTTGACCCGTGAAGGTCGCCCGATTGTTCGCCGGCAATAATGAAATATTTCATGTTAAAAACTTTATGCCAAAAACGATTATTGCCCAAACGATTGTTATTGCCAGGATTCCGCGCGAGGCGCGCAGCATATCAAGCCTGTTAAAGATCAGAAAAATAAAGATGTTCGGAAATACACAAAGGGTGATGGAATGGGTTATTATATCTGAACTTACAATTCTTGACAGATAGGATTCAAGCGAAATATGACCGGAGGTAAACAGGAAGATCACAATTCCCACAGCAAAAGGAAACACAATTCCGCCGATCACACCTGTCAGCAGCTTATCATATTTTTCAGGTAAAGTCATTGTCTGAACCGTCCTTTAAGTTTCTCGATATACCAGTGTGCTGTCATATCCACAGAAACTGGCACCACTGATACATAATTGTTGGCAAGAGCCCACTCATCCGTATCTTCAGCTTCGGGTTCATGATTCAGGAAGACACCTGTGAGCCAGTAATAGGTTTTGCCCATAGGATCCTTTCTCTTTTCAAATTCTTCCTTCCAGTTTCCTTTTGCCTGACGGCATATTCTTATTCCCTTAATCTCACTGATTTCTGCTGCTGGTACATTGACGTTCAGACAGACTCCTGAAGGGAGAGGTTCGGAAGCAATCTTCTTCATCACAATACGTATATATTCCTTGCACGATGAGAAGTCAGCGGCGGGAGAAAAATTATTCAGCGAGAAGCCAACAGAGCTGATCCCGTAGAGGCAACCTTCAATTGCGGCGGCCATTGTTCCTGAATAAAGCACACTCACTGATGAATTTGAGCCGTGGTTTATTCCGGAAACCACCCAGTCGGGAGTTCTATCAACCAGCTGATTTACTGCAAGTTTAATACTATCGGTAGGCGTTCCGTTACAGGTATATATCCTGTGCTTTTCAGTTTCTTCCAGAAGCTTGACACGCAGCGGTGTTTTAACGGTAAGCGCCTGCGACATCCCTGACATACTCTCTGTAGTGGAAACAAGGACCACTTTCCCAAACTCCTCCATTACTTCCAGCAGAGTCTTTAATCCTGCTGCATATAACCCGTCATCATTCGTTAAAAGTATCAGCCTGTCATCCTTTTCAATTACCATATGCATTGAATATTTGAAGTACAAATATAGACAAATTCAATATACTCCTGTTATGATAATTCAGAGCACAGCCCCTGCCCTGCCAATTCCTTTTTGTTCCGAAATATAAAAATTTTAAAAAAATAACTTACAAGCCTCTAAATTCATCAATTATTCATCTTCACAGGCATACTTTTGATTAAGTATTAATTATTTAAACCTATACAAAATGAAAATGAAGAGTTTTATCGGTGCCATCGCACTCATGATCAGTGCAGGCATTTCAGCCCAAAACCCTGTTCAGGATCAGACCAGGATACAAACCCCTGACCAGGACAAGACACAACTGCAGGACCGGGATATGATACAACTTCCTGACCAGGACAAGACACAACTGCAGGACCGGGATATGATACAGCTTCCCGATCAGGACAAAGCTCAGCTCCAGACTCAGGACAAAACCCAGCTTCAGGTCACGGATAATACCCAGCCGGGAACAATGACACAGACACAGGCAGGTACACAGACAACAACCCAGGGTAATCAGTCAGGGACCATGATTCAGAACCAGAAAAGGAATCAGTCCGGCACCCAGACAATGTCTCAGGTGCAAAACCGTAAAAGGTCCCGTGCAATAACACAGAACAATTCCGGTGCCGCGCTCAGAACCCGTACCCGGGCAATGGACAGGACAATGAGTATGAACAGTACAAGCTGTCCTTATTACAGTACACGTGCTGTCATGCAAAACGGGAAAGCTCTTAGAGCCGGAACAGGCGTCTGCAGAAGATAATCACATCATCCCGGAGAAAGCCCTGTCAGACCTGGTTTTACGGGGCTTTCTTTAAATCTTTTGTTTTGATAATAAATTGTGATTAAGCCTGGAAAAGCAATGAATACATCTTACCGTATTTTTATAATAAGTTTGTTATTGCTTCTGAACCATCCTTATATTATTGCCCAGGCTGATACGGTTCTGTACGGTCAGAAAGCAGATTCAACACAGAATTATATCCCCGGGTCAAAACATTCTGTTTATTCCGGGGCGGGTTACGGAAACTTACTGATATATCCTGAATCTTCTATTCCACAGAATCAGACTTTCGGCTATGCCTCACTGATGTATGCCTTTAATAACGAATTATTTGCATCTGTTTCTGCCTTCGACCTGATAAACAGCACAAGCATAACTGATTTTTACAGTTATTCAGTAAGTTATA
>VFSW01005158.1_pt1 | contig 19377 bp, 18 predicted proteins | sample 5358111 | NCBI WGS metagenome assembly VFSW01 (sample SAMN11554181, study PRJNA540505) | mine drainage metagenome | isolation source: sediment from site ElyBrook_90M | place: USA: Ely Copper Mine, Vershire, VT | collected 2017 | reverse complement strand
GGGGGGGGTCCCCCGGGCATTCGGGGGCCCCGCGCGGTTCGGCCCGGGGGGGGCCGCCGAAAGTCAGCGCGAAGGCCTAGTGGTTCGGCAGCTTGCCCACCGGAACCAGGGCCGCCTGGTGGTCCCCGCCGGCGTTGTCCAGGCTGACGATCATCCAGCCGAGGGCCGGAGCCGCCTTCTGGCCGGCCGGGTCAACGCTCACGGGCAGCGAAGCGGATGCTCCGGGGGCGAGTGAGATGAACTGGCCGTTGGACAGGGCGGGGCTGAAGACGTTGTACGAAGCCGCGCCGGGGACCTGGTCGACGTTGCCCGTGATCAGGTCGAAGGCGGTGATCGAGTAGGAGATGGGCGCCGACGTGGCGCTGATGCCCATGTCGCTCGCCAGGGCCGGCAGTTCGACGATGGAGCTGTTCATCGGCGCGTCGGCATAGAACGCGTCGAGCAGCTTGCCGTTAGCGTCGAACGTGAACGAAGCCATGATGCCGTTGAACGCGCCGGAGAGGACGGCTCCAAGATCCACCCCGACGACGATGAAGTCGGGATTGCCGTCGCCCGTCGTGTCGATGGCGATGTCGAACTCGTTGCCGGCGGCATTGGACCACTCGTGCCAGCCGTTGACGGCGAAGATGAGGCACCGATCGGCGTCGGGGCCGCCGCACGCGGCGCCGGGCTGGGTCTGGACGCCCACGGCCCGCACGCTGGCGATGCCCTGGACGGTGTCCTTTGCCGAGAGGCCCCACGAGTACACGTCGGCCGTGCCGGCGTGGATGCCGCGGTTCTTGAGCAGGACACTCGACGTCAGCGAGTCATCGGAGTGGTGGTAGGGCGCGAGCGGACTCGCCTGGACGGCGGAGGTTCCACGCGGAACCACCATGAACGGCAGGTGCAGTGGGTAGACGCCCGCCCCGGCACCGACCGGCGTGGCGGTCACGAGACCCTCGATGGTGAGCACCGCGCCGGGACCCATGCCGGTGAAGGTGTCGGCATCGGGGAGCGCCGCGACGGAGCCCGCGGACAGCGACAGGGTCACGGTCACGTCCGCGCTCCGATGCGCCTGGACGGTGACCCGGGACGGATTGACCGAAACGCGAGCCCCGGCGGTCGAGCCGATGAAGGCCGCCTTGAGATTGTAGGTGATCGGATGGGAGCCCTTGTTCGAGATGGTGAAGCTCTCGCTCGAGCGCATGGCCGAGGCGAGCTCCTTGTACCCGAACGAGAGGTTGTCGAGGTTATCGCGGGTCAGCGCGATCGCCTGAGTGGTAGTCGCGAGTTGCGCCGCGACCACGCCGGAGCCCGCTCCGCGCGGATCGTAGCCGATGATCTTGGCCGAGCTGGCGTCCGTGGTGGACACGATCGCGGCCTTGATCTCGTTGACGCGCCAGCCCGGGTGAGCCTGGATCGTCAGAGCCGCCACCCCGGCCACGTGCGGGCAGGACATCGACGTGCCGGAGTTCACAAGGACGCCGGTGCCGGTGCCCATCCCCGCGGCGATGATGCTCACGCCCGGAGCCGTGACGTCCGGCTTGAGGGCGCTGTCACCGAACCTCGGGCCCCACGACGTGAAGTCGGCGAGGTGCTTGAAGGCCGGATTGGCGAGCGGGCCGGGCGACACGATCGTGACGGTGGCTCCGTTGGCCGCCAGAAGAGCGGCACCGTCGGTGCCGTCCACTCCGATGAACGGAATGGTCACGCCCGCGATCGGCCCTTCGAAGGGCGGCAGACCGGCGGCGTTGTTGACCATGATGACCGCACCCGCGCCCGCGGCCTGGCCCAGCTTGGCCCGGGCGACGCGGTCGCAGGTCCCTCGAAGGGTCACGACAATGTCGCCGGGCTGGACTCCGGAGTACTCCGAAGCGTCGCAGCCGAGGGCGATGCCGCCGCCGGCGGTAAGGACGTTGAGCCTGCCGGTGACCGGCAGCGGACCGCCGTTGGCGTCGATCGCGTTGAGGTTGCCCGTGGTGAGCTGGATCGTCGCGCCGGGGAACGTAGCGGTCGAATCAACCGCTGCCACCGAGATGGCCCGGCTGGCCGAGCCCGGGGTGCCCGTCATGTAGGCGCTGGAGCCTTCGTTGCCGCTCGAGGCGACGACCACGACTCCGGCACGGGCCGCGTTGTCGGCGGCGATGGCGTCGGGCGTGTTGGCGGTGCCGAAATCCGAGCCGAGCGACATGCTGATGACGTCGGCGCCGTCCTGGACGGCCCGGTTGATCGCCTCCGTCACTACATCGGTAGAGCCTTCGCAGCCGAAGACGCGATAGATGAACAGGGTGGCTTCGGGCGCCACGCCGGGCCCGATGGCGAAGTCGTTGGTCGAGTAGATCGATGAGTTGTAGGGCCCGCGGTACGTGGACCCGTCGGACAGCTCGCCATACCCGGCCGCCGTGCTGGCGGTATGCGTCCCGTGACTGTTGCAGTCGAGCGGGTTCGGGTCCGGGTGGGGCACGGTCGCCGGAGAGCCCGCCGGCGCGGAAGCGTCGTAGGCGTCACCGACGAAGTCGTAGCCGACCGGCACCTTCGCGCTCGGGAAGGCAACCGTGGTGCCGTCGGCGTTGAAGGCCGGCGCGGTGGTGTCGTGGGCGAGGCCGTACTGATAGTCCGCGACCTTGCCCGAGCCGCCAAAGTCCGCGTGGTAGTAGTCGATGCCGGTGTCGATCACCGCGATCTTGACGCCGGTGCCGGTCTGGCCCGTGGAAGTCCACGACTGCGGAGCGCCGACGTACGGGACGCTCTCGGTCAGCTGGGGCTTGTATGTCGGGATCAGATGCACTCCGGCGACGCCCGGCATCGCGGCCAGCGACGAAACGGCCGCGGCCGAGACGTGGGCATGGACGCCGTTGTAGGCGTCCTGGAGCTGGCTGACAACCAGACCGCCTGACTTATGGACCTGGTCGACAACCTTGGTCTGGCTCGACTTGATCTGAGAGCGCCAGTTGGACTTGTCGGTCTGACTGACCGTGGCACCGCTGTCCTGGGCGTCGGCCGTCCGAACCGCCACCGGCTGGTCCGTTAGCTCGACCATCACGTCGAGCAGGCGGCTCTTGTCCACCAGGAATGGCAAGAGCTGAGGATCCACATGGCTCACGTTGATGCGCTGGAAGCGGGCCGTCGACGCGGCCGAAGCCACCCCCGGCACCGCGGCTCCGAGCACCAGCGCCGCGATGGCCACGGCGGTGAAGACACGACGCCTCATAGCACTCCTCCCGCTGCTCGCGCACGACTCGTTCGTGCCTACTACTCGTCCGTGACGAACTATCGACACGGAGAGGCTCCCTGATGTGCGGACGCTACCTCCGGGCAGGTCGCGGGTCAACGCCGCACCCTTACCTAATGGCGAGGCCGCTCCGACCGGAACCCGCGCGATCGCCGTCGACGAAACCGCCCGGCCCCGTATCCTGTGGCAATGCTCGAAGACAGGCCCACGCCTTCCCCGGACGAAGGCTCGGATCCAACCCCGGCCGGACCGGAGGGAGCGAACGCGGGCAGTCCCCCGGACTCTTCCGCGGCCACCGATGCGACCCCCGAGGCGACCCCCGAGGCGACCTCCGCGACTCCGGCCGGCCGTCCGGTCGACGACGATGCGCCGTGGGAATGGTCCGAGGGGATCGAACAGCTGATATCGCCGGCGGCCGCGGCTGCCGCACGCCGGCAGCAATTCCTCCTGCGGGCGCTCCTGGCTCTCATCGTGATCCTCCTCGTCGGCAGCCTGATCGCGAGCGCCGTGGCACTGAGGAGCGGGATCGAAGCCGGGCGAGCGACCCCTTCGGCGAGCGCCGTCGCCGGCGCGCTGGTCTCGTCGGCGCCGAGCGCCACCCCGGACCCGTACGCGGCCACCGCCTCGGCAGCGTCGGCTTCTCCTTCCGCGGCGCCTCCCGGCGACTCGCTCGCGCCCGCTTCCGGGACGCCCGAAGACGCGAGGGCTCCTCGCTCACCCGCCGCCGGAACCCTGGTGCTCAGCAACGATTTCGCCGACGCGAACGGCTGGCCGCAGGGCAAGCTCTCCTCGTTGACCGATTTGTCGGTCTCGCCCGGCGGCTACGTCGTGCGCGCCGGCGGCCGATCCACCGACCACATGCTCGAGGCGCCGGTCGCGGCGAGCTATCCGCGGATAGCCGTCACGGTTACGGCGGCCCAATCGAACTCGCCCGGAACCGCAGGCTTCGGCGTCATCTGCAAGGCCGGTGACGGCAGCGGCTTCATCTACGAGTTCCTGGTGCTGAGCAACGGCGGCTGGCTGGTCGAGAAGCGCCAGGGCGACAGTGGCGGGGGTCCGCCCACGATCCTTGCCCACGGGACATCCAACTCCGTGCCGGGAGCGCGGCCGATCTCCGTCTCGGGAGAGTGCGCCACGGCTGCCGACGGCGGATCGACCCGTCTGGTCCTGAGCGTCGAGGGGCTCGTCCTCGCTGATTTCGCCGACGCCGTTCCCGCCCCGGCAGGGGGCTGGCGAGGCGGCCTGGTGGTCTCCACCGTTGACGTGGCCGCGACGGTCGTCTTCCGGCACTTCGACGAGCGCGCCCTGGACTGACGGGTGGGCCGCGTTGACGCCCCCGGCGGCCATCCATATACTCATTTCCGACAGTTTTGGTCGGAATTAGCCCGACGTCCCACGGGAGCCGCCGACTGCCAAAGAGGAGCACTCAACTGGCTACTCGGACGTACCACAGCACCGGCGCCCTTTCCTTCTCTACGAAAGGTGAATATGGCGTGCGGCTGATGGCCCAACTCGCCCAGCGCCACGGAAGCGGCCCGGCGAGCCTCACCGAGATCGCCGAGCAGGAAGACCTTCCTCGCGCCTACCTGGAGCAGCTGGTCATCAACCTTCGAGACGCGGACCTCGTCCGGAGCACTCGCGGGGCCCACGGCGGCTACGAGCTGACCAGGGCGCCCGAGGAGATCCAGATGAGCGAGGTCCTTCGGGCGCTCGAAGGGCCGATCGCGCCGATGATCTGCGTGACCGACGATCCCGGACACTCGACCTGCGCCCGGACCGGGCACTGCACGGTCAACTTCATGTGGATGCGGGTCCGCGACGCCATCGCCGGCGCCCTGGACTCGATGACCCTGGCCGACCTGGTCCCGGCGCGGGTGCGCCTCGGCACCGCCGGCCTGGCACCGCTGGCCAGCCAGCCGAACACGACCAACTAAGCCGATCGATCGGCCTCGCCGCCCGGCCGTCGTGGAGACGAAGGCGCGAGGCTGCCGCCGAACCCCAACAGCCGCCCAAGGAGCAGTCGAGCAATCGTGAGCGAGCAAGATCTGGTCATCCGAGACCTGCACGTCGCCCCGGCCGCGAAGCCGGACCAGGAGATCCTCAAGGGAATCGACCTGACGGTTCGCAAGGGCGAGGTCCACGCGATCATGGGCCCCAACGGCTCGGGCAAGACCACGCTCGCATACGCCTTGATGGGCCACCCGGCTTACCTGATCAAAGGCGGCGAGGTGCTCTGGCAGGGTCGCGACCTGCTCAAGCTGTCGGCGGACAAGCGGGCTCGGCTGGGCATGTTCCTGGCCTTCCAGTACCCGATGGCCATCCCCGGTTTGTCCGTAGCGAGCTTCCTGCGGTCCGCGATCAACGCCCGCCGCGCGGGCCTGAATCCCGATCCCAAGGCGGATCCCACCGACCAATTCCGGGGCGGCATCCCGATGGGCGAGTTCCGCAAGAAGATGCGCGAGAAGATGGCCCTTCTCAAGATGGACGAGTCCTTTGCCGCGCGGTACGTGAACGAGGGCTTCTCCGGCGGCGAGAAGAAGCGGCTGGAGATGCTCCAGATGGCGGTCCTCGAGCCCGAGATGGCGATCCTCGACGAGACGGACTCGGGCCTGGACATCGACGCGCTGCGCATCGTCGCCGAGGGCGTCAACGCCATGCTCAACCCCAACATGGGCGTGCTCGTGATCACCCATTACCAGCGACTCCTCAACTACATCACGCCCGACGCGGTCCACGTTCTGGCGGCCGGCCGGATCATCCTCAGCGGCGGCAAGGACCTGGCCCTGCGGCTCGAGGACGAGGGCTACGCGCCGATCCTCGCCGCGGCCGGCCTCGAGGGCGAGATAACGGACGAAGCACCCGCCGAGCCCGCCGTGGAGGCCGCCCACTAGGGCGGAGAGACGATGGCCGATACAGTTCTCTCCACCAACGCACTTCCCACGACGGCCGGGCTGGACGTCGCCGCGATTCGCCGCGACTTCCCGATCCTTTCGACCGTCAACCGCCTCGGCAAGCCGCTCGTCTACCTCGACTCGGCGGCCACCAGCCTCAAGCCCCTGCCCGTCATCGAGGCCGTGGACGCCTACAACCGCGAGTACAGCTCGAACATCCATCGCGGCATCTACGAGATCGCCGAGAAGGCCACGGGCCTGTACGAGGCGGCGCGCGCATCAGTCGCGAAGCTGATCAACGCGCCGGAGCCCAACGAGATCGTCTTCGTCCGCAATGCCACGGAGGCGATCAACCTCGTGGCAAACACGTGGGGACGCAAGCACATCGGCCGGGGCGACACCATCGTCCTGACCGAGATGGAGCACCACGCCAACCTGGTCCCCTGGCAGCTGCTCGTCCAGGAGAAGGACGGCGACCTCGAGTTCGTCCCGATCACGGACGACGGCGTCCTGATGCTCGACGTCTACGAGGCGCTCCTCCACCTGCGGCCAAAGCTCGTCGCCTTCACCCACATGTCGAACATGCTCGGCACGATCAACCCGGTGCGCGAGCTGACCGAGATGGCGCACGCCGCCGGCGCGCTCGTGCTGATCGACGGGGCGCAGGCTGCGCCGCACATGCCGGTCGACGTCCAGGAGATCGGGGCGGACTTCTACGCCTTCTCCGGTCACAAGATGCTCGCGCCCACGGGCTCCGGGGCGCTGTGGGCTCGCCGCTCGCTCCTCGAGGCCATGCCGCCGTTCATGGCCGGCGGCGACATGATCCGTGAGGTCCACCTCCGCCGCTCCGAGTGGAACGAGATTCCCTGGAAGTTCGAGGCCGGAACTCCGGACATCTCGGCCGAGATCGGCCTGGGAGCGGCCGCGGAATACCTCATGAAGATCGGCATGGACAACGTTCGGGCCCACGAGCACGCGATGGCGGCCTATGCGCTGGAGAAGCTGCGCGAGATCCCCGGCATCGAGCTGTACGGACCCTCGGCCGACCAGCGTGGCGGAGTCGTCGCGTTCAACCTGCCGGGCATCCATCCCCACGACGTGGCCCAGATCCTGGACCGCTCCGGGATCTGCGTGCGGGCCGGCCACCACTGCACGATGCCGCTCCACGAGCGCTTCGACATCTCGGCCACGGCCCGGGCGAGCTTCAACGTCTATTCGATCCCCGAGGAGGTCGACGCGCTGACCGCCGGTCTTCGGGAAGTCGTGCGCATCTTCGCCGTCTAGCGTTATCCTCGATTCGATGGACGATCTCTACCGCGACTACATCCTCGAGCACTACCGGCACCCTCACAACTTCGGCGTGCTTGAGACACCAACCTCCAAGTACGAAGGCGCGAACCCACTCTGCGGCGACCGCATCACGATGTTCCTCGGGATAGCCGACGGCGTGGTGAAGGAAGTGGCGTTCACCGGCCGCGGCTGTGCGATCAGCCAGGCATCGGCGTCGCTGCTGACGGACGAGATCAAGGGCAAGACGGTCGAGGAGGTCGAGAAGATGACCCCCGAGGACGTCCTGGACCTGATCGGCGTCGAGATCAGCCCGGCCCGCCTCAAGTGCGCCCTGCTCTCGCTCGACACGCTCTCGCACGCGCTCGCCGACGACGCCGCCGAAACCGCGGGCGAGACCGAATCTCGGTAGACCTGAGCCCGCCGGCGTCGGCCCGCGGCCAGCGGAAGCCCCGCCGGAGCCTGCCGGAGGCCGCCGAAGGAGCAGGAGAGGATATTCGGCCCCACGTGGGCGGGACCTTAGAGGTGATGGCGTCGAGGGCCCGGGCGAAGTAACCTCCTCCAGTCCGGCCCGACCACGGGGCGGCTCGTTGTGGACTGGGAGTGGCGGGGCGGTGTTCTTTGTGTTCGGTCCTGTCGCGTTCGTATCGCGCGCCTCGGGGCGGCGTGTGAGCGCATGAGACCCGCCAGCAGCGCGACCGGCCGGACCACCCGGCTGTGGCGCGAGATCGCCGACCAGGTCTTCGTCCGCCGCTACGTGGACTTCGACGTCTCCGTCGGGCTCGTGCTGGGCGACGAGGCCGCGCTGGTGATCGATACGCGCGGCTCGGAGCGGCAGGGTCGGGAGCTGCTGGACGAGGTCCACTGGATCACGAACAACCGCCTGGTCGTGGCCAACACCCACCATCACTACGATCACGCCTTCGGCAACTTCCCGTTCCTGCCCGCCGAGATCTGGGCTCACGAGCAGTGCCCGGTTCGCCTGGCGGCGGACAGCAAGGAGGTTCAGCTGACGCTTGCGGCAACCATGCCCGAGGTCGCCCAGGAGTACGCCGAGACCCACATCGCGCTGCCCGACAAGACCTTCCGGACGAGCGCCGAGGTCGATCTGGGCGGGCGGAAGGTGGACCTCACCCATTTCGGGCGCGGCCACACGGACAACGACATCGTCGTGGTCGTGCCCGACTGCCACGTCGTCTTCGCGGGCGACCTCGTCGAGCAGGGCGGACCGCCCTCGTTCGAGGACTCGTACCCGATGGACTGGCCCGGAACGCTGGGGCGGATGCTAGACGTAGCCCTTGGTCCCATCGTCCCCGGCCACGGAGACATCGTGCGGCGGTCGTTCATCGAGGGGCAGCTGGCGGATCTCTCCGCCCTCGCCCAGCTCGCCGCCCGGGTCCGCTTCGACGGCGGCTCGGCCAACGACGCGCTGGCGCTCTCGCCCTTCCCGGCCCGAGCGGCCGGCGTCGCGCTCCAACGAGCGTTCGCCCAGCTGGCGGGAGAGCTGTAGAGCTACGGCTGGCGGGACCGATTGTTCGACGCCCTCCGATCCGTCGACCGCCAGCTCGGCCGGACCGCTAGCTCGGCCGGACCGCTAGCTCGGCCGGACCGCTAGCTCGGCCGGACCGTTTCGACTGTTCGGGCCGCTTCTCGGGCGACGATCAGGTCCTCCCGCGCCTCGATCCGGAGAACCGCGGGCCTCGAACCGGGGACGCTGAGCGCGCCGTCTTCTTTCGTCGGCCGCGCGTCGATCGGCGCGATACCCATCGAGGCAAGCCGGGCCACGATCCGCGATCTGATGCTCGCGGCGTTCTCGCCGATTCCGCCGGTGAAGACGATCGCGTCGAGACGTGGCAGCGACGTCGCCGCCGCCGCGACGCATTCGGCCGCACGTCGCACGAACATCGCCAGGGCCAGGGTGGCCGCCTCGTCGCCCTTCGATTCCTGGGCGAGCAGCTCGCGGACGTCCGAAGTCCGCGCCGAGACGCCCACCAGCCCCGAGGCGTGGTCCAGCTGGTCCGCCAGCTCGTCCACGGTCAACCGGCCTTCCCGGAGAAGGGCGAAGATGATCCCGGGATCGATGGAGCCGCTCCTGGTGCCCATCATCAAGCCCTCGAGCGGCGTGAGGCCCATGCTCGTCGCGACCGAGCGTCCCGCCTCGACGGCCGTGACGGAGCAGCCGCTGCCCAGATGCGCGACCACGAGGTTGGGCAGGCGCGTGCCGCCGGCTTCGAACTCGCCGTCAAGGAGCGCCGCGGCGCGCTCAGAAGACCACGCCACCGACATTCCGTGGAATCCGTAGCGGCGAATGCCCCAGTCGCGATACCACTTCTCCGGGACGGGATACCTGAACGCTTCTTCCGGCAAAGTCGCGTGGAAGGCGGTGTCGAAAACGGCGACGTGGGGGAGCTGCGGCGCCGCGGCCAGGCCGGCCCGGATCGTGACGACGGCGACTCCGTTGTGGAGCGGCGCGAGATCGCGCAGGGCGTCGAGCTGGCCCAGGACGTCGGGCGTGATGCGGGCAGGTTCGCGGAAACGGGTGCCACCGTGCACGACCCGATATCCGACGACCCCGAGGGAAGCGGTCTCGATGCCCGCCTCTTCGTACCGGGCGAGCAGCCGCCTGATGTCGTCGGCCGGGGCCGTGGCCGCCGTCGCGTCCACTCCCCAATCCAGGCTGACCTGCGCGAGCGGCGCCACAGGCAGTCCCGGCCTGAGCGCGGCCGTCTCGACGACGCTCGACTTCAGTGAGCTCGACCCGGGATTGAGGATGAGCACTCGCATTTGCTGCGTAGGCTAGCGGTTCGGGCCCGAGTCGGCCGGGCCGGGTGCCGCCGGCCGGCCATCGAGCGCGGCACGGGCCGCGGCAATCAGCCCAGATGCGGTCGGCGTGGACCCGAGCCCCAGGCGAGCTCCCACGACCGCGGCGATGGGCGGCTCGAGATAGGTCGCCCGCAGCTCCGACCAGTGGCTCTCGGCGAACACCTCAGACGGGGATCCGTCGAGGACTACGCGGCCGGCGCGCATGGCGACTACCCGGCCGAAACACTCGGCCACGAAACGCATGTCGTGGCTGATCGCGATCACGGTCCGGCCCTCCGCCACGGCTCCGGCCACGACAGAGCGGACGCAGGCAACTCCGCGAGCATCCTGCCCCGTCGTCGGCTCGTCGAAAACGAGCACTGGCGTCCGCATGGCGAGGACCGACGCGATGGCCAGCAGCTTCCGGCGCGAGTAGCCGAGGTCGTACGGGTTCGCCGCGGCCTCGCCGGCCAGGCCCACGGCCTCGAGCGCGGCGGCGACCGCTCGCTGTAGCTCCGCGCCGCGAAGCCCGAGGTTGCGGGGGCCGAATTCCACCTCCGCCGACACGCGACCGGCGAAGAGCTGCCGATCGGGGTTCTGGAACGCCAGTCCCACCCGGCCCGCGAGGCCGGCCACGTGCGCGTCCCGGATGTCGCGGCCGCCGAGCAGCACCCGTCCGGAGGCAGGTCTGAGCAGGCCGTTGAGGTGCTTCACCAGCGTCGATTTGCCCGAGCCGTTCTGCCCGACGATCGCGACCACCTCGCCGGGCTCGATCCGCAGGCTCACGCCGTCGAGCGCGCGGGTGCCGTCCGGATATTCGAACGTGACGCCGTCGAGCTCGATCGACGGGACGTCGGGGAAACGCCCGGGCGCAGCCGGGCCGGACGGCGGGTCGGCCGGCGAGACGGCGGTGCCGGTGGGACGGCCGGAATCGTTCGATCGGTCGAAATCGCTCACGCCAGCGCCTCATCGAGAGCAGCCGTCCATTCGACCCCTGCCGCTCGCAGCTCCCGCTCCAGGCGCATCCGCGCCGGCGCCTCGACGCCGAGCTCCGCCAGCCGGGGGTCGCCGAGCACTTCGGTCGCGGGCCCGCTCAGCGCCGCGCGGCCCCGGTCGAGCACGACCATCTCGTCGGCGATCCGGGCGAGAACCTCCGTCTTGTGTTCCACCAGCAGAATGCCCGCTCCGGTTTCCCGGGCCACTCGCACGAGAGCGTCGGCGACGAGGGCCGTGCCCGCCGGATCCAGCTCGCTCGTGGGCTCGTCGAGGATCAGGTACCTCGGCCGGAGCGCCAGGACCCCTGCCAGAGCCACCAGCTGGGATTGCCCGCCGGAGAGTCGCGCCGGGTCGCGCGGCGCCAGCCCTTCGATGCCCACCGCTCGGAGCGCCCACCAGGTCCGCTCGAGCACGTCCTCGAGAGCCAGCCCCAGATTGGCCGGCCCAAAGGCAGTCTCCTCAAAGACCGTCGCCGTGGTTCCGGAGAGCTGGGTGGATGGGTTCTGGAACAGCATCCCGCAACGCTGAGCCAGCTCGTGGGGTTTGAGCCCGGCCGCGTCCGCACCGTCTACCCGCACCGACCCTTCGAGCTTGCCTCCGACTACCGCGGGCGCCAGCCCGGCCGTCACGAGGCACAGCGTGGTCTTGCCCGACTCGTTGGCGCCCGCCACGCCCAGGACTCGGCCGGGCGCCACCGAGAGGTCCAGAGGGCCCAGCGAGGCGCGGCTCGCCCCCGCATACCGGTAGGTGATGCCCGCAAGCTCGATCGCCACGTCAGCCGACCCTCCCGGAGATTCGGAGCGCGACGACGACCACGATCCCGAGCAGAGCCGCCCAGCGCAGGACGCGATCCCCGGCCGGGTCGCCGGGCACTCGCAGAAGCGTCTGCCGGCCGGGCGCGGAGAAGGCCCGGGCTTCGAGCGCCAGGGCCCGTTCCTCGACCTCGGTCAGCGCCCCGAAGACCACCGGAGCCGCCAGGGGCAGCACGCCGCGGGCGCGCCTCAGTACGTGGCCTTCTGTATCCATGCCCCGAGCCCGCTGCGCGTCCACGATCTCGGCGGCGCGGGCGACGGTCCGCGGGACCATCTGGACCGCCGCACCGACGACGAAGACGCCCCGCCGGCCCACGCCCCGGCGCGAGAGATCGGCGAGGAGGTCGTCGATCGGCGTCGTGAGGTAGACGAGCGCGATGGCGGAGGAAAAGGCGAGCAGGCGGGCCGTGGTGATCGCCCCGAAGGCGAGACCGCTCCAGGTTGGAGCCAGCGGCCCCAGGCGAAGGATGGGGTCCGTGGCGCCGGGCAGCAGGAACAGGTTGACGAGCAGTATCGAGATCACGAGCGGTGACGCCGAGAGCCCGATGATCGCCAGGCCACGGAGGGTGTGAGTGGCCAGGCCCAGGGCCACGAGGATCAGGAGAACGGCGATCGGGCCGGGCCAGCCCGGGACCAGGAACGCAGCCACGATCTCGAGGGCCGCGATGGCCAGCTTCGTGGCCGGGTTCATGGCTCGGTAGAAGCCACGCGGCCGGCGGGTCACGTAGTCGGGCAGACCGCCGGAGGGCGTGGCGGCAGGGGCGGCCGGGCTCGAAGTGGCGGCGGCGGCCGGGCTCGGAGTGGCCGCGGGCACGGCCCGGGAGGTGGGCGGCAACGTGTGCGGTCAGCCTTCCCGGGCAGCCGACACCGCAGGCGTGGCGGAATCGGCCGCCGACTGGTCGGACTCGACCGCCTTCTCGCCGTTGGGGAACCTGGCCACGAAGCGCCGCGACAGGCTGCCCAGGATGAAGAAGACCACGAAAGTGGTGATCATCTTGTCGATCGGGTCCGACAGAAGGCCCTGCTTGAGCGTGGCCTGGTAGAGGCTGTCGCCGCCGGCCCTGAACGCCGCGACGAGGGCGTCCGTACCGCTGCCCGTCACCCCGCCGAACGCCACCGCGGCGATCGGCGCGGACACGAGAGCGGCCGCGATCCCCGTGACGAGCCCGGCCGAGATGGCAAAGACCGCCCCGACGTCGCGCCGCAGCACCAGCGCCCAGGCAACCAGGAGGACGAACACGGCCATCACGAAGACGAAGAAGATCCTCGACTGGTCGAAGAACGACTTGTCGAAGAAGGTGATCGAGTTGAACGAGTCGGGGCTGGCATAGGCGCGGCCGTAGGTGTAGATCGCCAGGATGCCGATGAGGACGACCGCCACCGCGGCGCCGGCCAGGTTGAGAACCCGCCCGCGGCGAGGTCGGAAGAGGCCCAGCTGCCCCCAGATGCCGGCCATCAGCCCGATCACGCCGGCCGTGATGGCGAATGGGCCTATCGTCGAGCCCGAGCCGATGCCGGGCGTGTACTGCCAGATGAGGTTGGAGAGCACTCCGGTCACCATGCCAGCGAGCGGACCGGCGAGCACCCCGACGAGGATCGTGCCGATCGAGTCCAGGTAGATCGGCAGCTTGAGGACGCTCTGGACGGTGTAGCCCAGGACGATGTTGATGGCGATCGAGACGGGCATCAGGACGATGACGCGCGTCGTGAACTGGCGAGCTGCCCAGCGTCGAATGGAATCCATCTCTCCTGCTCCTCACACAGATCATGTGGAGCGCGGCCAGGTCGGATGAGTCGGGTGCCGCGCGGGAACAGAGTGCCAGGTTCGGCCGCGCGATGCAGCAGCGGGGCGAGCCGCCTCGCGAGCCACGCCCCATCGGTCCGGGCCGGGCCGGGAGGGGCGTCCATCCGACATTCTTGAACAACTTCCATGGGGCGAATGTTGTGCGAGTTCTCTCGAGCCAGACGGGCCTGCGCGGCCAGGATCTGAGCACGGACCCGCGCTGCCGACACCGGAACCGGGCCGGAATCGGGCCGGAATCGGGCCGGAGACTCGCCGGAATCGTGAATAACCTACATGAGGCGAAAGTTGTTCAATTTCCGGCGGCGGCTCGCGGCCAGAGGGGCGCGGGGCGCGACCGGGGTCGGGGCGCGACCACCGGGCGGGCCGCCCTACCGGTGAGTGGCGGCCAGGCCCCCGACGCGTTCGACGAACCGGGCGAAGAAGCGTGCGATGTCCGCCTCCACGGCGACGTCCACGTTGGGGGGCCTGCCCCAGACGCGGCGCCAATCCGTGACCGTCTCTCCGGTGGTCAGCCTGCCGCCGAGCTCCACATCCACGGACACTGCCTCCGCGCGGACCAACGAGGGGTCCAGCGCCGCCGCGAGTGCCAGCGGATCGTGGATGAAGGCGCCGTAGAAGCCGTCGTAGCGGGAGTGGAACTCCATGTAGAAACGGAGGGCGTCGGCGACGTAACGCATCACCGGGTTAGTGGCCCCGTCCGGCCGGGTGCCGTCGGGCGAGCAGCCGGCTCGGGCGGCCATCTCGGCCAGATGGGAGGGCAGCAGCTTGGCCCGCTCGGTGACGTCGAGGCCGAGAGCGAGCGGACGCGCCGGTCCGGCGCCGAAGGCCTCGAACACGATCTTCGCCGCCTCGGGGTCGCAGTTGACGTTCCATTCGGTTGTGGGCGCGGTGTTTCCGGCTGACCGGTAGCTGCCGCCCATGACCACCAGCCGCTTGAGCAAACGTGGCAGCTCGGGCTCCCGCAGCACCGCCATGGCAACGTTTGTGAGAGGCGCGAGCGTGACGAGAGTCAGCTCACCGGGCCGCCGGCGCGCCTCTTCCACGATCAGATCCGGGCTGAAGCGCGCCGACAGGGCAGTCCGTGCCGGGGGCAGCTCGGCGTAGCCGATGCCGCGGGGTCCGTGCGTCTCGGGCGTGGTCACCAGCGGGCGCGCCAGCGGCGTCTCGCGTCCCAGGGCGACTTCCACGTCGGGACGCCCGGCGAGCTCCAGCACGGCGCGGGTGTTCTCGGCGACCTGGCGAGCATCCACGTTTCCCGCGGTGCAGGTGACCGCGACGATCTCGCATTCCGGCGAGGCCGTCGCGTACAGCAGGGCAAGGCTGTCGTCGATGCCGGTGTCGCAATCGACGAGGAGCGGGATTCGGCCCGCGCCGGGAGGCTCGTTGGTCATGGCCAGCGGATCGTAGTCGATGGCGCCGAGCGGGGCGACGCCGCGGCGGACGATGCTAGTCGAGGCGTCGACCGGAGCCGGGCTGCTCGATGCGGCGAAGCGCCTCCGGGTCCGAATGGGCGACCGCGCGCCAGCCGCCCTGGTAGTCGAGCACCAGGCCTTCGGAATCGACCGTGAGCCTGGCCGAGAACGTGTTCGATCGATAGAGCCAGGTCGATTCGTCGAGCCTCTCGTAGACCTGGTCGAGCCGCTCGATGGCCAGCCCGTCAAGGCGAACCCAGGCTGCCGCGATCGCCGTCGATTCCCCGATAGCGAGGTTCAGCCGTCGTATGGGCAGAGTGTTCGTGGAGGGTGTCCATTCGAGATCGACGTCCAGGCAGTCGTCGAGGCTGGGCTCGAGCATACCCGCGACGAACCACTGTCCCGCGCCGTTGGACTCGAGGCCGATGGACTGCGGCTCACCGAGCCCGAACAGGGTCGCGCGGACGCTTCTGGTGTGCCAGCGCTCGTCGACGTCAACCTGGTAGACGATGTGGACAGGCCGGGCGTAGGCGACGGTCAGGACCAGCCCGGACAGACGGTGGCCGCCCGGGATGGCGGCCAGCTCGCACTGTTCGGTGCCGGGAATCGCCCCTCCGCCCGGCGATGCGGTTCGTTGCCAGAGGACAGTGTTCACCAGTTCTCCCGCCTCAGCATGCGGCTGCCGGGCCGGGAGCCCGCGACGCTGCGCCCTCTGATGCGCCAGACGGCCGCAGGTTCTAGGCGATGGGAGGCTGCCCCAGCTGGGCGAGCAGCTTGTTGGCCGCTTCGCGGCACATCTTGCGCGGGACAACGCCTCTCATCCCGCCCGACTCGACCGACATGTCCGTCGGGATAAGGAATAGGGCGCCGATCCGAGCGATCAGGCGGGCGTGGATCCACGTCTCGAAATGGACGTAGGTACCCTGCTGGCGGACCGTGACCAGCATCATGCCGGTCAGGATGCCCTCGCCGCGCTGGTAGTTGCGCGTGCCGTCCGGGTCCACGGAGCGCAGGCCAAAGTGGGTCGCGTTGGCCCAGGCATCCGCGTACGGCGCCACGTCGTAGTTGCACTGGAAGTCCCGGACCGTTCGCTCGGCCATCCCCGCCTCCTCCAAGCTGATCCTGCGCGAACCAGGCTCGAGCGGCGAGGTTCGCGACGCGAGCGTTGTCGTCGCGCCACCGAGTATGGCAGACGGCGCCGCCGTGCCGCGGGCGCCCCAGTGTGTGCGGAGGCGCTAGCCCTGCTTGGGCGGTTCGCTCGCAGCGGGCGGGACCGGCTGCCCGGAGGCAGGGGCGGGTGCGGGCTGCCCGCCTTGCATCGGCGGCTGGTATCCGTACGGCGGAGCGAACGGGGGCTGGGCCTGCGGATACTGGCCGGTGAACTGCTGAGGCGGCATCTGCTGCGGATACGGCATCTGCTGCTGCGGCGGCATCACCGGGTACGGCTGCTGAACGTAGCCCTGCTGCTGCATCTGCGGCTGCTGCACCGGCGGCTGCTGCATGACCGGGTAAGGCTGCTGCATCTGCGGATACTGCGGCGGATACTGCGGAGCCTGCGGCATCGCTTGCTGAGTGGGCAGCGGAGCCTGGCCTTCCTGACCGGCCGGAGGAGTGGCAGTCTGGGACTCGGTTCCGTCCACGGCGTCCTTGAAGCCGCGCAGCGCCCGGCCGATCGCCGCCCCGGTCTCGGGCAGCTTGCCCGGGCCGACGACGATTAGCACGATCACGAGAATGATTATCAAGTGGGCGGGAGTCAGGCCCCAGGGCATTGCACCTACTCCTTGTCGCGGTTCAGACCGGAGCCGCGATCTACGATGGACTGTACCTTACGGCCTGCGTGGCCGATGCCCGGCACTCGTCTGCGCAACAATACTCCTACCAGGCATTAAAGGATTACGCGAGGACGCCCGATCCGATCGGCTTTCGCCTCGCGACGGCGAGGTACGCCCTCAGGTGAAGTGGCTCTACGCGCTCGGGGCTGTCGTCGCGGCCCTCCTCATGCTGCGAGAGACCCTGCTGCTGACACGTGGGCGCCGCACTCGCCGCGCGATGGAGGCGGCCTCGCGACCGTCGAGCCTCCGATCCCGACTCGCCCGCAGAGCGGCCATGCCTGTCTTCCTGCTGCTGGTGGCGGGCGCGGCGATGCTCGGGATGGTGGCGGGCGTGCTCGTGGGACCACACTGAGGCGTCCGGCCCGACCGGTCCCGCCCCGATGGCGCTGGGCTGGTTCTCACGCCGGCTCGCGCGCGACGAGAGGCCGGACCTCGTTGGCCAGTCGCTCCAGGGTCTCTCGGTCGTAAGGCGCCGGCATCTCGACGATGGCGGTCCGGAAACCCGCGTCGCGGTACTCGAGCAGGCGCTCCGCGATGGTTTCGGGCGAGCCGAAGACCGGACGGGAAGGCTCGATGGACCGATCGAGCGGCGTCTGGTTCAGCTGCATCCAGCGCTGCCATTCGGCGCGCGCTTCCTCTTCCGAATCCCGGATCACGAACCAGAGGTTGATCGACCGCTCGATCTCCTTCTCGTCGCGGCCGACTTCCTCGCAGTGCCGGCGCAGCACGCCGTCGAGCTCACGGACCTCGTCCGGCAGCCCAAAGGCGTTCCACATGTCCGCGTACTTCGCGATGGTCCGGAGCGTCTTGGTGCGGCCGTTGCCGCCGATCATGATCGGCAGGCGCTTCTGGATGGGCAGCGGCTGGATGGTCAGGTCCTTGAACGAGTAGTGCCCTCCGGCGGGCGAGGTGACCTTCTCGCCGGACGTCAGCGCCCGAATCGAGCCAACGGACTCGTCGAGCCAGTCGAGCCGCTGGCCGATGCCGCGGCCGAAGTCGATCCCGAATGCCTCGTGCTCCAGCTCGAACCAGGCCCCGCCCATTCCGAGGATGGAGCGGCCGCCGGAGATGTGGTCGAGGGTCGTGGCCATCTTGGCGACGAGGCCGGGGTTGCGGAACGTGTTCGCGCCGACCATGAGGCCGATCCTGACGCGCTGGGTAGCCATGGCCCAGGCGGTCACGGCCGTCCAGCCTTCGTGGATCGGCTGATCGGGGTTGCCGAAGATGGCCTTGACGTGGTCCCAGGTCCAGAGGGTCTCGTAGCCGAGCCGGTCGATCATCTGGGCGTTGTCGAGCAGGTCCGTCCAGGTGCCGGTCTGGTTCCAGAGAACGATGCCGATCTTGAATTCGTCCACGTATTCCTCCTACGGGACTGCCTGCCTCCGGCGGTCAGGGCGCCCGCAAGCTCTCCAGGCCATTGGCCGTCAGCGTCCCGAACGGCTCAGCGGACCGATCGCCCAGGACCACTCGTAGGTCCCGGGCCCGAAGGTGTACTGGGGCAGGGTATCCGGGCCGCAGCTCGCGGTACCCAGGCCGCGGTGGACAGTATCGAGGTGGACGACGGTCTCGGCGATCGGCACCAGCTCCGCTTCGTGGCCCGCCGCGGCGAGCGCCGCCGCCCGGTGGTGAGTGGCGCTGACCTGGGCCGGAGTGCCGGCGGCGAGCCGCAGGCCGCGTCCCGCGGCGTCGGACAGCTCCAGCCAGCGGACGGCCGCGTGGCCGCCACTCTCTTGCGGGCGGCCGTAGGGCACGTGCTGGTCCGTCACGGTCGAGGTCCAGCGGGCCACTGCGCCGCCGAGCCGCCGGTCCGGGTAAGTCTCCACGGGCCCCGTCCCGAACCACTCCACGTTCTCCAGGCCGGGCACGGTTTCCAGGACCACTCCGATGCGGGCCAGGTCCGACAGCTGCTCCGGGATCGTGACTCTCTCGCGGACCAGGACGCCGCCGTTGGGGAGTCGTTCGAGCCGCTGCTCGTGGTCCACGGCGATGCCGCCGGCAGTGCGCTCCTCCGCCGTGACGGTGACCGCGCCGTCGGCGTCGTGATGGATGGACTTCAGCACACGCGTCAGCTCGTCCGCGCCCCACTCGGCCCACATGGCCGCGAGGCCGCCGATCCGGTCGTTGTCGGTAGGGGCGCGCCACAGGCACAGGCGCGGCGGCGCGGAGAGCAGCGGCTCGCGGAGGAGCCCGGCGGCGTCCAGCTCGATAGGCCGGGCCGCCGCGGCCTCGACTGCGTTTCCGGCAGCGCATTGCGGGCGTTCGAGCTCGGGGACGCCGGCGAAAATGGGGATCTGCGCCCAGCCGATCTCGAACCCCGCGGGCGCCCAGGC
>VFSW01005157.1_pt1 | contig 19380 bp, 17 predicted proteins | sample 5358111 | NCBI WGS metagenome assembly VFSW01 (sample SAMN11554181, study PRJNA540505) | mine drainage metagenome | isolation source: sediment from site ElyBrook_90M | place: USA: Ely Copper Mine, Vershire, VT | collected 2017 | reverse complement strand
CGCCTCGCGTTCTTCCGCCCCCGGGGCAACACCCGCACCCCCGCCACCCCCCACCAGCGTTCCGTCCCCCGTTGACGTCGACAACACGACGCCCACGGGTGCGTCGTCGGGGGTGTGACGTGCGATATTGGAGAGCGAGTTGTTGATTAGTCGTTCGACGTATTCCACGCGTCCGATGATCCACACGTTGGGATCCACGTCGAAGTGCACGCGGCGTTCGGGGTGGTCCACGCGGAAGTTGCCCAGGGCGTCGCTCAGGGCGTCGCTCAGGGCGACGGGGTTCACCTCGAGCGAGACCGACTCGCGCACTTCGGTCAAAAAGAGCAGGTCCGTCACGAGCGAGTCCATACGCAGCACCTCTCGACGCACCCGTTCGAGCGCACGGGTGCGCATCGCGTCGTCAAGGTCCGGGCGTTCGAGGATTTCACTGTAGCCCTTGATGACGGTGAGGGGCGTTCGCAGTTCGTGTGAGGCATCGCCGATGAAACGCTGCATCTCTCGACTGGAGCGTCGCTCGGTCTCGATCGCGTGCTGCAGCGACCCCACCATCGTCACCAGCGAGGTTCGTAGTTCACGCAGTTCGGGACTACCCGACTCGGGGGGGAATTGCGTGGCGTCGTCGCCGTGGGCGATCTCACTGGCGAAATTGATCAGACGCTTGATGAGTCGAATGTCGCGGTTGGTGAAGAGATAGGCCACGGCGATGCTCAAGAGCGCCGCGAGGACGCCGACCAGCGCGACGTTGCCCTCGAGGCGGTGCGCCGCGCGAGTAATGGCTTCGGTCGAGGCCGCCACGACCAGGTAGGATCCCCCGGCCGCGCGTTCGGAGCGGTAGCGAAATCCCGGGAGATTGGCACTCGAACGTACGCTGGTGAGCGACTGGCGTAGTTCGCTCAGGCTCGGGGTCTTCGTGAGGGCGACGTTGCCGGCGTTGACCTGGGTCACGGTGCCGTGACTGTCGATCACGTCGATGGAGACATCGTAGCTATACGCCTGCACCACGTTGAGCGCCGCGATGGCGGCGTCGTTGGGGTGACCGACCCCGCTGGAGATCACCGCGTTGATTTCTGCGTCAATGACCTTGTACTGGGACTGGGTCGAGTCATGTACCGCGAACCAGCCGACGGCCACGGCGGTCACCACCGTGGCCGTGATGAGCAGGATCGTCAGTCGGACCGAGAGTTTCACTCGTTCGTGGCAGGCGTGACCATCTTGAACCCCACTCCGCGGACCGTGGTGATCGGCGTGAAGTTGTCGCGGTGGACTTTGCGTCGAAGGTACGAAATGTAGGTGTCGACGACCGTGGTCTCGGTCTCGAAGTCCATGCCCCAGATATCGCGTAAGAGCTGATCGCGTGTCACGAGTCGATTCAGTCGACCCATCAACATCTCGAGCAAGCGGAACTCCGTCGCCGAAAGTTCGATCACCTCGTCTCGAAAAGTGACCTCGTGACGGTCGGTATCCATGAGCAGCGGTCCGCAACTATAGGTCAGTACTTCGCCCTCGGCTCCCTGGGTGCGCCGCAAGATCGCACTGACGCGTAACAACAGCTCCTCGACGCTGAAGGGCTTGCGGACGTAGTCATCGGCGCCGTAGCGTAGCCCGCGGGCGATGTCCTCGGAGGCGTCGCGCGCCGAGAGGAGTAGTACCGGGGTACTCACGTCAGATTTTCGTATCGTCTCGAGGAACTCGAAACCGTCCATGATGGGCATATTGATGTCGACCACGCAGAGGTCGACTCGCTTGAGCCGCCATATGTCTATCGCCTCACGCCCGTGACTCGCCACTTCGGTCTCGTAGCCGGCGAAGCGCAGGGCGTCACTTAAGAGGTCGCGAACACCCGACTCGTCGTCGACCACCAGAACTGTCGTCATGAGGGATTCTCCATAGGAGGAGCGTAACTGTTGACGCCGGGTTCCGGGGCCCAACTCGGTGCTCGACGGTGATTCTCAGCGACCTCCGGGGGACTTCACAGAATTTTCTAAGTGCCCGCGACTACATTGAACGACAAGTAAAAGGAGTTGGCGTGAGCAAGTTTGCTGGGCGCACGGTGTTGGCCTTGGCCATGGTGGCGTCGCTTGCCCTTGTGACGCCGGTGAACGCTGGCGCCAAGACCGTCCGCCCCCCGCTGACGATGCCGCAGTATCGCGTGGCGCTGCACCAGTACCAACTGGCCAAGGACTTGATCGACCGCACCTTCCATGATTCGATCGCCCTTGCGAAGGCGACGGAGGTTGCGGCCATGGCGGCCGCGAGGACGCCGGCTCAGAAGTACTTGGCGCGCGTCGATTTCAATGAGGCACGCGCCACGGACGTGGCCAATTGGCAGACGGCGCTGAATACCCTCGGCCCTCCTCCGCAGTCACCGCTGACTTTGGATTCGAAGACGAACACCGCGACAGTGTCGTCAGCCCACTGAGCGATTTAAACGCGCCAGCGCGATACGCGCAGCCCGACGACCGCTGACGAGGGCGCCCTGGATGGAGGGTGTCTGCAGGTAGTCACCCGCCACGATGACGTCGTCGTGCACCTGTGATTGGTGCAGATTGAGCGGGGGTCTCACGACGGGGAGGGCGTGCGTCACGGTGTCGCGTTCGATGAGGCGCACGTCGCTCGTCGTGACGCCGTAGAGGCGGGCCACATCCTCACGGACCCCCTCATCGCAGGTCGCGTCGAATTCGCCATTGGCGCAGGCGCCGATGAGCGAGCACCCGCGTGGTGCGCGTTCCCGCGCCACGCTGGAGACGTCAAGGGCGCTGGAGAGGAATTTGCGACGCGTGTCGATACGCAATTGGACGGTGTCGTGCTGTTCGGGCAGTGACCACCACCAGGTACTCTGAGCGCGCCAGCCCGGGTCGCGCACCCCGGTGAGGCGGTGAGCGGAGGTCGCGTCCGTGGCGACGATGACCGCCCGCGCGTCGTAGCGACCCTGGTCGGTCTCCACCCCGGTGGCGCCGACGTTCAACACTGTTTCGCCGAGTCGTACGCTGGCGAGGGCGAGCGAGGTCGCGAGGGCTTCTGGTAGGGCGACGATCCCCGCCGGGTGGGTACCGGGTCGACCACGGGTGAAGCTCTTTAAGACGAGAGCGCTGTAGTGCCACGAGGTGGCGAGCTCGTCATCGAGGAGCGTGCCGCGAAGGAACGGTGCGAGGACCCCGTCGATGGCGCGCGAACTGACGCCACGTCGACGCAGGGCGTCACGCGTGGAGATGTCGCCCCCCCTGACAATCTGGGCGGCCGAGGAGTAGCGCAGTACGGCCAGCGTGAGACCGATCTTGAGTGCGTCGCTCACGGAGAGATCCGGGTGGCGCAGTGACGTGATCAGGCGGCGAGGATCAACTCGCGGATCGCCGAGTTCATAACTGGAGGTTCCGTCGCTGAAGCGCACCACCGAGCTGAACGAACGCAGATCGAAGTCCGACATCACTCCCGTGGCGGCGAGTTCGGGGTACGCGGGGTTGATCAACTGAAAGCCCCGGTCCAGCACGAAGCCCTCGACCCGACGCGAGCTCAGTCGTCCGCCGACGCGATCGGCGCCGTCAACGATAATGACCCGTTGACCCGCGGCGTCGAGCACCTGGGCGGCGCGCAATCCCGCGAGGCCCGCACCCACCACCAGAACGTCGGCATCGTCACTCATCGTGGGTGCGGGTGAGGTACCTAATTCGCCAGTGCGGCGTCGATGCGCTGCATCACCTCGTCGCTCAATAGTTCCAGCGCGTCGAGGGCGCCCATGTTCTCGCGAACCTGCTGGGCCGAGGAGGCGCCGGTGATGACGGTCGAGACGTGAGGGTTCTTGACGCACCACGCGAGGGCCAAGTGCGCCAGCGGTACGTCGAGATCAGCGGCGATCGCCAGCAACCGGTCCACCTTCGCCAGTGACACGGGATTGGTCAGCGAGGCGCGCAGCCACTCGTAGCCCGGCAGCGACGCGCGAGATCCGGCGGGCACGCCATTTTGGTACTTACCGGTCAAGAGGCCCGAAGCAAGTGGCGACCAGATGGTGGTGCCCAGACCAATGTCCTCGTAGAGCCGTGCGTACTCCTGCTCCACACGCTCGCGGTGCAACATGTTGTACTGGGGTTGCTCGACGACGGGCTTGTGCAGGTGGTGGCGTTCAGCGATCTCCCACGCGGCGCGAATTTCGTCGGCGGACCACTCCGAGGTGCCCCAGTAGAGGGCCTGGCCCCGCGAGACCATGTCGCTCATGGCCCAGACGGTCTCCTCGATGGGGGTGGCCGAGTCGGGTCGGTGACAGTAGACGAGGTCCACGAAATCGAGTCCAAAACGCTCGAGGGAGCCCTCGATGGCCTGGGAGAGATACTTGCGGTTGAGGGTGTTCTTCATGTTGGGAACGTCGAAGAGCCCCCAGTAGAGCTTCGTCGAGACCACGTACTCGTGACGCTTCCACCCGAGTTCGCGAAAGGCGGCTCCCATGACGCGCTCAGACTCGCCGGCGGCGTACCCTTCAGCGTTGTCAAAGAAGTTCACCCCGGCGTCCTTAGCGACCGCGAGGCACTCCGCGGCCTGCGCGGCGGTCTCGATCTGATCGGCGTTGGCGAAGGTCACCCAACTGCCAAAGGACAGCACGCTGACCTGGAGACCGGAACGGCCCACGCGACGATATTGCATCTCTGTCATGTTCTTCTCCTACGAATTGTGTTCGCAGAACAGGTTAGACGGTGGCCTTGCTCGGGACGTCGGGCCAGTGCTCGAAGGAGACGGGTTCGACGGCCGGCTTCTTCACCAACGCCACGATGCCCGCGACGGCGGCCGCCACGAGAAGGAGCAACATGACTTTCAGAAAAACTTTGACGAGTCCCATGTCTGCCACAATAGTTGCCCCCTCTGGACACGAGGCGCGCGCGCGGTACAATGTACACGTGACTATCCGAAACCGCGAGCTCCTTCTTCGATAGGGCGAGTATCCACTCGCCCGTCGCCCCCGCTCATCGCGGGGGTTTTTTGTTTCTCGCGGTCGACGATTTTGGAGAGGATTGAGGATTACTATGCGTGCACATCCCCAACAGCCGAGCCCGATGGCCTACCAGAAGTATCGTGCCACGGTGCCCGTGGACCTGGTGGATCGGACGTGGCCCAATAATCGTCTGACCAAGGCCCCCATTTGGTGCAGCGTGGACCTTCGCGACGGTAACCAGGCGCTCATCGATCCGATGGACCTGGAGCGCAAGAACGTCATGTTCGAACAGTTGGTCGCGATGGGATTTAAGGAGATCGAGGTGGGATTTCCTTCGGCCTCGCAACCCGACTTCGACTTCGTGCGCCACATCATCGAGAATGGTCTGATCCCCGACGACGTGACAATTCAAGTGCTGACGCAGTCGCGTCCGGACTTGATCCGTAGAACCTACGAGTCACTGCACGGTGCTCGCCGCGCCATCGTGCACTTCTACAACTCCACTTCGACGCTGCAACGTCGTGTCGTCTTCAATCTCGACCAGGCGGGGATCAAGCAGATCGCCCTCGATGCAGCGGTGCTGTGCAAGAGTCTCGAGGGGACGTCGCCGGCGACGGAGTTCGTCTACGAGTATTCGCCCGAGAGTTTCACTGGCACCGAACTGGACTACGCCCTCGAGGTCTGCAACGACGTGATCGAGGTCATAGATCCGACGCCCGAGCGCCCGCTGATCTTGAACCTCCCGGCCACGGTGGAGATGTACACCCCCAACCTCTACGCCGACGCGATCGAATACTTCTTGCGACACGTCCACCGTCGTGAGGCGATCGTCTTGTCCCTGCACCCTCACAACGACCGAGGCACCGGCGTCGCCGCGGCCGAATTGGGCGTCCTCGCGGGTGCGGACCGGGTCGAAGGCACTCTCTTCGGCAACGGCGAGCGCACCGGCAATGTCGACGTGGTGAATTTGGCGCTGAACCTGTTCTCCCAAGGGGTCGACCCCGAGCTCGACGTACGTGATATCGACAAGGCGCGCCACGTGGCCGAGTACGCCAATCGACTGCCGATCCATCCTCGCCACCCCTACGTGGGTGAATTGGTCTACACCGCCTTCTCGGGTTCGCACCAGGACGCGATCAAGAAGGGCATGACCGCCATCGGTGACACCTACGAGGTGTGGGAAGTGCCCTATCTCCCCATCGATCCCAAGCACACGGGGCGCACCTACGAGGCGATCATCCGGGTCAACTCCCAGTCGGGTAAGGGCGGGGTGGCCTACCTGCTCTCGTCCGAGCATGGTCTCGACTTGCCGCGTGCGATGCAAGTGGAGTTCTCCCAACAAGTCCAAAAGCTCACCGAGCAGTCGGGGACCGAGATCTCGCCCGCCGAGATCTGGGAGGTCTTCACGACGACGTATCAGCCCGAGAACCCGACCATCCAGCTGATTTCGAGTGAAGTCGCCGCGGATCAACACCAGACACGTATTTTCGCCCAGCTCCTGGTGAACGGTCAGCACGTGACGGTCAAGGGGGAGGGCAATGGCCCCATCGACGCTCTAATGGCGGGACTGCGCACCGAACTCGACGTGAACTTCAACGTGCGCGACTACACCGAACACGCACTCACCGCGGGAGCGGGTGCGTCGGCCGTGGCCTACGTGGAAGCCGAGGGCCCCGACGGCGCGACCTGGTGGGGCGTGGGCATGAGTTCCTCAATTCTCGACGCCTCTCTCGAAGCCGTGATCTCCGCCGCGAACCGACGTCGCTGAGAGGCAGTCGTCGCACGAGCGCCGAGGGCGGCGGTCCTCCACGTTGGCGAGCCCGAGGAGCGAACTCGTCAGGAGCGACGCCGTGCGCCCCAGCGCTCGTGGAGTGGTGCTCAGCGACCTCACGGCGATGTCGGCCCGAGGGTGAACCCGTGGACGCTCGACGAGTTCTAGTCTGGAGTGGTGCCACACTCTCTAGTCGAACTGATCTCCTGGATCGCGGTCAGCGCGGGAACTCTCTCGGTGTGGGCGCAGTTCCGTCGGGTGAATGTGCAGGGGATCGAGGGCGTCTCGCTCGCCACCTGGTTGATGTTTTTGCTGATCGGAGCGTTCTGGATTGCCTATGGCGACCTGAGCGCCCACTCGTTCGCGATCGTCTGCGGTAGCTTGCTCGCCTGGCCCTTGCAGGCGTCGATCGTCTTTCGACTCAAGCCCTGGGAGCACTGGCGGGGTGCGAGCCAGGCGACGGCGTTGTTCCTCGCGACCTGCGTCGCTCCCGGCGTGATCGGCGGGTGGGCATGGTGCGTCTACGGGTGCGGCCTCGCGATGACACTACTGCGCGTGCCGCAATTCCTGGACCTGCTACGTACGCGCGACGCCAGCGGCGTGTCGTCAGCCTCGTGGTTCATCAGTTCGGGCACCGCGTTCTTGTGGATCGCCTACTACTCCCAGGTGGGGCTCTGGGCTCCCCTGATCGCCACCGCGTGTTCGGGGAGCGCGAGCGTACTCATTGGTTCGATGGCCGTGTGGCGACACCGACAGGAGAAGGAAGAGTTCATCCGTCGCGAGGTATTCGCCACCTGATCAACGTGCCAGCAGGTGTCCCCACTGGTCGAAGAGTCCCCGCAGGGACGGCGCGTGCGAGTGCGATTCGAACGTGGTGATGTCACTCTCGTGGCGAAGGGTGAGTCCAATGTCGTCCCAGCCGTTGAGCAGGCGCTCGCGAGTCATGGGGTCGAGCACGAAGGATCTCACCCAACCGGTCGCGGGCACTTCCACGTCCATCTTCTCGACGTCGATGACGACAAGTCGCGCGGGGTCCTCTCGAATGAGCGACGTGAGTTCCTCCACGTCGCTCACGCTGAGCTGGGCGATGACCAGACCTTGCTTGGAGGAGTTATTGCGAAAGATGTCGCCGAAGGAGGGAGCGACCACGGCTTGGAAGCCGTAGTCCATGAGGGCCCACACGGCGTGTTCGCGCGAGGAGCCGGTGCCAAAGCGTGGTCCTGCTACGAGTACCGACGCGCCCGCGAACTGAGCATCGTTGAGAACGAAACTCGGATCGTCTCGCCACTCGCTGAAGAGTCCTCGTCCAAAACCAGTTCGTTCGACGCGCTTGAGCCAGTCCGAGGGGATGATCTGGTCGGTGTCGACGTCCGATCGCTCCAGAGGGACCGCCCGACCTTCGATGACGTGGACGGCTTTCATGAATTCACCTCGTCGGGAGTAGCGAAACGTCCTAGAACGGCGCTGGCCGCGGCGACCACGGGCGACACCAGGTGGGTGCGACCACCTCGCCCCTGGCGTCCCTCGAAATTGCGGTTCGAGGTTGACGCGCTGCGCTGACCCGGGGCCAGCTGATCAGGATTCATACCCAGGCACATCGAACAGCCCGGCTCGCGCCACTCGAAGCCGGCGGCCAAGAACACCTGGTCCAGACCCTCGGTCTCGGCTTGGATTTTCACTCGGTGTGAACCCGGCACGACGAGGGCCCGTACTGACGGCGCCACGTGCTGTCCTCGTGCGACCGCGGCGGCGGCGCGCAGGTCCTCGATGCGGCTGTTCGTGCACGAACCGATGAAGACCACGTCCACGGGTATGTCCTTGATCGGAGTGCCGGGTGTGAGTCCCATGTAGGCGAGCGATCGCTCGGTGGTGCTCTTCTCGTCAGCGTCGTCGAAGTCCGCTGGGTCGGGCACCACGCCATCGAGGGCCACGACCTGGGCTGGGTTGGTGCCCCAGGTGACGTAGGGCACGAGATCGGCGGCGTTCAGTGTGACGGTCTTGTCGAACGCGGCGTCGTCGTCGGAGACGAAGGTGCGCCAGCGACGGGCCGCTTCCTCGAAAGCGTCCCCCGAGGGAACGCCCGCGCGCCCGCGCAAGTACTCGATGGTGGTGTCGTCCACCGCCACCAAACCGGCCCGCGCGCCCGCCTCGATACTCATATTGCACAGCGTCATGCGTCCCTCCATCGAGAGATCGCGGATGGCGGCTCCCCGGTACTCGATGACGTAACCCGCACCCCCGCCGGTGCCCAGGGTGGACACGATGGCGAGCACGATGTCCTTAGCACTGACCGAGTCGGGGGCGTGCCCCTCGACGACGACCGCCATGGTCTTGGCGCGCTGTTGGGGGAGGGTCTGCGTGGCAAGAACGTGCTCCACCTCACTGGTGCCGATGCCGAAGGCGAGTGCCCCCAGTGCCCCGTGCGTCGAGGTGTGTGAGTCGCCACAGACGATCGTCATGCCGGGTTGGGTGACGCCGAGTTCGGGTCCAATGACGTGAACAATCCCCTGGTTCTCGTGTCCGCGGGGGAACACCGTCACGCCGAACTGCGCGCAGTTCTCCTCGAGCGCTTCGAGTTGGCGTCGCGAGATGGGGTCGGTGACGGGAATCGACAGGGGTTCGGTGGGTACGTTGTGGTCCGCGGTGGCGAGCGTGAGGTCGGGGCGTCGCACTCGACGGTTGCTCAGGCGCAGACCATCGAAGGCCTGAGGTGAGGTCACTTCGTGGACGAGGTGCAAGTCGATGTAGATGATCGAGGACTCGCCCTCGGGTGCCGCCACCAGGTGTTCGTCCCAGATCTTTTCGTAGAGCGTGCGTCCGGTCATCTAGCGCAGCCCCACGATCTTGACGCGCAGAACTCCCGAGGGTGCTTCGTACTGCACCAGGTCACCAATGGCGTGGCCCAGCAACGCCGAACCGAGGGGTGACGTGGGCGAGGCCACCAGCACGCCGTCGGGCTTCTCCTCGATGGAACCAATGAAGAACTCCTGGAAATCCTCGTCGGCGTCGCCCTCGTAGACGATTTGGACAATGGAGGCGTGTTGGGCCACGTCGGCGTGTTCGTCGCGCGCCACGATTTCGTGGTTGCGGATCACGTTGTCGATCTGACGGATACGCGACTCCATCTTTCCCTGTTCGTCCTTGGCGGCGTGGTAGTCCCCGTTCTCGCTCAAGTCACCCAACAGACGTGCGGATTCGATGATTCGAGCGATCTCGGTACGCCCGACCGTCGTCAGGTGGTGGTACTCCGCACGAAGTTTGTCCAGTGTTTCTTGTGTGATGCGATGAATTTCGCCCGCCATGGCACGTCCCCAACTAGAGCAGAAGTTCTGATTCTACCGAGTAAGTGCGCCCCGGGGGCGGTGCGCTTTTGCCAGCCCTCGACCGAGCGGAGCAAAATGGGAGCGACAAGGAGAATACCCATGACCCAGCCCGTCCACTCGATCGCCGTCATTGGCGGCGACGGCATCGGCCCCGAAGTGACCGCGGCCGCCCTCGAAGTCGTTCGCGCCGCTGGCGTCTCCTTCCGCACGGAATCGTTCGACCTCGGCGCGGCACGCTACCTGCGCGATGGTTTCGTGCTCGACGACGAGACTTTGGAGAGACTGCGTGGTTTCGACGCCATCATGCTCGGGGCCATTGGACCCGCCATTGGTGACACTCGCATTCCGGGGGGGACCCTCGAGCGCGGTCTCTTGCTACGCATGCGATTCGGACTCGACCTCTACGTCAACTATCGGCCGTTCCACGGGGTCGACGGTTCTCTCGCCGAGGCCTGTGACTTCGCAATTGTGCGCGAGAACACTGAGGGTCCCTACGCCGGCGAGGGCGGCGTGCTGCGCTACGGGACCCCCCACGAGATTGCGACGCAGGGATCGGTCAATACCCGCTTCGGGGTCGAGCGCTGCGTGCGGTACGCCTTCGAGCGCGCGGCGAAGGCGACGCGCCCCAAGGTGACACTGGTGCACAAGACCAACGTTCTCACCTACGCCGGGGACCTGTGGTCGCGCGTGGTCGCCGAGGTGAAGTCCGAGTACCCCGGCGTCGAGGTGGACTACAACCACGTCGACGCGGCGTGCATCTACTTGGTCGAAGACCCCCGCCGCTATAGCGTCATCGTGACCGACAACTTGTTCGGCGACATCCTCTCGGACCTGGCGGGGGCGGTGAGTGGAGGTATTGGCTTCGCCGCCAGCGGCAACATCAACCCGAGCAAAACCGGCGCCTCACTGTTCGAACCCGTCCACGGCGCGGCGCACGACATTGTCGGAACCAATCGGGCCAATCCTCTCGCGGCCGTCTCGTCGGCAGTCTTGATGCTGGAACACCTCGGCGAGAACGACGCGGCCACTCGGATAGCTCGCGCCGTGAGAGACTTTGACGGCGACGCTTCGCAACTCGGAACGTCGGGAATCACGGCTCACTTGTTAGAGAGGTTGTAAATGCCCATTACCCCCACCAAGAAGATATGGATGGACGGTCAACTCGTCGATTGGGACAACGCCACGACGCACGTCTTGACCCACACCTTGCATTACGGCACCGGGGCCTTCGAGGGCATTCGTGCCTACAAGACACCCACGGGACCGGCCATCTTTCGTCTGCGAGAGCACATGGAGCGCCTGCTGCGAAGTTGCAAGATCTTGATGATCAACGTCCCCTTCGGTCTCGACGAGCTCGTGGACGCGTGCGTCGAGGTCGTACGCGTCAACGACCTGGCCGACGGTTGCTACGTGCGACCCCTGGTGTACCTGGGGTACGGCGAGATGGGGATCAACCCGCTCAATTGCCCGGTGAACGTCGCGATCGCGGCGTGGCCCTGGGGCGCCTACCTCGGCGACCACGGACTCGAGAACGGTGTGCGTATGAAGATTTCCTCGTGGATGCGCCACGCGCCCAACGCCATGCCGACCGCCTCCAAGACGGTGGGTGGGTACGTGAACTCCACCCTGGCCAAGGTCGAAGCCATCAAGGCGGGCTACGACGAGGCGATCATGCTCGGACCCGACGCACGTATCTCGGAGTGCACCGGCGAGAACCTCTTCATCGTGCGCGACGGCTTGATCATCTCGCCACCACCATCCGAAGCCGGCGCGCTCACGGGTATCACCCAGAGCAGCGTGGTCAAGATCGCCAATGACTTGGGGTACCAGGTCAGCTTCGAAGCGCTGCGTCGTGACGACCTCTATATCGCCGATGAGGCCTTCTTGACCGGGACGGCGGCTGAAGTGGTGCCCATCGGGTCGGTGGACGACCGCGTCGTGGGTAGCGGGACGCCGGGCCCCATCACCAAGGCCATCCAGGCCACGTACTTTCAAGCCGTGCGCGGGGAGTTGCCACAGTACGAAGGCTGGTTGACGAGGGTCTGACACGAGCAGGGTAGTCTTCGAGCGTGACGCAACCAACCTTTTCTCCCGTGACGCGCAGTGGCGAAGTACGCGCCACTGCGCCGACAGCTACTCCCGAGATCGGGCGCACCCAGAAAGCTGGCCTCCTGCGACACGTACCCACGATGAAGGGTGCGGGCACTCCCGCACCCGGCGAAGGCTTCGCGATGACCTTGGCCGAGCGCGAGTGCGCTGAGCTCCACGTCGAAGGGGTGGAGCATCACGACGTGGTGGTGGGCATCGCTCTCGTGGCCGCCAAGCGTGCCAGCCTGGCGGGACGAGGACCCACCGTCTACGACGTGCGAGCCGCTCTGGACCACTTCGGGCTTCGCAACCACGCGACGGCGATAACGGCCTCCTTCGCGGGTATCGCCCACAGTTACGTCGCCCAGCGTCGTTTCGTCGATAGCGTGACCGAGGAACAGCTTTTCCCCCAGACCTAGACGACTCAACGAGGAGCCGGTATGACGTTCGTATTGAATGAGGAGCAGAGGGCCTTTCGAGATGTCTTGAAGGGGTTCGTGGACGAGCGCATCGCGCCGCACGCCGCTCGCTATGACCGTGATCAGGAGTTCCCCCAGGACAGTTGGGATGCGTGCGTCGAGATGGATTTGCCCGCCCTCTGGGTTCCCGAGCAGTACGGTGGCGTCGGTGCCGACATGGTCACTCAGGCCATCGTCGCCGAAGAGTTGGCGCGCGGGTGCGCCTCCACCTCGGTCACCTGGCTGATCTCGAAGCTCGGCATGTTGCCGATCATGAATTTCGCCTCCGAGGAAATCAAGTCCACGTACCTGTCGCGTATCGCGGCGGGGACCCACCAGGCCAGTTACTGCCTCTCGGAGGCCGACGCCGGATCCGACGTGGCGGCGATGCGCTGTCGCGCGCAACGCGACGGCGATGAGTACGTGCTCAGTGGCTCGAAGTACTGGATCACCAACGCCGGCGTCTCCGACACTTACACTGTCTTCGCCAGCACCGATCCGAGCTCTAAGAGTCGCGGCATCACCTGCTTTCTGGTGGAAAAGGAGTGGGGGGTGCAGTTCCCCAAGCACGAGGACAAGCTCGGCCTGCGCGCGTCGCCCACGGGCGAAGTGGTCTTCGACAACGTTCGGGTGCCCGTGTCGCACCGTATTGGTGAAGAAGGCGAGGGCTTTCGCATCGCGATGCATACGCTCGATCGCTCGCGACCGACCATTGGCGCCCAGGCGGTCGGAATTTCCCAGGCCGCCATCGATTACGCCGCGGGGTACATGAGCCAGCGCAAGGCGTTCGGAGCGCCGATCTCGCAACTCCAGGGACTTCGTTTCATGATTGCCGACATGGCCATCCGCACCGAAGCCTCGCGGGCCCTGGTGTACGCGGCGTGCGCCACCATCGACGCTGGCGACCCTGATCGGAACCTCAACTATCTCGGGGCAGCCGCCAAATCTTTCGCGTCCGATACGGCGATGAGCGTGACCACTGACGCCGTGCAACTGCTGGGCGGCTACGGCTTCACCAAGGACTTCCCCGTCGAGCGCTTCATGCGTGATGCCAAGATCACCCAGATCTACGAGGGGACTAATCAGGTCCAGCGAGTGGTCGTCGCAAAACACCTTCTCAAGTAATTCTCAGGGCGTCAACTTATCGACTCCTGCGCGAAAATAGCCAAGTCGCGCGGCTACGGTCACCACTGTGGGGTCGAAGCGAAGTTCACTCAAAGTTGTACCTACCCAGTGGCGAGCACTGCCCTCCATCGTGAAGGACGGCAATTGACCTTGGTGCAATGTGGAGTCACTAAGTCATACTTTTGGTAGTATTAAAGTATGAAAATTAGTATGAGCCTTCCCGATGATGACGTCACGTTCTTGGACGCGTATGCCGTCGCGAAGGGTCTCCCCTCTCGTTCGGCCGCGCTTCACCGGGCTGTTCGGCTACTCAGGGCAACGGGTCTCGGAGCAGACTATGAAGCTGCGTGGATCGAATGGTCCAATGGAGATGAGTTGCTCTGGGATCAAAGTACTTCAGACGCGTTGAAGTAGTGCGACGAGGCGAGATCTACTTCGTGAACCTTGATCCCGTCAAGAGCGGAGAAGCTAATAAGAAGCGACCAGCGGTCATCGTTAGTAACGACGGAGCCAACGTTGCCACCGAAAGAACCGGTCAAGGAATGGTCACGGTCGTGCCCGTAACGTCGAATATCTCGCGCATCTATCCCTTTCAAGTTTTTCTTCCCGCCAGCTCTACCCGATTAGGGCGCGACTCAAAGGCCCAGGCCGAGCAAGTCCAATCAGTTTCAGTTGAGCGACTCGGAGCCGTCATTGGAGAAGTTCCGCAAGAACTAATGGGTGAACTCGATGAGGCGCTTCGCCTGCACCTCGCACTGTGAGATTTCCACAATTTTGATGTAGACGTGTTCGAACATTCCTACTGCATTTCTTCCGAATCTGTTCGTCACGGTTGCCCGCGACTTCACGATGGTGCTCCGGGCGAGTTGGGCGTGTGGCGCGACGCCGCGTGCGGGTCGGGTCATCCCTGCTCCCTCCCCACCATTCGGACTCACTTCACACATCGCAGGGGACGTAGTGGATTGATGTACGGGCACCGACGGATTCGCTGGACCTAGTGGACGAATGTGCCAGAACACCCAGATCTACGAGGGCACCAACCAGGTGCAACAGGTGGTTGTGGCAAAACACCTGCTCAAACAATATTTCTAAGACGTCTTGCGTGTGAGATCAAATGCAAATCCCCTGATTCATCCTGGTTGATTTCATTGCGTCATCACTGCGAGGTCCTCGCCGACGACTGATGTTCCGTCGATCATCATCGGCGAGGTGCTCTCTCGTCGGGCCGACGGCAATGGCACGATCGACCCATTGGCTCGTGGTGGCTCGGCGGGTGACGCAACGCGACGGGGATGCCGTGTGTGGCACTTCCAGTCGTTCGAGGTGGACCCCAGCCCCCTGAGGAGACAGTGAAGGCCGTGAAAGGTTCAATCTTCGAGGCGGTTAAGGGTGCCCCTGGGGGCGGGCTCGCGGCCAACGCCAATTAGCGCAAGCGAGGTTTGAGCACGCGGTGGGTGACGTCGCCGCACGCGGATTCCGGTCCCTGGACGTGGCCCGGACCGAACTATCCGACGAAGAGCGGCGGCCAGAATTGACGTTCGTGAGACCCACCGGAGCTCGATGACGGTTCTGCACCCAATGCGGCCCTCGCGGGGCGAATGGCTACTCGTTCGTGCAGTGAAGTCTCGTTGTGATCGCCCGCGTTCTGGCGCCTGCATGACCACGTGAAATCGGCCCTTAAGGTCAACTGGGTAGTAAGTCGGCGGTATCCAAAGGCCGTGATCGGCATGGGGTGGTGAGAGCTGAGATGGGGAAGAGTGATATTGATTCTCTATCCGTGAACACGATTCGCGGTCTGTGCATGGACATGGTCGAGCAGGCCAATTCGGGTCATCCTGGTACGCCAATGGATATTGCGCCGGTGGCCTACACGCTCTGGCAACGATTCTTGAGATTCGATCCTGCCCAACCGACGTGGCCCAACCGTGACCGCTTCGTGCTGTCCGAAGGACACGCGTCGGCGCTGCTGTGGTCGCTCCTTCACCTCAGTCGGACGCTCTCGGTGGAGAGCGAATACGAGGTGCGCGGCGAACTAGCGGTGACTCTCGAGGATCTCAAAACATTCCGTGAGCTCGGTTCGCATTGCCCAGGCCACCCCGAGTACCGCTGGACGAGTGGCGTCGAGGCGACGACGGGGCCACTGGGTCAGGGCGTAGCGATGTCCGTCGGTATGGCGATCGCGCAGCGGTGGTTGGCGACGCGTTACAACCGTGACGGTTTTGCGCTGTTCGATTTCAACGTGTACTCCCTCGCCGGGGACGGTTGCATGATGGAGGGGGTCGCCTCCGAAGCGGCATCACTCGCCGCGCACCAGGGGCTCTCCAACCTCTGCTGGATATATGACTGCAATCGAGTGACCATCGAGGGCCACATTGATATCGCGTTCACCGAGGACGTCGCGGCGCGGTTCCTCGCCTATGGATGGAACGTGGTGACCGTGGCCGACGCCAACGACTTTGAACTCATCAGCCGCGCGTTGCATAGTTTCGAGGCCGAAAGCCAGCGCCCGTCGCTCATCCTCGTACACAGCCATATTGGGTACGGCTCGCCAGTCGAGGACACGCCCCAAGCCCACGGCGAACCCTTCGGCCCCGAGGGCGTCAAGTCGACGAAGCGGTTCTTTGGCCTTCCTGAGGACGAGCAGTTTCACGTCCCCGACGAGGTCTACGAGTGCTTCGAACAAGGGGTGGGGACTCGCGGACTCCAAGCACGAATGACGTGGGAAGCGATGTTTGAGGGATATCGCGAGAAGTACCCTGCCCTCGCCAGTGAGGTGGAGTGCATCGAGAGGTGGGAACTCCTCGACGGCTGGGACTCAGCGCTGCCGGAGTTTCCCGCCGACGCGAAGGGACTCGCGAGTAGGGATTCGTCGGGGCAGACGCTGAACGTCCTCGCTCAGGCGGTGCCGTGGTTGCTCGGTGGCGCCGCCGATCTGTCGCCCTCGACGCTGACGCGTCTGAACTTCGAGGGCGCGGGCGACCTCCAAGAGGACTCACCCGGTGGGCGCAATATTCACTTCGGGGTCCGCGAGCACGCGTCGGCCGCCGTGGCCAACGGTATGTCGCTGGTCAAGCTTCGTTCGTTCTGGGCCAGCTTCTTCATTTTCTCGGACTACGCCCGTCCCGCGATTCGTCTCTCTGCCCTAATGGAGATACCCGTCGTGCACGTCTTCACCCATGACTCGATCGGGGTGGGCCAGGACGGGCCGACCCACCAGCCCGTGGAGCAGTTGGCCTCGTTGCGAGCGATGCCGGGGATACTCGTGTTTCGCCCCGCCGATGCCAACGAGGTGGTCGAAACCTGGCGAATCGTCCTGGCGCTGAAGAGAGAACCGGCCGTGATTGTATTGTCGCGTCAGGCCCTGCCGACGCTCGACCGCTCAATCATGGCGTCGGCCTCACTGGTCGCCCGCGGAGCCTACGTTCTGAGCGACGTCGAGAACGGGCAACCCGATCTCTTGCTGCTCGCCACGGGATCTGAAGTGCATCTTGCGCTTGCCGCCCGCGACGAACTCGCCGCCGAGGGCATCGGTGCGCGTGTCGTGAGCATGCCGTGTTGGGAGCTCTTCGAGCGTCAGCCCCGGGAGTACCGTGACGAGGTCCTGCCGCCGTGGATCGCCGCTCGCGTGGCGGTGGAGCAGGCGTCGAGCTTCGGTTGGGATCGTTACGTGGGTAGTCGTGGCGCGGTCGTCGGCATGCACACCTTCGGCGCCTCGGCGCCGCTCAAGGAGTTGCAGACCAAATTTGGTTTCACCGCGACTAGCGTCGCTCACGTGGCGCGCGAGACACTCGCGACGATTGGACGACCATCATGAAACCAACCGAAAAGTTGCACGATCAAGGCCAGAGTCTTTGGCTCGACAACATTACCCGACGGATGTTGGACGCCGGCCAGATCGAGGAGTACGTCGAGACCCACAGCGTCACTGGATTGACGTCGAATCCCTCAATCTTCGACAACGCCATTGCCACCGGGGACTACGACGAATCGATCAGGGCCACGTCACAGCAGGGCCTCTCGAGCGAGGAGATCTTCTTCAATCTCGCCATCGCTGACCTGCAGCGCGCGGCTGATCTGTTCGCGCCGGTCCACGAGGTCACCGGAGGCGTCGACGGGTGGGTCTCGCTCGAGGTCTCTCCTCTGCTCGCCTATGACTCGGCCGCGACCATCGCAGCGGCTAAGTCGTTGCACGCGAGAGCCCAGCGCGACAACCTCTTCGTGAAAATCCCCGGAACGCCTCCGGGCCTCGTCGCCATCGAGGAGTGCATCGCATCGGGAGTTCCCGTCAACGTGACCTTGCTCTTTAGCGCGGATCAGTACGTGGCGGCCGCGGATGCGTACCTCCGGGGCATCGAACGGCGCGTTACCTCGGGCCTCGATGCCGACGTGGGTTGCGTTGCGTCAGTCTTCATATCACGCTGGGACACGGCGGTGTCCCAGTCGGTACCCGAGGACTTGAAGAATCGGCTGGGACTCGCGGTGGGCCAGGCGACGTACCGTGCGTATCGTGACGTCATGGAGTCCGAGCGATTTCAACGCCTTGCGAACTCGGGAGCCCGCGTGCAACGTCTGCTGTGGGCGAGTACCAAGACCAAGGATCCCGCGGCGCCCGACACGCTCTACGTCGCTGGCTTGGCCGCACCTCTCACGATCAACACCATGCCCGACAGCACGCTCGGCGGGTTCTTCGACCACGGTGAAGTGGGGGAATTGCTCGCGCGCGACGGCGGCGACTGCGACGTGTTGCTCCAGCGCTTCGCCGCCGCCGGCATCGACACGACGGCACTCGCACAGAGGCTCCAAGACGATGGCGCTGCCGCGTTCGCCACTTCGTGGAGCAATCTTCTCGCGAAGATCGACGCTCAATCGCCCACGTCTCGTGGGACCCGATGATGCAGGATGCGTCGTCACGACGGCAGGCGGCCTGGGACGCGTTGGCGACCCACTTCGCCGAGATCGCGCCGCGGCATTTGCGTGATCTCTTCGCCGAGGAGCCCGGGCGCGGACGGCGACTCAGGGCCGAGGCCGAAGGGCTGTACCTCGACTACTCGAAGAACCGCGTCACCGACGAGACCATGCGCCTGCTCATGAACCTGGCGCAGGTCTCGGGACTCCTCGAGCGACGCGACCAGATGTTTCGCGGTGAGCATATCAACGTCTCGGAGGACCGGTCCGTGCTGCACGTCGCGTTACGGATGCCCCGGGGCTCCTCACTGATGGTCGACGGTGTTGACGTCGTGCACGAGGTGCACGAGGTCTTGGACCAGATGTCGAACTTCGCGAACCAGGTCCGCTCGGGGCAGTGGAGGGGCTACACCGGAGAGGCGGTGAGGAATATCGTCAACGTGGGTATCGGCGGCTCCGACCTTGGTCCCGTCATGGCCTACGAGGCGCTACGCCACTACTCGCGCCGAGACCTCACCTTCCGTTTCGTCTCGAACGTCGACGCGACCGACTTTGTCGAGGCGGTGCGGGACCTCCGCGCCGAAGAGACCTTGTTCATCATTTCCTCGAAGACCTTCGGAACGCTCGAGACGATCACCAATGCGACGTCGGCGCGCGCGTGGCTGATCGAACAGCTCGGAGACCCCGCCGCTGTCGCTCGACATTTCGTGGCGGTGTCGACGAGTGCCGAGAAGGTGTCGGCGTTCGGCATCGACACGGCGAACATGTTCGGATTCTGGGACTGGGTTGGTG
>VFSW01005156.1_pt1 | contig 19381 bp, 16 predicted proteins | sample 5358111 | NCBI WGS metagenome assembly VFSW01 (sample SAMN11554181, study PRJNA540505) | mine drainage metagenome | isolation source: sediment from site ElyBrook_90M | place: USA: Ely Copper Mine, Vershire, VT | collected 2017 | reverse complement strand
ACCCGAGTCCGTTCGCACGCGAAGATCAACCTGGGCCTGGGGATTGGTGCGCCCCGGCCGGACGGCTTCCATGCGCTGTCCACTGTCTATCAGACGCTGGAAGTGCATGATGTGGTTACGGTTACGGCGCGGCGGGCCGATGCGACGCGGCTGACGCTGACGAGCAACGACGGGCGTGTCCCGGCCGACGAGCGCAACACCGCCTGGAAGATGATTGCACTGACCCTGGAAGAGAGCGGTGGGAAGGCTGAGGTTTCGGTCCACATCGAGAAGCGGCTGCCGGTGCAGGGCGGGCTGGGCGCAGGATCAGCCAACGCCGTGGCGGCTCTGGTGGGCCTGGAGGCGGAACTCAGCGTGGGCCGGGACCGGACCGGATGGCCGGCAAAGCGACTGGAACTGGCGGCCAGGGTGGGGTCGGATGTGCCGCTCTTTTTGATTGGCGGGGCGGTGTTGGGCACGGACCGGGGGCAAGAGGTGGTTCCCCTGCCGGACTTTGAACCGGTGTGGTGCGTGGTGGCAACGCCGGCGGTGGGCGTCTCAACGCCGCAGGCCTTTCGGGACTGGGATGCTCTCTGCGCCTCGGAGGGTTTGACCGGAGAGGCAAGTGCAGATAAACTAAAGCAGTTGAGCCGCGCCTATGCCAGCGCCTTTGCGGGAGCGATTCCGGGAGGCAGGCAGGGAGCAGGCTCCTCCGGTGTCGCTTCTTTGGGAGGCGACCTGGCCGGACGCCAAGAGTCCGCGCTTGTCCGCACCGGGATCACGAGCTGGATCCAGAACGACTTTGAACGGGTCGTCTTCCGCCAGCATCCTTCCCTTGCTGAGATCAAGCGTCAACTTGCGGCCGATGGCACGCCGGGGGCAGCTCTGCATGCCTCGTTGTCGGGGTCCGGTTCGGCGCTCTTCGGGTTGTACCTGACCCGCGGAGATGCGGAAGCGGCCCGAGGACGGCTCGCGAAGGCAGGAGTGGAAAGCCTGCTGACGCACACCCTGCCGAGGGCGCAGTACTGGAGCGAAATGCTTCTTCCGCAAGCAGGTTGACAGTCCACGGGAACGCGAGAGAGACTCACGTGCGGCTGTCGGGTGGGCTTTGCCGGCGCAGCGCCGGAAAGGCCGTACGATGGGCGATCGTCTAATGGTAGGACAGTGCCCTTTGGAGGCACTTGTCTAGGTTCGAATCCTAGTCGCCCAGCCAGTTTGTTGAGACGGGAGTTTTCCCGGAAGGCAGCCATAGCCAACCAGCTTGGAGGTGCTTTTCAGATGGATGCAGGAACGGTGACGGTAACGTTGGAAGACAAGCCGCAGAGCTCGCACGAGGCGCAAAAGGATGCAGGGAAGGCCAAGGAGGCCAAGCCGGCGGCCGAGCGCAAGCGTGCGCGCAGCCTGACGGAGGACAAACGCTTCAAGCTGTTCTCCGGCACGGCGAACCGCGCGTTGTCCGACGAGATCGCGGCGCATATCGGCGTAAAGGTAGGCGAGGCCAAGCTGCAGCGCTTTGCCGACGGCGAGGTGTACTTCCAACTGCTGGAGAACGTGCGCGGCGTGGATGTCTTTGTTGTGCAGCCGACCTGCTATCCGGTGGACCAGCATCTGGTGGAGCTGCTGGTGATGATCGACGCGCTGAAGCGCGCCTCGGCGGCGCGGATTACAGTGGTTGTCCCCTATTACGGGTATGCGCGCCAGGACCGCAAGGATCGCCCCCGCGTGGCTATCAGCGCCAAGCTTATTGCCGACCTGCTGACGACGGCGGGGGCGAATCGCGCGCTGTTTGTGGACCTGCACGCGGCGCAGATTCAGGGCTTCTTCAACATTCCGGTTGATCATCTGTTTGCCTCGCCGGTGTTGGTGAGCTACTTCCGCGAGCTGAATCTGCCCAACCTGACGGTGGTTTCTCCCGATGCGGGCGGCGTGGAGCGGGCAAGGTTCTTTGCGCAGAAGATGGGCGCGCCGCTGGCGATTGTGGACAAGCGGCGGACGGACATCAACGTGGCGGAAGTGATGAACGTGGTGGGTGATGTGGAAGGGCAAAACTGCCTCATCATCGACGACATTATTGATACGGCGGGCACGCTGGTAAAGACCGTGGACGCTCTCTACGCAAGCGGCGCGGCTGCAGTGTATGCCTGCGCCAGCCACGCAGTGCTCTCCGGGCCCGCGATTGATCGCATCGCGAGTTCGCGTCTGGAGCAGTTGGTGGTCACGAACACCATTCCGCTGCGCGAGGCGGCACAGAAGTTGCCGAAGATTAAGGTGCTGTCGATTGCCGGCCTGTTGGGTGCGGCCATTGAGAGCATCCATATGGAGACCAGCGTGAGTTCGCTGTTCAGCTAGCAACAAACCCCGGCGGCCTGGATGGCTGCCGCGAACAAAGGGAGCGGTCCTCTGGTCCGTGCCCGACGAAAAGAAACGAGAGACAGAATGCCTGAAGTTGTCGTAGCCAAGCCCCGTGAGGGCAAGTTCAACAAGAACGCCGCGCGCCGCGTGCGTGTTGCGGGCAAGATTCCCGCGGTGCTGTATGGCGCGGGTCATGAACCGGTCGCCGTCGAGGTGGACCCCAAGCAGATCTCCCGCATTCTCTACTCCGAGAGCGGACACAACACGATTTTCGATGTCGAAGTGGCAGGGCAGCCGGCGGCGAAGGCCATGATTGTCGATTGGCAGTATGAGCCGATCAAGGACCAGCTGATTCACATCGACCTGAAGCGGATTGCGCTGGATAAGACACTGCGCGTGAGCGTGCGCGTGAAGCTGCTGGGCACGCCGGTCGGCGTCAAGACGCAGGGCGGCATCCTGGATCAGGTGCTGCGCGAGGTAGAGATTGAGTGCCTGCCGGCCGACATCCCGAGCCATATCGACGTGGACGTCAGCGAGCTTGCGTTGCATCAGGTAGTGCGCGTGAGTGACCTGCCGCACGGGGACAAGATCAAGTTCCTGAAGGCAGAGGATGCCACTGTGGCTCACGTCGTTTCGATCCGTGAGGAAGCTGCTCCTGTGGTTGAAGGTGAAGCGGCAGCGGGCGCAACGCCGGCTGAGCCGGAAGTGGCCAAGAAGGGCAAGACAGAGCCTGCGGCGGATGCCGCGGCCAAGAAGCCCGAGGCAAAGAAGTAAGCCTTGGCGGATGCAAGCGAGACTCCTGGACGCCGCAGCCCCTTCCTGGTGGTGGGGCTGGGCAATCCGGGCCTCGAATATGTGTGGACGCCGCATAACGCGGGGTTCATGGCAATCGACCGCATCGCCCAGCAAGAGGGCGTTGTGGTGCAAAACCGGCGCTGCCGAGCTACCACCGCAACCTGCCGAATCGCAGGGCGCGAGGTGATTCTGGCCAAGCCGGAGACTTTCATGAATCTGAGCGGCGCATCCGTGGCCGCTCTGATTCGGGAATTTGAAGCCGACCCTGAGAAAGACCTGCTGGTCCTTTACGACGAGCTGGATCTGACGCTGGGCAGCTTCAAAATCAAGGAGCGCGGTTCGCCGGCTGGCCACAACGGAGCCCGCAGCGTAACCGGAGCGCTCGGCAGCCAGGAGTGGCTGCGGTTGCGGATCGGAGTCGGGCTGGACCTTCCACCGGAGGCCAAAGCAGCGGGTGGAGGACGGCTGGGCAGAGATTATCTGCTGACGCCGATGCGCAAGGCGGAACTAGCGGTGCTGGACGAGGTGCTGGACCGGGTAGCAACGGCTACGCGGCGCATCATCTCCGACGGACCGGCCGCCGCAATGAACGAGTTCAACCGCCGGGAGCGAAACGGCACGGCGGAGGAGTAAACAGCAGGGACCTGAAGACCAGGGACTTAGGACGGACCTGCTGAAAAGGAATGGCCGCTATGGTTTGTGCCGGCGGCAGCGGCCGGGAATCGATGAATCCCGGCGGAAAAGGAAACGGGATGTCGCGTTTGTATGAAGTGATGTTTATCGTTCGGCCCGATGTGGTCGATGAGGAAGTGGACAAGCTGATTGCCGGCTTTACCACGTCGGTGACGAATGGCGGCGGCGTGGTCAAGTCCGTCGAAAAGATGGGCAAGCGCAAGCTGGCCTACATCGTGCGGAAGTTTGCCGATGGCAACTACGTGCTGCTGACCATCGAGGCCGGTGGCCCGGTGGTGCTGGAACTGGAGCGGCGTCTGCGCGTCTCCGAGCCGGTGATCAAGTTCATCACGGTGCGCATGGACGAAGAGGAGAAGCGCCTGACCAAGCTGAAGACGCTGCGCGCCAGCCGCCGCAAGTTGAGCGCCGAACCCGCCGTTCCGGCTGCTCCGGTGGAAGCTGCGGAGTCGGTTGCGGCCAACGCATAAGAAATTGCCCCGGCTGGCTGCCCGTTTGACGGACATGCCGGTCCCGGCCCCATCCTGCGCCGACGCCCCGAAAGGGCCGATTGCGCAAAGAAAATGACGAGGAAACACGATGTCAGAAGAGATCACAGGCAAGGCGCCCGAAGCGGGCGCAGCAGCACCCCAGGCCGCAACGGGAGCGGAGACCGTCTCTGCACCGGCGCCGGCACCGGGTCGTGGACCCCGCCCTGCGGGCGGCCCTGGCGGACGACCGAGCGGTGGCCCCGGCGGCCGTGGCAAGTTCTTCCGTCGCAAGAAGGTGTGCAAGTTCTGCACAGAGAAGATTGATGCGATTCCCTACCGCGATGTGCGTCTGCTGCAAGGGTTTGTGGCTGAGCGCGGCAAGATTGTGCCCCGGCGCCTGACTGGTGTTTGCACCACGCACCAGCGGCGTCTGACTCGCGCTATCAAGCAGGCCCGGAACATCGCCCTGCTGCCCTTTGCGACCCACCACTAAATCGTGCAAGCCGGCAGGCCTGATGCCTGCATGCCCGTAACTGCCCCGTTGGTTGTAGTGCGGGAAGGGCGCAAGCCGGAGTAAGCTAGCGCGCGGTAGATGGTGAATTGGACGAAGAGAAGAACCCCGAGCGGGGCAACCGATGGCTGCCAGAGGTGTCTAAAGTAGATGGCACGCCAGCAAGCACCGCCTGAAACACTGGAGAGTTTCCGATGGAAGTGATTTTGAAGGAAGACGTAGTGAATCTGGGCCACCGCGGAGACGTGGTCAAAGTCGCAGATGGCTACGGACGCAATTTTCTGCTGCCCCGCAAGCTGGCGCTGCAGGCAACCCAGGCCAACAAGGCCGTCATTGAACAGATGAAGCACGCCGCCGCACGGCGCTCTGCCGCAGAAAAGACGCAGGCCGAGCAGCAGGTCCCGGTGATCGAAGCAGTTGCGTTGAGCTTTACCCGCAAGTCCGGCGAGCAAGGCCACCTGTTTGGTTCCGTGACCTCGGCCGACATCGCTGCCGAGCTCGCGGCCAAGGGCTTTGAGGTAGATCGCCGCAAGATCCAGCTCACGGAGCCGTTGAAGAACACCGGGGAGTACACCGTGGCCATCAAGCTGCACCGCGAGGTGACGGCGCACGTCAAGGTCGTGGTGGCTGCCGAGTCAGAAGAGCCGGTGGCGGAAGCCGCAGTCGCCGAGTAACTCTCGACCCTACACCTCACGCCGCCTCCCTGTTGCATTGCGGGGAGGCGGTCGTGTCTTTGGCGATGCCTGCCAGCTTGAAGGCAAAGGCGCGCGAGCGCTTGCCGGTATGGCTATCGCAGCTGCAGCGCGCAACGGTGCGGGCCTGGATGGTACAACTGGAGTGCATGCCGAAGCGAAACAAAGCAGGGGTCCAGCCGCAACCCGGCCGGCCAGTGGGGCTGCGCACGCTGGGTGAGTATCTGAACCTTTCTCCGGCGACCATCTCCCTGGTACTCAACAATGCTCCCGGAGTCCGCTCGATTCCGCAGGAGACGCGCGACCGGGTGATCGAGGCCGCGGCGAAGTTTGACTATCGTCCCAGTTTTTATGCGCGCTCGCTGCGCAAGCGGCAAACCTACACCGTAGGCGTACTGGTTCCCGAGCTGAACGATCACTACGCAACGCAGGTGCTGGCCGGCGTGGAGCAGTATCTCATCGAGGAAGGCTACTTCTACCTGACCGTGAGCCACCGGCGCAAGCCGGACCTGATGGAGGAGTACCCGCGCCTGCTGATGGATCGCTCGGTGGAAGGCTTCATCCTGATCGACACGATTCTGGAAAAGGGCTTCAACCTGCCGACCGTGGTGGTGGCCGGCCATCGGCATATCGACGGCGCGACGAACGTGGTGCTCGACCAGCGACGCGCTGCAGAACTCGCGCTGCGTCATCTGCATCAACTGGGGCACAGGAAGATTGCATTTATGCGCGGAGGCAGCCACAGCGCGGACGCAGATGACCGCTGGGAGTGCCTGATGGCGGTGGCGCGCGAGCTGAAGATTGCCATCCCCGAGGAGCTGACTGTGCAACTGCGCCTGAAGACTTCAACGCCAGAGCTTGGATTTGAGCCGACGAAGGAGTTGCTGGAACGCGGGGCGGATTTCACGGCGCTGATCTGCTACAACGATATGTCTGCAATTGGCGCGACGCGCGCCCTGGCCGATCGCGGGCTGCGCGTGCCGCAGGACGTCTCCGTGGTGGGCTTTGATGATATTGAAGGCGCGTCCTTTCACAATCCAAGTCTCACCACCATCCGCCAGCCGTTGATGGAAATGGGCCAGGTCGCTGCTCGCATTCTGCTGCAGCGCATTCGTGGGCAGGCAAGCTTTCCTGAGGTGGTGCCGATTCATCCTTCGCTCGTGATTCGCGAATCGACGGCCGTACCCGCCAAGCGGCGCACACGCTCGGTAGTCGAGGCGGATTGAACGTGCGGCTTGGGCTGCATGCTGCGTGCAGCCAGGCATGAGCCGCGCCATCGCTGCATCTTCCAGGCAAGACGGAAAGACCGCAACGGCGTGATGCGCCACTGCGGTCTTTGCAGCTCAATCGGCGTTGATCCTATGGCTGCGCGCCATCTCCCGTCTTGCTGTCTTCTTTTACCGGCTCGACTTTCGTGCGCGGCGTGGTGATGTCATCGAGGAAGCTGGGCGCGCCGTCGACGCGCTCCAACGCCGGATACCGCTCGCCATCGTGGTAATCAATCTGCGCGGGGAAGACGTAAGTATCCGACTGCACGAGGAGACGGATCGGTTCGCTCGTCCCCTTGGCTCCGCGAATGGCCTCGCGCAGCCTGTCGCCGGAGAAGACCTGGCCATTGATGGCGAGAATTTTCTCGCCGGGCGCGAGCTGCGCCTTATCGCCAGGGCCGCTCCAGCGAACATCGCGAATCGCGCCGTCTTCGCCGATCTGCAGGCCGATGGAGAACCAGCACTGCACGCCACCTCGCCGCGGCCCTCCCGCCGCCATCATCATGCGGATGGAGGGGCTTGGCTCATCGCGGTACACAAGCTTGTAGCCGCCCTGCTCAATGCCGGCGAGGTCGGCGCGGGGATTGATGTTGTCGATGCGGTCGCGCAGGAACTTTGCCCAATCGTACGGAACCACCTGGTTGAGATCCTGCACGAGTTCGTCAAACGAATAGGGAACGATGAGCGGACCGGTACTGCCTCCCTTGCCGAGAAAGATCCTTTCAAAATCATCGAGAGACTTTTTGTTGTCCGACATCTTGCGGATCAGCGTGTCGGCGTCGAGCCAGAGCAACTCGCCCTCAAAGTAGTAGTCCTGCGAGCGGCGCCAGTTGCCCCATGCGGGATTGGGCGTGCGCAGGATGCTGGCTGCGACGGCGGTATCTTCCGTGGGACGCCACTCGCGGCCGGGGCGGTAGTCGAGGGTCGCGGCGGTGTAGGCGAGCACGTCGCGATACTGGGCCTGCGTCTTCAGTCCGGAGCGCGCGGCCAGCACGTTGCCGAGATACTCCGTCATGCCTTCGTAGACCCACAGCATCGCGCCCTGCTGCGGTGTGGCGAAGTCTGGCTGATAGAGCCCCTCTGGGCGGCGATACTTTCCGTTCCACGAGTGCGTGAATTCATGCGAAAGCAGGTCGGCTGCAGGCAGCTGGTGCGCCGCGTCGGCGAAGCCCTTTTCTCCCACGCCGTTGTCGGAAGACTGGCCATGTTCGAGGCCTTCGCCACCGGCAACGTCGGAAAGGGTGAGAAGAAAGTGATAGACGTTGTAGTGATGCGAGGCGTAGAGCGCGTCTGCCTCGCGCACCAGGTTGTTCACTCCGGCGAGGAAGGCCGGACGCAACTGCACATCTTCCGGCTCGTCCGCCACGACATCCAGATAGTGTTTGGGTGCAACACTGGGAGCGAGCGGATACTCGCGGAAATACTCTCCGGTGATGAGCGGCGAGTCCTCCAGTTGCTCGACGTTGGTGGGAGCAAAGTGCGTGGTGCTGCCAGCAGCGGGAACGGGCCAGGCCGCGGCGCCGTCCGGCGTCAGCGAGGTGCCGACGCCCCAGCCTGCAGGAACCTTGAGCGCTGGCTCAATCGGAATCTCGTGCACTGGGGTGTGAGCCGGGTAGAGCAGCAGCTTTTCCCACTCAAGCACCGCCATCTTGTGGGTGATGCGCGCGGTCACGATGCAATCCAGATGCGCATGGAGCGTGTGGACTCCCTCCGGCACGGTTACGTGAAATTCGTACAGGTCCACATCGTCGCGACGCCACGGTAGCGTCTGGCCGTTCGCGGTAAAAACAACGCCGGTGATATCCTCCGCAGGGCCCGCCGGCATATGCGTGCCGGGGATCCACTGCGGCGTGATCAGGGTGATGGGGCCGGGCTGCACTGGGAGATCGATCTCAGCGTGGTAAAGCTTGCGCGGCGCGTCGGTCAGGTCTGCGGTGATTTGAATGGGCGTCTGCTGCGCCACTGCAGGAAGAGTGGAAGCGAACAACAGCAGTACGGCGCCTGCGAACGCCGGAATTCTCGACAAAGTAATCATGACTTGCGCTTCTCCTGTGGGAATCAGGTTATCGCATCGAGGAGCTGTTGCGCACAGAGGCGGGGAAAACGGATTGTCACCGCCTGAGGCCTGCTGCGCGATGCGTCTGCGAAGGACAGGCGCCGGCTCACGCGATTCCTGATTCCACCTTTATGTCGCAGGTGATAGAACCAAGAAGACAGGAAGCAGGCCGCATGGCTGGATCGCGCGGCTTGCACTGAATCTGTGAACGGGAAGCAGTACGCGCATGAGCCCAGGCCACCCCGTCGAAGTGGACATGCTCTTTGGGGATTATCCGCTCGATCACGCCTTTGATGAGATGCGCGAGGCCAACGGCGCACTGCGCCAGCATTATCGCGCGCTGGCCGAAACGCTGGCGCGGCTGCCGCAGGACGAATTGCAGCGCCGGAAGCAGTCAGCCGAGCTTTCCTTCCTGACGCAAGGCATTACCTTCACCGTGTACGGACGTGAAGAGGGTACTGAGCGCATCTTTCCCTACGATCTGCTGCCCCGGCTTATCACCGCGCAGGAGTGGAACCACATTGAACGCGGACTGACGCAGCGCATCACGGCCCTGAACCTCTTTCTGCGCGATGTTTATTCCGAGGGAAAGATTCTGAACGACCGCGTGGTGCCGCGAGAGCTGGTGCACAGCTGCAAGCACTTTCGCCGCCAGATGCGGGGGCTGCAGGTTCCCCGCAATGTGTATATCGCCGTTGTGGGCAGTGATCTGCTGCGGATGGACAACGGCGAGTTTGTTGTTCTGGAAGACAACCTGCGCGTGCCCTCGGGCGTGAGCTACATGCTGGCAAACCGGCGTGTGATGAAGCGGACGTTTCCGCAGCTGTTCCAGAGCTATGGCGTGCGGCCCATCGAGCATTATCCGCAATTGCTTCTGGCCACATTGCGATCTCTGGCTCCCGAAGGCAGGCCGGAGCCGAACATCGTGCTCCTCACGCCGGGCGTATTCAACAGCGCCTACTACGAGCACACCTATCTGGCGCGGCAGATGGGCATTGACCTGGTCGAAGGCCGCGACCTGGTTACCCACGACAATATCGTGTACATGCGCACAACCGATGGACTGAAGCGCGTGGACGTGATTTATCGCCGCGTCGATGACGACTTCAGCGATCCGCTCGTGTTTCGCGCCGACTCCGCGCTGGGCTGCGCCGGGCTTTTCAATGCCTATCGCGCAGGCAACGTGACTGTAACGAATGCGTTTGGCACTGGACTGGCCGATGACAAGGCGCTCTATGCCTATGTGCCGCGCATCATCCGTTACTACCTGGACGAGGACGCCATTCTACCGAATGTGGAAACGTATCTGCTGACCGAAGAGAAGGATCGGCGCCATGTTCTGGCGAATCTGGAGAAGCTGGTGGTGAAGGCTGTGGGCGAGAGCGGCGGGTACGGCATGCTGATTGGCCCTCACTCGACGGCTCGCCAGCGCGAGGAGTTTGCGCGGCAGATCGAGGCGAACCCGCGCAACTACATTGCGCAGCCCACGCTGGATTTCTCGCGTGCACCGTGTCTCGTGGGCGACAGGCTGGAGCCGCGTCATGTCGATCTGCGTCCTTACATTCTGTTTGGGGACAAAGTGAACATTGTGCCCGGTGGCCTGACGCGCGTGGCGCTTGAGAAAGGCTCACTCGTGGTGAACTCGTCGCAAGGCGGCGGCAGCAAAGACACGTGGATTCTGGAGTCGAAGTGATACGCACTGTTCGGGAGAGCCGCACCATGCTATCGCGCGTTGCCGACAGCCTCTACTGGATGAGCCGCTATCTGGAGCGGGCGGAGAACACCGCGCGCCAACTGGATGTGACGATGAGCCTGATGCTGGACACGGCGGGCGCAAGCGCCGAGTCACGCTGGAAGCGGCTCGTCGCCGCGCTGGGAGATCCGCAGGAACTGGACTGGAGCGGCGACCTGGACTCGATGGCGCATGCGCTGGTATTTGACAGCCTGCATCCGGCGTCGGTGACATTCGCCGTAAATGCGGCGCGCGAGAATGCCCGCCAGGTGCGCGAGGAGATCTCGACAGAGCAGTGGCAACGGCTCAACCGCCTCTATCATCACATGCATTCGCAACTTGCGCTCTCGCAGTCGCGCTCGAGCATGGCCGACGTTCTCGCCGGGGTGGTGGACGGCATTCACCTCTTCAAAGGCGTGACGGATACGACGATGATTCACGGCCAGGGCTGGCACTTCATTCGTCTCGGACGGTATCTGGAGCGTGCATACGCGACTGCCACGCTGCTTGAAGTGTTCCAGCCGGATCTGTTTCAGACGCCGGAGCGTGACGACTCCGGATATCAATACCTGGAGCAGGTGGGCCTGCTGCGCTGCTGCACGGCGTTTGAGGCGTATTGCCAGGTTTATACAGCGGACATGACACGCGACCGCATACTTGAATTTCTGCTACTGAACCGTGACTTTCCGCACGCCATCCGCTATTCGGTGGACGGCATTCGGCAAGCCGTCACGGCAATCCAGCGCACCGGCGCGCGCAGGCCGCCGGATGAGCTGACCGCTGGCATCGGGCGGCTGCATGCGATGCTCGATTACACCTCCATTGGCGAAATTCTGGCCGGAGACACGGCGCGGTTTCTGCACACCATACGAGAGCAGTGCCTCCGCATTCACGAGCTGATTTACAGCTATTACATTCACTATTCCATCCAGTCGGCACTGGCGGTTTGACGGAGGCATGCGATGCAGTTCTATTCCATACGGCACATGACACGCTTCCGCTACTCCCAACCGATCCGCGAGAGCATCATGGAGGCACGCATGCATCCGCGCTCCGATGCGAATCAGCACTGCCTCGCGTTCTCGCTCTCGGTAAGCCCGCGCTGCCGGGTCTTCAGCTATCGCGATCATCTGGGCAATAACGTGCAGCACTTCGACATTCCCGGCGAACACACGCAACTCGTCATAGTGGCCGAAAGCGTGGTGGAGCAGCAGTCGCTGCCAGATGTGCCAGGATTCCTGGCGCCCGATGCCTGGAACGAGCTGGACGCGATGATCGGCGAGGGCGATTACTGGGAGATGCTGTTGCCAAGCGCCTTCGCCGTGGAGACTCCAGCGCTGTTGGCGCTGGCGCGAAAGCTCGAGGTGGTGCGGCGCGACGATCCTCTCATGCTGGTGCACGAGATCAATCAGCGGCTCTTCAACTACTTCGATTATGTTCCTCGCTCTACACGCGTCGATTCTCCCATCGATGAAGCCATCCTGAGCGGCAAGGGCGTCTGCCAGGATTTTGCGCACACGATGCTGGCTCTTCTGCGCCATGTGCGCGTTCCCGCTCGCTATGTGTCGGGCTATCTCTATCGCAGCCGCGAGGCCCATGATCGCTCCACGCCCGATGCGACGCACGCTTGGGTGGATGTTCTATTGCCGCACCTCGGCTGGGTGGGATTCGATCCGACCAATAATCTGGTCGCACATCGCCGCCACATACGCACCGCCGTGGGCCGGGACTATGCCGACGTGCCGCCGACGCACGGTATCTTTCGCGGCAGCGCGGAGAGCGAGCTCTACGTGGCGGTGCAGGTGGATGCCAGCGAGCATCCTCCTGCGCTGGACCGCAAGTTGCCAATCCCAGACGACTGGAGCGTCCTGGTAGAGCGCGCGCAACAGCCGGTTGCGCCGCGCGTGGCGGCCATCGATCTGCAGCAAATGCAACAGCAACAGCAGTGATGCCGTGCGGCTACGCCGTGCGCCGCACCTCTGCTGCGATGCGTCGAAGCTCCGGCAAGACCGCGCCGAGCGCCGCGGGTTCCGCGTTGCGGCGGCCCAGCGCAAAGTAGAGCGCCCGATAGTGGCGATACAGTTGCTCGTAAACCTCTGCCGCCTTTGGATCCGGCTCAACCGTACGCAACGGCAGGCAGACCGCAGCCTGCGCCTCCTCGATCGTCTTGTAGGCGCCGGCTGCGAGCAGCGCAAAGATTCCGGAACCGAGACTGGTGGGAATGCCGGATGGGACCAGGACCGGCTTGTTGAGCACGTTGGCGTAGACGCGATTGAGCACTTCGCTCTTCTGCGGAATGCCGCCCGCATTGATGACGCGATCGACGCGAACGCCATGCTCGGCCATGCGCTCGAGAATGATGCGGGTGTGGAAGGCGGTGCCCTCGATGGCAGCGAAGAGTTCGTCCTCGGCGGTGTGGATGAGGTTCCAGCCAAGCGTGACGCCGCCGAGTTCGGGATTGACGAGCACGGTGCGGTCGCCGTTGTCCCAGCTGAGGCGCAGCAGGCCCGTCTGGCCTGCCTTGTATGCGTCGAGACCCTCGGAGAGCGCAGCGACGGTTGCGCCGGCGCGCCTGGCCACTGCGTCAAAGATGTCGCCTGTGGCGGAGAGCCCCGCCTCGATGCCCGTGTAGGCAGGATGCACGCTGCCCGGCACGACGCCGCAGACTCCGGGCACAAGCTGCGCCTCTTTGGCCATGGCGATGATGCAGGTGGAGGTGCCGACGACGTTGACCACATCGCCCTCGCGGCAGTTGGAGCCGATGGCGTCCCAGTGCGCGTCGAATGCGCCGACGGGAACGGGAATGCCGGCGCGCAGGCCGAGCTTCTCTGCCCAATCGGCAGAAAGATGCCCGGCGAGATGATCGCTGGTGAGATATGCGCCGCCCATTTTGGCGCGTACTCCCTTGAGCAGCGGATCGACGGCGACGAGAAACTCCTCAGGCGGCAGACCATCCCACCTGGGGTTCCACATCCACTTGTGACCCATGGCGCAGATACTGCGCTTAAGGCCCTCGACGGTACGGACGCCGCAGAGCGTAGCGGCAACCATGTCGCAGTGTTCCAGCGCGGTGACGAAGCGGTTGCGCTGGCCGGGATTGTGGCGGAGCCAGTGCAGCAGCTTGGCAAAGCCCCACTCGTGCGAGTAGACGCCACCGCACCAGTCGATGCCTTCAAAGCGGAGCGCGTGCGCCTTCTGCGTAATCTCTTCGGCCTCAGCGTGCGCGCGATGATCGCACCAGAGATAGTAGTCATCCAGCGGCTCAAGGCCCTCGCCGACAGGGATGACGCTGGAGCCGGTGGTGTCGAGTGCGATGGCCTGCACGTCTGCGCCAGCAACCCTGGTGGTGCGCAGGACCTCGCGCGTGGCTTCGGCGAGCGCGCGCATCTGGTCGGCGTGCGACTGGGTGGCGAAGTCCGGGTCTTCGCGCCTGCGGTGGAGCGGATACGGCGCAGCCGCCGTGCCGATGGGTCCTTTGACGCTGTCGACGAGGGTGACGCGGACGCTGAGGGTGCCGAAATCGACTCCGGCAACGATGGTCATGGAACGCCTCCAGTAAACGCTTTCTTGAAGCCCCTTCAGAGTACACCATCGCTGCCTCGGCGTGGCAAGCGGGGGGAGTCTGCCGCTTACCTTTTCCGGTTTGGAGCAAGCTTCGCCAGCCGCGCGAGCAGAGCGGAAGTCTGTGCGGAAGGCGAAGAGGGCGCGACGGGTGCTTGCGGCGAGGGCTGCCTGTCCGACGGATGGTCTGTTGCGGCTTGACCCATCGTTGTCTTCATTGCTGCATCCGCGGTTTGGCTGGATGCGGAACCGGGAACTGTCGGACTGCCCGCGACCTGCGCGCCCTTCAGCGGCGGAAGCGATGCTGTGGCATTCTTAACGAGAATGGAGATGCGACGATTCGAAGGGTCATAGGGATTGGACTTTACGCGCAGCATCTGATCGGCATAACCGCGCACCTGTGTTACCTGATCCAGGCGCACGCCGTCAGCCTGCAGCAGCCTCCGTGCTGAGTTGGCGCGGTCTGCCGACAGTTCCCAGTTGCTGTAGCCGGTATCCTGCGAATAGGGCGTTGCGTCGGTGTGGCCCTCGATGAGCAGGTCGTTAGGCAGGGTCTTAAGTTCGGAGGCCAGCAGCGCCAGCAGTTCCTGTCCGCTCGCGCTTAGCCGCGCGCTGCCGCTCTCATAGAAGGTGCCGTTCTTGGTTTCCAGCAGTTCGATGCGCAAGCCCTCGGGTGTGATGGTGATCTCGATCTGTTTCGAGAGTTTTTCCAGTTCCTTGCGAGCCTTGATCTCCGCCTCGAGCTTTTCCTTCAGCTTTTGCAGGGCGTCGGTCCGATCCTGCTCGATGGTCACGCCGTTTCCGCTCATCGTTGTGCCCAGCAGGCTCGCCGTGCCCCGCGGGTCGTTGAAGTATCCGGCGACGGCTTTCTTGATCTTCTCGCTCGAATTCATCAGCCACAGCACGATGAACAGGGACATCATCGCGGTGACAAAGTCTGCATAGGCTACCTTCCACGCGCCGCCGTGATGGCCGCCGTGTCCGCCCTTCTTCTTCACAATGATGATCGGTTGCATCTTTCCGGTGGACATCATGCCTGCTCTCTGTCTGCACGCTACGCGGCTGCGGCTGCAGCATCCGCCGACTGGTTTTTGCAGGCCTTCTCCATCTCGTCAAAGCCGGGCCGAACATGCGCGGGAATCGCGCGCCGTCCCATCTCGATGGCGATCATGGGCGCCGAGCCCTTGAGAAACGACAGCAGCAGTACTCGCAGCACGTGCAGGTAGCTGTTGTGCTCCTCTGCCGACTTGGCCATGTTGGAGCTGAGCGGCCCCACCACGCCGTAGCACAAGAGAATGCCGAGAAACGTGCCGACCAGCGCGGCGGCAACCTTGTGGCCGATCTCCTCCGGCGGGCCGCCCAGTGCGCCCATGGTGATGACCACGCCGAGCACAGCGGCTACGATGCCCAGTCCCGGCAGTGCGTCGGCAACCGTGGAGAGCGCGCCGATGGGCTGGGTCGCATCATGATGATGCACTTCCATGTCGAGCTCCATCATCTGGTCCATGTCGAACGGCTCAACGCCGCCCGTGATCGCCATGCGCAGCGTGTCGCAGACAAAGTCGCGGGCATGGTGGTCCTTGAGAAACTCGGGGTAGTTCTTGAAGATGGAGCTCTCCTGCGGCTTCTCGACATCCGTCTCGACGCTCAGCAGCCCTTCTTTGCGCACCTTGTTGAGAAACTGGTACATCATCTTGAGCGTGCTGAGATAGCGGGCCTTGCCGAATTTGGAGCCGCTCAGGATTCCCGTCAGGCCGCTGACGATTCCCTTCAGAATGTGCATCGGGTTGGCGGTCAATAGCGTGCCGACCGCCGCTCCGCCAAGGATGAGCAGCTCCGCCGGCTGGATGAGCACCTCAATGTGCCCCTTTTCCATCAGGAAGCCGCCGATGACGGCGCCAAAGACCAGAAGAATTCCTACGATCGCGAACACAAGTTCCTCCCCGGCGCCAGGGTCACGTGATTGCCCCCTGCATGAAGACTGGAAAACATTGCAGCCTTGGCTCTTTCAAGCAGGCCGATCAGCGTCTCTCCGGGCTGCGCGCAGGCGACTCCGGCGCTTGCGGTGACGGAGATACGATCGCCCCACCAGCGGAACTCCGTGGTGCGGGCCACACCGGTCATGCACTGCGCGCGCGTCTGCAGGGCCTCCGGCTGCGCAACCCTTGCGAGAATCAGAAACTCATCTTCACCCCATCGTCCGAGTTCCTCGCCAGAGTGCAGCGCGCCGGCAAGGGTGCGTTCGGTCCGATCCATCATGGCTTCGCAGGCCCGCGCGCCGTGCGTCCGGCGCAGCTCATGTGCTTGATCGACCATGAGCCAAATCAGGCCCAGCTCCGCGGTGCCCTGGAGAAACTCCTCGAAGCGCTCGGAGAGGCGTGCCTCCAGATGCACCTGAGCCTCTTCCACCGTTTCACCGTCGCCCGAGTTGCCGCGCGGCAGAGCTTCGACCACTTCAGCCTGGTGAAAGAGAACAGCCGTCCCAATGCGCTCTCCCATGCCGTCGCGCAGCACCAGCCGCCGCGCCGCGATCGCAAGATCGCCGCCCAGCTTGTGACGCCCGTGCAAGAGGGTGGGACGCACTCCGGATACACCATCGAGCCGGCTCGCTTCATCCCAGGCGCCGCCGCCATGGACCAGTGGATCAAGGGCCCACGGAGTGCTGCGCGCGACCACCTCCATCGCGGCAAATCCGGTGATCGTCTCCGCAGTGCGGTTCCAGAAGAGGATCTGCCCGGCAGCATCCACCAGAGCGATGCCCTCGGGATGGGACTCAAGCGCCGCTTCCATCAGATCGCTTCGACCGGACATATAGAGAAACCTCGTCCTGCTGTTCATCGGCAGCAAAGGTGGCAACTTCAAAGGGAGCAAGGTGCAGGAGCGGATGGGAGAGTTCTCATGAGGAGCCATGAGCCGCCTTTGGCCGGAAGAATGCTGCAAAGGAAGAAGGAACGAGGCGGGGAGTGCTTTAGGTCGCTACTGGGCGATGGGTGCAGGCGAGTTGAGCGGAAGGCGCACGGTGAAGCGGGTGTTGCCGGGTCGCGAGTCCACGTCGATCTTGCCGCCGAACTTGTGCGTCACGATGCGATGCACGATTTCGAGCCCGAGGCCGGTGCCCTTGCCCTGCGCCTTGGTCGTGAAGAATGCATCGAAGATGCGGGGCAGAACCTCGCCGGGAATGCCTTCTCCGTGATCGGTAATGCTGACTGCGAGCCAGCCGGGTTCGATCCATGTGGCGATTTCGATCTTTGCCTGCGTGGGCGAGGCATCGATGGCATTGTCAATCAGGTTGGTCCAGACCTGGCTCAGAGCCGTGCCGCGTGCCTGAATCTTCGAGGGCGAAGCTGAAAAGCACTTTACCGTCTCAACCTGCTTGATGCGCATCTTGTGGCCCAGCATGGTCAGCGTGCTCTGCAGGCTCTCATGCACGTCGATCTCCGTGGTCTGGGACCGGTCCTCATACGCAAACTTCTTGACGGCCATCACCAGTTCGCTTACGCGCGAGATGCTGTCTTCGATCGAGCAGACAAGCCACACGCTCGATGCCAGGGCGCCCAGCCAGTTGAGGGCGTCGGAGAACGCAGGCTTGTCAAAGTATGCGCGCGCGCACTCCAGTTCGTGCCGGTCATAGCGCATGGCCACCAGGATGGGTGCGATGGAGAATGCATTTTCGACGCCTGAGGCGGCTAGCCATTCCGCCATGGACTCTTCCGCATCGGCCTGATCGACGCTGCTCATCGCGGCCATCTTGCAGCCGCTCAGCGCGTGTTCCAGCAGGCTTCGCATGCACTCAAGCTGTTCCGCGCTTTTCGGTCGGTCGCTCATGCGCAGGCTCAGCTTCTGCAGCTTCATCAGATTTTCGCGCAATTGCGATGCGGCGCGTTTGGCAGCGGTCCCGGGATTGTTGAGCTCGTGCATCAGGCCGGCGGCGAGCGTGCCCAGCGAGATGAGCTTTTCGCTGTGGAGCGCCTCCTGCTGATGGGCGCGAAGGCGCGTCGTCATGTCGGCGAGCACGCCCTGCCGCACCTCGGGACAGCAGGCCATGAGCGACCAGAAGGACTCCTCGCTGAAGCGGATGAGCAGCGAATCCTGCACTGCAACCACCGTGAAGGGAGAGTATGGCTTGCCGGTCAGCAACGTGACTTCGCCGAAGGCCTCGCCCGCGCGGGTGAATCCAACGACGATCGGCTGCTGGTCGGGTTCGACGCGTTCAGAGCGAACTTCACCTTCGAGCACGACCCAGTACCATCGCTGCGGATCGCCGGCATGCACAAGGACAGCACCAGCGCGCGCAGTCAAACGATCGACAAAGTCGACTCCGCGGATCGCGTCGGGAGGTGTCTGGGAAAAGGGCCGGGTTGCGCGCAGCGCACTGGCCACGCTCCCCAGTGAGACCGGCTCGATTGCGACGGGCTGCTGACCCTCTGTCATCCCGGACTTCAACCTCTCGTTAGAATCCTGCAAGATATTGATGCACAAACTGTACGGCGATGGATCCCTCACCCACGGCCGAGGCCACGCGCTTCACTGACCCGTGACGCAGGTCGCCAGCTACGAAAACTCCCGGTACGCTGCTTTCCAGCAAAAACGGCTCGCGCGGCTCCTTCCAACTGGCCGGCAGCTTCCCGTCGCAGCGCAGGTCCGGTCCCGCGAGCACAAACCCCTTGTCGTCGCGCAGAATCTCCTGCGGCAGCCATTCCGTCCGCGGCGCCGCGCCGATGAAGACGAAAAGCGAACTGGCTGGGATCCGGCGCTCGCCCTCAGGGCTGCGCAGCCGGATGGCCTCAAGCCTTTCCGTGCCCTCGGCTTCGATGACCTCCGTGTGCGCTTCCAACACAATATTGGATGTGCGCTCAATCTCATCGATTAAGTATTTCGACATCGTGGCGGAAAGCCCGGGCCCGCGCACCAGCATTGTGACCTTGCAGGCGTATTTGGCAAAGTGCAGCGCGGCCTGGCCGGCGGAGTTGGCCCCTCCCACCACGAAGACCTCTTCGTCCTTGCAGGCCGCCGCCTCCACCAGCGCCGCACCATAGTAGATACCGCGGCCGGCGAGCCGCTCCGCGCCGGGAATCTGCAGGCGGCGATACTGCACGCCGGATGCAAGCAGCACCACGTGAGTGGCAATCTCCCGTTCGTCGGCCAGCCTGACAAAGCGATACTGGCCGTCAAGCCGTAGCCCGCTGGCGCGCTGCGTAACAAACTCAGCGCCAAAGCGCGAGGCCTGCAGGTGGGCGCGACGTCCCAGATCGGCGCCGGTGATGCCGGTGGGAAA
>VFSW01005155.1_pt1 | contig 19382 bp, 17 predicted proteins | sample 5358111 | NCBI WGS metagenome assembly VFSW01 (sample SAMN11554181, study PRJNA540505) | mine drainage metagenome | isolation source: sediment from site ElyBrook_90M | place: USA: Ely Copper Mine, Vershire, VT | collected 2017 | reverse complement strand
ACTCGGCCTCGACCAGCAGGCCGCTCCGAACAGGAGCGCCCACAAGACGAGGCCGAAAACCCACACGCGCTATGCGGCTAGGTGCATCAGTCCCCTATTGCCACGAACCGGTGCCACACCATGGCGTCGGGCGTGCTATTCGCCTATCACCTTGCCCATAGCCACATACTTCGTGCCGTCGAATCTGATCAACTGCATCGCCTTGATCGGGGCATAGTCTGTGGGGCTGGTGTTGATCTTGATCCCCGGCAACAGAACCTCGGTGCGGAAATTCTTGAGGTTCGCCGCCTGTTTCATCACGTTCGCGCGCGTCAGGTTGTTGCCGCACTGCTTGAGCACCTGCACCAGCGTCTGTGCGAGCCCATAGCCGACTACGTTGCTTCCATCCTTAACGTTGCCGTCCGGGTAATACTTCGCCATGAACGCATACCAGTCCTTCATCCCCTTGTCGTTCTTCCACGTCGGGTCGAGCGAATCCTTGAGATACTGGATCGAGATCACGCCGGTCGACTTATCCAGGCCGGCAGGCGTCAGTACCGACCCGATCGAGGCCGAAACGTTGTTCAGATACTGCACCGGCTTCCAGCCGATGTCGTAGGCCTTGCGGATCGCCTGGGCGGCGAATTTGGGCGTGGTGATGTTAAAAAAGACGTTGGCGCCCGATGCCTGCAGCTGCACGATCTGCGAATCCACGGTCGGATCGCTGGTTTCATAGGATACCTTGGCGACGATCATGGACTTCGCCTTGGCGCCGAGTCCATCCTCGAAACCCTTCAGGTAATCCTTGCCGTAGTCGTCGTCCTGGTAGAGCACGCCGATTTTCGCGTTGGGCGTGGTTTCCAGGATGTGCTTGGCGTACATCTTGGCCTCGGTCTGGTAGTTGGGCTGCCAGCCCATAGTCCAGTGGAAGTGCTGCGGGTCGTTCCACGCGCTTGCGCCGGTGGCGACAAACAACTGCGGCACCTTTTTCGCGTTCATGTACTTGTGGATCGCGGTATTGGGCGGCGTGCCGAGGGAGCTGAAAATTAGCAGCACCTGGTCCTGCTCGACCAGTTGCCGCGCATCTTCGACCGTCTTCGGCGGGCTGTAGCCGTCGTCGAGGCTGATGAAGTTGATCTTGCGCCCGTTGATGCCGCCCTCGTCGTTGATCATCTTGAAATAGGCGGCCTCGGTCTTGCCGATGGTGCCGTATGCGGAAGCCGGGCCGCTGTAGGGCATGATATTACCGATCTTGATTTCGGTGTCGGACGCGCCCGGATCGTATTTCTTCTGTGCCCATGCGGCCGATGTGCTGAACGCGAGTCCGGCAGCCACGGTTGCTGAAACTAACAAATGCCTGGTTGACATGCTGACCTCCTTTGCGTGGTTGACAAAATGAGGAGACATGTCCCCTCACGCCCTTCTGAATCCAAGGCTGCCTCAGACGTGCCGAAACAGCCTTCGTGGTACTCGGGTTACGCTACCCGGTTCGCCCGCTGCCGCCGGTCTGGCGCCTGAGCCGCGCCCATCCGATGCGGATGGCGCCGGCGACGCCGACCGGCATCAGGTACATGAAACCGAGCAGGAACACGCCGTAGATCGCCCACGGCGCGGCCTTTGAAATCTGGTCGGCGATATTGGGCACGAACTGGATGAAAATCGCGCCGTATACCGCACCGGAGATCGACGCCAGGCCGCCGATCACGATGCCGACGAGGAAGGTGATCGAGAGGAAATAAATGAAACTGTCGGGCGCGACGTATTGCACCGCGATCGCCCCGAGCGCGCCGGCGACACCCGTAAACATCGCGCTCACCCCGAAGGCGAGCGTTTTGTACAGCGCGGCGTGCACACCCATGGCCTCGGCCGCAATCGGCTGGTCGCGGATGGCGATGAGCGAGCGCCCGACGCGCCCGCGCAGCAGGTTCCAGCCGAGCACGAACATCACCAGCGCGATCGCGAGCGTGAAAAAGTACAGCCACTGGTCCGCGTTCACCGGCAGGCCGAAAGGCGGGTCCGGTTTCATGATGACGATGCCCTGCACGCCTCCGGTCCAGTGCTCCAGGCCGTGGGATTTCAGCAGCGGTGGTATGGAAACGCCGAGCGCAAAGGTGGCCAGCGCGAGGTAGAGTCCTTCCAGTCGCAACGCGGGCAGGCCGAACAGGAAGCCGGCCGCGAGGCAGACCACGCCGGCGACCGGCACGGTAAGCCAGTAGGGCACGTTGTAGGTGTTCATCAGGATCGCCGCAACATACGCGCCGATGGCGTAGAACGCGCCGTGGCCAAGCGATATCTGGCCGTTGTAGCCGGTGAGGATATTGAGCCCGAGGAGCGCGATGGCATAGACCAGCACCAGCGTCAGCTGGAACGTATGGTAGTTGCTCACCAGGAACGGCAGCGCGCAAACCAGCAGCAGCAGCGCGGCAAGGCCGATGAGCCGCGGCTTGTTCAATTTAGCGCCAATGTTTGATGCGGTGGTCATGGGTTCATACCCTGGTTACGAGTGTTCTGCCGAACAGGCCCGAGGGCCGGACCACCAGCACGCCGATGATCAGCACCAGCGCGAACGTCAGCTTGAGCTCGTTGCCGATGACGTAGGCGCCGAGCAGGCTTTCCAGCACGCCGACGAGGAACCCCCCGAGCACCGCGCCGCCGGGGTTGTCGATACCGCCCACCAGCGCCGCCGCGAACGCGTACAGCAGGATGCCGGACATCATGTTCGGGTCGAGATAGACCACCGGGGCGACCATCATGCCGGCAATCGCGCCAATTGACGAAGCGAGGCCCCAGCCCAGCGCCAGCATCCAGCCGACGCGGATACCGACCAGGCGGCTCGATTCCGGGTTCTGCGCCGCCGCGCGCATCGCCAGCCCTAGCGGCGTGAAACGGAAGAATGCATACAGCAGCGCCAGCACCACCAGAGTGACGCCGACGGCCCCGATCTGGTGCGCGGAGATGAAGTGGTCGCCCCAGTGCAGCGGCTGTTTCGGAAACGGGCTCGGAAACACCTTGATGGTGTAGGTGTAGAGCCAGCCGGCGAGGCTGTTGAATATCACCAGCAGGCCGATGAACACGACCACCACCGACAGCACCGGCGCCTTCTCCACCGGGCGCACGAGAATGCGCTCGACCAGCATGCCGAGCACGAATGCGATCGCGACCGTAAGAAAAAACGCCGGCCAGTAAGGCATGCCGGCGTTGATCAGGGACCAGGCGATGTAGGTCGAGAACATGGCCATCTCGCCCTGGGCAAAATTCACATGATGCGTTGCCTGGTAAATCATCACCAGCGCCAGCGCAACACTGGCATAGATGCCGCCGTTGGCGAGGCCGGCGAATACCTGGTTCAGGAAGGCGTCCATCGATGGTCCTTGTCCGCTTCTAATAGCCCAGATACGAGCGCCGCACGGCGTCGTTGCGCTTGATTTCTGCCGAGGTGCCGGACAGCACCACGCGGCCGGTCTCGATCAGGTAGGCGTGATCCGCCAGATCCAGCGCCATCGCCGCGTTCTGTTCCACCAGCAGTATGCTGACCTTCTCGCTCTGGTTGATCGCGCGCATGATGCCGAATATCTCGCGCACGATCAGCGGCGCCAGACCGAAAGACGGCTCGTCCAGCAGCAGCAGCCGCGGCCGCAGCATCAACGCGCGCGATACCGCCAGCATCTGCTGCTCGCCGCCCGAGAGCGTGCCCGCCTGCTGGTGGCGGCGTTCCTTCAGCCTTGGAAAATAAGCGTAGATGCGCTCGAAATCCCGCTCCACCTCGCGCCTGTCCTTGCGCACATAGGCGCCCAGGCGCAGGTTTTCCTCGGTGCTGAGGTTGACGAAGGTGCCGCGGCCATCCGGGACATGGGCGATGCCCAGGCGCACGATGTCCTCGGTCGCCTTTTTCTCGATGCGCGCGCCGCCGAAACGGATCTCGCCCTCGGTCTGCACCATGGCGCAGAGCGCGCGCAGCGTAGTCGTCTTGCCCGCGCCGTTGGCGCCGAGCAGCGCCGTGATCGAGCCCTCCTCCAGCGCGAAGTCAATGCCGTGCAGCACCCGCGTCGGCCCGTAGGCGGCGTGCAGCTTGGCGACTTGCAGCAGCGCCGCCATCAGGCGCTGGTCCCCAAATAGGCCTGCACCACCTCGGGGTGCCGCTGCACCTCGGCCGGCGTGCCCTCGGCGATCTTGCGCCCGAAGTTGAGCGCGACCACTTTGTCCGAGACGCCCATCACCAGGCTCATATGGTGCTCCACCAGCAGCACGGTGACGCGAAGCCGGTCGCGGATGTCGCGGATCAGCTTGCCGAGCGCGTCCACTTCCTCGTGATTGAGGCCGCTCGCCGGCTCATCCAGCAGCAGCAGCTTGGGCTCGCTCGCGAGCGCGCGCGCCAGCTCGACGCGCTTTTGCGTGCCGAAGGAAAGATCGGAAACACGCTTGCCGGCCACCGCTTCCAGGCCCAGAAATGCGACCAGTTCGCGCGCTTTTGCGGCGGATGCGTGCTCCTCGCGCCCCACCCGCGGCAGGCGCAGCGCATTGGAAAGGAAACCGCTGCTGGTGCGGCAATGGCGGCCGAGCATCACATTGTCGAGGACAGTCATGGTACGGAACAGCGCCAGGTTCTGGAAGGTGCGGCCGATGCCCGCAGCGGCGATGCTGTGCCGGGGAATGGAGAGCAAGGGCCGGCCGTCGAACACGATCGCGCCCCGGTTACAGCGATAGAGCCGGGACAGGCAGTTGAACAGCGTGGTCTTGCCGGCGCCATTGGGCCCGATCAGGCCCGCGACCTGCCCCGGGGCGATGTCGAAGGAAACGCCGTCGAGCGCGATGATGCCGCCGAAATGCACCGACACGTCTGCGACAGCCAGCAGGCTGTCCCCACTCGTCGCTTGGGTTTGAACCATCCATCCTCCTGTATCGGACCATCGCCCGCCAAGGCCATGCCTCGGATCGAACCTGTCCGTGCAGCCCCGGTCTTTGCCGGGATCCGCCCTCTGTGCCCGCCCCTGTTTTGGCCGGGACTGGGTACACTGCGGGCACATACTTCCATAAAACGCGGCCTGCGTAAAGCCGGAATGATTCGCGATTCCGCAGAAATTGCAGAATTAGTCCATTGGCTGGCCGTCGAAACCTGCTTTTCGCCAGTGCCCGTTCGCGCGCCGGCGCAGCGGCCGCGCGCCCGGCTGCGTCCGCTCCGGGATACTAGCCGCTGTTGCGCAATCCGGCGGTGAGCCCGTTGATGCAGAGGTGTATGCCGCGCCGGGTCAGCACGTCGGTATCGCCTGCGCGATAGCGCCGCAGCAACTCGATTTGCAGGTGGTTGAGCGGATCGAGATAGGGAATGCGGTTGCGCAGGCTTTGCGCGAGCTCCGGATTGTCGGCGAGCAGCGCCGGCTGCCCGGTAATCTGCAACAGGTAGCGAATGGATTTGTTCAGTTCGGAGCCGATGCGCGCGAGCACATGCTCGCGCAGCACCGCATCCTGCAGCAGTTCGGCGTAGCGCGTGGCGATCGACAGATCGGTCTTGGCGAGCACCATATCCATGTTGGACACGACGCTGCGGAAAAACGGCCAGTCCCGGTACATCTGCTTCAGCGTGCCCATGCCTTGCGGGTGCTCCGTGAGCCAGGCTTCGACGGCGCTGGCGAAGCCGTACCAGCCGGGCAGCAGCACGCGGCACTGCGCCCAGCTGAACACCCAGGGAATGGCGCGCAGGTCCTCGATGCGCCATGAGGCCTTGCGCGCCGACGGCCGGCTGCCGATGTTGAGCTCGGCAATCTCGGCGATCGGTGTGGTCATGCGAAAGTACTCGACGAAACCGGGCGTGTCGTAGACCAGCCGGCGATACGCCCGGTACGCATGCTCACTGAGCGTATTCATGACCTCGGCCCAGCCCAGCGCCACCGGGTCGGCGCCTTGCGCATGCAGCAGGCTCGCCTCCAGCGTGGCCGCGACCAGGGTCTCCAGGTTCTCGCGGCCGAGCAGCCCGTCGGCGTACTTGCTCGCGATGGTCTCGCCCTGCTCGGTTAGGCGCAGCATTCCATCCACGCTGCCCGGCGGCTGCGCCAGAATCGCTTCATACGCGGGCCCGCCGCCGCGGCCGACCGAGCCGCCGCGCCCGTGGAACAGGCGCAGGCGCACACCGTGCTTGCGGAACACCTCGACCAGGCTCGCTTCGGCCTGATACAGCGCCCAGTTGGCAGTGACATAGCCGCCGTCCTTGTTGCTGTCGGAGTAGCCGAGCATGATCTCCTGCATGCCCGCGCGCGCGTCCAGCCATTGCCGGTAAGTCGCTAGCGCAAACGCCTCGGACATGATGGCACCGCAACGGCCGAGGTCGCCTATGGTCTCGAACAGCGGCACGATATTGAGCGCAAGGCGCGCCGGTTCGCCCGGGACGAGCAGCCCGACCTCCTTCAGCAGCAGGCCTGCTTCGAGCAGGTCGCTTACCGAATCGCAGTTCGAGACGATGTAGTTTTGGATCGCGGCTGCGCCGAAGCGGCTCTGCACCTCCGCCGCCGCCTGCAGAATCCCGAGCTCGCTTTGCGCCGTCGCGCTGTACGCCAGATGGCGCGAATACAGCAGCCGCGGGCCGGCCAGCTCGCGCGTGAGCAAGGCCACGCGCTCGGGCTCGGCGAGCGCCGCATAGTCGCCGTGCACCCTCGCAAGCCGCAGCAGCTCGGCCACGACGGCCTCGTGCACCGCGGAGTTCTGCCGCAGGTCGAGCGCGGCGAGATGAAATCCGAACACCTCTACCGCGCGCATCAGGGGCCGCAGCCGCCGCTCGGCCAGGGCCGCCGAGCCGTGATTGGCGAGCGAGTGCGCGATGATGTCCAGCGCGGCGTGCAGTTCGGCGCTGGCACGGTAGGGCTCGCCCGGGGCGTGCGGCTCGCGCGGCGGAACATAGCCGCACAGCGCGCGCGCGCTCGCCGCCAGCCGTGCATAAATGCCCGCCAGCGCACGGCGGTAGGGCTCGTCCTGGCGGAACGGCGAATCGTCGCCGGAGGCGTCGGCAAGCGCCGCGAGCTCGGGCGTGATGCTCACCAGCCGCGCGGCGATCGGCAGTTCGCCGCCGAGCAGGTGGATCTGCTCCAGGTAGTGCGCGAATGCGAGACGCGCCTGGCGCTCGATCGCGGCGCGCAGCACCTCGGCGTCGACAAAGGGATTGCCGTCGCGGTCCCCGCCTATCCATGAGCCCATGCGCAGCAGCGCGGGCAGGCGCACCGCCGCGCCGGTGTGCCGCGCGAGGGTATGCTCCATTTCCGCGTACAGCCGCGGGATCTGCTCGAGGAAGGTGTCGCGGTAATAAGCGAGAGCGTTGTCGATCTCGTCCACCACGCGCAGCTTGGTCAGGCGCAGCATCGCGGTCTGCCACAGCGTCAGAACGACGGTGTAGAGTTCGTGCGCGAGTTGCGTCTGCTCCGCCGGCAGCAGTTGCTCGCGATCGCGGCGCTCGAGCAGGCGCGCGATTTCGCGCTCGCAGTCGAGCGTGCTCTTACGTTTCACCTCGGTCGGATGCGCGGTCAGCACCGGGCTCACCAGCGCGCCCTCGAACCAGGCCCCGAGCGCCGCCGCACCCACGCCTGCCGCCTTCAGTTGCGCCAGGACCCGCGCCAGGCTGCCCGCGCGCGGCGGCAGCCCTTCGCGCGCCTGAGCGCGGCGCTTGCGCTTCTGCTGGCGGTCCTCGGCGATGTTGAGCAGATGCAGGAAATAGCTGAATGCGCGCACCACGTCCAGGCTCTGGCGCCGCGACAGGCCGTCGAGAATCCCGGCGAGCTCGGCGCGCACCGCGCCGGCCTCGCCCGGCTGCGCACGGCGAAAGCGCACCGCGGTCTGGCGCACGCGCTCTATCATTGCATAGCCGGCCTCGCCGGTGCGCTCCTGCAATACCCGGCCCAGGAGCCGTCCCAGCAGGCGGACGTCTTCGCGCAGATCAGCGTCGAGATCGGTTTTGTCGTTCAAGTTGAAGCCTCGGCCCAAATAGTAGACACGGCAGTAGTAGGCACAACAGAAAGCACGATCCGCGCCAGAGTAAGCCGCTCAGGCGCGCGCCAGCACGCGATCCGCGACAAAGGGGTTGGTGTCGCGCTCCTCGCCGAAAGTGGAGGCCGGCCCGTGGCCGGGGATGAAGGTCACGTCGCGCCCCAGCGGCCATAATTGCTCGCGGATGGAGCGGATCAGGGTGGCGTGATCGCCGCGCGGCAGGTCGGTGCGCCCGATCGAGCCGGCGAACAGGACATCGCCCACCAGCGCCAGGCGCTGCCTGGGGCTGAAAAAAATAACGTGGCCGGGCGTGTGCCCAGGGCAGTGGCGCACCTGCAACTCCTCCGCGCCAAAGCGCACCTCGTCGCCGCCGGCGAGCCAGCGTGCCGGCGTGAACGTACGCACTTGCGGGAAGCCGAAACGCAGGCCCTGCTGCGGCAGGTCGTCGACCAGGAAGCGGTCGTCGGCATGCGGGCCCTCGACCGGCAGGCCGAATTGTTCCGACAACTGCGCCGTGCCGCCGCAATGGTCGATGTGGCCATGGGTGAGCAGGATCTTCTCCAGCGTCGCGCCCTGCTCGTTGACTGCGTCGACGATCAGCTCCAGGTCGCCGCCCGGATCCACTACCGCAGCCCTGTTCGTCTGTTCGCATACCAGCAGCGAGCAGTTCTGCTGGAACGGGGTGACCGGAATGACGACGACTTTCACGCGACCTCTGAAGAACGGCGATCTCGGATGACCAACAAGCCCGATTCTACGCTTTCAGCCGCGCTGCTCGTGCAGGACCCGCGTCAGAGCATCGCCAGCGAACTGGGTCCCCTGGGCGGCGCAAACAACTGATCGAGCTCGTCCAGCTGCGCCGCCGTCAGCACATGATCGAGCGCGCCCAGGTTTTCTTTCAGCCGTTCGCGCCGGCCGGATTTCGGAATCACGATCACGTCCTCGCGCGCGAGCAGCCAGGCGAGCGCGGCCTGCGCCGGCGTCATGCCGTGGCGCGCGGCGAACCCGGCGAGCTTGCGGTTGCGGGGAAGTTGCGCCTGCTCCAGCGGCGAATACGCCATCAGCGGCACGCGCCGCTGACGCAGCCAGGGCAGCAGATCCCACTCGATGCCGCGCCGCGTGAGGTTGTAGAGCAGCTGGTTCGTCGCCACGGCGGGTCCTTGCGGCAGCCGCCACAGCGCCTGCATGTCGGCGAGATCGAGATTGCTGACGCCGTAGTGCCGGATCTTGCCCGCGTCCTGGAGGCGCGCGAACGCCTGCAGCGTCTCGGCGAGCGGCACATTGCCGCGCCAGTGCAACAGATACAAATCGATGCGGTCGGTGTTCAGCCGGCGCAGGCTGCGCTCGCAAGCGGCGGGCGCGCCCCGCGCCGACGCATTCTGCGGATACACCTTGCTCACCAGGAACACCTCGTCGCGCCGGCCTTCGATCGCCTCCGCGATCAGCATCTCCGAGCGGCCGTCGCCGTACATTTCCGCGGTGTCGATCAAGCGCGCGCCCTGGTCCAGCCCGAGCCGCAGCGTCGCGATTTCCTCCGCGCGCGTGGCGCGATCGTCGCCGAGGTTCCAGGTGCCCAGACCGAAGGCCGGGACCCGCTCGCCGCAAGGAAGGGCGACGGTTTTCATGCGTTGCGCACAGCCGGATCGATAGCCGCAACTCGCGTGGAATCGCGCCGCCGCTGCGCAGATTTCAGGTTTTGCCCGAAGCCCGGCTTGCAGCCTTCGCTCTGACCAGCAGCACCGGAACCGGCGTCGTCCGAATCACCTGTTCGGCGTCGCTTCCCATCACCAGCCGTTTAACGCCGCGGCGGCCGTGAGTGCCGAGCACGATGAGATCCGCCCCCCACTTTTTTGCCTGCTGCACGATAAAGTCCGCGGCACGGCCGCCGAAGCTCTCGAGCATCACCGATTCGGGCGTAAGCCCGCTGCGCCGGGCCTGGGCCTCCGCTTTTGCAACGATCTTCTTGCCTGTTTGACGCAGCGCATCGAGCAGATCACCGGTATCCAGGGTCACGCCATCCATGCTGGACACGGCGACATACTCGTCGACCAGATGAAACAGGCGCAGCTTCGCCCCCTGATCCTTGGCCAGTTTGATCGCTTCAGTCAGGCCCAGATTGGAAGCCGGGCTTCCGTCGATCGGCACCAAGATTTTTTGGTACATGATCCTTGCCTCCTATTCGATTTTTGCTGAACGCGGCAATCGCGCCCACCGCTTCGTCCGCCTACTCCGTTATTCGTACCAACAGCACCGGCACCGGTGCCGTTCTGACTATTTCTTCGGCATCGCTTCCCATGACCAGGCGTTTGGCGCCGCGGCGACCGTGGGTGCCGAGCACGATCAGGTCCGCCCCCCATGCCTTGGCCTCCGCCACGATGGAATCGGCGGCCCGCCCGCCCGTGATCTCAAGGATGATCGATTCCGCTTCCAGTCCGGACGCCTGTACCGCAGCTTGCGCCTTGGCGATGATCGGCGCCCCCGCCTCGCGCAACAAGTCCACGGTATTGCCGAGATACACCACGGTTTCCGCGCCCGGCCCAAGGATGAGTTCGTCGAGGACGTGAACCAACCGCAGGGTTGCGCCTTGATTCCTGGCCAGCGCTATCGCCTCGGCGAGGCCCCGATTCGAAGCCGGACTGCCGTCGATGGGAACGAGAATTTTTCGATACACGCTCATTGCTCATACTCGGATTGGGGTGCGATTTTGCACTATACATCGCGGATGGTCGTTTCGGCGCAAATCCGCGCGCCCTCCGCCGACGCAACGCGAATCCCGAGGCCTTGCACCGGGGTCCGTCGTGTTTGACCTAGATCAATGGCATTATGTACCTGCCGGACGAAAATGATTTACATGGCATTCGCGCTTGCGTTTTAGCCCACCGCAGTATTTACCTGTCGCTGGATTGCATGATCGCACACGGGATTGAGACACGATGAGCACGGGAAGAAAAACCATCCTCGCAGTTGCGGTCGTGGCGGTGCTGGTCGCGGGCGGCTTAGCCTTGCGCGAGCCGATTCTGGCGCGTTGGGGTAATTCGTCCGAAAACAATTCCCTGGTGCTTTCCGGAAATATCGAAGCCCACGAAAGCGTGCTCAGCTTCAACACCGTTCAGTCGCGCATCGTGCAGCTGCCCTTCAACGAGGGCCAGTGGGTGACCAAGGGAACGTTGCTTGCCGCCGTCGACGATTCCAACTACAGGCAGCAGGTCGCCGTCGCCACCGCCGGGCTCGCCATCCAGCAGCGGCAACTGGATACCTCCAGAAAAAACGTCGATGCCGCGGGCAAGACGATCGCCGTCGACGAAGCCGAGCTGGCGCAGCGCAAGCTCGACTACAGCCGCAACCTCGCGCTGCGCAAGCAGGGCTTCGTCTCGGCGGCGGCGCTGGACCAGACCAATACGCTGCTCAAACAGTCGGTCTCCGTGCTGGAACGCGACCGCGCCCTCGCCGCCGTCGCCGATCGCAACGTCAAAGTGGCCCAGGCCAGCGTGAAAAACAGCGATCAGGCGCTGGCACTGGCGCGCATCGTCCAGGGCTACACCGCCCTGTACGCGCCCTTCGACGGCGTGATCACCGAGCGCCAGGCCGAGCTGGGCGAGGTGGTCGTGCCCGGCACCCCGGTGGTCAGCATCGCCGACCTCGACCATATCTGGCTGCGCGCCTATTTGAACGAAGCCGACCTCGGCAAGGTGCGCCTGGGGCAGGAGGTCACGGTGACCACCGACAGCTACCCGAACAAGCAGTATCAGGGCCGGATTTCCTTCATCGCATCGAAGGCGGAATTCACACCCAAGAGCGTCGAGACCCATGCCGAACGCGTGACCCTGGTTTACCGCGTCAAGATCGACATCGCCAACCCGGCGCACGAGCTCGTCATCGGCATGCCGGCGGACGCAAGGATCAAGCTGGGCGAGCCGGTAGCGCGATGAACGGCTCCGCGGGTGCGGCAGTCGAGGTGGACGGGCTGACCAAGCGCTTCGGCGCGATCACGGCGGTCGACGACCTGAGTTTCTCGGTGCAGCCGGGTGAGATCTTCGGCCTGGTCGGCCCGGACGGCGCCGGCAAGACCACCGCCATGCGCATGTTCGCCAGCGTGATGCGGCCCGACGCGGGCAGCATCGTCATCGACGGCATCGACGTGCTCGCCCACCCGGAAAAAACCAAGCGCCATGTCAGCTACATGCCGCAGCGCTTCGGCTTGTACGAGGACCTCACGGTGGAAGAGAACATCCGCTTCTACGCGGACTTGTTCGAGGTGCCGCGCAAGCTGTGGGAAGCGCGGGCGCAGTCCATGCTCGTCGCATCGGATATGACGCAATTCCGCCAACGCCTTGCCGGCCAGCTCTCCGGCGGCATGAAGCAGAAACTCGGCCTGACCTGCTCGCTGGTCCACACCCCGCGCGTGCTGCTGCTCGACGAGCCGACCACGGGCGTGGACCCGCTGTCGCGACGCGAGTTCTGGCAGATTCTGTATTCGCTGCGCGCCGAAGGCGTGGCCATGCTGATCTCGACCGCGTACCTCGACGAGGCCGAGCGCTGCGATCGGCTTGCGCTGCTGAACCGGGGAACGATGATGTACTGCGATACCCCGGCCGGACTGAAATCACGCATGCCCGGCGCGATGCTGGAGGTCGCCTCGCCGGAGCCGAGAAAGGTGCGCGAAGTCGCGCTGGCGCTGGAGGGGGTGCAGGGCGTTCTGCTGGTCGGCAGCGGCGTGCATGTTCATGTGGACGATGGCGGGCGCCGCAGCCCGCAGCTCGCCCAGGCGCTGGCCGGCGCCGGCGTCCAGGCAACGCACATTGAGGAGGTGGCGCCCACGATCGAGGATCTGTTCGTCGCACTGCTAGAGCAGAATTCGGAGGCATGATGGCCGGCGGCGCAGGTGCCCAGATCATCGTCGACGGGCTGGTCAAGCGCTTCGGCAGCTTTGTTGCGGTCGACGGCGTGAGTTTCGACGTTGCCCGCGGCGAGATCATGGGTTTTCTCGGCCCCAACGGCGCGGGCAAGTCCACGCTGATCCGCATCCTGTGCGGTTTGCTGCGCCCGAGCGCCGGCCGGGCGCTGGTTGCCGGCATCGACGTGACCGAGGACCCCGACGCGGTGCGCCAGCGCATCGGCTACATGTCGCAGAAATTCTCGCTCTACAACACCCTGAGCGTGCTCGAAAACCTGCGTTTTTTCGGCGGCGTCTACGGCGTGCCGCGCGACCGGCTCGAGGAGCGCATACGCTTCGCCATCGACATGGCGGGGCTGGCCGGGCGCGAAACATCGCTGGTGGCCACGCTGGCCGGCGGCTGGAAGCAACGGCTCGCGCTCGGTGCTGCCATTCTGCACCGGCCGGCGATCCTGTTCCTCGACGAGCCCACCTCCGGCGTCGATCCGGAATCGCGGCGCCGCTTCTGGGACCTGATCCACACGCTCGGCGCCGAGGGCGTCAGCGTGCTGGTGTCGACGCACTACATGGACGAGGCCGAATACTGCAACCGGGTCGCGCTGATCACGCGCGGGCGGCTGATCGCCCTGGGCACGCCCTTTGAACTGAGGCGGCGCTCGCTCGGCGCGGAACTGCTGAGCATAGAGCGCGAAGGCATCGCCAACGCGATCGAATTGGTGGAAAAGGCGCCCGGCGTGCACGACGTCGCGGTGTTCGGCAGCGCGCTGCACGCCTTGGTGGACGATGCGGCAACACGCGCTCCCGCGCTGGTCGCCTACCTGGCCGGTCACGGCATCGCCGGCGCGACCGCGCGGCGCATCGAACCGACGATGGAGGATAGTTTCGTGCATCTGGTCGGCGCCGCGACACGGGCGCGGGGAGACCCGCCGTGAAGCTGCGCCGCGTCAAGGCGATCGCCGTCAAGGAAAGCCTGCAGATCGTGCGCGACCCGCGCAGCCTGATGATCGCGCTGCTGATTCCGCTGATGCAGATGTTCATGCTCGGCTACGGCATCAATCTCGACATCAAGCACATTCCCCTGTGTACCTACGACCGCGAAATGAGCCAGCAGTCGCTGGGCCTGCTGAAACGGTTTGAAGCATCGCGCTACTTCACCCTGCGCAAGACTGCCCAGGACTACGCCGAGCTCACGCGCGACATCGACGACAGCAGTTGCACGATTGCCATCGTCATCCCCGCAGGTTTCTCGCAGGGCCTGAACGACGCCGGCACCGGCACCGTGCAGGCGCTGATCGACGGAACCGACTCGAATACCGCGAACATCGCTGCGAACTATGCGCGCGCGGTGATTTCCGGTTTCTCCGGCGACCTACAGCTGCAGGCCATACAGCGCAGGGGCGGCACCGTGCAGACTCTCACACCCGTGGACGTGCAGGCGCGCGTATGGTTCAACGAAAATCTGGAAAGCCGCAATTACATCATTCCAGGCATCGTCGCCCTGGTGATGGCGATCGTCGGCGCGCAATTGACCTCGCTCACCATCGCGCGCGAGTGGGAACGCGGCACCATGGAGCTGCTGGTGTCCACGCCGGTCAAGCCGCTGGAACTCATGCTGGGCAAGCTGCTGCCGTATTTCGCCATCGGCATGCTCGACGCAGCCATCTGCCTGGCGCTGGCGGTGTTCTGGTTCGACGTGCCTTTCCGCGGCACGCTGGCAACGCTCCTGTTCACCACCAGCCTGTTCCTGATCGTGGTGCTGTGCATAGGCTATTACGTGTCGGTGTCGATTCGAAGCCAGGTCGGGGCGAGCCAGGTCGCGCTGCTCCTGACCATGCTGCCGACGATCCTGCTGTCTGGATTCGCGTTCCCGATCGACCAGATGCCGGTATTCGTGCAGGGAATCACCTACCTCGTGAGCGGGCGCTATTACGTGACCATTCTCAAGTCCGTTTTCCTGAAGGGGGCCGGCGCGGTCGAGCTCGCCGTGCCGATACTGTGCCTCGCCCTCTACGCCGTGGCCCTGGTGGTGCTCGCCGCCCGCTCCTTCCGCAAAACGCTGGATTGAAATGTTCCGACGCATTATCGAGCTGCTGATCAAGGAGTTTCTGGAACTCAAGCGGGACCGCTCTGCGCGTTTCCGCCTGCTGGTGCCCCCGATCATCCAGATGGTGCTGTTCGGATATGCGGCGACGTTCGAGGTGTTCAACGTGTCCACGGCAGTGCTGGACCAGGACCAAACGCAGGAGAGCCGCTCCCTGATCGCCGCATTCGTGAACAGCAGCCGCTTCGACATGACGACGGTCGCCAAGACCCGCGCCGACGTACAGAATGCCGTCGAGCGCAGCGACGCGCAGGTGGGCATCGTGGTGCCGCCCGGTTTTGCCGAGCTGCTGCGCAAGGGGCAGACTTCGCCGCTGCAGATCCTCGTCGACGGCACCAATTCGAATACCGCGCTGATCGCGCTCGGCTACGTCGGCGAGATCGCCGGATCGTTCGGGCAGAGTTATGCGCTGGATCTGGCGCAGCGGACCGGCCGCGCGCTGGGCCACCCGCTGGTGCAAGTCAGCATGGCGGAGCGCTATTGGTACAACCCTAACCTGAACAGCCGCTGGTTCTTCGTGCCGGGCGTAATCGGAACGGTTACCCTGATTACGATCGTCAACCTTACCGCCTTCGCGATCGTGCGCGAACGCGAGGTCGGCACGCTCGAGCAGATTCTGGTCACGCCGATCCAGCCGGTCGAATTCATCATCGGCAAGACATTGCCGTTTTTCCTGATCGGGCTGGTCGTGGTGTTAATCGCGGCGGGGGTCGGCACGTTCTGGTTCAACATCCCGTTCAAAGGCGACCCGCTGGTTCTGCTGCTCGGAACCTGCCTGTTTCTGATCAGCGCGCTCGCGATCGGGCTGCTGATCTCGACCTTGTGCACGACGCAGCAGCAGGCATTTTCGTCCAATTTCTTCGTGCTCAACCCGATGTTCATCCTGTCCGGCTTCAGCTTCCCGATTGCGAGCATGCCTCAAGTCCTGCAGTGGCTTACCTATGTCGATCCGCTGCGCTACTTCCTGGTGATCATCCGCGGCACCTATCTCAAGGGCGTGGGCCTGGACATTCTGTGGCCGCAAATGCTGGCCCTGGGCGCGCTCGGGTTCGGCCTGCTCGCGATCGCGGTAATGCGATTCCGCAAATCGCTGGACTGATGCCCTGCATTCCGGGCCCGGCGCGGCTCTCCGGCCGTCACGCCGCGAGGCCAGGGCGGAAATGCGCTACCATTTGCGCCCGCCCGCACGCGCCCTGAAGTTTGGACAGGGCTTCCGACAAATTCCGCCATGTCTACGATCATTTTTGTCGTCTTCTGCATCGTCTATCTGGGCATGATCCTCGGCGGGCTGCCGTTCCTGCAGCTCGACCGCACCGGCATCGCGCTGCTGGGCGCGATCGCCCTGATCGGCATCGGCGCCGTAAGCCCGGACGAGGCGGCCAAATCGATCCATCTGCCAACGCTGATCCTGCTGTTCTCGTTCATGGTGGTGTCGGCGCAGATGCGCCTGGGCGGCTTCTACGACTGGGTGACGCGCCGGCTCGCGGCGCTGCCGCTGTCGCCGCCGCTGCTGCTGGCGGCGCTGAGCCTGGTGGTGGCGGCGCTGTCGGCGGTGTTCAGCAACGACATCGTATGCCTCGCCGTCGCGCCGGTGCTGATCGACGCCTGCCGCGCGCGCCGCCTCGACCCCGTGCCCTACCTGCTCGCGCTTGCCTGCGCCGCCAACGTCGGCTCGGCCGCGACGCTGATCGGCAACCCGCAGAACATGCTGATCGGCGAGACGCTGAAGCTGTCCTTCGGCGGCTATTTCGCGCAGGCGCTGCTGCCGGTGCTGCTCGGCCTGCTGGTGATCTGGGGTCTGATCGCCTGGCAGACGCGCGGCCGCTGGACTTCGGCGGAAGGCGCTGCGGCGGGCGCTGCGGCGCCCGAGCGGCGCGAGGACGCAGAGGCGCCGCTCGATCGCTGGCAGACGGCCAAGGGCCTGTCGGTCGCCGCCGTGCTCCTGGCGGTGTTCCTGTTCCTGCCTGCCTGGCCGCGCGACGTTGCGGCCCTGACAGGAGCGGGCTTGCTGCTCACCAGCCGCAAGCTGCATTCGAGCAAAATGCTCGGGCTGGTGGACTGGGAATTGCTGATCCTGTTCATCGGGCTGTTCGTGGTGAACCACGCGCTGCAGCAGACCGGCATCGTCGCCGCAATCGTCGCCGACTTTGCCGCCGCCGGCGTAAACCTGGGGCAGCCCGTCCCGCTGTTCGCCGCCACGCTGGTGCTGTCCAACATCGTCTCCAACGTGCCGGCAGTGATGCTGCTGCTCCCGGTCGCCGCGCACGCGCTCGCCGGCCCGACGCTGGCGCTGGTGAGCACGCTCGCGGGCAACCTCCTGATCGTCGGCAGCATCGCCAACATCATCGTGGTCAACGTCGCGGCGCGTCGCGGCATACGCATCGACTGGCGCCGCCACGCGCGTGTCGGCGTGCCGGTGACGCTCGCCACGCTCGCGATCTGCGCCGCTTCGCTGTGGTGGCACCTGCTGCCGGCGGCTTGATTCGACGGCGGGCGGCAGCTTTCTCGACCGCTCGCCCTCTCCCGAAGATCCGGCTCCCCGAGTCAAGGTTCGAACCCCGGACCGCGGAAAACCGGTCCGGGAGCGGGGAGACTAGCGCAACGAGGCGTTCAGCTTCTCCAGCACCGCGGCCCCCGGACAGAGCTCCCTTGCGCCGAGGACGTTGAACGGCGTGTCCACGGTGTTGAGGTGGGCGTGCAGATCTTCCGCCTCGGGATGGATATAAAGCAAGCCGGTGACCAGTTCGCCCCTGGCCTGATGTTCGGCGATGTAGTTGAGCGCCCTGACGCGGTCGAGCGGGTCGTACTCGGGATGGGTCTTGCGCAGGCGCAGGATGGAGCCGTCGTGCTGCGGCACCTCGATCACGGCGCCCTCCTGGTAATCGACATTGATCGCCTCGCGCGTCGGCCAGAAGTCGAGCCGGTTGACGCTCTCGTTGTGCTCGCGCACGTAATCGTAGCTCTTGGTACTGCCCTCGTGGTTGTTGAACGCGACGCAGGGGCTGATGACGTCGATGAACGCCGCCCCCTCATGCGCAATCGCGCCCTTGATCAGCGGCACCAGCTGTTTCTTGTCGCCGGAGAAACTGCGCGCGACGTAGCTTGCCCCCAGCTGCAGCGCGAGCGACACCGTATCCACCGGCGCATCGCGATTGACCACGCCGCGCTTGGACTTCGAGCCCGCGTCGGCGGTGGCGGAGAACTGGCCCTTGGTCAGGCCGTAGACGCCGTTGTTCTCGAGGATGTAAGTCAGGTTCACGCCGCGGCGCATGATGTGCGCGAACTGGCCGATGCCGATCGAGGCGGAGTCGCCGTCGCCGGAAACGCCGAGGTAGATCAGCTCGCGGTTGGCGAGGTTGGCGCCGGTCAGCACCGAGGGCATCCTGCCATGCACGCTGTTGAAACCGTGCGAGTTGCCGAGAAAATAATCCGGCGTCTTCGAGCTGCAGCCGATGCCGGAGAGCTTGGCCACGCGGTGCGGCTGGATGTCGAGCTCCCAGCAGGCCTGGATGATCGCGGCCGAGATCGAATCGTGGCCGCAGCCGGCGCACAGCGTCGAGATCCTGCCCTCGTAGTCGCGGCGCGTGTAGCCGACCTTGTTCTTCTGCAGCGTCGGGTGATGGAGTTTCGGCTTGGTCAGATAGGTCATGGCTGTCCCCGCATGGCTGTGCACTCGCGGACAGACTTCAGCGATACGTCCGCATCATTGCCAAAATTGGCAATCGATATGCCGGCTAATCCACAATCGCGGCCAAGTTCAGAAATAAAATGTTTTGAATTTGTCACGGTCACGCCGCTTTGTCCTTTTTGATCGGGCGCACGTTGAGCGCCGCGGCGACCGCCGCGATTTCCTTGACGATGAAGCGCGCGGTGATCGGGGTGCCGTCGTAATGCAGCACCGAGATCAGGCTCGCCGGGTTGATGTGGGCCTCGTTCACCAGCAGCGTTTTCAGCTGCGCGTCGCGGTTCTGCTCGACCACGAACACCTTCGAATGCGCGGCGACGAAGTCGGCGATCTCGTCCTGGAACGGAAACGCGCGCACGCGCAGCGCGTTGACGTAGATGCCCTGCGCCGCGAGCGCAGCGAGCGCCTCGGCCATCGCCGGGCTGGTGGAGCCGAAATAAAGCACGCCGAAACGGGCCGGGTACTGCGCCGCGGTGAGCAGAGGCTTGGGCACCAGCGTCTTCGCGGTCTCGAACTTCTTCAGCAGGCGCTGCATATTGTCGACGTAGTCCGGGCCCGCCTCGGAATAGCGCGCGTAGCGATCCTTGGTCGTGCCGCGGGTGAAATAGGCGCCGCGCGTGGGATGTGTGCCGGGATAGGTGCGATAGGGAATGCCGTCGCCGTCCACGTCGAGATAACGGCCGAAGTCCTTGCCTGCCTGCAGTTCTTCCGCGCTCATGACCTTGCCGCGGTCGTAGGCCTTGGCGTCGTCCCACTCG
>VFSW01005154.1_pt1 | contig 19383 bp, 17 predicted proteins | sample 5358111 | NCBI WGS metagenome assembly VFSW01 (sample SAMN11554181, study PRJNA540505) | mine drainage metagenome | isolation source: sediment from site ElyBrook_90M | place: USA: Ely Copper Mine, Vershire, VT | collected 2017 | reverse complement strand
AACCGTAACAGAGTTCTACCGCCGCCGCTCAAAACCTAATTTGGACAAGAGTGATCTGCCGTAGAGGTGGATAAAGTGCTCCTTTGTCTTCTGCGTCAGGTATCCCATGATCGACACTGGCATCGTCAACGGCAAGAGGAGCAGACGAGCCCGTCATGTCCTTGAGGTCGTGTTGCAGCGCCGCGATGCGCGCTTCGGTCTCCCGTACGCGGACGTTCCCATCCCCATAGATCTGGCGCAGCGACTGGAGCTCCGATTGCTCAACCAGGAGATCTCCCTGAACTCTCGCACCCGCATCCACCAGCCCACGGGTTTGCTCCTTGATATCGATCGTGCTGTTTTTGCTCGAGAATTCACTCAGCGCAATCTGTGCCTGTTCCAGATCTGCACCAACGGAGTGAAGACGGTTCTCGATGAAGACGCGTTCCTGATGCGCAGAGGAGCTACTCGTCTGCGTAAGCAAGTTGTTCAACTCATCGAGGTACGCCTGAGCCATGTCGCGCGCACGCACACGGTCGGTGTCCTCAACTGCGATGGTGATGACACCGCTCTTCTTGTCGTCAGTGATGCTCGTCAAATGAGCGAGCCGCATGGCCGTGGTGAATCGATAACGCTTGTGATAGATCCGCTGTAGTTGGAACCTATCAATTAGATGGCCGCTGACGGTCCCGCTCTCCAGCAGGCTTACATAGAGCGCGGTGGTAGGGTGACTACCGAGCAAGCCCCCAGCCAGGCTGCCCAGGCTGCCTAGTCCTCCAGAACGACCCACCAGCGACGCAAGCAGCGTCGCACCTGAACTCTCTGGATCGGGCGGCATGATGCTCGCCGTAGCTTTGTAGCTCTTGGGAATCACAAACGCTATGCCGAGACTCACAGCCATCGCGATTGCCGTCACGCGAGCAAGCAGTCGGCGGTGCTCCCAAAGCAGTGACGCGCGGACGACCCACATCGGGGCCGCGACGGCATGTACAGTCTCATTTGGGGTTGAAGGAGCGACCGAAGGGCTCATCGTTGCGCCCTCACGAGGGGTCTGTGGGATAGACGGATAGTGATCGCGCCGTCGCGTTGCGGCGACGCCGAGAGCAGAGGTGAGCGCCAGTATTCAGTTTGATTTTCAAGTCGTAGCTGCCACTCGGGGCGAAGCTGCAGGTCGGCAGCAACCCTGTAGTCACGCAAAGTTCCGCCTTCCAGAAACTCCCGATTGGCTGTCATGCCTCGATAGCTTGCCTCAATCGATGACCGAGGAGACAGGTTCCACGTTACCCACACCTGCTCTCCATCTCCTTCGCGCCCGATCCAACTGCCCATCAACCGACGATTGTCGGTATACCCGCACAGGTAGTGAACATTGAAATAGAAGAAGCCAGGAAAGGCAACGTCGCGGTGTGGCGATAGAAGACCTTCCGCACGTATCGTCATGCGGGGAACTCGCGGAGTGCAGCAAGAACGAAGCCGGAGACCCAGGTACTTTCCGTGGGATAGAGGGGGGGAGGAGGGCTGGTCGTCGGCAAATCCATCGACATAGCCGGTCAAGCAACTGCGCAAGCCCGGAATTCGATAAGTCGCGTCCACGGCCCGATCAAAGGCAGGATAGGCCCAGCTCTCTATTGGCACATAGGTCGACGCCATGTTAGCCGCATTGCGCAACTGTGTGTTGGGCGGATTAGAGGGATCGCCGGCTCGAAGCATGGTAGTGGTCCCCAGAGACAACAGAAAAAGCTGCATCAGGCGCAGTACGAACACAGCGGCCTAGATGTTCGCCACAGCAGCGGTAATGGCTATCGACGAGGCGAGCTGTGCGGTCGTCATGAGATTTCGCCAGAACAGAGAAGCTCCGATCACTTTCTGAGGCACGACAACAACATCACCGGGATCAAGCTTGGTTGAGAGCACGGCCGGGTCGAAGATATTGCCTGAATGCCGGCCGATGACCGAACCGTTCGCGCGAATCACAATAATCTCTTTGCGGTTGGCAGCGTCGCTGGTTCCGCCCGCGCGTTGGAGATACCACCCCGCGGTTTTACCTGGAGTAAAAGTAAGTGCGGTGACGTTATAGACTTGGCCAGTCACAAGGACAAAACTGGGGCGCATCGGGATTGTCAGCACATCTCCCCGGCGCAACTCGATATCAGCAGAGGTATTGGCCCAGCTCTCGATATCGGCGCCGATATGCACCACTTGACGGCCACTGGAAGGCTGGCTTTTCAACTGCGATAGCACCTGATCCTGCTGCGCCTGAATGGCCTTCATCGCTTGTGCCGAGTCGCTCGGTCCAATGTTTGGCGCAAGACGCGCATCGGCAGAGCTCGTCTCGATCTGCCTGATCAACTCTTCCCTGCTCTTATCCTCGAGTTCACGCACCCGCTCTCGCACCAGGACAGCTCCCGCTGGGTAAGCCGTCTCACGGAATCCTCCGGCGCGACGCAGGACGGAACTAAGACGCTCGCCATCCTGAAAGCCGTATGTTCCTGGGAACCTCACCTGACCGGTAATGGTCACCGATTCGCCAATTTCGTCCCATCCGGTGATCTGGTGAATAGTCAGAACGTCGCCAGGCTTCAGCGGAACGTCCGCACTAGGATCCGTCCCAGCTACAGCCGCACCAATGCGCACCGTTGAGAGACTTCCAACGATCCGATTCTCATTGAGAATTCCGTAACTGGTTAGATCGGCACTTTCGAGAAGCGCGTCTCGCTTGAAACCTCCTGCTAACCGCACAAGTTGCGCAGCCGTCATTCCTTTGGACAATGGATAAGTTGAAGGCTGCATCACTTCACCCTGGATGGTGACCTTCGGCGCATCCACTTCGTACCGTCCGAAGACACGAATTGTATCGAAGGGTTGGAGATCGAGGTTCGCACTTCCTGCCAGCACGTCGGGCACATCGAACTCGATGGCCTCTGCATGCAGATCTGGAGGAACAAGGCGAACGATCTGACCACGCGGGGCAGGCTCTGGAAGCATGTCCCGATAGCTATGCAGCACGTCACTCAAACGCATGCCGTCGCTGTAGGGCAATCGGCCGGGGCGCGCCACATGACCCGCAAGATAGATAACGCGCTGGCTGTACGGAAGGATTTGAGCCACTTGAACGCGATCGCCATCCTTCACCTGAAACCTTGCAATAGAATCCTGGGCGTCTGGCGAGCTCTCCGCTCCTGCAATCTTCAGAGTCACCGTTTCGCGCTGACCGTTGGCATCGATGCGCTCGATTGCGATATGACTAAGCGACGCCGCGGCGGTAAAGCCGCCGGCGTCGTCAACCACCGACGCAAGCGTTGCTTCACTGGCCTTGAGCTCGTAGATCGCCGGCCGCTTTACGGCACCGGAAACCGCAACCTGTGTCCCTGCGGGAGGCACAAGGAGCGTGTCGCCGCTTTCAAAGTGAGCACTCTTCGTATGAATGCCATGAAGCAGAAAGTCGTAGAGATCAACCTCTTCAACCAACTGATCGCCGCGATAGTGGCGCGCGATACGAAGAGATCCAACCGATGTTGGACCGCCAGCGGCATACAGCGCGCTCAAGGGCGTTGCGAGCGAGCTGATGTCATAGCTGCCAGGACGTTGTACATCACCGACCACAAAGACGCGGACGGACCGCAACTCCGACACCGATACCGAAAACTGCAGATCGCGGTACTGCTTCGTAAGCGCGCCTTCGATGACGCTTTCTGCTTTGCCGAGCGGAAGACCACCCACGTCGAGAGACCCCGCATCAGGCAATAGAATGCGACCGTCCCGGTCGATGACGCGGGTGATGGTTTGTGTCATCCCGCCCCACATACTGATTTTCAGCGTGTCCCCTGCACCGAGAACATAGTCCGGCCCCAACGGCACATCCAGCGGCGTATCGCGGCCTGAGTCCCCAAGCGTCATAGCAGAAGCATCCCGGTCCACGAAGACTTCTGAACCAAATCGCTCCAACGCTGCGTTCCCATCTGGAATCTGCGTATAGAGGTCCCGCATCGACTGCAAGTTGAAGGGTGCAGGCTGGCGAAGAACTTTTGGAAGGTCGGTCGATGAGTTCACCTCATCGCGCCCTCGCCCGTCCACCTGATGACCAATGCCGGAATTCATGGGTTGACTCATACTCGTCGAAAGGCCGCTCCGCCTCGTCGTCGATAGTCCCACATCGTTGCTTCCGTCCACGGCCAGCCTGGAGGAGTTTAGTTCGGCGCGAGATTGCTCGCCAGGCAACAAACTACCGTTAGCACTTCCGTCTCCGATGTCGGAACCCGCTGCCGGGAGACCGCCGGACGACGGATATCCATGCGCCTGCAGGAATGTCGAGGTACTCGCCCTTACGTCGGCGTTCGTCGCGATCTGGTTGTAAAGCATCTGGTCCGAAATGTCATTTGCATCGATCTCCGTTCCCTGCTGCTGCAGACGATCGGCAACCTGGAATTTCAACTCCACAACGAGATCGGGATTCTGCTGCAGAATCTGAATGATCTGATCGGACGAGAGGGTTGACGGCACTTGCGGGCTGCTCGAACTTCCCGAACTGCCGCGATCATCCTCGGGATTCTGGCTGTTCGCAGATACTGTGGCCGCCAGAGGGCTGCTCACGCCGCCTCCAGGCTGGATTGCACTATCCAGTGGAGAGGAACCCAACTCCGCCTGCCCATGTACAGCAACGACCGGGATAAGGGCGAACGCCAACATGGAAGCCGCGAACACACCCAGTCGCAGCATTCGGCTGCAAAAGTGGACTATGCGCGACCGGAGGTTTCGATCAATGTTGACTTCACGCGAGGATGTGCAGGACTGTGCCATAGTCATTTTCTCTTCGCTTCTCACCGTAACCACCCGCAAACGTCTGGGTGTCATGAGCTCGTCAGTGAATTGTCATTCTCTTGTTGGGCCGGATGTGGGTGCGGCCCCGGCGTTTGGATTTCTTGTTGCCGGGCAAGCCATCTCGCATTGGCGAGTCCAGTCGCGCACTCGCGCATCCAGGCTGGCTCTAGCGCGACACCATTGCCTCGCGCATTCCTAACTATTTGGAGGCCGTCATCTCCCATCCTGTGGCGTCCGATTGCAGCGTGGAACCGGTTGTTCAGACCTTAGTCACCCATAGATCGCGAGTTGTCACATCAGCGTAAGGCGATTGTCATTGTCTTGTTACCGGACCTCTTGAATCTCCCGCGAGATAACTGTTTTGCATCCACAAAGAGACAATAAATTGACAATAACGAGAACATCCGGTGACATGTCGGCCCCCTCGCATCGCTAGAGTCACTGTCATGCCGCCTCCGACACGCAAGTTCCTACTGTCCACACTGACAAGACCAGCTAGACTTGTCGCCTGTCTCGTCATGCTCTCCACGTTGAGGTATGGTGCCGCTCAGAATACACCTCTACTCTCCGGCGGGGTAGGCTTCTTCACGTCGACCAACTCAGGTCAGACGACCTATCAGCCAATATTCGAGCCACTGCTCGCTGCCCCCATCGGCCCGCACTTACTTATCGAGTCTCGCGCCATATTGCTGGAATCCTTCTCACCCAAAGGTGGTGCCCAGTCCGGCTACGATCACTCCCACCTCATCTCACTGACTTATCTCGAGGGTGATTACACCCTGACGTCGCACGTCACCGTCGTCGGCGGCACCTTCCTGATTCCATTCAATACATATAACGACCGCCTCTCACCCATCTGGATCGGCAACTTTCAGGCGGGGCCCCTCACCGCAGGCCTCGGCACCTTGTCTACCGGGGCAGGGACAGGCGGAATGTTAAGCGGCTCAGCCATCTCGCGCCCCAAGTTCTCCGTTAGCTATAAGGGTTTCTTTTCCAGCCATGTACACAATCAATACTTTCAGGCTGATCGTTCCGCCGGAGGCCGCGTCAGTCTCTATCTACCGGATCAGCGCCTCGAGATCGGCGGTTCCTACGACCGGCAACTGCAGGGTGTCCACGAGAACTTCTTTGGTTCTTACGTCTGGTGGGAGCCAAAGAATACCGGCTTCCAGCTTCGTTCAGAATATGCTCGCGGACAGCACGCCCAGGGTTACTGGATAGAGGCCGCCTACCGCAGCGGTGCCTTCGGAGGGTTCGACAGCTTGGTCGGGCGCCTAGAACCCGTCTTCCGGATGAATCAAAGCCTCCGCCTCGACAATCTCGGAGGTGACGGCGTCCCGTCCGTGGGTACGCAGCTCGCCGATTTCGGCCTGGATTACAACTTGCCGCACAACACTAGAGTCCTTACCAGCTACTCGCGGCAGTTTTCCTCCACAGGCAACTCCAACATCTGGCAGACAGGCATTGTCTACCGCTTCCTGTTTCCCGCCTGGAAAGGAAAGTGATCATGAATTCAAAGTATCTTCTCGCTGTTTTCGTCGTCGTAGCGTCTGTGGCGCTCGCGCAGGCCACAACGCAGAGTAATACTCCTCCGACACAAAAGCCCAATGCGCATCCAGCAGCCCAAGTGCCGCAGCAGCCTCAAGACGATGGCACCCGCATCTTCCAGCAGAACTGCTCCCGCTGCCACAACACCCCGGAGGTGTTCTCGCCCCGCATTTCCGGCACTGTCGCGCTGCACATGCGCGTCCGGGCCTCACTCAGCAAACATGACGAAGAAGTTCTGCTCCGGTTCTTCAATCAATAAGCTCCCGTCCAGAAAGGCAGGATCGATCTTTCGTGGGCACAGGACCGAATCTCAACTTCATTGCGATCAAGGATGATATCAGTAGGAGCACGACAGCATTGGTCACGATGAGCGGTAGCGACTAGCTCATGATACCGCAGACAATCCACAGGCCCATACCGATGGCAAGTGCCAACAGCGTACGGAAGGAAAGTCCCTCGCCAGATTTGCCATGGTAGGTCTTCCATGCCTGCGGGAGGTTTGCCGCTGTGGTCACAAATCCTGCCATAAATCCTACAGTCGTGGTGAGATCGACCATGGTACAGTTGTCAGGGGTCAGTCGCTGAAATGTCAGCGGATTGTAATCGCTGGCGCACCACGTCTTTCAGACCATTCCGCCGAACGTCAGTCGAGTTGGCTCACCATCCTGGCATACCGTTCCCGTTCGGATGGCGACCTCGCGGTCTCGGCAAGATGCGCTAGCTCGTCCCTCGTCGGCTTCAAGGCCAAAGGTATCCTCTTCCAATAGAATTTCAGGTTGTCCGAATTCCAGCCGGAATACGTCTTTTCCCAGGACTTGCCCGACACCCCGGCAAACACCAGAGTGGAGGGGTTTAAAACTCGCCGAACATCTTGGAATCTACAGTCCATCGAAAGACGAAGTTGGCCTGACAGGTTCGGCGCAGCCGCATGGACCGTCAAGCTATGGAAAACCAGCACGTCACCTGCGTTGATGTGGCCACCAACCCATCCGTCTCCCATGGCCGCCCCATCCGGGATCTCGGGGACATGCAGGTTCTCCCGCACATGGTTCTGGACACCGAAACGATGAGACCCTTGCAGAATCTTTAAGGGGCCGGCATCGACCGGGCAATCGTGTAGAGGGATCCATACGGTAAAACATTCGGGATCTCCGCCCATGAACTCATAGTCCTGGTGCGCATGCGTCACCAGGTGCTCGCAAAGAGGAAAGATCAGGCGGCCAATCGGTTTTGGATGGACGAACGGCAGGTCACCGGCGAGCATCTTCATCACCCCTCGCAAGACCGGTTGGTGCGGCAGCGCGTGAAACGATTCCAGGTTGAAGACCTCCTGATATACCCGCTTGAACCTCGGATCCGGGTCGCCGCAGGCCGCGCCAGGAGCAGGCACACGGTCCAGCGGGTCGCTGTCTGGCGACAGCCAGCCAGCGGCAGAAAGCACCCGAGTCGCATCGCTTAACACAGAACTGACGGACTCTCGGGGTAAAAGTCCGCGAATCAGGGCATAACCCTTCAAATTCATCTCATCCTGCAGCGTGCATGGTTTCAGATCCTGTGCCCTTATCTCATGGAAATCTTTCACCCGATTATCCTCCCGGACCGTCGGTACCGATAGCGGCATAGTAGCCACAATAGCGGTATCGAGTCTTGAAGGTGTCTCTGGATCGTCTGCCCTTTGTCAGTTGATTGTCACCCAGGAGCTAACGCAAGCGACATCGGATGCCGCTTCCCAACAGCGCATTCGGCGAAGCAGATCGTGACGTGCAGTGACAATTCCGTTACCTCCATGTGACAACCTCCATCGATCGCTTCCCTAGGCTATACAAAGCGCTTCGATCCTGTGTGTGGGCAGTTCCAGACGCTTGCCTTGCGGATCCTCATGCGAACCAGGTAATTTGCCAGTTTAGAACGCATTAACCAACTACTTCAGTGCACGAGCTTAAGGGGAAATATGTCAATTGAACCCATTTGGCAATCAACCGGACAAAAAGTTGGCAATCGCAAACCAGGCAGACCTTCGGACACTCTCCTTTGCGACATGGACTTGCCCCTTCGCAGGACCTTCTATCCACTCGGATTTGCTGTTGAGATCATTACGAATCACCCAGACGTTCTGGAGGCGGCAAACGAGAGTTTCGGACACAGTCAACTACGTCGCGGAGGCGGCACTCTGGAGGTCCGCATAGGGGTCAGCCAGGGAGGAGGCCCAGAGTGTCCGCCTGAGCCAACGAGGCGAGAATACAACCATCTGTATTCTCTGGTTGCAGACGCTGAGAACCAGGCCTTGTTGGATCTTAAGTCGTATACGAGCTTTGTCTGGCTAAACACACCCGCCCTGAGGAACAAACTCTATCTCCGCTATAACTTCATCGAGAAAGTTGTATATCTATTGCTTGGCTCGTCGGTGGTAACGGACATACATGGCGCGTGCGTCAGCAAGAATGGTAAAGGTATTCTGCTCTGCGGTGACTCGGGGGCCGGCAAGTCAACCCTTGCCTATGCGTGTGCCAGAGCTGGATGGACTTATATCTCGGACGATACCAGCTATTTGATCAATGATTCGGAGATACCTCGAGTAATTGGACACTCGCATCGGATGCGCTTCCGCCCGACGGCAAAGGATCTCTTTTCAGAACTTGCAGACAGAGACGTGACACCACGCATGGAGGGAAAAGCCTCCGTTGAGGTCCCAGTATCCGAATTTCCTCAGATTGTCACGGCGAGTGAGGCTAGCGTGCATGCAGTTGTCTATTTAAATCGTCACGCATCGGCATCGGACAGGTTGGTAAAGCTGCCTGCGGGAACGGCGACGGAGCGTACACGGAAAGAGCTGTATTCCGCCGGAGAGATCCGCACAAAACACGAGAAGATTTTGGAAGCACTCTCCGGAATCCCCACATTCGCTCTGTATTATTGCCAGTTCGATCAGGCAATCCAACAGTTGGAGCGGCTGGCAGGGGTGCGCACACCGCCAATCGAGAACCGACGCTCTATGTCCCCTAATGCCTGATTCAATACTTTGTTCATGGAATCACCTTTCGGCGCGCGACGGCCGTAAACCAGACACTGCGACCGCAATCCGTGTCGTAGAGCAGCGTCCTTGAGTCGGCCTCCCACGAGGGCTGGATCTGATTGCAAGGAACATCGGCGACCCTCCGCGCCGCACCTGTTCGCTGGTCCCGGAGCCACAGGTTCCACATGCCATGATCGAGGCGGCTATAGGCCATCCACTTCCCATCCGGAGAGATGGCCGGATACCGCGACTCGCCAAGTCCAATCGGCGAGTTCGCGTGAGTCCCGTCCGTCAAATAGATCTCAGGGGGTAGCCCATCTACCACGGCCGAAAACGCGTATTTGTCTTCGGAAATGTATGACGCCTCGTACACATTCAGTCTGCGAGGGGTAAGCACCACATCGCATGCCTCGTTGGATTGGAACGCCCTTCCGAGCATCAGCCGTCCTTGCCCGTGATTGTCGCGCAGAAAGGCCAGGCCTCGGCCGTCGGCCGAAATCATCGGCTCGCGTCCGTCATCGATCACAGGTCGCGAGGGTTCTTGCAAATCCACGATCTGCGACCGCGGACTGGAAGCTCTCTCCACCCAGATATGCCCATATCCGCCACTGAACGAAAGATCGTCGAAGGGAGCAGGGGATAGAGGATCGACCCGGACGGCACCCGTCTCCTGTGTGACCAGGTGATACCCGGTCAAGGTAAACGCAGAGTATCGGACTCCGGTACCCGTCGGTTGCGGGCTGGAGTTCAGAAATCCTTGCGTCTGCAATGGCAACCGGTAGGCATACTCCTCTCTCTCGGCGCGTTCCAGGTGAAGCGTAGAACGTGTGTTCAGGACCACGGCCGCAGTCATAACCGAGACCCACGCATAACGAGTCCAATCCCGCGCAGTAGCCGCGACTGGCCGGTCGCGCCACAACAATGCATAGGTCCCGCACAGCACCCCCAACATCAATGGAAGTCGCGGCACATACAGCAGTAGCGCTAGACCTGCAGGGTTGTGTGGACTCGGCATGGGAAACCCGATGCCGAGATATGCGATCACCAGGGCGGCCAGCCAGCCATATCGCTTGCGCCCGATCAATATCGACGCCAACACACACGCGGGCAGCACCATCAGCACGAAGTTATAAGACGCCGGGATGGTCGAGACAGTCAGCGCTGCAGTCAGCAGTGCCGACCATTCCAGAAGTATCCTGCTCTGCGTGCGATCATCCCTGCGAACCAACAGGACTGCCGGCGCCAGGAACATCATCTGCGTCACAGGCAACAACAGGGCGTAGCACAGCGGCGACAAATGCCACGGATGCGGGTTCCATTGCGGCTCCGAAAGAAACAGGCAATGCAGCACTCCAGAGATGGAGGCGCTTGTCGAATATGGCTGCAACCCCTCGCCGTGCAGAATCCAGGGCAGGATCTGGTAGAGCCAGGTGCGATGCACATCCCAGCCAAAGACCGCGACAGACATTGCAATGGCAGCCAGGCCCGCAACAATACCCGAGACCAGGGCGCGCCACTCTCTCCGTTGCAGAAAGAAAATGAGCAGCAGAGCCGGGAAGACTTTGCAGGCAGCAGCAATTGCTACCAGTGCGCCGGCCAGGACGCGGAGACCGCGCAGATAGCTCCAGCACGCCGCAACGACCAGCAAAAGGACAAGGACGTAGAACTGGCCGAATAAAAGGTTGCGGTACAGCGGGAAGCAAAGCGTAAGGGAGAGCGCGATCTGTTGATAGCTCAGCCTCGTCATCGCTCGCAGCATCCACCCAACCGGGACCAGGAACGCCAGATTCACCAATATCCAGATGTGTTTGGCAGTAAGCGGTGCGAGCCCTGTGAGTGGCCACACGGCCAGCGTCGAAAACGGAGTGATTGGCAACAGCCCAATCACTCGAATACCAACGTCGCGATGGTCCTTCTCGCGCTCTGTCCAAACCCACTCATACATGCGCGAAGTATCATACCCCTCATGGGCCAGCCGCGCGGCCATGTAGTAGTTGGGAAAGTCGGTATTGAGCGTCCTCCATGCCTGGGGCAACGTGTGGACGCACAGATACAACAGCGAGAGAAAGAGCACCACGCGTTCGGACCAAAGCACACGACGATTCCGGGGAATAGCCGCACTCCGCATGTTTTCTGGCAAGCTGCGGTCATCCATGGATTGCACGCCGCCTCTTCTCCAGAAGCTCTTCGATGACATCCGCAGCTCGCTCCAGGCCACGAGCAGCGCGAATCTTCGCTTGCACTTCCTTGGCTGATTTGCGATAGCTTGGATCATTCAACACCTTGGCAAGCGCAGCGCGAACCAGCTTCGACGAAAGCCCTTCTGCTGGAAGCGCCTCGGCGACCCCCAACCATTCCAGGTGAGCTGCCACCGCTGGTTGATCAAAGAATTTCGGAATAACAATCATGGGCTTGCCTTCCATCAGTGTCTCCAGCGCAGTGTTCAGTCCGCCGTGCGTGATGACGACATCAGCCCGCTTTATAAGCTCGAGCTGTGGAGCTTCTCGCACCACCACAGGGTCCCCAGGCAGGCCGGCAAACATCTCCGGGTCACGACGGCCGCCAAGCGAGATCACCAACTGCAGGTCGAGCCCGTCGCACGCTTCGGCTGCCAGGCGGAATATGGCCGGCTCACTCTTCAAGGTTGTCCCTACAGACGCATAAACCACTGGCCGTCCATCGAGCTGGTCCCACGGGAACTCCACCCCTGGCCTCGCGGCTTCATCCACGAAGGGCCCGGTGTAGTGGAAGGTAGGCGGTAACCCTGACCTGGGGAAATCCAGGCATTGCGGCAGTTGCGTTATATGCGCGAGTTCGGGAAATACCTGCTCGATCTGCCGAATTGGTCCAAGCCCGGCTTCCCGTCTGAAGTTATCCAGCCGGCGTCGAACAGGGCCTCTCATTCGTAGCACGGAAACCTCAAGCAGTACGCTTTGCACTCGGGTAAAGAGTGATTGCGGCGCTGCGATGCGACGAGGAGCGGACCATCCGAAATTATGAGGCACGGAAGTCGAGATCACGAAATAGGGCAAGCGCAACATTTCAGCTAACGTCGGTCCAGATAGCACAAGCTCATCGACGATGAGGGCATCGACTCCCGCACGAGTGAGCACAAGAGGAGTTTCCCGCAGGGACCTTTCCATGACGTTGACGCTGCGGCGTATACGGTAGCGCAGAAGGGGGATTGCTAAAGTAGGCTTTTGCCGGTGACTGGCCCGCTCATTCTCACCAGAACCGTCGCTGGACGTAGTGATCGGGACAAACTCCAGACCGTGCTGGCGTATGCGGGCTTCCAGTTCGGCATCGTGAAAAAAAGTGGCTCTGTGTCCTCGAGCTACCAACTGCCGGGACAGTGCGATCAGCGGGTTCAAATGACCGGTCCCTTTATAGGACAGTACCCCAAAGTGTGACATTCGCGTCCTCATAATGGATACTGAATGGCCGGCCCGAGAGCCAGCTAGCCTTGTGAACTTTTGTAGTTGAACGAGCACGCACATTGCTTACAGATGGAATTCCCGCCGACATGTTCAGCCTCCAGGTACTCCGGTATGCGAACCGGCTTACCTCCCAAGCGCACCTCCCCCACGCCCAGAACAGCTTCGGCGCTTCGCAGGAGCGCTTTCACCGGTGCCCGCAGCCAACGGACAGTTCCGTCAATCCACAATGGCTCCAGGTCACGCGACTCAGAAAACGGAAGCCTCTCGAAGGCCGCTTCCGAAGCAAGGTGCACACGTCCCGCAATCATGACGGACTCCACATCGGCCATGGACATCGTGAGCAGCCTATCTGCCTCGGCCCGAGAGCGCATCGGGCACCACGAATCGCCGTTCGGCGAGCGTCTCTCGAAATTGGGCCAGGGTCATGCATCTTTCCTCGCCGCATAGATCCGGAACCGCGAGGGCTCGCGCCTGCCATGCAGATGAGCTGTCAACGGGCGCATCGCCCACTTCAAACCGTACCGAGGATAGAATGCGGTCCACTGGATCGATAGCTGCTCCTCCAACGCTCGCAGTCGCTCATCGGTCAAAAATTCAAGGCTTCGGATCGAGTCCGAAACGGTCCCATACTTCTGCAGAAAGGCAGCGTGCCGTTCGGCGACCATCTGCCTTCCGCTCTCCTCCCGCGAGTACCAGGGAGTATCGCTGATGACCACCTTACCGCCGCTTCTAAGGCACCGAAACGCTTCTTGCAAACTGGCCTCGTAGTCTTCGGAATAATGGAAGGAAGCGTTGAAGATGACAACATCAAACTGCTCGCTCTGGAACGGAAGACGGGTGATTTCAGCCTGGAACCGAGGAAAAAACTCCGGCAACGCGTCCTGATAATGCACAGCTGCTCCGAGACCGTCATCCTCATTGGTGAGCAGGTCGATTGCGATAGGACGATAGCCCAGGAGCGCCAGGCGGAAACTCATCCAGCAGTTGCCTGCCCCGATATCCAGAACCGTTCTGCGGCGTCCCGGCGTCTCCAAGACATGGTTGATTAAACACTGGTAGCTTTGCGCTCTGATATGCCACTGGCTGCTGTTCCGCCCGGAGTTGTCCATATACGGAAGACCGAGATAGAACTCCTTGCTCTCGCTACCTCTGCCCTCTGCCGCCCTTATGCGCTCGTAGTCCGCAATGAACCGTGCGAAATGTTCGGCGCGCTCCGGCGGAAGGGCACGCACAATCCCGCGGCTGGTCCACAATCGCAACCCGCATAGCATGCAACTCAGCCCAATGAGCTCCGTTCTACAGCGGGGGCACTGCATCCGAAGATCGAACGGAAGCGGGTCCTCGCGCACTGAGTGGCCGCGAGTAAGGAGGACTTCCTGCATCTAAGCCTCCCTGAGCGACACTAGCCGATCGAGAGGCACGAACGCAGAGGAAGGATATGCGGCGGGACTGTCAAGATCTCCCAGAGCATCGGCATCTCGACTCACTGGCTCCAGTTCATCGACCTTCCGCCACATTTCGTCGATCCGGCTCTTTGTCTCATAAGACACCACGGACTCACGCCAGGAATCAGCCTCGGCATGGAGGGCATCGCGCACCGCACGATAGAACTCGGTTGTGTAAGCCGCTTTGAACATGATGCAAAGGTCGTCGCTGTCAGTCCAGTTACGTTTTCGTCCGAGTTGCGCCTTGACGCGCTCATAGAATTCGGTCCCCGGCAGCGGATAGGAAAGTGAAATTCCGATGTCATCGGGACGCATCTCGCGCACGAATGCAATCGTCTCCTGCAGCTCCAGCCAGGTCTCTCCCGGGTAGCCGAACTGCAGAAAAAAGCAAGCGCGAATTCCAGCCTCTTTCAGGCGATGCCGTGCAGCAATCACGGAAGGGAGGTTTAGCCCCTTATCCATCGCGTTCAGCACGCTCTGCGCCCCGGATTCGACTCCCATCCACACCTCTGCGCATCCCGCCGCCTTCAGGTTCCCGACAGTCTCCTCACTCATCAGATCGGCACGCGACTGTATTTTGAATGGGAGGGCTGCATCTCGCTTCGCAACTTCCTCGGCAAATTCGCGCATCCAATGGCGGTTCAGTGCGAAGACATCGTCCCCGAACCAGATATGCTGGACTCCCGCGCCCACCTTCAACATCTTCATCTCCTCGGCAACCGCTGCGGCCGGACGCAGATGAAACTTGTTGCCGGAGATCGGCTTGGCACACCAGTTGCAATGGAAGGGGCATCCCCGGCTGGCTGCCATATTCGTGGAAAAATACCCATGCTTCTTCATCCACGCCGCGCGATACGGCTCCAGGTCAATCAGGTCGCGCGACGCAAAATCAAGCTCCGCCCACAGGGGATTCTTTGCAAGCCGCTGCAGACTCCGTATGGGCTGGCCGTTATCATCGAGTCTCACCATACCCTCGATCTTTGGCACTTGCTCCCCGTGCAATATGGAAGTGCATAGCTGCAGCAGGGTCGCCTCCGCCTCCCCGCACAGCACACAGTCGAAGCCATTCTTCAGGAACAGAAGTGGATTGTCCGTCGAGTCCGAACCATGGGCAATCGCGAACGCGCCAGTTGCATGGGCCGCCTTCGCCATCTGCCACGCCACTTCCCTCATGCGCGTAAGGCACATCTTCGAAAGAAAATTGAAGTCATCCTCATAGACCGCTACAATCTTCGGCCGATGTTCCTCCAGTATTGCCACGAACTTTGCAGACGGCTCCTCCAGCATCGAATCGAACACTGCAACCTGGATGCCCGCCGCCCGTAACGCGGTAGCCGCATACAGTGTGCCGATCGGCGTGTATGGCTGCATCTTGCGCAGTTGCTTCGAGTCATACGGAAGATGATAGGAGTGTGTAAGTAGGACTTGTGCCAAAGTTGACCTCGGGTCTCTTGCGCGCAGACCATATTTGCCTAAGTGCTTGCACCGGCGTGTCTGACGCATGGACGCAATTCTCAGAACCCGCCAATGAAAAGTAGCGTAGTCCGGTACCACACATGCAGTTGTCTCGGGATTGTCAACTCAATGTCATCCCTTTGCCGTGCAGGATATACCGGGAATATGGTCGTGTCCGCCTGTCCAGATGGGTGCCGTTGCGCCGTATCACGGCTCATGAACTACAGGGGAGCAGTCTCTGGCGACATCCTGACCGCGTTCGAGAGATGCCCGAGCCTCTCGCGTTTGGTGGCAACATAGTGCTCGGAATGAGGACTACCCGGAACGTCAGCGCTCATGCGCTCTGCAATCTCGATCCCCGACGACAGAACGGCGTCGATCTTCTCCGGGTTGTTGGTCATCAACCGCACCGAGCGCACATTGAGGGACCGGAGAATCTGCACCGGAAGTGCATAATCGCGCAAATCGATTGCGTGCCCCAACCGAAGATTCGCGTCAATCGTGTCTAGCCCCTGGTCCTGAAGCTGGTAGGCGCGCAGTTTCTCCATCAGGCCGATGCCGCGGCCTTCCTGGTGCTCATAGAGGATCATCCCAGCCCCCTCATCCGCGATCACCCGCATCGCAAGATGAAGCTGATCGCAACAGTCGCACCGCAGCGAGCGGAAGACATCCCCAGTCGTACATTGGGAATGGATGCGAACCACCGGAGGCGCGCTGCGGATATCGCCAAGGAGCAGCGCCAGCGCAGTTTCCACGCGCTCTTCACCCACTTCATTCCCGGCGTGTACGCCCTCAAACGCCAATAGACGAAAGTTCGCCCAACGTGTTGGAAAACTTACATCGGCGATTTGCCTTAACCTCATCAACTCGGGATGGCCCTCGAAACCCGCATGCTGCCCATGGTTCACGAAGAGCACGCCAACACGTGAACATGGTGTAGAGAGCGTAGCCTGCCACGCTCGCATATGTGTCGCCAGAATGTCTGGATATGGTCATCGGATTGTCGAAGGCGCATCGCGCCGGCTTCCGCTACATATCGCCTATAGCGAGGCCGTGCGGCGAAATTGATACAGGACATGATCGCCCAGTATTGCCAGCGGTCGCGCAAACCCGCGGTCGAACATCTCCATTGCAGCCAGCAGATGCGGCTGCCCCGAAATCCATGGTTCTGCCGCACTAGGCGGCACAGCCACCCCGATGCCAACACGCTTCTCCAGCGCGAACCACGGAGCGAAGTCGCGCACCAACTCTGCGCGGCGGTGATAAACAACGCTAAATTCGTGTTCCTTCAGTCGTGCTGGAACCGCGCCCAGCCTACAGCGCCGCAGCGCCAGATGCGGCCGGCCGCGCAACACTTCCACAATCATCTCGCCGGGGCAGAAGGTGCCGAACAGAACAAGCATCGCCAAGGACCCCGGCTTCAGCAGACGAGCCAGTCCTCGTGCCACAGGTCCTAGGTTGGCAACGCAGTTCAGAGGCGCAAAATTTGAAAATGCTCCGTCGAACTGCGCCCCGCCCTCAGCAAGGTGATCTTCAGCAAACGCCTCCATCTCTTCGCCAGCGGCAATCTTGGCCGCCGAGCCCAGAGGTGCAAGCTTTGCCTTCGCCAGCTCCACCATGGTCGGAGAAGGGTCCGTCAGAACTATTTCGAATCCGCGCTCCGCCAGGAAGGTCGCATCTACGCCAGTGCCACCGCCCAACTCCAGAATCCGGCCTCCCTTCGGAAACGCGCGCAGTAACTCGGCGCATACAGCGCGGCGCTGAGCCGCCACACTCCGCCAGACGCCAAAGCGCGAGTCAAATAGTGGTGCAACTGCGTTAAAAGCGACAGCGGCTGGGCGCAAGTCAGCCATTATCGCGCCATTCCATTCATATACAGGCGCCAACGATACGACTCCCATGCGTAGCGAAGACCTTCCACAATGTGAAATCGCATGCGGCCAAGCACGAAGCTGAACTGCAGGCGATAGCGGCGAATTCGCAGCAGCAGCGTCTCATGGGCGGTCGCCCGAATGACCGCGCGTGGCAGTCTGCGTGGGAACAACGCTTGCCGCAAGGAGCGGTTCGCCGGATCACCGGCAGATTCAAGTTCGTGCTGCAATAGCAGGTAGAGCTTGCTCCCCGGAAAACTGTCGAAGACAACCCGCTGCCCATACAGATCGGTCCAGAGCTGCGCGGGCCGGGGAAGGCGATGGACGGTCCAACTCGTGAGTGCTTGCGGGGCGAATTCCCCCATCGTGCGCGCAATCAATTGAGTAACCACGCCAAGCCCCAGCATGGACCGAGGATTCTCCTCGGCGATGGACCGAAGCTCATTCCAAAACCTATCATCGTCATGGCGGAGCAGCACATGGCGACGAAACTCAAGCAGGTGCGCCGCGCGCGAGAACTCGCCGTATATGTGCTTGTACACATGCAGCCCCTGGCCCAGGAACAGATCGACGGGCGAGAGAACCGGCATGTGTATACCGTAAAAATCGCGCTTCTCAATGCGACCCAGCAAGCCTTGACGCCCAGGGGCCGATGCTTCAATGTGCAACTCAACTGAACGGCCCGGCGAATCCTTGTACAGATCGTTCAGGGAAGCAACAGGCCGCTCGTTTATCTTGAACTCCCAGCTTCTGCCGCTGATCGCATGCAGTCGGTAGCCTCGGCATTCCAGAATCTGCCGCGCCTTGGCTGCGCACTCCTCCGCCACCAGAAAATCAAGGTCAAACTGATGTCGCAGTTCCACCCTCGGTACGGAACCCGGGCAGAGTGAAAATCCTTTCAGCGTCGCATACAACAGGCCAACTCCCTGAAACTCCTGTTGAATTGCGACCGATTCCGCAGCCATTCCGCGAGTCCGGCCAATATTGTCGTGCAGATTCTGCTGCAAACGTCCCAGGACACCGGGCGGCAGAATATTGCACAGTCGCAACTCCACCATTCGATCGAGAAAGTACAGGGCAAGTCCGCTGATGTCGAGCCAGCGCAATAGCTTCTGCCACTGCCTCTCCGAGAGATTCTCCAGTTGCGCGCAATGCTCCGGCAGCGGGTCGCAAAAGGTAAGCAGCACGGCCTTCCGCAGCAACTGCTCTCTACTCAGGAAGTTCGACGCGGGATTGGTATTCAGAGTGAGCATCCCAGCTAGCGCCAGCCTTACGGATTTTTAAACCGTCGTCCGAAGAAGAACGACTCTGCCCATGAGCCTACCGAGCCCTAAATCTGGGATTGTCATGTCGCGGTAAAGAGAATGTCACTGTCTTGTCGGATTCGCTTCCCCACAATGAACCGTGGTGGCACATACTAGCTCCCGGCCGACTATCGATGAAAAGCGGGTGGCGTATCTTTCCCCAGGCAGATCACATACACCCCGCAGCCGCAACCACTTCGGCTGCCCTTGTGTGCCTGCTCCTCAGGGCTCAATCAAGTGGCTCGCTGCTTCAGACTCAACACCCAGCAGGTCATCCACGCCATCCTAGGTGTTTAGTCCCGGCAGTTGACGGTGCATGCTTTCCCAGAGGATGGAAGGAGGCACTATGGGACAGGTTCTTCACGGGAGCGCCCGCACGACAGCGGCGGTCCGTCGAGCGGTACAACAGCGATACAACGTAGTCAAGAGAGTATGAGGGCGCTTTCGCGGCGCTACGCCTCCGCTCGGGATGACGGCTGTGCTGGTCGGGATGGCGGAGGGTAAGGGTGGGCC
>VFSW01005153.1_pt1 | contig 19385 bp, 22 predicted proteins | sample 5358111 | NCBI WGS metagenome assembly VFSW01 (sample SAMN11554181, study PRJNA540505) | mine drainage metagenome | isolation source: sediment from site ElyBrook_90M | place: USA: Ely Copper Mine, Vershire, VT | collected 2017 | reverse complement strand
GCAGAAGACGCTGCACTTTAAGCCAAACCGTTCTTCCATTTTTTATTATTTTTTAAATTGAAAAACTTGAACTTCTTTTTTGTTAATTTTGTATGATATCTTAGAAAGTCATCATCTGCAACATGAATTGTCTTGAATTTGTTTTGTTTAAGGAATATGTTCCAAGTCTTGGCAAATTCAGAAAACTCATCTTTGATATGTTGAGAATCAGCCATTACGTAATGTGCTGCAGGATAAATGTCTGAAAGTTCCAAGGGTATTATTCCTAGATATGGATTGTACTGACAGAATTGAGTGTAATCTGCGGTACTTGCAAATTTTTTTTTCAGTTTGTTATATTCCCTTGATAAGTAAAATGGCTTCATTGTACCATCTGGAACAATCACGAGATTTTTCTTACTAGTCCTGAATTTCCTTACCATGCTATGAAATCTGGATATCTCGGGCCTGAATTGGTCCTCCCTTGAAAATAAGAATATTGCATTTTCCTTGAATCTGGGTGTATTTCTGATAAGAAATGGAGTGTTCGAAGTGAGAACAGATATGACTTCAAAGAGTTTTGGATGTGCACGCGCTTTCTTTAGTACATATTCCCACAGTCGTCCCTCGTGGATGTGTTCCTTTACTCTGTCAACCTCGGCCTTTATGGAATAAAGATTGTGCAAAGCTACGCTGTTTATTTTTTCGTCTCTAGGAAGTGATTGGATCTCCTTTGGCTTGTATTTACTACATATCTCACAAGTACACGAGAAATATGTTATCTCGTTAAGATGAGCTGTACCGTCTTCCATGATGTATCTACCATGTTTTGCATAAAGCATGTAGGAGGCAGAATCAAAGGTGTCACATCCTAGAGCCACGGCTAGAGGGATTGTAAGTGGATGGCCTGCCCCAAAGAGATGAAGCGGAATAGAATCAGGCATCTCTTTTTTTGCAGTAATTATCATCCTTGCCAAAAGTTTGTACTCGTATGATTCCATGAATTCGACTGGACTTCCCAGTGCCAACATCTGAAAACCATACTTTACCAAAGCCCTAGTTGATTCTTTAACTAGATCTGAATACTCGCTTCCCTGTATTGGCCCAATCCATATCTGTCCATTATCATCTCGTGTCTCTAGGGTTTCCTTTGATACCTTTAGTGTGTGATTGACATATTCTCTTGCCTTCTTCTTTGATAAACCAAAACCCGTTGGTTTGTCTAGCGGAATGGCAAAATCTGTTGCAATTCCTTTTTCAAACGATGCCATAGTCTTGTAGTTTGTATCTATGTTACCATATTCGAGAACTTGGTAACCACCTGAATCTGTCATCACTGCACCATCATAGTCGATTATTTTGTGGATTCCTTTTCTTATGGCATCATCACCATGTTGTTTTAGTGTGATAAACGCATTTGTTATAACAAGATCAAAACCCATCTCTCGTATTTTCTTTGTAGGTATTGACTGTCGTACGGGATGAATTACTGGTACATATGACGGGGTTTCAACATTACCGTGGTTAGTATGCAGTATTCCTATTCTTCCAGCTAGATCAGATTTCTTTATCTCAAACATCTCATACTTTAATTCAGTTAAACGTAATTTGAATCTAGTACGGAAAAAACCTCTTCAGATCGCCCTTTTCAGAAATTATTTTCAACCAATCAATGTTATCTTCTTTTGCTTTACCTTGTACAAAAAGGGATTCAATTTTCTTTACTGTATTGTACACAGATTTGTTAGTAGTGTCAAATTGGAAAGTTTTCCTACGCCCTACATTTTTTATAGTGTCATAATATGTAATCCCTATTATCTCACTACCCAAGTTTTCAAGTGCTTTTTTCTTGTCATAACCTCTTTTCTTATAAACACCATCCAATCTGTATGGACTACGTCTTAACACGACAGCAATCTCTATCTTGCTTTTTGAGATAATGTAGGGAGCTAAATGCCCAACAAGTAATGAATTATCTGGCATCTCTTTATCTAAAACCCTCTTTAGTTTTCTGACATCGACATCTAATACACAACCATTCTTTTCAGTTGCGCCTTTACTTATTGACATTTTATTTACGTCAATTAGTTCTAATTTTAGCTTCCTTGCAAGTATTCTTGCCACCGTATGCTTTCCGGTTCCGGGATTTCCTGTTATTATTTTCAACAAATAATCTAAAGTGTGAAACTCAATTAAACACTCCCATATTCTGTTATATCTTGGGGTGGAAATCATAAACTGAGACTTTAGTCTGGAATGATTGACTATCACGCGTTACACGTATTCCACACTGTTTAATCGGAAAAGTCCTGGCTGACAGATATGATGTCTTATTTTTGATAATGATATTTCACATGATCATCTAAAACAGAGTGAAAAATAATCAGTTATGTTATTATTACAATTTACCAATCAAAGATTTTCATCTAATGCCTAGGCTTTACTCTTTTTTTTGTAATTATTATCCATCCCAGCAAAACAAAACATGCCAAGCCTCCAGCTGATATGATATACACAAACACTGGACCAAATATGTCAAGTACGCTAATATTGAAGATAAAGGTCAGGGGTTGTCCGCCTGGCCCTACATCGTAGAGATCAACGAACATGACATGATTGCCTGACTCATGAAATACGTAATTAGTCGACCACTGTCCTCCCCTGAAATCTTGTACTGGAATTGTCGATACTAGCTTGTCGTTGTAGTAAATTCTAACTCCCATCCTAAAGTGACTAACCTCACTTAGTTTAGTATCAAATGAATCAAGTATGTTAGAAGCCGATTGGTAATTTAGAACCCTGAAACTTAATTTGAACGGCTGGTTTGCAGCTGGGATCTCAGGATCCGTTGCTACCTGTACTTCATAGTTTCCTATTGACTCGTCACCAGAATTTAGAGGTGAATGAGCACTTGCATAGTGTATCATGGGTGAGAGGACCAACCCTAAAGCGAATATAACGACCAGAAATCGAAAACTACCCATTATTTTCTACTCTTTTTTCTTTAATATATTGTTAGATCCTAAATACAATGTACAGCAGTAGCAGTATCGGCAAAAAATACCTCAGTTATTGTTGTAAGTCTTACGATCATTGAAAATTAACAAAAGCTTTAAATCAAGTTCAAAGAAAATGGCCAATGATGACCACTGTTAGCAAGACAATTGACATCAAGGAAAAGCCTATCAATGTTTTCACTTACTTTGCAAGGCCAGAGCACATTTCTGACCAGTTCGAAGAGCGAGTAGGTATGACAGTAGTTCCTATGGATGTAAAAGCAGGAATGGGTGTGGGGACAACCTTTAGAGTGATAGGGGATTTTGATGGCAAGAGACTAGAGTGGGACTGTGAGACAACTGAATATATTCCAGAGAGAAAGATTGCTGCTAAAATGATCAAGGGCCCGTTTAAGAAATGGGGGATCGCAGTTGATTTTGAGGAACTCGGCGAGAAAGAAACCCGGGTTACCATGACAGTAAACTATGACATGCCGTTTGGCCCTCTTGGTGCAATCATGGATAAGGCAAAGTTTGCAAAAGTGGCGGAAAAGGGAATGGAGACTGCCCTGTACAGAGTAAGAGGCCTGTTAGAAGGCAACGGCTCAATTCCTGTGTATATCACACTTGACGCATACAGAAAGCTCTTGGCAGAGAAAGAAAAGATGAACAATGCTCCAGTCTCTACCGTACTGACAAAAATACTAGAGAAATACTCTCAAGTAGAATCAGTAAAAAACTAAAATTATTTTCTTTTTGACTCAGTTTAAATAACGAACTTGGCGTGAGTTTTCTTACCGGGTCTATGGCTCAGCCAGGTAGAGCGAGGGACTCTTATGATCTTTTCAGAGATATCCCTATGCCGTGGGTTCAAATCCCACTAGACCCGCCTTTCATGTCTGTGCGGGTCTGCCCTGTAAGATGACTTTTCCTGTCGGTAAAGTACCGACATAGAGCCACCCATCATTTATCATCTGTTCTGCGTCCTGCGGATTTACAACTCGCTGTCTGTCTTGCCGTCTGCCAGATTACTGACAAACTTTTGCACGTCAGCAAGTTGCTCATCGGAAAGTTTTCCAACAGTTTCTTTTAGTTTATCTCTTCTTTTCTCAAGTGGATCTTCACTGCTTTTTTCCAAGTCAAGAAACTCTTCGCTTCTTTTGAAAGACTCTCGCATCTCGTCCATCAGAGCCTTTGGAAGGATGCTTTTGTTTGTTGTGTACCTTGCTTCAATCTAACCCTTATGTCCCATCCAGAATACACGAAAGTCATGTGCTACCTTTCCCTGGAACTGTTACCTTGTCAGTTGATTAATAGTAATTTCTGAGCATGGACAACCGAAGATTACACAATACATTTTTTCATAAACGTAATTACGTCAGTATTGACCTTAACCACTTTCCAAGAGGTTTTGCCCAATTCCAGTCAATCAGACAATTTCACAGGTCTGACCAAACCGTAAATATTACGATTTCCTATATATGATATGGTTAACCTAGGTACGGCAAAACTTGCTGGAGTCATTATGACTGTAGGTATAGTTGCCATGACAGGTACTAACTTGGCCTTTGCACAACAACCATCATCATGTGGAGAGCACGCTTACGCATACATTGCGTGTGGACCTCCACTAGGTACAGCACAACAGTATGGATTCGCTATTGTGGTAGGTGTGGTTGCACTTGCTATAGCATGCGGAGCCGCTGGGCGCCAGTACCATACGATCCCATAATATCAACTATATTCAAGCCAGAATGAAGTCAATGCCTAGTGGAGCAAATCGCTTTTTCGTCAGAAGAAATGTTAGTCTGAAGCATAATTTTCATAGCAAGACCACAAAAGCGTTTCAGAATTATGAAACGTCCAGACAGAAAGTCAGGATACTAAAACTACAAAAGCAAACAAAACATTCCAGAATATGTGGCAAGAGCAAACTCAAACAACACCGTATATGCCATTGCCAAAATCTTCAGAGAATACATTGCTGATGCCAACGGCTTAACTTCTGAATATTCTTACAAATCTGCTTCCTCAAAGCTTGAAAGACTTGACTTCATCCTATATGATATCTCAATTTTTTCAGGCTTGATAAGCGGGGAATATTTTCTCAGACAAGGCAAACTACTGGATTGCAGGTCTTTTCATCTCAGCTGCAATAAACAAGACAATAAAGGAGGACGACACAGTGACATTGGATTTTGCTAGCTTAGGCTGCTCTGCTGATTGCATAGGATACAGCCTTGAGAAGGGCAAAATCGTATTTCAAGGAGATGCAGGAGATTACATTGGGGAATGCATGTCGGGCGGTGAGATCATAATACAGGGCAATGCAGGGTATTACGTAGGATATCACATGTCTGGAGGGCAGATAAGAATCCAAGGTAATACCGGTGGTCATGTTGGCACATACATGTAGGAGGCAAGATCCATATACAAGGCCAAATAGGTTCAATCTCTGAATCTGGAAGAGGCAAGGTCTATCAGAGGGGAACATTACTAGAATGATTTACATCCAAATTGTAATGGGTGCAATCCCTGGTGAATACTAACTATTTCATACCATTGAATCCTGCAAGACCTGAATTCTTGAATTTCAACCTAATTGATTTTTTTCAACCTACGCAACATATTTTCTATATGAATTCAATAACCTTTCATACAAATCAAGCAACCTTGAGACTGATGGTCATAAGATTGAAGTGCAGATCTCTGGATCGTTTATCATATTTTCTGGCTGGCACAATTTCTTTGAAAAAGTGGTCTGACTTTCCAGCTTTTTCTCATACATGATAATAGAATTTTTCAGGCTTGCAAGATCATCATCTGTCATGCTTACAGTTAGTAACATACCTGTTAAAATTTTGATTGGTGGTTCCACTTTCCAGTAATCTGGTGCAATCTATCGTTAATAACTGGATGGCAGTCTCTGGAACTAGACAGCCAATCCTATGACTGACCATCCACAAGCTGGGAGTATCCACACCTGTGTTTCTTCCTTGATTGCTATCCAAGATACTATAGGAATTCGTAAAATAAAAAGACTGTTTTTTTAATCTGGATTCTAATGGTTCAATTTGTTGACTAGCTAATTCAAAATTCAGACTTTTATAGGTTTGAATCCATTGAAGGTCAGAGTCTGCTGAGTCCAGCTGATTCTATACCAAGGAGTACTCCTTATCTGTTCCAGAATTTCAGATGGTCATGGCATTACTTCTTGTAATGATTGGTGCCGGAATTTATCTCGTGATGCGATACAGGAAAAGGTTCTTGTAAGATTCAAACATTCAACCTGCAAAGTAGAACGTTGTTTGGGCTTTGACGTTAGACGAACCATATTGTGTTGATACAACATATGTTCCACCAAGTTTCCAAATAGCGGGGGTAGTCGTGATTGTAGTCTGAAATCTACCGTCTGGAGAAACAGAAATTCGTTCAGCTTGCAAAAGTAAATTATTTGGATCAAGAATCAAAATTGTTACTGGAGTGTCAGCAACTGGAGATTTGACAGCGCCTGAGATTACAATTGCATCACCCATACCGTAAGAGGATTTGTCTGTAGAAACAGTAATGGATGAAATTGGAGCTTGATTGGTCGACTGCGTTACATTGGATATGGAATTGTTAACTACAGTGATCTTGGATTCACCTTGTTCAAGATATGTGATTGTCATCATTATGGTCACAATCGTTACACCTATGGCAATTAGGACTCTTCTATTCATGATTTAGAAAGATTCTTGGATGCTGTAATTGCAGAAGTTACTGCAGTTATTAGTATGATGGGTATCAGGATCTAAATTCTGGAATCATCATATATGTACCTTTAATTTCAATTGTATTATATCCAACCACTAACATGAACTATTATATCAGGTTCAAAATGAATCCCTAATTTAGGACTTTTTTCTTTATCATCATCTTTTTGATGACCTTTTTTGAAAGCTCATGCGCTGAAATCATTCTACAACGGAATAAAATCAAAGGAAACAAAAGATGCTTTACACAAAAACAGTAAGATACACAAGCTTGGAAAATCCGTAATACATGTTATAACCATGCGGACATCAATACGTCATTTAATATCGGAAAACAGGCTCGAATTGTACCTTTGTACCAAAGGTACATAACATGCGTTGGTTGCATAAGGAAAGAGATTTGTGCAAGGGGAACACTGATATCTCTCAAGCGGAATTCTGAAAATAACAAGAACCGTAGAACTACAAATGCTTTAGCGTTGGGACTGTCAGAATTGTTAAAAAACCATAAGATGTTTTAATTAGCTAGTGATACAGGAAGGCATACGATGCCTGTAGACCCTCACGCAAGGCGCCTCCTCTGGTTTGTGTTCATGGGCTCAAAAGGTGGATTAAATCGGATGAGACTAATCTCTGTTATACGTGAAAGACCGCTCAACGCAAACCAACTGGCAAAAGAGTTGGGTCTAGACTATAAGGCAATACAGCATCACGTTGGCGTACTTGAAAAAAATAACCTCATAACACGTGTAGGGGAAAAGTATGGAGCAACTTACTACCTGTCTACATTTTTGGAGGTCAACTTGGAAACATTTGATGAAATTATGGCCAAATTGGAAAAAAGTAAATAAGCTTTGCGGGGTGAGGTTTTTTGCAAATGGAGGCCATAATGACCGTAAGTACAATTGTATCAAGCACCAACATGATAGTATTAGGAATACTGATGGCCGTCTTTGGCAAAATGTACTCAAAAACAAAGGCACAGCTTCCTCTTGGGATGATATTTTTCTCAGGTTTACTCTTTTTGCATAACGTAATAACAGTTTACGCATATTTTTCAATGATGGATCTTTATGCAGTAGCCATTCTACCGTATCTTCTGGCAGTGCATGTAGCAGAGCTTGCGGGAATATTGGTACTTTTGAAAATAACTCTACAATAGATTTAGTTTATTTGTAACTAGGGCAAAACCAACCTATGAAACAACAATACAAAGAATATCTAAGGCTTAACAAAAATATTCTACTTGGGTTTTCTGCATCGATTGTAATCTCCGCCGTAGTGGCCCAGTACCTGTCAAACCAGCAAAGCTATGTGGATACAACAATCACACTTGTTGTTGATTATATAGTATATTTCACAACTTTTGGTATCCTGTTCTATCTTGACAACAAAAAAAAGTACATGCTAGAGTCAGGTGAGATTAACAGAGCTTATCTGAAAAGAGATCTAATAAAAATAATCTCGTCTCTTGGAGTGGGGGAAGTCATATATACAATTTCAAGATGGTTACTGCAATATTACTTGCTGACATATTCCTATGAGGCATATCTTGCATCTCTTGTGTCACAATCTATCTCTACTTGTATATACATGGTAACAGTAAATTTGAGTGTAAAACTAATGAGATTATACAGGGATGCCGCTTAGTATATTTGTCGATGGCTCTGGTGGGCTGGATTCAGGCTTTGGATTTTTTGTCAAGGAGACTGGTGAGTCGTTTTACAAAAAAGAGCTAGGTATAACAAACAACCAAGCCGAATACATGGCAATAGTTGCTGCACTGAAAAAATATCTCAACTTGCAAGACGAGATTGTAATATATAGCGATTCCAAAAATACAGTATCTCAGTTAAATCATGAGTTTGCAATAAACAACAGCCAACTGCGAGTCCTTGCAATGGAGGCATGGGAACTCGTTGCAAAATGTAAAAATCTGAGGATAACGTGGATCCCAAGAGAGAAAAACTTGGCAGGAAAGATGCTTGGAAGTTAAATTAAGGTTGCCTTTGTAGACTAAGATCTAAGATAAACTTATTATACATAACAATTTGAAACCAACTCGTTAAAATGACTGATTCCTTTTTTCTCTCTCCAAAATCAATTGCCATAGTTGGTGCATCAGACAAAGAAGGTAGTGTGGGTAGAGCAATCACATCAAACATTCTAAAGGGTTACACCGGTAAAATTTTTCCAATAAGCCCAAATCGAGAAACAGTCTTTGATAAAAAAGCCTACAAGAGCGTTCTGGATGTTCCAGAGGAAATAGATCTTGCACTGGTGGTTACAAAAAACGATATAGTGCCTTTGGTCCTTGAGGAATGCGGGAAAAAGGGAATAAAGGGCGCGATCGTAATCACTGCCGGATTCAAAGAAGTAGGCGAAGAGGGAGCAAAGCTTGAACAAAAACTGGCAGCGATTTCAAAACAATATAACATTAGGATAATAGGGCCAAATTGTCTTGGTGTTATGAATCTGGCTCCACAAACAATGATGAATTCTACTTTTCTAAAGGTAACTCCAAAATCTGGCGGGATTGCACTAGTTTCACAAAGCGGTGCTATCTGCGCAGCATTGGTGGAAGACGCCAGTGCACAAGGAATAGGATTTTCTGCTGTAATCAGCATGGGAAACAAAGTAGACCTAAACGAGGTTGACATGCTCAAAATGCTAGCAGAACATGATCAAACCAAGGTAATTGTCATGTATCTTGAAGACATGGCAAATGGAAGGGAGTTTCTCAAGGCTTGTAAGCAAATTACAAGACTAGGCCAAACTAAAAAACCAGTTCTTGTACTAAAGTCAGGACGAAGTCCCGAGGGTGCAAAGGCTGCAATGTCCCATACTGGAGCCCTTATGGGCTCTGACGAGATCTATGAAACTTTGCTTGCACAAGCGGGTGCAATTAGGGTTGACACCATGGAAGAACTGTTTGACTATGCCGCGGCATTTTCAAAGCAACCGCTTCCAACAAAAGGGGATCTAGTGATCGTGTCAAACGCAGGAGGTCCTGCAATTATTTCAACAGATGCATGCTCAAAGCTTGGTATAAAGATGGCAAACATAGAAGACATCCGACCTCAGATTAATGCAGTCATTCCTCCATGGGGCACGTCACGAAATCCCGTTGACATTGTAGGCGACGCAGATTACAACAGGTTTGATCATGTCTTGAATCTAGTTCTGGCCCACAAAAACGTCGGCTCTGTCATTGTGATGTGTACTCCTTCGGCAACGCTGGATTATAACAAACTAGCTGAGGTTATAGTAAACGTCTCAAAGAAATACAACAAAACCATTTTGGCAAGCCTGATGGGATTTGACGAGGGAATAAAAAATAAAGAGATACTGGCAGAAGGAGGTATTCCTCATTACAAATATGCAGAAAATGCAATCAGGTCACTGAAGGTCATGCTGAGGTTTACCCAGTGGACTCAGGCCTCTGAGGGCAAGGTGCAACAATTCAAGGTAAACAAGAAAAAAGCAGAACAAATTTTTTCCAAGGTAAGATCAGACGGAAGAAAAAACCTACTAGAAGAGGAAGGACAAGAAGTCCTAAAAGCATACGGCATACCTCTACCTAAAAGCATTCTCGCTACAAAAGAAAAAGAATCACTCTTTGCAGCAAAGAAAATTGGATATCCTGTTGTAATGAAGATTGCGTCTCCGCAAATCATTCACAAGTCTGATGCAGGTGGAGTAAAGGTGGGAGTGAAGACCCCAAAAGAAGTAAAGGCGGCATTTAAGGAGATAATCAAGAACGCTAGGAAACATGACAAGAAGGCAGTAATCAAAGGTGTCTTGGTTCAAGAAATGGTAAAGGGAGGAAGAGAAACAATCGTTGGTTCAAAACAAGAACCTGGATTTGGACCTGTCATGATGTTTGGAATGGGAGGGATATACGTTGAAGTTCTCAAAGATGTTACTTTCAGAATAACACCTACTACTAGTTTTGAAGCAGATGAGATGATATCGTCTATCAAAACAAACAAGTTGTTACAGGGAATACGAGGAGAAAAACCGTCTGATGTGCAAAAATTATCAGAATGCATACAGAAAATTTCTCAACTTGTGACTGATTTTGAGGAGATAAAAGAGCTTGACCTAAACCCAGTGCTTGTATTTGAAAAGGGCAAGGGCTGTAAAGTGGTTGATGTAAGAATCGGTCTCTCATAGGCCAAGCCATGCGGGTTATAATATTTATATTACTTTAAGAGAGAAGAGCAGACATGCCAATTAAGACTGGTGCAGAATATATACAAAGTCTCAGGGGCAGAAAGATGAAGGTATATCTTTTTGGCGAACTTGTAAAAGAGCCTGTAGATCATCCAATGATTCGTCCATCGATTAATGCTGTGGCGGAGACTTTTGATCTGGCAGTGCAGGAAGGCGAGCTTGCAAGTGTAAAATCATCACTTAGCGGTCAGCAAGTAAACAGGTTTCTGCATATTGTGGAGAGTCCAGATGATCTGGTACACCAAAACAAGATGCAAAGAAAATTGGGTCAACTTACAGGTACATGCTTCCAGAGATGTGTAGGAATGGATGCAATGAATTCATTATATTCTGTTACTTTTGAAATTGATGAAAAACACAAGACTGATTATCACAAGAGACTGGTCGAATTTATCAAGATGGTTCAAAAAGAAAATTTTGTAATAGGGGGTGCCATGACAGATCCTAAAGGCGACAGGAGCAAGGCGCCATATGAACAAGAGGATCCAGATGTCTTTTTACACATAGTTGAAAAAAATGATAAAGGAATTATTGTCAAAGGCGCCAAGGCACATCAAACTGGCTGCATTAACTCACACTGGATTATATTCATGCCAACAATGCGGTTGCAGGAAAATGATCGTGACTATGCAGTAGTTGGTGCCATACCTGCAGATGCGCCAGGTATAACATACATTTACGGTCGACAGTCATGTGACACGCGAAGCATGGAAGGAGGTGACCTTGATTCAGGTAACTCCAAGTTTTCAGGTCAGGAGGCAATGATAATTTTTGATAATGTTTTTGTTCCATGGGAACATGTATTCATGAACGGAGAGTATGAATTTGCATCAATGCTGGTAGAACGATTCACTTGTTATCATAGAAGAAGCTATGTCTGCAAGACAGGACTTGGAGATGTACTGATCGGAGCATCTGCAGCAATTGCCGACTATAATGGAGTACCCAATGTATCACATATTAAAGACAAACTGGTAGAGATGACTCATCTAAACGAGACAATTTATGCTGCAGGTGTAGCTTCTTCATATCAAGCTCATCGTACAAAATCTGGCAACTGGATAAATGACGATATGCTGGCAAACGTGTGCAAGCACAATGTCACTAGGTTTCCATATGAGATAGGAAGACTTGCCCAAGACATTGCTGGCGGACTCTTGGTTACCCTCCCATCTGAAAAAGACTTTAGAAGTCCAGAGACAGGGCCCATGCTGAAAAAATATCTAAAGGGTCGCAAAGGCGTTGACGTAGAAAATAGAATGCGGATCTTGCGGTTGATAGAGAACATGACTCTGGGAAGAAATGCTGTTGGCTATCTTACAGAATCCATGCACGGAGCAGGTTCTCCACAGGCACAAAGAATTCAGATTGCAAGACAGATGCAACTGGAATACAAAAAACAACTTGCCAAGAGCCTAGCAAATGTAAAAGAGGATGCAGAACCTGTGCAAGAACAGTCTGACTATTTCCAAAGAGTGTTTAAGGTAAACACTAAAAAATAATAAAATTTACTCTTTCTTTTCTTCTGGTTCTTGGTCTTTATCTGGTTTATCAAATCTGGAATATTCTTTGTCAGCCAAACTGCTCGCTGCATTTGAATTGTCAGAGTTTGAAGGTGGATCTTTACTAGACAAAACACTTGCTGTGCCGGTTTTGGCTTTTCCAAATTGCTTTACAATCATGACACCTATTATTACAGCTATTATGATGTAATTGATGGGCGGAGTAAGAATTCTGGTTACATAGCCTATCTGAGGGATTACATACACTACCTTTCCAATGTAATCTTTCTGTATTATTGGAAAGTCAATTCCAGGTATGGAGCCTGGATTGGCATCACCTTTTGTTCTAATTGTGAGTGGATCCTGACTTAGTATATCTGCAACTCGATGAACTATTACCAAGTTCTCAGCTGGCGCGTGGAAAACAATAATGTCTCCTACCTTTAGGTGATCAAAAGGAATATTTCCATTAACAACAATCACGTCAAATATGTTTAGGGTTGGAATCATGCTTCCGCTAGATACTACATAAAATGGATTTTCAGTACCAAATACAACCCTTAATCCTATCCATATTATCGCAATTCCTATAATCACAATTATAATATCTTTTACAAAGCCTGATGTGGCAGAGTTTTTCTTCAATTACATTTTGTCCTTTAAACTCGTAAGATAAATCTTGCTGGTTTTCTCAAATTGGTAGATTGTGCTATGTGTTTTGACTTCTATGCATTGATTCTCAGTATTGACAGTTTCTTACTACATGCCTCTTGAATGGCGCATACCACCAAGTTGCTGTCTTTGTGGGCTGAGAGTCCTGATACATGGTTGCAGCTTGTCCCAGCTACTAGAAAGGAAACAAATGATTGAAGTATATAGACAATGACGCAGGCAAGAACACATGCTGCATGGTATGCATATGGACTAAAGCAATACACAGTACTTGAGAAGACCAAAAGGTAAACATTCTATTAATATTATTTGATTAATCACAGATTATTTCATAATTACCCTGATTCATTTGACATGTTCGCGATGTAGACTTGAAAGTAATGTATTGCTTAATGTAATTCTACTTTATTTTGTTGCCGCAACTTTCACAGAACTTTGAGCCAGGAATATTGGTATTTCCACACTTGCTGCACTTGAAATCACTGTCCGTTGTCTGTCCGCCAAGAAGAACAACATCGCCAATTTTTTTAACATCATCCCACTTTATTGTGACATTTGTATTATCGTTTTTTGTTACAATCAGAACTATGCCAGATTGTTCTGGTTGGATGCCAATTTCTTTTACGACACCCAATCTTCTTGCCTCTGAATCGTATACCGCAAGTCCTGTAATTGAATTAAACGTCTTCACTACAGGATCAGTAGTTGTTTGAAATGATTGTTGTGGCGCAGAATTCATTGGAGGCATATATGTGTCTTGAGCAGCAACCTCTGGTTTGGCAGCTCCGACTTCCGCTTTTTCATCGGGCTTGCTAAAGTTTCTATATTCTGCAAGAATAGACCCACAAGTGGTGCATATGTATTGTCCTTTCTCCAAAAGAATTAGGTTTTCTGCCACCACCTCGTTTGGTGTTTCATAGTCAATCTTTGGACTGCCTTCGTATTCTTTCTCGCAAGTGTTACAATAATATTTTGTAATCTTTTCAGAATCCAAGCGACCCACAGGTGCCAAGAATAGATCCGGCCCACCGAGACTTCCCTTTCTTTGTTGGCCGTCATCGACATTTGCTATGATGTATCCTCCGGATCCTCTGAGTTTTTTCAAGCGTAATTCATTACTCATGGCTCTAGTCTACCAAAAAGTCATTTAAGTATGTATATCACATTTATTGGTCAAATCTCTAATACGCACAGGCATAACAGATTATACAATTTTAAAAAATATTGCATTTTTTTTCAATAATTTGGAAAGAGTTAATAGAGCCGGATTAGAAAGTTAAACAAAAATAGTGGCAGAAATTAACAGCGATATTTCTCTGTCATTTCCATAAAAAAAGATGATGAATAAAGTTGACAAAATTTGAAGAATTAGGGATAAAGAATCCAATACTGACAGCGCTAAGTGAGATACAATTTAACGAAGCATTTCCAATTCAGGCTGCTTCTATACCTGTATTGCTATCCGGTCAAGACGTTATAGGGCAGGCGCATACTGGAACAGGAAAAACTGCAGCGTTTTCACTACCAATTATCCAAACCATCGTCCCAAAAGGTGGAATACAGGCGCTTATACTTGCACCAACAAGAGAACTTGCAGTACAGATAACAGGAGAAATTCAAAGATTTTCAAAGCACTCTCATATACGATATGTGACTATCTATGGCGGTCAAAGCATCAACGTGCAGTTCAATGAACTCGAACGAGGGGTTGAAATTGTTGTTGCAACCCCTGGAAGACTCATAGACCACATAAAACGTGGTTCAGTCAAACTAAAAAATGTCAAGTATGTTGTATTGGACGAAGCTGATACAATGCTTGACATGGGATTTATTGATGATATTAGATTCATTTTGGACCTTGTCCCAAAAGACCACCTGACAGCGTTATTCTCTGCAACAATGCCGCCAGAAATACTCATGTTGGCAGAAAAATACATGCGAAATCCGCAGAAAATATTTATTGATTCTGACGACCTTAGTGGAGAGGGAATAGAACAAGCATTCCTAGTGATACGAGACAGGGAAAAAATGGATTTCCTCCTAAAGTTTATCAAAGAGAATACTTCTGGTCAAGCTATTGTCTTTTGTTCTACAAAGGAAAGAACAAGAAGGGTTGCACATGATCTTGAAAAAGAGAGATTTAATGTAGTATCAATCCAGGGTGACATGTCTCAGTTTAGGCGAGACAAGGCCATGTACATGTTTAGAAAAGGAAAGGCCGACATTCTTGTTGCAACTGATGTTGCGGCAAGAGGAATAGATGTTCCAGAGGTAGCTCTAGTTGTAAATTACGATGTACCGAGCCATAATCTGGTCTATTTCCACAGGATAGGAAGGACGGCAAGGGCTGGAGCAAAGGGTAGGGCCATTACCTTGGTATCATACTCTTCAATTGGTGATTTTAAGGCAATATCTAGTCAAACCAAGGTGACCATGCGGGATCTAAACAAAGAGCTTGGAATTGAGATAAGGATACCAGATCCATTAAAGCGAGAGGTAAGTCACAGGCGAGGTTCTGGCAGATATGAAAACCGAGGAAGAAAATACGAAGGAAGACATGAGGGAAGAAATGACGACAGGCGAAGATACGGTGATAGGAACTATTACGGTTTGAGAAGCCGCTGGTAAAAATCGTTCAATATATTTAGGGATATTATATATTGATAAGTATGGATAAAGCAAAACCTGTTAACGAAAAAAACTGGGAATCTGAGGTAATGCATTCTCAGGTTCCTGTATTTGTAGATTTTTGGGCTGAATGGTGCGGTCCATGCCGAATGGTAGGTCCTGTTGTTGAGGAACTTGCAGGTGAATATGCTGGAAAGGTTAGCTTTGTGAAGGTAAATGTTGACGAAAGCAACGAGCTTGCATCAAAGTATAACGTGTTTAGCATTCCAACACTAGCTCTTTTCAACAAAGGTCAGATTATTGCACAACAGGTGGGCGCAGCATCAAAGTCATCTTATAAGAACATGATAGACAAGGCACTCGAAAAAGCTTAGAGAGACAAAAATCTCACCCATCTTTTTAATCTAAAATAATTAATACAGGCTAGAGTGAATAGTTCGCATGTCATTTGGTGAAGTAGATACTCTTACTCTATTATTTGATAAACTGCAAAACCTACTCAACGATACTCAAGGCTACTATGAGTCATTTCTTGATACCAACGGTCTGTATAAGCAAGGAAAATTATCTGAAAAGGAATTTTTCCAAAAATTGGGTGATTATGTTGTAGCATACTCTGCTCTGGAATTTCTCTCCATCAAAGTAATTTTTGAACTAAAAAAGGCACTTGATAAAATGTCTGGTGGACAAACCTTGGGGGGACAAAGTGGTGGTACAATGCCAAGTGGAATGAGAGTTGTAGACCCGCAGGCATCTCACGTGACATCTGCTACCTTGCCAGGGGCCGGTCGTCCTCCGTCTATAATCTCTGCAGCGGCTGCTTTTTCAACACCTGGAGTGCTGCCTCCACCAGATCCGTCTCTTTTGCCAAAGGAGACTTTGGTTGGATCAACATGCGGTTCTTGTGGTTCCAGAGTAAAAACAACGGCTAAATTCTGCATCAAGTGTGGAAATAAAATTTAGTAAAACAAAAAACTAGTCCTGATTTGCGCCACATTCCGTACAAAATCTTGCATTTGCAGAGAGTTTTGTACCGCATTCAGGACAGAATTTTGAACTTGAATCTGTCTCAGTATTTACACTTCCATATAGATCTCCACTGATTGTCTTCACAGCTCCTGTTGGAACAAACTTGTCATCATCTATTATGGAAACTGGTGCAAAATCCTTCTCTTCTACAAAAACCATGATTCTTGGCACCTGTTGTCCAGGATTCTTGAGGTCTGGAATCATGTCGCCTAGCCAAGATGCAAATCTCATTAGAGTCAACTCAGGCGTAGAAAAGGTCAGAGTGTGATTTGACATGTAATCCTCTGCTGCCAATTTTGCATTAAACACTTTCATTACTGTAAATGTTTGCAATGGATGTATAATGTTTTTTGTATGGCAACCTTGTATATCTACTAGTTATGTTTAACATTCAATTACAAAAGGCGCCTCCGTCTCCAAAGCAGCTTATCCATATTGAGACCTCGTTTGAGGCCTGTGATAATCCAGCTGCATTTACAGCAATAGCATAATAATAGTAGGAATTACCCGGGCTTGTCGAATCATCTAAAGGTATGTCAAGGTATTGCCAGGCACTAGAGCAAAAAACGTCTCTGTCCCATGTGATGTTCCTCTGTAAATGTAATAGTCTCTCACGGGTGAGCCGCCATTAGAAGACGGCGCCTTCCAAGTCAATATGACAGGGCCTGTTCCAAACGATGCAACACTTGCCTGAAGGTTTTGGACCGGCGAGGGTGTAATTAATTTGGACAATGTTATCTGTATTTCCTCTTCCTGCTGTCCACTTGATGCTGAATCTGTTACAATTCCCACATTACCATTGGTACCGATACAGCCAATGTCTACTGTGGTATCGTATGTGGTAGAGTCTACCGCTTGTGTTACACCACCAGAATCAGTAGTACTGGTGATAATGTTTCCAGATGGGTTGAAGGTAAACGTGCATGTAGAGTCAGACTCGGGAGAACCAGTTAGAGAATTTTCTACATGCACGTTAACTTGGTATTGATGATCTGCATGTGCTGTTCTTGCAGTTGATAGTCCTACAACAAACATGATAACAAGCAGTATAACTAAAATTACTTTGTGAATCATTTGCTAAAGCGTATTTGTAAAAACGGATATTTACGTTTAATCATGTTTTTCAATTAATAAAAAGACTCAGGTTATGATCGTGATGTAACCATGTTTCATCAACATACCATAAGATGGAATTGCAAAAAATGTGACTTGGTGTGATTTTTTTGGTATTCTAAAACAAATTAATCATGATGCATTGCGTCTACTAAAACGAGTCATCATGAGTTAATTGTTGGTGAAACCATCGTCCAACCGACTATATATTACCTAATTGTTTATGACGTATCACATTTTTACAGATGAGAATAATAGTAAAATTATTAAATAATGAAATATTTTTTAAAATATGAACTCGCTAGTAACACCAAAATGCTTTTGGGTATTTTCTGTGATAATTTCTGCGATATTTTTTACAATAATTTTTACCAGCCCAAACGCTCATGCAACGGATAGCGGCATTACTATCTCGCAACCTCAGATGGTCAACACCATGGCACATGATATATCCAACTTTCATGTTGGACAACAGATAGGCATAGAGGCAACACTTGTAAACCATGACCAAAAAGATAGAAAATTCACATATCTTGTACAGGTGATAAATGATAAGGGCACTACGGAGTATCTAGAAGGATTCTCTGCATCGATGCTTTCAGGCCAGTCATTTAATGCAACACAGGTGTGGATTCCAAAGGAGGCTGGTACCTATATAGTGCAAGCATTTGTAAGTTCAAGCTTGGTACCACAAGTTCCATTAACAAATATGATGAAAACGACCATAAAGGTTACATCAGAAAATAGTGATACAGGTAGTTATACACAAGTATAATTGGCAATTCGATCAAATGTGTAATGGCATGACTTGTTTTTTCCTACAACTTTACAATTTGTATCTAGTCAGGATACTTGACGCGGATTCATTGTATCTCATTTCATGACGCATACAAAATTTTCCTATTCATAAAATAACTATACAATCGATCTTTTTGAAAATCATGCTATGCAGTAATTTCAGACAATATACGTACAGGTCTTAGAAATTGAATTTTCTGCAGAACTTCTATTAGTATCCCGATCGATACAATTTCATGGCAAACATAGTAAACAATGTAGACCTTGACAAGATAGCCAAAACCATAGAGAATGGGAAACAAGACAAGTCATATCTTAAAAAACCAGTAAGACTCCATGGGGAATGGAACCTAGATAACTCAAAGGGTTATCAATTCAGAACAGATCTCTCCTTTGAAAAAGGCAAGGAAGTAATCGAGATAGACTCGCCAAGCTTCATGGGTGGTTCAGGTAACAGATTGGGTCCAATGAGTTACTGTATAGCTGGAATAGCTTCGTGCTTCATAGGAACCTTTGTTGGGATAGCATCGTCCAAAGGAATCAGATTGTCCAAGCTGAGTGTTACTGCAGAATGTAGCGTGAACTTTGCAAAGACGTTTGACATATCCGATGTACCAATAACAGTAGGAGTTACGCAGTTGAGCCCAAATGACAGAATGGGCGAGATAGATAGCTCC
>VFSW01005152.1_pt1 | contig 19388 bp, 17 predicted proteins | sample 5358111 | NCBI WGS metagenome assembly VFSW01 (sample SAMN11554181, study PRJNA540505) | mine drainage metagenome | isolation source: sediment from site ElyBrook_90M | place: USA: Ely Copper Mine, Vershire, VT | collected 2017 | reverse complement strand
TTCTGACATCGGTCGAAAAACCGACGACGCCAGCCGTGGGGCCGCCGAGCGCCCACACGGCCTCCCCCAGTCTGCGCTCATCGATATCGCCCAGCACTACGCGGTGTTTGCCGTCGAGAAAGCGGCGCGCCATCGCGAAGCCCATGCCGCTCGCCCCACCCGTGATACATACGACGCGCATCGCGGTCTGCGGATCTACGTCACCGGCTTCAGTGGCGGCCGGGCTGTGCAACTTTGCATTCCTGCAGTATGTTGCCGCCGTCAACGACCAAGGTTTCGCCGTTGATGTAACTCGCACCCGGTGAGGACAGGAACGCAACCGCCTCCGCAACCTCTTCGGGCGTCCCCGCCCTGCCCGCCGGCGTGTACCGGCCTGCAATCAGTTCAGCCTCAGTCGACGAGCCGGTGGCGATCCAACCCGGCGCCACCGCGGTCACGGTAACACCGTATGGCCCGGCCTCGATCGCGAGGGCCCGCGTCAGTCCGATCATTCCCGCCTTGGCGGCGGCGTAGGCCGCGGCGTTGGGCATCGCGACATACGGCCCCGTCACGGAAGCCACGTTGACGATCCTTCCATGGCGGCCCGCGATCATCGCCGGCAAAAAGGCACGTGTGGCGCAGAACGCGGTCTTCAGCGTCACCGCGATCGTGCGGTCCCAGTCGCTTTCCTCGTAATCGACGAACGGCTTGTCGACGGCCGGCTCGCCCACCGAGGTCATGCCGGCATTGTTGACGAGGATGGAAACCGCACCGATTTCGCGAGCAAGCCTGCGTGCGTCAGAAAAATCCGTGAGATCCGCGACGCAAGAACGCACTTCACAACCGGCCGCACGCAATTCCGCCGCGCGCTGGTGCACGCGGTCAGTCGTGCTCGTGATCGCGATTCGCAATCCGGAGGAACCAAGCCGCCTGGCAATGGCGAAGCCGATTCCGTGTGCCGAGCCGGCCCCGGTGATCAAGGCATCGGTACGTGCAGCCTCTCGCATATCTTTAGTCGACCGGATACGTGAAGGCATGCTTGTATGTGCGCAGGTACATGAACACCACGGCATCGGCAACTCCCGGGAGCGCCCGAATCCCTTCGTTGGTGACCCGCAGCAAATGCTCGTGGCTCTCACAGACTAACTCGGCGATCACGTCGAATGGTCCGGCCGTCGCAACGACATAGATCGATTCGGGCAGTGCGCCAATCGCCTTGGCGACCTTGCGCGAGTCATCGTTGGTCTTGACGCCCACCATGGCCATGAATTTCGAGCCGAGCCGGATCGGATCGGTCACGGCCACGATCTGCATGACGCCGCGATTCAACAGACGTTGCACGCGCTGCCGGGTCGCAGCTTCAGACAGACCCACCGACGCCCCCAGCCTGCTGTACGGCAGACGCCCGTCACGCTGGAGCCCGCGGATGATGGATAAATCGGTGTCATCGACTACTTGACCGGTACGGACGGACGGGCGAACGCCACGCGGCCTCGTGTCAGATGCCGACGCACTCCGGATGCCTTTTTTAACTGTCATTTGGCTCTCGAGTTCCCGGCATCATCGTGGATCTTGAGTCCCGATCGTAACGACTATTTCGGTCGAATGTTCTCGATCAGGCAACGAATTTCGTTGTTTTATCGTCTATACGCCACTATTCTAGTCAACTTCCGCGAATCTATCCGGGACATACCTCGTTGTCAACGACTCCGACTCCGACTCCGAATCAAGGCTGCGCAATGTCACTCAACTCCGACTCCTCTAACCCGCTCACACCAATTGAGCGTCACGACAACGATCAAGGATTCAATCGGGAGCGCCTGCGTGGTTTGTTGGCGCGGGAGCTGGCGAGTTTCTCTGCACTACATCCGAGGTCGCGGGCGTTGCACGAGCGCGCGGCTTCATCCATGCTCGGTGGCGTGCCCATGCCGTGGATGGCGCGATGGGCGGGCGGCTTCCCTTTATACGTGGAGAGCGCACAAGGTTCACATGTCGTCGACGTTGACGGTCACGACTACGTCGACCTGTGTCTCGGCGACACCGGAGCGATGAGTGGCCACAGTCCACCGGCCGTGGTGGCTGCGCTGCAGGCACAACTCGGCCGTGGCATCACCATGATGTTACCGACGATCGACGGCGTCCATGCGGCCGAGGAACTCGCCCGTCGATTCGCCCTGTCCTACTGGCAATTCACACTCTCGGCGACCGATGCCAACCGCTGCGCGTTGCGCCTGGCCCGCCAGATCACGGGGCGGAGCAAGGTGCTGGTCTTCAGTTATTGCTACCACGGGACCGTCGATGAAGCCTTCGCCGTGCGCGATGAGCACGGGGATACGCGCGCACGTGATGGTAACGTCGGTCCCGCGGTGGATCCGGCGATGACGACCCGCGCCGTCGAATTCAATGACGTCGATCAACTCGAGCGGGCGCTCGCCGACGGCTCGATTGCCTGCGTGCTTGCCGAGCCGGCCATGACCAACATGGGCATCGTATTGCCGGCACCTGGCTACCATGAAGCCTTGCGCGCGCTCACCAGGCGGTACGGCACGCTGCTGATCATCGACGAGACACACACGCTCTCCGCCGGCCTCGGCGGTTGCACCCGGGCCTGGGGCCTCGATCCGGATCTTCTGACGATCGGCAAATCGATCGGCGGCGGCGTTCCGTGCGGCGCGCTCGGCATGAGTGCGCAGGTCGCACACAGCGTCGCTCGCCAAGAGGGCGTCGACTACGAGGATACCGGGGGCGTCGGCGGAACACTGGCCGGCAATGCCCTTTCGGCCGCTGCGATACGGGCGACACTCGAGCACGTATTGACCGGCGCCGCCTTCGAACGGATGATCCGGCTGGGCGGTAAGTTGCACGGCTCGATCCAAGGGCTGATCGAGTCCCGAAGCCTTCCCTGGAACGTCGTGCAACTTGGCTGCCGCGTCGAATACGGCTTTCGAGCGCAACCGCCGGCCAATGGCTCCGTCGCACATGCCTGCGCCGATCGCGAACTCGAATCCTACCTGCATCTGTATCTGTTGAACCGCGGGATCCTGATCACCCCGTTCCACAACATGGCGCTCGTCTCTCCGACCACCAATGAAAAAGACCTTGCGGCACATGACCAGGTGTTCGCGGCCGCCGTCGATGAACTGATCGCCAGTCGATAGGAATTGGTCGCAGCATGAGCATGCCATCGACCTCAAATCGAGGTAGATTGGCGGTTCATATGAGGCAACCGGAATTCATCGACGACACGGAGGATCCGCCGCTGGTCGGCAGATTGCGCCAAAGGGCCGCCTGGCGCAGCACCTGGGTCAGCGTGGCCGTGAACACGCTGCTCGCCGCCGGCCAGATCGGGGTTGGATTGCTGTCGCGATCACAGGGCTTGGTTGCGGATGGGATTCATTCGCTCTCGGACCTGCTCTCGGACTTCATCGTGCTGTTTGCGAGCCATCACAGCCAGCGCGGCGCCGACGACGACCATCCTTACGGACATCAACGCTTCGAAACCGCCGCCTCTCTCGCGCTCGGGGTGCTTTTGCTGCTGGTGGGCTTCGGCATGCTCTGGTCTGCCGCGCGCAAGCTCGAAGCGCCGGATTCGATCGCACGGGTCCACACCGTGGCGCTGTGGATCGCCTTGATCGCACTGATCGCGAAGGAATCCCTGTTCCGCTACCTGTTCGCGGTCGCCAAGCGGGTCAAATCCGCACTGCTCGCGGCGAATGCGTGGCATGCCCGCTCCGACGCAGCGTCCTCGATGGTGGTCGCCGTCGGCATCATCGGCAATCTCATGGGATACAGGCTCCTCGACCCGGTCGCCGCTCTCATCGTCGGCCTGTTCGTCGGCCGCATGGGTTGGCAATTCGCCTGGCGCTCCCTGCATGAACTGATGGACGGTTCCGCGGACGCCGCCGAAGTCGAGAAAATCCGCACCACACTCGCCGCCACCCCGGGCGTGCTCGGCATCCACGATCTGCGTACCCGCAAGATGGGTGATCTGATCTTCGTCGACGCGCATCTCGAGGTCGATGCCGCGCTGAGCGTCGAGGCCGGACACAACATCGCGGTCGAGGCCCGGCGACGGGTAATGCGGCATCACCATGTGCTCGATTTGATGACCCATGTCGATCCCTATCACCGCCCGGACCTCGACCATCCATGAGCCGCCGATGTGTTTGATCCTCGTCGTCTGGCGGGTGCACCCGGTCTACCGCTGTGTCATCGCCGCGAATCGCGACGAATTTCACCAGCGGCCGACCGCGCCCGCCCGCTGGTGGACCGACAAGCCGGATATCCTCGGCGGCCGTGATTTGCTCGCCAACGGCACATGGCTCGGCCTCTCGCGCTCAGGGCGCTTCGCGGCGCTGACCAATTTTCGCGGCGCCGCGTCGCGCGGACCGACCGCACCGAGCCGCGGCGAACTCGTGACCCGAATGCTCGATTCGCGCCGACCGCTTCACGAAGAACTCGCGCAGCTTGCACAGGTCGGCGGTCGATACAACGGCTTCAACCTCGTCGTTTCGGACGGCGAGAAGCTCGGCATCTATGAAAGTGAACGAGGCGTCGGTCGCGAACTCGGACCGGGTGTGTACGGCTTGTCGAACCATCTGCTCGACACGCCCTGGCCGAAGGTTCACCGGGCGAAATCTCGCCTGATGAGCGCACTCGGTGAACTGCCGCGCACCGCTTCGATTCTCGATTTGTTGCGCGACGATCAACCCGCCGCGGACGAAGATCTGCCGCGTACGGGTGTCAGTCTGGAGTGGGAACGGCTGCTCTCGAGCGCGTTCGTGCGCTCCGCCGACTATGGCACGCGCTGTTCGACCGTGGTATGCATGCGTGCAGATGGCGCGACACGGTTCGAAGAATGGTCGTGGGCGGCGGACGGCGGCGAAAGCGGCCGGCAGAGCGTGCAATTCACCGCCGGCGCATGAACGCTGTCATGTGAAAATGCGCCTGTTCGGGGTGATAACGAAATTCGACGCCCACCGGGCAGGCGCGTCTCGCCATACAGCCAAAGCGCAAACACCCGGCCCCGGCGGAGGAGCCGACGTGCTCGGCGCAGGTCCCGACGAGGTACTGATCCGGCCTGATCGCTGACACGGGACAGGTCTGCAGACAAGGCTTGCCGACGCAGCTCTCGCAAGGACTCGGCCGCGGATCCCGTGGCGGCAGCACGAATCGCCTGCGAAACGCCAGTGCGCCCCGATACGCATGCCACAGCCCATAGTCCGGGTGAATGGACACACCGAGCGGCGAACGATACACCGGTTCAGCGCGCATCGCCCAGCGCTGAAAAGGCAGCCACGGCGGCCCTTGCGTCGGATACAGAGCGGACCCGCCGTGCCGAATCCCGAGCGCGTCGATCATGCGTCGCGACCACCGGTCGAGCGGGTCTGGAAGCGCATCGGCCATTTCCGCCGATCGTGCGAAATGAGGCCACTGGCGCGCGCCCACGAAGCCGAACAACACGAGCGTTTCCACCGCCGCACCGTCCGCGAATGCTGGTACGACGTCTTCGATCTCGGGATGGAAACACCCGCGATACGCAAGTCCGCAAGCCTCCGCGTCAGTGTTGAGCGAGGCCAAGTCCGGGTCCACCCGACTCCCTCCCCTCGCGGGCCTTGTAAGGAAACCACATCGGCTGGGGCGTGAGCACGTGCTCGATACCGCCCGACACCGACACGCGCAGCGCCGCCAGCAAATCCCGGGTCGCGACCTCCTCCCTTGCGTACAACTGTGCGCCCCGCGTCGATTGAGCGCCGAGGAGGCGCACCAGATCCTCGGGCTGCGTGAAGGGCAGGATCGTCAACACGGGAGCGAGAATCTCCTCGCGCGCACCGAAGCTTCCCGGGGTCACCTCGGTCAGAATCGTCGGTTGAAAGAAATGCCCCGACAGGCCCCAGGGATTGAAGCTGCGCCCGCCGAGTTTCAGTCGCGCGCCGTCCTTCAACGCCCGTGCAACCTGCTCCTCGGCGGCTCGTGCGGCCTCATGCGAAATCAGCGGCCCGAGATCCGTATCCGGCTTGGTCGGGTCACCGACCTCGAGGAAGGCGGTATACAGATGCAATCGGTCAGCGAAGGCCGCGGCAATTCCGCGCTCGACGTAGATGCGCACGCGGGCATCGCAATTTTGGCCGCCATGGCGCAAACCGGCCCACGCGGCTCCCGCCGCCGCCAGATCCAGATCCGCCCCACCTAGCACGATGATGGGCATGATCGCACCGGCGTCGATCGCGGCCGGCTTGCCCTGCGCCGCCACCAGCGCAGCGATGAGCTCGCGCACCGATCGCGGCCCAGAACAGACCACCCGGCCGACCTCGCCGGCCCGCACCAGTGCCGCCGCGGTCGCGGGTCCTCCGCTCAGCACATTCACGAGGCCCGGCGGCAAGACCTCGAGACACTCGGCGAACAGCAAGGTCGAAAGCGGATTTTCCTGCGGTGCCTTGCAAACGAGTGCATCGCCATCCCTAAGAGCGCTGGTGACCGCCGCGGCCAGTCCGAGCAGCGGCCGGTCGAACGCGGTGAGCACCGCCAGCACGCCGTCACGAGACTCGTTTCCAGGCGGCGCGGAGTCCACCGGTCGCACCACCCGCGATTCGAGGCAGTCGATCGCCGCTCGAATCTCATCGCGGGCCTCGCACATCGGCTTGCCGGATTCAAGCCCAAGCACACGCGCAAGCGGCGCGGCGCGATCGCGCAATGCCTCGACGAGCGGTGCGCCCAGCGCGCACCGATCCACGACGTCTAATCGGCGCAACCCGGTCTGGGCCCGCCCCGCCGCGCGCACGGCGTTCGCGACATCCTCATCACCGCAGTCGGCAACGCTGTCCAACACCACCTGGGTCGCGGGATTGGCAATTTCGCGAACGATGGGTGATCGCGGCTCCACCCAACGGCCGCCTATCAGCACCCGTCGCATCGCCTACCGCCAATCCGTCTCGAACGAGTGATCCCACCGGTATACATGCGGTCATGGTAGCCCGGATCCGCGCTCAGCCTCAATCGCGCATCAAGGCAATCGCTTCGCTTTGCAGCGCCTTGAAGGACCTTTCCCAGGCGTCGGGATGCGGCCTCGTCCGGATCATGCGCATCACGACCGACTCGAGCCGCCGGTTGCGATCCAGAACACGCTCAAAATCTTCGGCCATAACGACCCGGGCCGGACGATCCTCGCAGATCCCGACGCACGGTCGGTCGACGTCGATCTTGCCGCAACCGATGCACTGCCAGCCATTGTAGATTTCGATCATTGTCAGGCTCCCCCCAGGCGGGTGCGACCGGCCTCGACCACCGTGATTGCCGTCGAATTGACGATGCGCCGCGCGGTCGCCGCCGCCGTCAGTATATGCACGGGCTGGGCACAGCCGAGCAACACGGGACCGATCGCAATGTTGTGTCCGGCCACCGACTTCAGGAGATTGTAGGCGATGTTCGCGCTGTCGAGATTCGGACAGACGAGCAGATTGGCGCTGCCATTGAGGGTGCTGTCCGCGAGCACGGAACGGCGCACCGATTCATCGAGCGCGCAGTCCCCGTGCATCTCGCCGTCGACCTCGATGTCCGGCAATTGCTCGCGCAGCAACGCGAGCGTCGATCGCATTTTTTGCGCCGACAGGGCCTTGCTGCTGCCAAAATTCGAGTGTGACAGCAGCGCGACCTTCGGAACGAGACCGAAGGTATGCATTTGTTCGACCGCGAGCTGTGTGATCTCGGCCAATTGGGACGCGCTCGGATCGAGGTTGACGTGCGTGTCGACGATGAACACCTGCCGTCCCGGGAGGATCAGCCCACTCATGGCGCCGTAGACGTTGACACCGGTGCGACGGCCGATCACCTGGTCTATGTAGTGAAGATGCCGGGCCGTCGTACTGATCGTCCCGCAGATCAACCCGTCCGCCTCGCCTTTTTTCACCAGCATCGCGGCGATCAATGTCGTGCGCCGGCGCATCTCGAGCTTCGCGTACTGTGCGGTGACCCCCGCCCGCTGCGTCATCCCGTGGTATTCCTGCCAATATTCGCGAAAGCGCCGGTCGCTCTCCGGATTGACCACATCGACGTCCACGCCGACGCGGATCCTCAGGCCGTGGCGCTCGATGCCCCGCTCGATGACGGCCGGCCGCCCCACCAATATCGGCATCGCCAGCCGCTCATCGACCGCGATTTGCACCGCACGCAGCACCCGTTCATCCTCGCCCTCCGCAAACACGATTCGATTGTGTCCGGAAGGCACCTTGCGTGCCGCGGAAAAGATCGGCTGCATCAACGTGCCGCTGTGGTATACGAACTGTTGCAGCCGTTGCGCGTAACCGTCGAGGTCCTCGATGCGCCGCGTCGCGACTCCGGACTCCATGGCCGCGCGCGCGACGGCCGGCGCGATCTCGACGATCAAACGCGGATCGAATGGTTTGGGAATCAGATAATCCGGGCCGAAAGCCAGATGTTCGATGCCTTCATACGCCGCCGCAACAACCTCGCTCTGTTCACGCCGGGCGAGCGCCGCGATGGCATGCACGGTGGCAATTTCCATCTGCCGCGTGATCGCGGTCGCACCGACGTCGAGCGCGCCGCGAAAGATGAACGGAAAGCAGAGCACGTTGTTCACTTGGTTGGCGTGATCACTGCGCCCGGTCGCGATGATTGCGTCGGTGCGAACGGCACGAACTTCCTCGGGCAATATCTCGGGCGTCGGATTGGCGAGCGCGAATATCAACGGCCTCGGTGCCATGCGGGCCACCATCTCGGTCTTCAGCACACCGCCGGCGGAAAGACCCAGGAAGGCGTCGGCGCCGCCGATGATGTCAGCGAGCGCGCGCGCCTCGGTGACTTGCGCGAAGCGGGCCTTCTGCGCATCCATCAGCTCCCGCCGGCCCTCGTAGACGACACCGGCCAGGTCGCTCAGCCAGACGTTTTCACGCCTCAGCCCGAGATCCATCAGCAATTCGACGCACCCGAGCGCTGCGGCGCCCGCGCCGCTGACGACCAGTTTGATCTCGGCGATTCGTTTGCCGACGACCTGCAGGCCGTTGAGCATGGCCGCACAGACGATGATCGCCGTGCCGTGCTGGTCATCATGGAACACCGGAATCTTCATGCGCCGGCGCAGTTCACGCTCAACGAGAAAGCACTCCGGTGCCTTGATGTCCTCCAGGTTGATCGCACCGAAGGTCGGCTCGAGTGCGGCGATCGCATCCACCAGCTTTTCCGGGTCGCGCTGATCGATCTCGATGTCGAACACGTCGATGCCGGCGAACTTCTTGAACAAAACCGCCTTGCCCTCCATGACCGGCTTGGCGGCGAGCGGCCCGATCGCGCCGAGGCCGAGCACCGCGGTCCCATTGGTGATCACGCCCACTAGATTGCCGCGACCGGTGAACCGGAAGGCGTTCAGGGGGTCGGCAACGATCGCCTCACACGCGGCGGCGACGCCGGGTGTGTAGGCGAGCGCGAGATCATTCTGATTGCTCAGCTGCTTCGTCGCCGTGATCGAAAGCTTGCCAGGCGTCGGGAATTCGTGATAGTCGAGTGCCGCCTTCGTCAGATCCGCCTTGCCCAGCTCTGGATTCATTCGCTTCAGCCCTTCCGCTACCGGTGGTCTCCGGGGGTTCCGGAGCGGTTTAGTCTAGCGGCCTGAAGCGAGACTGAATACCGCAGGCTGTTGCCACCCCGGACGCGCCGCCGTCCCGAGCTCGACGCACAGCGAGCCGCCCCAAGCGATTCGCTGCGTCAACATCCGTTTCAGAGGCCGTCCTTGGGCTTGCGCGAACAAGGCACGGATCGGGCCATGATGGCTGACCACGACCACGTCGCCCTCGTACGCTTCGAGCACCTCTTCACGCCACTGCGCGACGCGCGCCCACAAGGCCCGCAATGACTCGCCGTCGCCTGGGGCATAATCCAACAAATCCGCGGCCCAACGATCGAGGCCCTCGCGCGGGATCTCGCTCCACGCACGCCCTTCCCATTCGCCGAAGTCGAGCTCTTGGAGCCGGTCGTCGACCTGGATCGGCACGTGGTCCCGTTCACCGATCGCCCTCGCAAGCGCGCGGCAGCGGATCGAGGGACTCGTCAGCACCCGCGTCACCATGGGAACCGTTGCCAGGCACTCGGCGATATCACGCCGCCAGCTCGGCGCAAGCGCCAAATCGGCGCGTCCGTGACAAATTCCCGTGCCGACCGCCGGTCGCGTGTGTCGCAGCAGCACGAGCCGCACGTTCATCGCGCGCCACTTAGTCGATCAGGGGGCTGTAACGCACCGTCAGCAGGTAATTGCGGCCATCCTGCGGGTAGTACAGCGCGGTTTGATAGCGTCGATCGGTTACATTGCCGACCTTCGCCTGCAAGACCCAGCGTTTCGCCGGCCGCCATTCGAGCAGCAGGTCCACCGTCGTGTAGCCGCCAAGACGGGCCGTATTGGCTGCATCATCGAAGCTCGGTCCGGACATCTGCACGCGGGCCGCCGAGCGCAGGTGCAACGGCCAGCGCCGCGACACTTCCACCCGCCCGGTCGCACGCGCCCGTCGCGCCAGAAGCTTGTCATAGTTCGCTGAACCCGGCGTAAGATTGCGCGGATCGAGCCAGGAGCCGGTCATTTTGGCGCTCCACACGCCGACGGTCAGGTGACCCTGGAGTTCGACGCCGCGGATGCGCGCATAGTCGGTGTTCTCCGGGATGAACATCGGGTTGTCATAGCTGATCAGGTTGCGCAGGCGGGTCTCGTACGCATGCACGGACCACCCGGAGGTCGCGAGGCTTTGATCGACGCCGATCTCGTACGATCGCGAGGATTCGGGCCGCAAGGTGGGATTGCCGAAGCCCGGATAATACAGGTCGTTGAACGTCGGTGCATGGAAGCCGGTGCCGACGGAGGCCATTACGCGCAGGCTCGGCGTGAAATGATGCCCGATCGCCATACTTCCCGTCGACTTGCCGCCGAACTGGGTATTATCGTCGTGACGGCCGCTCATCGTCAATTCGATCGGCCCATAGCCGCCCTGATACTCGGCGAACACCCCGCTCACACGCCTCGCCGTCACGGGGAATACCGTGTCGCTCGCGATCGTGTCACGCAGATAGTCGCCGCCGAGGGTGAGGATCTGATGCGCAGCGAGCGTCCAATCCGCCTGCAACGATGCGCTGTTGCGCAGCGTGTCGAACAGGTTGCCCGGTGGCTCGACGAAATCCAGCGTGTCGATCTCATTGTCCCGGGATTGCCCGGCCTGTACCGTCACACGCAGCGCCGCCAGCGGTTTCCAATGGCCGGCGAGCGAGGCGACCTGCTCGACGAAGCTTTGATGATTCGTGTAGGAACCGGCGTAGCGGGTGCCGCCCTGCGAACGCAGGAACGTCGCCACCGCATCGAAGCTGCCCGTGAAGCGATAGCCGAGGTGCGCCGAGGTCGACACATCGTGAAACCCGTCCGGCCGCGGATCGGACACGTAGCAGCCACCGCCTGGCGAGGCTGCCGAGACGTAGGGTGCACCGGTGCAGTTCGCATAGCCGTTGCTGGTCAAGTTGCTCGCCGACACCCCGTAGTAGAGCGGCCCGTCGCCCACATCGACGCTGCCGCCGATGGTCGATGTCCGGTGAGAACCGATCGCCGCGTCCGCCTGCACCGTCAATCCCTGTCGCTTGGGCGGGCCGGTGAATATCTGTATCACGCCACCCATGGCTTCGGATCCGTAAAGACTCGACAAAGGCCCGCGCACGATCTCGACACGGCTGATCTGGTCGACCGGCAGGTATTGAAACAGGGTCGTGCCGAGCGTCGCCGAACCGACACGCACGCCGTTGATCAGCACCAGCGTCTGATCCGCATTCGCGCCGCGAATGAACACCGATGAGGCTTTGCCGAGACCGCCGTTGTTGCTGATCTGGATTCCCGCCTCCCCCTCGAACAAGTCCTGCAACGAGAGGACCTGACGTGCGCGAATCTGCTTGCGGGTGAGCACCGTCACGGACGCCAGCACATCCTTCACCGGCACGCTCGTGCGGGTAGCGGTCACGGTTACCTTGTGAAGGGAATCGTCGGAGCCGTCCGTTGCCGCGGCGGCGGACTGCATGAGGGAAAAACCGAGGAGAGCCGCGGCCAAGCCGCCGGCGCCAATACGCCTGATACCCACGAAACCACCCTTGCACCCGCCGTGCATGATCTGACCGGACCAATGGCGCGTCGGATGGATGTCGTGCAGCGGAGCGGACGGGTGCGCTGCCGCGCATGTCCACCACGCCGTCGCCCACCGCAACGCATGCCCTATGTTTCCAGGCCGGTCTCCGGACTCGCGAGTGGTTGTTCCCTGCCGGGTCGTCTTCCCGTGCGCTGCGCACAGTGACGTCATTGACCCGGTTTATCTCGCTTACCGTTGCGGGGGCAGTATCGGAATGGCCTTCGAGGCTTCACCGATTTCCCGTTTCACTCGTCGACGCACACGCCGCCCGAGCACCTGACAACGGCGCGCAGTGTGCCGCGCGCGCCCTACGGACGTCAAGCGGCCCCGCGTGCCGTGGGAACGCAGGCCGACTGGGCGCATCGACCTGGCAAGAACCCTGCATACAATCGATTGAGGCTGGCCAGAATGCGTCCGACCGTCTCAGGCTTGGTACACACCGAGGCTCACCTTGCCGCCGTGCGCCGGGTGCATAGTATGATCGGGTGGGGACCCAGAACAAATTCACAGCAGAGGGTGCGCGCGCAATGGACGAAAAGATCTACCCCGTACCAGAGCGGTTCGCCGCGACGACGACCATCAAGCGCGCGGATTACGTCCGCCAATACGCGCAATCGGTCGCCACGCCCGAAGACTTCTGGGGGCGCGTGGCACGACGCATCGACTGGATCCGACCCTTCACCCGAGTCAAGGACACGAGTTTCGACGCCACCAACTGCCATGTCCGCTGGTTCGAGGATGGACAGTTGAACGTCTCGAGCAACTGTCTGGACAGACACCTGCACGCGCGCGGGGACAAGACCGCGATCATTTGGGAAGGCGATGATCCGAAGCTCGCCGAACACATCAGCTATCGCGAACTGCACGAGCGCGTCTGCCAATGCGCCAACGCGCTCAAATCCCTCGGCGTGCAAAGAGGCGACCGGGTCACCATCTATCTGCCGATGGTTCCGGAAATCGCAATATCGATGCTCGCCTGCGCACGCATCGGCGCGATCCATTCGGTGGTATTCGCCGGCTTCTCGCCCGAGGCGTTGGGCGGCCGCATCGCCGATTGCGATTCCAGCGTCGTGATCACCGCGGACGAGGGCATCCGCGGCGGCAAACGCGTGGCCTTGAAGAAAAACGTCGACGGCGCCTTGAGCATCAAGGGCACCGAATGCGTCAAGAATGTGCTGGTCGTGCGCCGCACCGGGGTGCGTGTGCCGATGTACGCACCGCGGGACCGTTGGTACGAGGATCTCGTGTCCACCCAGCCGAAGGAGTGCCCCGCGACGGCGATGGGCGCCGAGGATCCGCTGTTCATCCTGTACACGTCCGGATCGACGGGAAAGCCGAAGGGCGTACTGCATACGACGGGCGGCTATCTGGTGTACGCCGCCTACACCCATGAATGCATTTTCGACCTGCGGGATGACGACATCTACTGGGCAACGGCCGATCTGGGCTGGGTGACCGGTCATAGTTACGTGCTCTACGGACCACTCGCCAACGGCGCAACGACACTGATGTTCGAGGGTGTTCCCACCTATCCCGACTCGGGCCGTTTCTGGCAGATCGTCGACAAACACCGCGTTACGATCTTCTACTCATCCCCCACCGCCATTCGTTCCTTGATGCGCGAGGGCGAGGAACCGGTCACGGCTTGGTCGCGCAACAGCCTGCGACTGCTCGGTTCGGTCGGTGAACCGATCAACCCCGAGGCGTGGGAGTGGTACCACCGGGTCGTCGGCAATGGTCGATGCCCGATCGTCGACACCTGGTGGCAAACCGAGACCGGCGGCATTCTGATCTCGCCATTTGCCGGCGCGACCGACTTGAAGCCCGGTTCGGCGGCGCTGCCATTTTTCGGCGTCCGCCCGGCGATCGTCGATGGCGAGGGCCGCATCCTGGAGGATGCCTGCGAGGGAAACCTGGTGATTCTCGACAGTTGGCCCGGACAGATGCGCACCGTCTACGGGGACCATGAACGCTTCGTGGAGACCTACTTCAAGACCTTTCCCGGCATGTACGTCACGGGAGACGGCGCACGCCGCGACATCGATGGATACTACTGGATCACCGGCCGCGTGGACGACGTGATCAACGTCGCCGGGCACCGGCTCGGCACGGCGGAAATCGAGAGCGCGCTGGTCGCACATCCGAAGGTCGCCGAATCCGCGGTGGTCGGCTTTCCCCACGACGTCAAGGGCCAGGGAATCTATGCGTATGTGACCTTGATCGAGGGTGCGGAACCGACCGAGGCGTTGCGCACCGAATTGCGTGACTGGGTTCGTCGCGAAATCAGCCCGATCGCCACGCCGGATGCGATCCAGTGGGCTCCCGGACTGCCGAAGACGCGCTCGGGCAAGATCATGAGACGCATACTTCGCAAGATTGCCGCCGGCGAGAGCGATCAGATCGGCGACATTTCGACGCTTGCGGATCCGGCCGTGGTCGAGGAACTCTTGGCGGCACGCGAGGAGCGACACTGATGGAAGAAGTGGTTATCACCGCCGCGCTGCGCAGCGCGGTCGGCAAATTTGGCGGTGCGATCGCCAAGGTTCCCGCCGTCGACCTCGGCGCACAGGTGATCAAGGCGCTCCTGTCCTCGACCGGTGTCGCACCGGAGCAGATATCGGAAGTGATCCTCGGTCAGGTGCTCACGGCCGGCTGCGGTCAGAACCCCGCGCGACAGGCATCGATGCGGGCGGGCATCCCGGCCAGCGTACCGGCAATGACAGTCGGCAAGGTTTGCGGCAGCGGTCTGAAGGCGACGCACCTCGCCGCGCAAGCGATCAAGTGCGGCGATGCGCAAATCGTGATCGCCGGGGGACAGGAGAACATGAGCGCCGCGCCGCACGTGCTGCCGGGTTCACGCGATGGATTTCGCATGGGCGAGGCGAAGCTGCTCGACACGATGATCATTGACGGTCTTTGGGATGCGTTCAATCAATACCATATGGGAGTCACGGCCGAGAACGTCGCAACGAAACATGCCGTCAGCCGCCGCGATCAGGATGAGTTCGCGGCGCAATCGCAGCAAAAGGCAGAGGCGGCCCAGGTCGCCGGCCGCTTCGCCGACGAGATCGCGCCGATCGATGTGGTGAGCAAAAAGGGCTCGATCCGGTTCGACCGCGACGAATTCATCCGCCACGGCGTGACGGCCGAAGCGCTCGGCGAATTGAAACCGGCCTTCGCCAAGGATGGAACGGTCACCGCGGGCAATGCTTCGGGAATCAATGACGGTGCAGCCGCCATCATGCTGATGACGGCCCGCAAGGCCGGCGAACTCGGCCTGCCGGTGATGGCGCGGATCCGCGCCTACGCTTCGGCCGGCGTCGATCCTCAGCTCATGGGAATGGGGCCGGTGCCGGCGAGCCGTTTGTGTCTTGAGAAGGCCGGTTGGCGACACGCCGACCTGGACCTGATCGAAGTCAACGAGGCCTTCGCCGCGCAAGCCATCGCGGTGAACCGAGCGATGGGTTGGGACACCTCGAAAATCAACGTCAACGGCGGTGCCATCGCGATCGGTCATCCGATCGGAGCGTCAGGCTGCCGTATCCTCGTCACGCTGCTTCACGAGATGCAACGGCGCGGCGCAAAAAAAGGTCTTGCGAGCCTGTGCATCGGCGGCGGCATGGGGGTCGCGCTCGCCATCGAACGCTAGGCTTGTTTCACGTAATCGCCCGGCGCGTCGCTGAGCGCCGGGAATCCCGCGGCATCGCTCCCCGGGACACGCGCCGCGAGCTCCGTCGGCGAGGAGTGCGCCACCAGCCAGCGCTGCCAGCTCGGCCACCAGGAGCCCTCGGTGAGCACAGCCGTGTGTTGCCAATCCTCCGGGCTGAGACTCGTCGTTTCATCGGACCATGAAAGCATCCGATGTCGCCGCCGCGGATGCACGGGCCCGCTGACGATGCCCGCGTTATGACCACCAGAGGTCAGCAGAAAGGTGTAGTCGTTGGACCGAGTCAAACCCCTGGCTTTATAAACCGAGCGCCACGGAGCCACATGGTCGGTCTCTGTGCCGACGACGAACATCGGCCAACGCACCGCACTGAGATCCACCCGCTCGCCCTGCGCGACGAACTCGCCCCGCGCCAGCTTGTTGTGAAGGTATAGTTCGCGCAAATATTCGGTGTGCATGCGGCACGGCATGCGCGTGCCGTCGGCGTTCCAACTCATCAGATCGTTCGGCTTGATTTCCTGGCCGCGCAAGTACTTGTTGACGGCCGGCACCCACAACAGATCCCGCGAGCGCAACAAGGCGAATGCCCCACCCATCTGTTCTGCGGTCAGTACGCCGGTGCGCTGCATCGCCGCCTCCAGCATCTCCAACTGGGCCGGACTGATGAACAGCGAAAGCTCACCGGGCTCGCTGAAGTCGGTCTGCGCGGCCAGCAGCGACAGCGATGCGATGCGCCTCTCGCCCTGCGCGGCCATGGCCGCCGCTGCGATCGACAGCAGCGTGCCGCCGATACAGTAGCCGACCATGTGCATCGCGGATTGCGGAGCGATCGCCGCAACGGTTTCAATCACGTCACGCACACCGAGTTGCAGGTAATCGTCGAGACCGAGATCGCGGTCCCCAGGCCCCGGATTCTTCCAGGAAACCATGAACACCGTGTGTCCCTGTGAGACCAGGTAGCGAACCAGGGAATTAGCCGGCGACAGGTCCAGAATGTAGTACTTCATGATCCAGGCCGGCAGGATGACGATCGGCTCGGCGTAGACGGAAGGCGTCACAGGATCGTATTGGATCAATTCGACCAGCGGATTGCGCATCACCACCTTGCCGGGTGTGACGGCGACATCGCGGCCGACCACGAAAGGCTTATCGCGCGGCACGGCATCGCGCGCGAACAGCAATTCAAGGTCCTTGAGCCAAAGGTGCATTCCGCGCAGCAGGTTGCGGCCCGACTCGGCCCGCGTGGTATCGAGCAACTCCGGATTCGTAGCCAGATAATTCGCCGGCGACACCGCCTCGAGCGCATTCGAACCCATGAGCTTCAGAGTACGTGCATTGGCCGCCTCGACACCAGGAACGCCGGCCAGAGCCGCCTGCCACCAGTCGGCAACATTCCGATAGCTATTGGCATAGACGTTGTAAGGCCAGTGCCGCCAGGCTTCAACGCCGTAGCGGTTGTCAGCTTCGGCGGGCGCAAGCGGCTTGCCGCCAAGCGCATTGAGCGCGAAAGTCCAGCTGTCGATCGCCTTGCTGGCCGCCATGCCACCGAGTTCGAGTTGCGTTGCGGGACGCTGGGCGAGATTGGTGCACCAATCCAGCCAGGCTAGAACGTAGACCTCCGGCGCCAGACCACCGGTCATACCGGCAAATTGCGCGCGCATGGCCTTCAGCCATTGCGACTCAACGTCCGTCGCCACTTTAATCGGGTCAGTCACATCGCCTCCCTCGAACGGGGCGCGCACAACGCAAGGCTCGCGTAGTGCGCGCCGGATCGTTCCGGTTCTCAGGTGCTTTTCTTGAACGTCGAAGCAACACCGGCCGTGGCTTCGCCCAACACCTGGTTGAACGAGGCCTGTGCCGCGGTTGCGAGGCCGACGTATTCCTGCACCCTCGCCTTGAACTTCTCACCGAATTGCCCCGCGAGCGCCGTTTGCACCGCTGCGAGGTCAGTGGCGCTACCCGCGCTCAGATTGGCTTTGGCCTGTGCCATCGTCCAATCCATGTAATCCCCGGCAAGACCGGCCTGAAAGCGACCGAAACTTTCGATCGCCTTCAGGGCTTCCTGCTGCGCACGCAGCGCCGGTGCCCAGGCATTTTTGAGGCTGTCGAAGGCTGCACCCGAACCTGAATCTGAATTTGACATGAGCATTGCTCCTGCTGAGAACCTTAAGAATTCTTCTTCGCTGACTCGGCCACTTTGGCGGTCGCGTCGAGCACCAACTGATTGAACGAGGCCTGTGCGCCTGCGGCAAGGTTCACGAACTCTTGCACGCGGCTCTTGAAGCGGTCCCCGAACTGCGTCGCCAGCGCCGACTGACCCGCGGCCAGTTCCGCCGGAGTCTTCGCCGCCAGACTCGCCTTCACCTGGGCAAGACCCCATTCGAGGTAGTCGCCGGCGATCGCATATTGGTAGCGGCCGAAGCTCTCGATCGTTTTCAAGCTCTCTTGCTGTGCATGCATCGTCGGCGCCAGGGCATTGCGGTAGGCATCGAACGCGGCATTGGGATCAAAATTGAGGTCTGACATGTCGGCTCCTTGTGTGGCTCACTGCTTTACGGTACGGGGCCACTCTAGCAGCTATTTGTATGCACTGCAAGAGGATTAACTATTCTCGATACCACATAACAAAATAATTATATCCCATTGTTTTTTAATGAATACTGTTTCTTGACATCAAACATATTACGGACTCACGATACAAGGCCATTGCGTCGCATACATCAGAGCCGCAGACCGCCGTCGAGTTCCAGGCAGCGGCCGGAGTAGAAATCGTTCTCGAAGATGAACCGCACCGCATCCGCGATTTCCTGTGGCTGCCCGAGGCGCTTCAGGGGCACCGGTGCGGTGAGTTTTTCGAGCATCTCCGGGCGCATAGAAGCCAGAATTTCCGTGCGCGTAAACCCCGGTGCAACCGCGCCGACACGAATCCCATATCGGCCCAATTCCTTGGCCCAAACAACGGTCATCGCACTCACGCCCGCCTTCGCGGCACTGTAGTTGGTCTGACCCGCATTGCCGGCCTTGGAAATGCTCGAAATGTTCACGATCACACCGCCATTGCCATATTCGATCATGCGGGCCGCCGCCTCGCGCGCGCAGAGGAACACGCCGGTCAAATTGACGTCGATGACCGCGCTCCACTGCGATAGCGCCAAGCGGTCGATGACGGCGTTGTCCTTGGCCTTCACGAGCAAGCCGTCGCGAACGATGCCGGCGTTATTGACCAGGCCATCGAGGCGTCCGAAATCAGCGCCGATGCGCGTCATGGCTTCGACCACCTGGTCTTCCTTGGCGACATTGGCCGGGTAGAGACGCACCGTAACGCCTTTCGCCACGCACAAAGCCTGGCTGGCCACCAGATCTTCGGCGCGCAGGTCGATCAATGCGAGGTTGGCGCCACGCGCCGCCAAGCCCTCCGCGATTGCCTGTCCGATGCCGCGGCCCGCGCCGGTGATGATGATCGTCTTGCCGTGCAGATTCATAGAGTCACTTGCCTTCATCTGGGGTAGAAACGGGAATGTCGGTTGCTGCGTCCGGGGCCGGTTTTGACGCCGCCACGGAGCCGAAAAAGGAGGCCTGCATGC
>VFSW01005151.1_pt1 | contig 19388 bp, 17 predicted proteins | sample 5358111 | NCBI WGS metagenome assembly VFSW01 (sample SAMN11554181, study PRJNA540505) | mine drainage metagenome | isolation source: sediment from site ElyBrook_90M | place: USA: Ely Copper Mine, Vershire, VT | collected 2017 | reverse complement strand
CCCTCGGAGCCTGCTCGGCCTGCGGCGGCTGCGACGGCGGGGACGGCAAGCCGGCCTCTTCGACGAGCTCGGCGGCGGGCGGCGGCGGCGGGGGCGGCGGCTCCCGCGGGACGGGCGAGTCGGTGTCGTTTCAGGGCTTGGGGAAGAATCCGGCGCCGCCTCCCGCCAACGGCCAGACGTCCGCTCCGGGGACGAACGCGGCGGCCGGAGCGCTGGGCGGCTCGGCGCCGAGCGGCCCCTTGCAGAGCGTGATCTGCGGCGGCTTCCCCAGCATGCCCGCCGACTGCTCGAAGGACCCGGCCTTCGACGCGATCAAGAAGAAGTGCTGCCCGACGGGCCAGGTCGATCAGTGCCAGGGCATTCCGGGCGGGGCGCGTTTGATCGGCCGCGCCTGCACCGCGCCGGCGAAGTAGCGGCTTCAGGCCTTCTTTTTAGGAAGGCCCGTCCACGGCGTCTCGGCCGCGCCCGATTTCTTGTTGGCCCAGCGCGCCGCGACGAACAGCCACGTGGACAGGCGGTTGAGGTAGACGATCACGCCCGCGGGCACGGCTTCGCGCGCGGACAGCTCGACGGCCTCGCGCTCGGCGCGCCGGGAAACGGCGCGCGCGAGATGCAGGGCGGCCCCGGCGGGCGCGCCGCCGGGCAGGATGAAGTGCCTGAGGGGCTCGAGCTCGTCTTCCCACGCGTCGATCTCGGCCTCCAGACGCGTCGGCGCGTCGGCGGGCAGGCCCGCGTCGAACGGGGCGCCGAGCCTGCCGAGCTGATCGGCGGGCGTCGCGAGCAGGGCGCCGACGACGAAGCACTCGGCCTGCAGGCGCGCCAGGGCCGAATCGAGCGCGCGGAATTCCGCGCCGGCGGGAAGGGCCGCGCGCGCGGCGCCGAGGACGCAGTTGAGCTCGTCGATCGCGCCGTAGGCGGCCACGCGCGGATGGTTCTTGGGCACGCGCGTTCCGCCGAACAAGCCGGTGTCGCCCTTGTCGCCCCCGCGCGTGTACATGGCCATGGCCCGGATTCTGCCAAATTGACGCCCGCTTTCGGTAGAATCGCGCCATGATCCCCGCGCTCCTGCTCGCTTCGCTCCTGGCCGCCCCGTCCTCCGCCGCGCCGAAGGCGCCGGACTTCAAGGTCGCGCGCGTGCAGAACGCGCCGGTCGCCAAGATCAAAGGCCTGGCCGATCTGAAGGGCAAGGTCGTCTACCTCGAGTTCTGGGCGACTTGGTGCCAGCCGTGCGTGGCGGGCATCCCGCATCTCAACCGCGTGATCGACTCGCTCAAGGGAGAGCCCGTCGTGTTCCTGTCCGTCACCGACGAGCCGGCCGACGCGGTCTCGGCGTTCCGCAGGACGCACGAAATGAAGGCCTGGGCCGGCATCGACGAGGCTCAGTCCGCGCTCAAGGCGTACCGCGTCGCGAGCCGCCCCGCGGGCTACCTGATCGGCAAGGACGGAACTTTGCTCGCGGCGATCTCTCCCGACGACCTCAAGGAGCAGGACCTCCGCGGCGCGCTCGCGGGAAAATTCAAGCCGCGGCGAGTCTCTTGGGACGGCGCGTCCTCCCGCGCCGCCCGGCCGTGAAACGCTCGCGCAGGGCCGGCGCGGAGCTCTCGCGGCGCTTGGCCAGGCGCGCGCGCAGGACGCCGCGCAGGGCCTTCGCCGGGAAGAGCTTGGCCGCCTCGACGAGCAGCCGCACCGCGCCTTCCGCGTCGGAGACGCGCACGCGCTCGGGCGCGACCGCGTCGGCTCCCCAGCCGTTGTGGTAGTTGACGAGCGGGACCGCGACGCCCGCGGCCTCCAGGCCGAAGGTCAGGTACGCGGCGGCCTCGCAGGTGCCGCCGGTCAGGCGCAGGCGCTGGACCTTCGTTCCGCGCCGGCGTAGGGCCTCGCCCGCCTCGTCGAGCAGGGCGATCAGGTTCGGGTCGAACGCGCAGGCCTTGTCGCCGAGGCGGATGGTCGGGCCGCCGCCGGGCGTGGAGCCGGGCAGCTCGCGCGAGGACTCGATGGACAGGTAGGAATCGCCCTCGTTCAGGACCCCGGAGGCGATCATGTCGAGCGCGCCGACGAAGCCGACCTCTTCGGCGCGGTTGAGCAGGACGGTCACGTTGGTCTTGGCGCGGACCGCGGCGAGGCGCCGCACGGCCTCGAGCGACACCGCGCAGCCGAGCAGGTCGTCGATCGAGCGCGAGCTGAGCCAGCCGTCCTTGATCTCGCAGGCGGGAAGGGCGAGCACGGCGAACGCGGGCTTGGCGCCGGCGCGGGGCGCCTCGGTCCAGCGGATGCTCCAAGGCGCGCCGTCCTTCTTCGGCCGCGGGCCGAGCGCGCCGCGCGCGAGGGGGACGTTGTCCTTGGGGACCGCGGGGAAGATCTCGACGGCGGCTCCGGCGAGCAGGTGCGGGGGCAGCCCGCCCTGAAGAAGCGCCGACGCGCCGGTCCTCGTGATCTTCTCGAGGCGGAACGCGGGATGGTCGAGGTGCGCGGCCAGCGCCAGCGCGGGCCCTCCGCCCGCGCCGCGATAGCTCACGATGAGCCCGCCGCGGACCTCGCGGACCGAGACGCGGCGGCCGAGATGCTCCGCGATCCACTCGCGCGCCTTGCGCGCGACGGCTTTTTCGCGGAACGGAGCGGTGGGGACCGAGGTCAGATGCGAGAAGAGGGGGAGGAATCCGGGTTTCATCCGGAGATGATAGCCTTCGCGGCGGGCTTTCCGCTACAGAGCGCCCGGCGGATGGGCGGCGTTGAAGGCCGGCTTGTCCGCGTCGTAGTCGTGATGGAGAAGCTGGTTCTCGGCCGCCGGATCGAGGCCGAGGTCGAGGCCCTCGCCCTTGGCCGCCTCGCCCGCGCCCTGGAGCTTCTTCATCGTGTCCGGAGTCAGCTGGCCGCCGTCGCGCGAAACGGCGTTGAGGAGGTTCTGCATGTCCGGCGAGACCGAGCCTTGGGTCTGGATCAAGGTCGAGGTGATGTCGCCGGCCATGGCCGGGGTCACGCCGTTCCGGCCGTCGCCGGCGGCCGCGTGAAGCCGCGTCTGGAGGCCTCGGATCGCCGCCGCGGATTTCGGGTCGACGCGCGAGAGGTTCGCGCGCTCCGCGGCGCCGAGCTTTCCGGACGCCCCGGCGGGCTCCGCCGGCGGCGCCGTTTCGGGCGGGCCGGTCACGACGACGCCCGGCTGGGCGAGATACTTCCGCGCCTCCGCGCGCTGGAATTCGTCGATGGCCTCGAGCTGGGCGTCCGTCAGCGGCGTCCCCCGGCGGGCGGCGGCGGCGGCGGCGGCGGCCCGCGCCCTGCCCTGGCAGGCGCGCAGCTGGTCCAGGCTTGACGGCGCGGCGCCGGAGACGGGATGGAGGCAGGCGGCGGGCTTGATCGCCGCGGCGGCGGGCGCGGCCGCCAGGGCGGCGAGGAGGGCCAGTAAGCGCATCCGACGAGTATGACCCCCGTCGAGGATTCCGTCAAGTGGGGCCCGATTTGTCCTGAGGGACGGCCTGTTGACAAATCAAGGGCGCGGGGCTATCCTAAGAAAATCGAGCCCCTCATGTTCCGCCGAACTTTCGCCGTCGTTCTGTCCCTCGCCCTGGCCCTTCCCGCGGGCTTCGCGTCCGCGGCCCCGGCGTCCGAGCCGCCCACGCCCGAGTCTCCGGCGTCCGCCTCCGCCCTGGCCGCGAAGGTCCGGGCCGCGTTCGAGAGAGGCGAACCGGTGGAGCGCGCGCTGGCCTCCGGGGAGCCCGCGGCGGGCGCGAAGGCGGCGGCGTCGGACGTCCCGCGGGACTTCGCCGCGCGCGTCGCGCGCGTCCGCGAGTTCCAAGAGGTGCGGCCGCCGGCTGTTCCCTCGTGCCCGAAGACCCCGAAGCCGGCGGACGACCCCAACGGCTGCGTGATGGAGGCCGCGCGGGCCGCCGCCTCCGCCCTCGGCATCGCGGGTCCGCGCGCGGACGCGGCCGCGGCGCTGTACCTGGCGCGCTACGTCGGTCCCCAGAACCAATCCCCGGCGGAACGGCGCGCGGCCGAGAAGCGCGCGGCGGCCGCGCTCTCCGACGGGCGTTTCTCGGCCAGCACGACGCGCATCCGCGCGGTGATGGGGCAGGCCGGACGCCTCGGCGCGGCGGAATTCGCGGGCGGCGGCGCGGGCGGCGGCGTCCCCGCCGGCCCGGGGGGCCGCAGCGTCGCGCAGGCGATCGCGGAGGCGCGCCGCGCGGGAGAGCCGCGCGGGTCCATGAAGGCCTCAATCGACGTTCCGTCCCTCTCTCAGAAGCTCGGCGAATCGGCCGCCGAGGACGCGCGCATCCTGGAACTCGGCAAGGACGACGGCACTTGGTCGACCGCGGTCGGCCGCAGCGCCACGCAGGTGAAGAAGGGGGCGACGGCCTTCGCCGCATGGCTGGTCGACGGCGGCACCTGGAAGAGGACGGGAGCGGCGGCCGCCGACCTCGCGTCGCATCCCGGCGACGCCGTGCGCAACCTGCCCGGCGGCCTGGCGGCGGGCGCGGGCGCCCTGTGGCGCGGGGTGAAGTCGGACATCCGCGTCGCGAGCGGCGAGCTGTCCGAGTTCATCGAGCATCCCACTCCGTACCGGGGCATCGCGGTGGTCGGCGCGACGGCGGCGGCCGTCTCGAACGCCTTCGTCGGCGTCGGTTCGGGGGCCGAGACCGCCGCGCGCCAGGCCGCGAAGGCGGGCATCCGCGACGGGGTCTCCTCGGCCGAGCATTACGCGGCGCGCCTCGGCGCCGGCATGGACGACCTGGATTTCACGGGCCATACGGCGAGCGTCGGCGACGAGATCCGGGGAAAGTACAAGAGCTTCACCGCCGCGGGCCGCGCCGAGGACGCGGCGGCGCCGACGGGGCTGCAGGGACGCATCGGCGTCTCCGAGGACCGCTTCTCCAAGATCGACGAGTTGAAGCGCCAGCGCAACCAGGACTGCGCGCGCTACGGGATCGCGTCGTGCGCGATCGGCAACGGCCACGACCTCTCGCTCGAGAAGGTCAAGGACACGTCCGCCGAGGTCCTCGTCGACAACGCGCGGTCGGAGGTCTCGCGCCTCGAGGCGCTCAAGCGCGCCGGCGGGGGCGACGCCGCCGGGGTGGAGGCCAAGCTCGTCGCCGCGCGCCACCGGCTGACGAACATGGAGTTCTTCCCGTCCACCTCCGGCCTCGGCGTGGGCGACATCAGCGCGACGCTGGATCGGCTGAGCGTGCCGCACCGCTCGCTGGGCTTCGACAACCGGGCCCTGAGTTCGGTCAAGGCCGGGGACGCGGAGGCCTTCCGCGCCTCCGCCGCCGGCATGCGCCGTTCGATCGATCTGGAACTGTCCAAGGGCAACGCCGTGATGGCCGCCATCTACACGGGCATGAAGGAAGGCGGCCACACCCAGCACGCGATCACCGTGCTCGGCAAGGGGCGCGCCGCGGACGGGGCCATCGTCTACCAGGTCTTCGACTCCAACGTCGGGCGCGTCAGCCTGATGCCGGCCTCGGACCTGAACGTCTACGGCGGCGTGGTGGTCGGCAAGCTGTGACGGTCCACCGTCTGCGGGCCGCCGCGCGGCCCCTGGCCGCCGCGGCGATCCTGGCCGTCTTCGTGATCTCCCTCGGCCGCGTCTACACCCGGCATCGCCAGGTCGCGGACGCGCTGGAATCCCTGCGCGGGATCGGAGCCCTCCAGGACGTCCACAAGCGCCTGTACGGCGAGTACACCGAGGACCTCTCGCGCCTGGCCGATCTCACCGACGACTGGCGCGGCTTCATGGCGTCGCTGGACGCGCTCCTCGACTTCCGCGCCGGGTTCGAGATGCGCGTCACCAAGGACGGCTACCGGATCGAGGCCCACGCGCGCGACCGGCGCCGCACTCCGGTCGTCTGGGAGGGCCCGGCGAAGCGGCCGCTGGCGGCGCTTCCCGCGTCGAAGGGGCCGGGCTCGTAAAGGCGGGGCTTCGTCGCGGCCGGCGCCCGCGCGCCGCCGACGCGCGTCGTCAGCTCGCGAGGTGCTTCGCGAGGAAGGCCTCGGCGGCGGCGTAGAACTTCAGGCGGTTGGCGGGCTTGGCGAAGCCGTGGCCCTCGTCGGGAAACAGCAGGTACTCGACGGTCTTGCCCTTCGCCTTCAGCGCGGCCACGATCTGCTCGGCCTCCGCCTGCTTCACGCGCGGATCGTTGGCGCCCTGGGCGATCAGCAGGGGAATCTCGATCTTGTCGGCGGAGAACAGCGGCGAGCGCGACTTGAGGAAGTCCGGCTCCTTCTCGACGTCGCCGACGCGCAGGTCGAAGACCCGCTTCAGCGGCTCCCAGTACGGCGGGATGGACTTGATCAAGGTGATCAGGTTGGAGGGACCGACCACGTCCACCGCGCAGCGGTAGACGCCGGGCGTGAAGGCCGCGCCGGCCAGCGCCGCGTATCCGCCGTAGGAGCCGCCGTAGATCGCGACGCGCGCCTTGTCGGCGACGCCGGAGGCGACGGCCCACTTCGCCGCGTCGGTGAGGTCGTCCTGCATCTTCGCGCCCCACTCGCGGTCGCCCGCGTGCAGGAATTTCTTGCCGAAGCCGGCGGAGCCGCGGTAGTTCACCTGGAGGCAGGCCAGCCCCAGGCTCGCCAGCCATTGGGCCTCGGGGGAGAAGCCCCAGGCGTCGCGCACCCACGGGCCTCCGTGGACGAGGACGACGAGCGGCAGGGCTTTGGCGGGGCGCTCCGCGGGGACGGTCAGGTAGGCGCGGATCTTGAGCCCGTCGCGCGCGGCGAAGGAAACGGGAGCCATCGGCGCGAGCTCGTAGCCGTCGAGCTTGGGCCGCGCGGCGAACAGGAACTTGGCCTTGCGCGCGGCGCGGTCCCAGCGCCAGAACGAGGGCGAGCGGTCGGGGCGGTTGACGAGCACGTACCAGACCTTGTCGGCGTCGTCGCGGCTGACGATCGAGACGTCGCCGTCGAGGCCGGCGAAGGCCTTGAAGTCCTCGGCGAGGGCCGCGTCGATCACGGTCCAGCGCAGGCGATCGGTCTCGAAGCCGACGGCCTCCACGTGATAGCGGCGCGGGTGCAGGAGGACGGGGCCCAGGTCGGCCTCGGGGTTCTCGGCGAGGACCTCGGGGGCGCCGCCGTCCAACGGCATTTCGAGCAAAGCGGCGGTGTCCCGGCCGACGCTGGACTCCACGTAGAGAGACGATCCGCCGGGCGCAAACCCGTGAGCGCCGATCTGGTCGTCCGGGCCGCAGGAGAGGAAATCGGTCCAGTTCGAGCCGCCGTCCGCGCCGCGCAGGCGCAGGACCGAGCCGCCGTCGGGGGTCATGGCCTTGCACAGGCGGATCTTGAAGTCCTTGTCGTGAAGCCAGCCGATCGCGTCGCCGGGATTCTTCGCCTCCAGCCGCCGCGCGCCGTCGCGCAGGTCGATGCGCCAGACGTCGTGGACGCGCGGATCGCTGTCGTTGAGCGCGACGAGGATCTCGTTCGGGAAATCCGGCTCGGTGCCGACGATCTGGGCCTGGACCCCGGGCAGGGGCGTGAGGTCGCGGGTGGTCCCGGTCTCCATGTCCGTCTGGTACAGGTGCCAGTTCTCGTCGCCGTCCTTGTCTTGGATATAAAGGAGCGAGCGCTGGTCCTCGGCCCACAGATAGCTGCGGATGCCGCGGCCGCGGTCCCGGGTCAGGGGCTTGGCCGCGCCGCCCTCGGGCCCGACCCAGATGTTCAGCACGCCTTCGTCCGGGGCCAGGTAGGCCCAGTATTTCCCGTTCGGGGAGATCTTCGGAGACGCCTTTTCGGGGTTGCCGAACAGGAGTTCGCGGGGGATGCGTTCGTTCATGGATTCGGTGCCGGGGCGCGGATTGCGTCGAGCGTCGTCGAGATGCTAGAATACGATCCGCATTCCGGGGTTCGGGTGGCGCGTTCGTCTAGCGGCCTAGGACGCTGCCCTCTCAAGGCAGAGATCACGGGTTCAAATCCCGTACGCGCCACCAGACCCCCGGGATAAAAAGAGAAGTTTCTCGACGGAGAATGGGCGAAAAGACGGTTCCGCCTGCTCTCCGTCTCTTTTTTGGCCATTGCGCTTATGCCAGATTTCTGCCATACTTTTGAACGTCCATGGGAACCAACCGAGCCGTCAAAGCTCCCGGCAAGGCCGAATTCGCGCTGATTCTGCGCTCCGGCGAAGGCCAGTTCGTGGAATTCAAGGAGTCGGCGTCCGATTCCTTGGCCAAGGCGTTCTCGGCCTTCGCCAACGCCGAGGGAGGCCGGGTCTATGTCGGGGTGGCCGACAACGGGGAGGTTCGAGGCCCGCAGTTCACCAACAGGCTCCTGTCCCAAATCCGCGACACGGCGCGCCACTGCGACCCGCCGATCGACGTTGAGCTCGTCCCGTTCAAGTATGAGGGTCATGACCTCCTGATGATAGAAGTTTTCGAGAGCGGCCAGAAGCCGCACGGCTGCTCAGAGGGTTACTTCCTGCGCACGGGGCCGAACAGCCAGAAGATGAGTCGCGATGAGCTGCTGCGCTTCTTGCGCGCGCAGTCGCCCTCGTTTTTCGACGAGACGCCCTGCCCGCGATTCCGCTATCCGGCCGATTTCAGCGTCGCGGCCTTCAAGCGGTTCCTGGACGCCGCCAAGATCAATTCTTCCGGCCTGAAGCGGGAAGACCTGCTGGTCAATATCGGCGTGGCCGAGCGGCGGGGCAAATCCTTGGTCTTCAACAACGCCGGCGTTATTTTCTTCGCCAAGCGGCCGACGCTCTTTCACATCCAATCGAAGATCACCTGCCTCCTCTTCATGGGCACGCAAAGGGTCGACATTCTCGATCGAAAGGATTTGGACGGGGGCCTGATCCAAAATGTCGAAGACGCCATGGCCTTTCTCAAACGCCACCTCCCGCTGCGCTACGAGATCAAAACTCTCAAGCGAAAGGAGATCATGGCCGTGCCCGAGGACGCTCTGCGGGAAGCCGTGCTCAACGCCGTCATCCATCGCGATTACTTCCAGCGCGGCGGCGTCGTGATGGTCGAGATTCACCGCGACAAGGTGGAGATCGTCAGTCCCGGAGGCCTGGTCCCGGGATTGACCATCGAAACGCTCGGCGGGAGGAGCCTGCCCCGCAATCCTCTCATTGCGGATATGTTCTTGCGCGCCGACGAAGTCGAAAAGGCGGGCACCGGTATCGGCCGCATTCGAAACGCCGTGGCGAAGGCCGGGCTTGAGCCGCCCCGGTTCTCGTCCGACGCGTTCTTTGCAATCTCCTTTCCGCTCCCTGCGACGCCGGGGCACGTGCCCGTCGAACATAGTCCTTCTGAAGGGACTAAGTCGGGACCAAGTCGGGCGCCGGATCGCAAGGCCAGGGAAGCCGCCGTTTTTCAATTCGTGGCCCAGCACGGCAGCATCACGCGCAGTCAGTTCGCCGGAATGACCGGCAAGAGCGGGGAAACCGCTCGTCGAGAGCTTTTGGCTTTGGCCAAATCCGGACGGCTTGTGAAGGTGGGTCGCGGCCGCAACGTCAAGTACATGCTCAGGCCGAATTGAGACGTTGCGGATTAGGTTGCGGATTAGGTTGTGGATTAAGTTGCGGATTAGGTTGTGGATTGGTTGTCGATTAGCCCGTGGCACGAATCTATCAGGTCGCCGGCAAGAACGGAACCCGCTGGTATTTGGACTACCACGTGGAGGGCCGGCGCGTCCGCAAGCGGGTCGGCAAGTCCAAGCGCATCGCGGAACTGGCCCTGGCCGACATCGAGGTCAAGCTCGAACGCAAGGAGACGGGCTTCGCGGTCAAGGACCGCAACCTTGCGGACTTCATTGCCGAGTACCTGAACTTCGCCAAGGGCAACAAGGCGATCCAGTCCTATCAGCGCGACGAGCTGACCCTGCGGCACTTGACCGACTTCCTCAAGGTGGATCGGCTCGGCGCCGTGACGCCATCGCTGCTTGAGGCCTACAAGGCTCAGCGCGTCGAGAAGGGAACGAAACCTTCCACGCTGAACCGGGAGTTGAACACGATCAAGGCCATGTTCAACAAGGCCCTGGCGTGGGGCGCGCTCGCCAAGAACCCGGCGGTGTCGGTGCGCAAGCTCAAGGAGACGCACAAGAAGATCCGCTATTTGAGCCGCGAGGAGGTTGCGACGCTCCTCAAGGCGGCGCCCGATCGCATGCGGCCGGTCATCGAGACGTTCCTGCACACGGGTTTCCGGCGCGACGAGCTGATCCACCTGACTTGGGCGGACGTGGACTTCAAGAACAAGGTGGTTTCTGTCCAGGCCAAGGACGGCTGGCATCCGAAGGATTACGAGACGCGCCATATTCCCCTGACCGCGCGGCTGGCCGAAGTCCTGCGGGAAGTTCCGAAGGGGGACGACACTCATGTGTTCAAGAACGGCGGCGGGAGCCCCTTGGACGCCGACGTGCTCTCCCACGACTTCCTGAGACTCGTGCGTTCATGCGGGATCAAAAATACTTCGGTCCACACGCTCCGGCACACTTTCGCCAGCCACCTAGTCATGAACAGCGTGGACCTCTACACGGTCCAAAAGCTCCTCGGGCACTCCAGCATCAAGACGACCGAGATTTACGCCCACCTGGCCCCGGACTACCTCCGGTCGGCGATGGACAAGCTCCGCTATTAGGCGCCGGCGGCCGACTACTTGACGTCAATCTCCAGCCGCTTGTTGGACCGTCCCAGCGTCTCCCGCTTCTTCACCCATTCGACGATGCTGGCCTTATCGAAGCGGACCAGGGCGCCGAGCTTGATGACCGGGATGTAGCCCTCGTGGACCCATTGATAGATCGTCCGGGGCTTCACCTGAAGCCACTGCGCCAGATCGTCTATCGTCAGAAGCCGGTCCATCGTGGTCGCCGAGGGCCTATCGGGACCGTGCGCGCTTGGCGGTGATCTTCTTCGCGATCTTCCCGGCCAGGAGCCGGTTGAGGGCGAGATTCTTGAAGTCCTCGGCCGACTCCCGGCGCACGAACTCCTGCCGGCGGCCGGACGTGACCCACTGCTTAAGCTCGTCCAGTCGGCTCAGGATGGCGCCCTCCTCGGCCTTCCGCAAGGCCTCGCCGGGCAGCACGGCGGCGGACAGCGCACGGCTGGGGGACAAAGTGTCCTGGACCATGAGGTCGCAGGTCTTGGCCATGACGAGGTCCTTGACCGCGAAGCCGCGGGGCATCATCTTGGCCAGGTCGAGCAGCTCCTCGATGGTCATCTTGCGCTCCAGGACCAGGTGCCGGGCGTCGGCCGGGAAGTGCTTGTCCAACTCGCGGATGCTGTTCAAGGGGAGATGATAATTCTGGCGCAAAGCCAGAATGAACCCGATCCGGTCGAGCTGATCCGGGTAGATATAGCAGGACTTGCCGTCCTTTTTGACCGCGGCCGGCAGCAGGTTGACCCGCGGCGAAGCGTACGTCTTCAGGATTTTGGCCGTGACTTTGAAGTCGAAGAGCGCTTCCAGCAGATCGATGAACTCGGCCGTCTCGATGAGCGCGCTTCCCCGAGCCTGGCCCTGTTCCTTGCGCTTGGCGAACAAGTCTATGGCCGCCGCGACCGTCATCACGGGGAGTTTCGCGAGTTCTTCATCTGTTGTTTTCATGCCCGTGTATTCTACTTTTCTGCCGCACCCATTTGCGTTCTACGGATTTCTCGTCAATTATTCCGGTTACTTGAAGCTGACAGGAAAGTCCCAATGGCCGCACTCATATTTCTGCGGGACGAATCCGACCGTCACGATGAACCGGCGCGCCGATGCCGGTGCATGAAAACTCAACGGTTCCGAATCCCAGGACTCGCGCTCGTGGACGGCGGCGTCGTCGAACTGCCATCGCGCGAGTCGGCGGTTTTTGGAATCGCTCAGAGCGACATAATCCAGTATGCATCCGCCCGTGGCTTCCGAGAAGCGTTCCATGTTGAGACGCATGCGGTACTGCTCGCCCCGTGACTCAAACGAGGCGATCGAGAAGTGAATATCTCCGAGCGCCCAGAACACGGCACTGGGCTTCAACTTGCGCCATGCGCCGGCCTGGGAGTGCTTCTTCGGCGGCGAAATCCAATCCATGATGTCCGGTCCCGGCCCCAGCGGGAACGGCGATGGGGAAAGGGCGGCCGCGATGCCGAGTGCCGCGAAAAATAACATGATCCGTCGGTCAGCGCGCGCCCGGTCTTGATCGGCACCCTCTAAGTGCGGTCTCCTTCCGAATTCAGGAGTGCATTGCATCTTGAGCCGCACCCATAAGTCCTTGAAGAGGCGCTGGAGCCAGCTCTTTTTCTCCAAGAGAAGCGCGTTCCGCATTGGGCGCTGCTCTATTGGCGGCTCCCAGACGACTGGGGTGTATAGAGGGACTTCAGCCGGTCGCCAAAGAGGGGTCGTCGGCGTGCTCGGCTGTGACGCCGACTCCGGCGGCAACGGCCGCGGCGGCGGCTCGGGTTGCGACGGCAGGAGCGTCGGCTTGGCTGGATCAATCGAGAGCAACGCGCCGGTAGGCTCCATCAGCTCGGCCTTCTCCTTGGCCGCGAGGAAATCGGTCAGGAGTATAAAGAAATGACGCTGGGGTTTAAGGCTTGGCCGGTGCAGAACCTCGCGCCGGAGGGCCCGCAAGATAGTCTCGTCGCCGCAAATCCACCAGACCTGATCGAGCTTCCGGCGGCCCAACTGAAGGAAGGATTCGTCCAGCTTTTCCCTGTTCTTGAGGGTCAGTTCGACTTCGAGACCGACGCGCTCGGGCCGATCGTGACCCGGGGTTTTGTACAAGAACTCGCCGTCGCAGACCTTGTCGTTCTCGCCCGCGCGCTGTTTCCAGAGCAGTATTTCCGGCTGGAACTCGTGGACCAGCGGGTGCTTCTCAAGCAGCAGTCCGACCTTCGCGCAGGCCATCCGGTGCCGGAAAATGAACGAGTTATAGTGCCCCGGACGGAAGCGCAAGCCGGTCCTCAGCTTCCCGGATATCCCAAGGAACCGATAGCCGCGCGCGGTCAAATAGTGCGCCGTTCTCGGGACCAGGAGCGTGTCGAAATCCGCGACCAAGCCCTGTTTCTTCAGCCCGCTCATGACCTTGTACGCCCACGTCTTGTTCCCGAATACGTACGGGATCTCCTGCATCGTCAGATACCCGTAGTCCGCTATCTTCTCCATCAGCCAGAGCACCTTGTCCGTCAGCGCCAGCTCCCCAGCCGCCGCTTCCTCCGCCCCAGCCTGCCGATCCGCCTCCGCTTCCTGCTCCGTCGCTTCCGTCCAGTCCGCTTTATTTTCCTCCAATCCTATCCCTCCGTTCGTTCTGTTTTTTCCGTTCTTCCCTTCCAGTTTTCTTCTCTCTCTTTTTCTTTCTTTTCCTAATTTCCCTTACCCTTCCATTCCTTACTCCTCTCTCTACTTTTCTCTTTGTCTTTTGTTCTTGTCCTTTTTTCTTCAGATTTCTATTCTCACTCAGTTTAAATCCATCATCCTCCTCATCCTCACACCACCCCATTTCTTGTCCCTTGCAACCAATATGAATCATCATCAATATTGGTTGTGGGGGAGGGGTCAGGAAACGCGCCAGCGGTTCCTGACCCCTCCCCCAGGCGAGAAATGGGGCTATAACGCCCGGATGAGGAGGATGATGGATTTAAACGCGTTTAGAGGCGTGTGCCAGTGACGCTCCACCCCTCAGGCACGTGTACCACAATCTGTACCAGTGCTCGTGTCCCTGGCAGAGCGCTGCTCAGACCCCCGCATAGGTAATAACGCCCAAGGGGGTGGGTTTTAGACAGCCTATTTTTAGGCGGCGAGGCCGCGGCGCCTGAGGTGCTTTTTGATGCGCTCGATTTGGCGCGCGGTTTTGCGCTGGGGCTGGCCGAGCCGGCGCGCGGCCAGCGCGACATTGCCCCCGGCCTCGGAGAGCGCCCCAAGCAGCGCGGCCACATCCTCGGCCGACATCCGCAGCCGCTTGGGAAGTTCGCCGAGCGCCTTCCGCACCACGGCTTGGGGCACGCCGGCGTGGGGGTTTTCGGGGTGGACAGGACCGAAGAACGACGCCCGGCCGCCCTCTTCTTCGGCGATCTCAAGGACTTCGAGCGAGCTTAAACGCGCGCGTCTCCGGGCGGCTCGCCGCCATCTTGAGAGCTTGTCGTTCTTGACGATTTTCAGCAGGTAGGCCGCTTCATTCTTCCGGACTTTGAGGGTGAAGTCGTGGCGTTGGAACTTGATTCCGCCGGGTTTCGGTTCAAAGATCGGGGTCGTTCCAGGCAGCTCGAGCAGGCGTTTATCCAGCACATCGAGGATGTAGAGAGGGTCCGAGATGGCGACGTTCGGCCGGTATTTCGTCGGAGTTTTTCGCGCCGGGCGGTTCAAAATCCTGTGAAGTTTCACGTAGCAGAGGGTCGCCTGAGCGATCGTCAGCCTGATCTCGACGCGCTCCTGTTTACGCAGCGCAAGCGGTGCCGGGGCGCTGGCGCGCGGGGAAATCGGCAAGAAGCCGCCCACCGCGGGCGGTGTCGACGCGATCTGCGTTCCCATGTTTTCTTGGAGATGCAGCATTGTCGTTTGACGGTAGGCCCGCCCGTCGCCGGGCGGATTCCGTCGGACTTTTCCATTGAGAAAACCAACGTTTGATCCGGAACGATCCCTAAAAAAGAAAAACGGGAAGCGAGATCGTCGCTTCCCGTGGACTTATCCGGTTACGGCCGGATTGTGGATACCCCGAGGCCAATTCCTCGAGCTACACGGCTACAGGACTAGGATAGAGTGGGGAAGGCTTCGGCGGCAGGGGCATTGGTCCCGTCGGGAGGTAAGCCAAAGGACCTACCGGCCTTATGGCCGGTCCGGGTTCCCGGGGCTGGACACGCCGCAAGCAAGCGCCTGCCGGATGAGCCGGGACAGTTCTTTGACGGCGAGCGGCTTCTTGATGAAAGCGGCGGCGCCGAGGAGTTGGGCGTCCTTCTCCGTGTCGGGGCCGTACTGGCTGCTCATCACGATGACGGGAGCCCCCGAGGCGTGCAGGCGCGCAAGCGCTTGGAGGCCCGTCATTCCCGGGAGGATGTTGTCCGTCAAGATGAGATCGAAGCGGTCCCGTTCGACCTCGCGAAGCGCCGCCTCCGCGCTCTCGGCGGCGGTGACCCTGCAGCCCAGGACTTCGAGGATACCCCAGGCGTCCGCGAGTTGGGCGGGATCGTCCTCAACAAGGAGGACGTGAGCGGCGTCGTGGGGAACTCGTTTTCCCAATGCGAGGACTTGCCTGTCGATAGCAGCTTTTCCCGCGGATTCCAACTCGATCAAGGCCCGCAGATCGTCCATCTTGAAGGGCTTGTGGAGGCCCACGGCCAGTCCGGCTTCCCGGGCTCGTTCCAGGTTCTGAGGATCGCCGGAAACGATGATGACGATAAGCGACGGCTTGACCTTCAACAGATCCCGGGCCAATGATATCCCGTCGCCGTCCGGCAGGTCCACGTCGCAAAGCAGGAGGTCGTAGGAATCTTGCTTGAAGGAATCTCGCGCGGCGGAAACGCGCGGAGCTTCGTCGGACGGCCAGCCCCACAGGGTCAGAAAACGCGAGAGCATGCGGGATAGGGCCGCGTCGTCGTCAACGATGAGAGCCCTCATGGTCCGAGTATATCTCTGGTTCCAGAATAGGTCAATAGGCACTAATATTACAAACTGGCTAATAGAGTATTTCTGCCTCCGTTCATTAGGCGTAATATGGCTGAAAGTCAGATGAAAGAAAACGAGCTGTTGGCACAAGTCGGCGCGGGCATCCGCGCATGGCGCAAGAAAGCGGGCTTGACGATGAACCAACTCGCCGAGCTGGCGGACATCGACGGCGGGTTCCTCGCCACCATCGAGACCGGCAAGAAGGCTCCCAGCGTCGTCACGCTGGCGAAGCTCGCCAAGGCGCTGGATGTCCGCCTCGCGGACCTGTTCCAGGAAGTGTCGCAGCAGTCGGAGACGCTGGACGCGAAGCTCGCTCACCAGTTCAAGTCGCTGGCGCATGGCCGCAGCGCGACCGAAAAGGCGGACCTTCTGGCGCTTCTCAAGCAGCTTCGCGATCCGGCCCGGATCAAGGCGCTGCGTCAGATCATCCGCAGATAGCCCGAGGGGCCGTCGCCAAGTACGACGGCAAGTCCGGCCTCATGCGGGTCCTGCGCCAGAGGCCGATTGCTTTCAGCGGAAGCGCGATTCCGGCGGCGTCCGATTCAGTTCATGTCGATCGTGTAGGTCATGTCAGCGGGGGCCGCGACATCCTTGGGTCTTTTTTTCCAAAGCTTGAAAACGGCTTTGGCCGGCAGAGACGGGACTTGGATCATGTAATCGGCCGAGTAAGGGCTCATGTTGTTGCAGCCCCCGGGATAGCCGCAGCTCCCTCCGCAGTGGATGTATTGGAGAATCATGACGGGCCTGCCTTCGTGCGCTTCGAGCGCGACCCCTTTCGAACGCTCGCGATCGAGGGCGAAAAAGCGGAATCCCAGGTCGCTCGCGTTGTAGAGCGCCAATTCCAGCTCGTGACTCTTGTCGTCGGGGTAATGATGGTTGGTCGTGAAGTCGAAGTGCTCCGCGACGTTGTAGGTCGCCCGTGCTGAAGCGGCGGCGCCGTTCCACGCGAGTCTCGTCGGATACGGGTAATAGTTCGCCGAGCCGTCGGGGCTCCAGCCCGAGCGCGCGACTGATTCTCGAATGCCGACGAGAAGGAGAGGGTTGGCGATGAAGCGCGACTCCTCAGAAGGACCGGCGATGCTCATTTTCCCGCCGCCGTAGAAATAAATCCCTTCCAAGCCCCACCACGGCTTCCCGTCCAAGATGGCGCCGAAGATGTTCCCGTTGGGCTCATAATCGGGCCGCGCCAGTTCCGGATGGCGCTTGAGTTCGCTCTTTCGCAGGTCGTAGATCTGCCGGCGGGTGTCGCCGTCGAGCTTCATGACGGGATGGAGCGCGATCAGCGTCTCGCCTTGCGTCTGAGCCGCGGCCCCGAGATACAATTTTTCGGTTTCTGGCGCGGGGGCAGGCGGCTCCGGCGCCGGGAATACGATCGTCTTGCGCGCGTAAAGCCAGACCGCGGCCAGGGTGAGCGCCAGCACGGCCGCGGTCGTCCCCGCGCCAGCTCGAAGCGTGGGCGCGGAAGGCGGGGGAGCGTCCACCTTCGCCTTCCATTTGGCGAAGATGACCCCGCACGACGGGCATTCGGCCGTTCCATCGACGGCGCCGAAGCCGCAGGACGGGCAATTCATGACGTGACTGTAGCTCCGGCGCCGGACGGCGTCAAGGTTCGTCCGCCCGCGAGCGCGGCGCCAAGAAAAATATTGAGCGGGTTCTTTGACCTTTTCTTGATACTCAGGGTCACTTCTGTCCGGGGAAAAACGACGGGGAATCCTTCGCCAGTTGTAGAATGAAGTTGTTCAGGCAACATTCTACGACGGAGGATTCCCCTTGGCTCATTATAACACGGTCCTGCATCAGCTCGTCTCCCTGCTGCCGGGACATCAATTCGATAAATTCGTCGAAGACCTTGACGGCGACCATTACGTCAAGACCTTCTCGACTCGCAGCCAGCTCACCACGCTCCTCTACGCGCAAGCCGGCGGCAAGCAAAGCCTGCGCGACATCGAAAACGGCCTTCTCGCCCAAGGCAATCGCCTCTATCATCTGGGCCTACCCGCCAAAGTGGCCAAGTCCACGCTTTCCGATGCCAACACCAAGCGCGATTGCCGCATCTACGAGCGGCTTTTTTACACGCTACTCGGCCGCTGTCGCGATCTGACGCCCAAGCACCGCTTCCGCTTCAAGAACCCGCTCTACAGCCTGGACGCCACCGTCATCGACCTCTGCCTGGCGACTTTCCCCTGGGCCAAGTTCCGCGCCCGCAAAGGCGCGCTCAAGCTTCACTACCAGCTCGATCATTCCGGCGAGCTGCCCGTCTTTCTGACCATCACGGACGGCAAGAAGCACGAGCTTACCGTGGCGAAATCAGACATTCTTCTTGTCCCGGACAGCATCTACTGCTTCGACAAGGGCTACATCGACTACGCCTGGTTCCGTCGGATCTCCGACGTGGGCGCCTTCTTCGTTTGCCGCGTCAAGGACAACATGGTCGCACGCTTTGTCGGACAGCATGAAAGGCCGAAAAAACCTGGCGTTATTTTTGACGACGTCATCGAGATGGGCGGGTTCTACACCCGCCAAGATTATCCCGGGAAGCTGCGTCACATCGGCTTCTACGACGCCGAGTCCGATCGCTACATCGAGTTCCAGACAAACAATTTCGCGCTCGCCGCCACGACCATCGCCGCGATCTACAAAGCCCGCTGGCAGATCGAGATATTCTTCAAGTGGATCAAACAGAACCTCAAGATCAAGACGTTCCTGGGAACCTCAAAGAACGCCGTGATGACCCAGATCTGGGTCGCGATGTGTTACTACCTGCTGCTGGCTTACGTGAAATACCAGGCGCACTACACGCAGTCGCTGTTCTACCTGCACCGCATCGTTCGGGAAACCCTGCTCGAACGCGCGTCGCTTTTTGATTTGCTCAGTCTCAACGATTCCAGGCTCGCTCGCCTCAAACGTCAAGACCCCCAGCTATGCCTCCAACTTTAACCGGACAGGAGTGACTCAGGGTCTATAATTATTGCCCTCGTCGCTTGGTAAAAATTCAGTTGCGCCCCATGCTGGGCCTTGCTAAGAGTTGGAAGCCGCGTTATGCTCACCGACAGTTGATTCCGCGTCGAGACGAACGGGGGCTGGTACGTCCGCAATCGCGCCAAGTACGCGGATTTTTTCGCGCCGGAGAGTCCAGCCGCTGACCGCCCTCCTGGCGGCCGGCTTTTTCTCAGCCTCGCCGGCTTTGGCGGCGACGCTGGCCTGGACCGGCTCGGCGGACGGCAACTGGTTCAACGCCGCGAACTGGTCGCCCGCCCAGGTCCCGACCGCGGCGGACGACGCGACCGTCGCCGTTAGCGCGACCGTGACGATCGCCGGCGCAACTCCGGCCTCCTTCAATTCCCTGACGCTGGGCGATGCGGTCGGGGCGTCCTCGCCCACGCTGAAAGTGGCCGGAAGCATCTCGAGCGCCGGCCTCCTGACTGTCGACCCGAACGCGACCTTCCAGCAGGCCACCCTCGCGACGTCGACGGTCGGCCAAGTCGTCGTCGCCGGGAGCGGGCGGATCACGCACACGGCCAACGGCTCCACCCGGGCCGCGATCGTCAATCTGAGCGTCGCTGGCGACTTCAATCTTCAGACCGGTGCGACGATTATGGCCGACGGCCTTGGGTATTCGGGCCGCCCCGGCGGCGGCAGCGGCTACGGGCCCGGGGGAGGGGGCTACAACGGCTACTACGGACCTGGAGATGGCGGCGCACACGGTGGCAACGGCGGCCCGGGTTACGGCGACACTGCTGGCGGCACGTCCTACGACAACACTACGAATCCAACCGACCTTGGTTCCGGCGGCGGCGGTGGCGGCGGCCGGGTTGCGGTCGTCGTCAGCAC